>Ga0126369_10003361_pt1 | contig 11570 bp, 9 predicted proteins | sample PanSoiMetaPlot_1_FD_109646 | JGI IMG/M metagenome (GOLD analysis project Ga0126369, IMG submission 109646) | Tropical forest soil microbial communities from Panama - MetaG Plot_1 | ecosystem: Environmental > Terrestrial > Soil > Tropical forest > Bulk soil | place: Panama | collected 2016-02-17 | reverse complement strand
GCCAGCCCGCTCCCGGAATCGGAGTCGGCATCGCTTGCGGGCTGGAGAAAGACGGTCGCGTCGTCACGGCCGCGTCGGTGGTGATCGAGCGTGGCCGACGGGTACGAGTCAGCCAACTCGTCACGGGCTACGAGTGCGGCGCGTTGGTCAACCCGCTCAACGTAAGGCACCAAATCGAGGGCGCCACAGTGATGGCGTTCGGCGGTGCGATGTTCGAAGCTATCCGCTTCACCGGTGGCGCGATCACCAACGCGGCGTTCTCGTCCTACCGGGTGCCCAGGATGGCGGACGTCCCGCCGGTCGACGTGCTGTTGCTGGACCGGCCCGACCTGCCGTCGGCCGGGGCGGGCGAGGCGCCGATGATCGCCGTCGCCCCGGCGATCGCTAGCGCCATCTTCGCGGCGACCGGCCACCGGCCGCGCTCGCTGCCGCTGACAGCCGACGGCGTCCTTCCCGGCTGACCGGTAGACTCCGGCGCATGTTCCCTGCCCTGCCGGACAAGCCAGACGCGGACGCGCTTGAGCGTGCCATCCTCGATTTCTGGGACTCGGCGGACATCTTCGCCAAGCTGCGCGCCAAGACCGCGGACGGGCCCCGGTTCAGTTTCTTCGACGGGCCGGTCACCGCGAACAAGGTGCTCGGCGTGCACACGGCCTGGGGCCGCACGCTCAAGGACGTCTTCCAGCGGTATAAGGCGCTGCGCGGGTTCCGGCAGCGGTACCAAAACGGATTCGACTGCCAGGGACTGTGGATCGAGGTCGGCGTCGAGAAGGAACTCGGCCTCAACTCCAAGCGCGACATCGAGGAGTACGGCCTGGAAGCGTTCGCGGCCAAGTGCCGCGAGGTCGTCCAATGGTCCTCGGCGGAGCTGATCAAGGGATCGGTCAGGCTCGGCCAGTGGATGGACTGGGGCAAGGACTACTACACCTTCTCCGACACCAACATCGAGTACATCTGGAAGTTCCTGCGGGTCGTGCACGAGCGCGGCTGGCTCTACCTGGGCCACCGGCCGACCGAATGGTGTCCGCGATGCGGCACGTCGATCTCGGCGCACGAGCTCGTCGGCAGCTACGTCGAGCGGTCAGACCCTTCGCTGTACGTCAGGCTGCCGCTGCTGGACCGGCCCGGCGAGGCGCTCGTCATCTGGACGACGACTCCGTGGACCCTGCCAGCCAACGTCGCGGCCGCGGTGCGGCCCGACGCGCAGTACGGCAGGCTGCCGAACGGCGACTGGTTCGCCGTTCAGCTCGGCGAAGGCCAGTCGTTTACGGAGGTCCTGCCGGGCTCGGCGCTGGTCGGCTGGCGCTACTCGGGGCCGTTTGACGACCTCGCCCCTGGCGCTGGGGTCGAGCACAGGGTGGTGGGCTGGGACGAGGTGTCGATGGAGGAGGGCACCGGGATCGTGCACATCGCGCCCGGCTGCGGGTCCGAGGACTTCGATCTGGGCAGAACGCACAACCTGCCCGTGCTCGCCCCGGTAGACGAGTCGGGTCGGTTCTACCTCAACTACGGCTGGCTAGCCGGCCTGTCCACGTCGGAGGTGGCCGAGCCGATCATCGACGACCTGCGGCGGCGCTCGCTGCTGGTCCGGGCCGGCGAGATCAGCCACCGCTATCCGGAATGCTGGCGCTGCCACACTCCGCTGATCTTCCGGGTTTCCGACGACTGGTTCATCTCGGTCGACGAGATTAGGGAGCCAATGCGCGAGGCCAACCGGACCGTCGAGTGGACTCCCGCCTACATGGGCAGCCGGATGGACGACTGGCTGGCCAACATGTCGGACTGGAACATTTCCCGCCGCCGGTACTACGGCCTGCCGCTGCCGTTCTATCCCTGCTCCTGCGGCCACGTGACCGTCATCGGCTCACGCGCCGAGCTCACGGAGCGGGCCAGCGACCCCGCGTCCTTGGAGGGCCTGCAGGAATTGCGCCGACCGTGGATCGACGCGGTGCGGATCAGGTGCGCTAAGTGCGACATCGAGGTGGAGCGGATCACCGAGGTCGGTGACGTGTGGCTGGATGCCGGCATCGTCCCGTTCTCGACGCTCGGGTGGGAGAACCCGGTGCTGGTCCCGCAGGGCTACGGCACCGGTGCGGCGCGCGGGCTGACGACAGCGGACCTGCCCGACCACGGCTACTGGCAGGAGTGGTTCCCCGCCGACTGGGTGTCGGAGATGCGCGAGCAGATCCGGCTGTGGTTCTACTCCCAGCTGTTCATGTCGGTCACCCTGACCGGCCGCGCGCCGTACCGCACGGTGCTCGGGTACGAGAAGATGCTCGACGAGCACGGCCGGGAGATGCACGGCTCATGGGGCAACACGATCAGCGCGGACGAGGCGTTCGCGCGCATGGGCGCCGACGTGATGCGCTGGCAGTACTGCCAGCAGCCGCCGAACCAGAACCTGCTATTCGGCTTCGGCCCGGGCACGCAGATCCAGCGCAAGCTGCTCACGCTGTGGAACAGCGTCACCTTCTTCGCCAGCTACGCCAACACCTCGGCGTTCACGCCCGACTTCGCCGACCTTGACGCGGCGGTGGCGGCGAGCGGGCCGGGCGGAGCGCCGTGGCCCGGGCTGCAGCCGCTCGACCATTGGCTGCTGGCGCGCACGGCGAGGCTGGTGGCCGATGCGACGGCGGGCTACGAGCAGTACCTGACGGTAAATGTGCTGCGCGCCTTCGAGTCCTACCTGGATGACCTGTCGAATTGGTACATCAGGCGCTCCCGGCGGCGGTTCTGGAACAGCGACGAGGCGGCGCTGCGCACGCTGTGGACCGGGCTGGTCCAGGCGGTGCGGGTGATCGGGCCGGTCCTGCCGTTCCTCGCCGAGCACCTGTGGCAATTCCTCGTCGTGGGGCCGTGCGGCCAGGCCGCACCCGAGTCGGTGTTCCTGGCCGGCTGGCCCGAGGCAGGCGACATTGACGATGAGGTCGTGGCGTCGGTCGCGGCGGTGCGGCAGATCGTCGACCTCGGCCGGCGAGCGCGCGCGCAGGTCCGGCTCAATCTGCGCCAGCCACTGCGCACGCTCGTGGTCGAGGGCGTAGGCGGCATTGACGGCTACGCAGACCAGATCGCTGACGAGCTCCGGGTCAAGGAGGTCAGGTTCGGCCAGGTCGAGTCGACCGGGCTGCGGGTCAAGCCCAACTTCCGCGTGCTGGCGCCGCGCCTGGGCGCGAGCATGCCGCTGGTGAAGAACGCGCTCGACGGCGGGGAGTTCCGCGAGCTCGACGGCGGCAGGTTCGAGGTTCTCGGGCACGTGCTCGAGCCCGCCGAGGTCATAGTGAAACGGCTGGAGAAGGCCGGATGGTCGGTGGCCGGCGAGGACGGCGTCACGGTCGCCGTGGACACGTTGCTCGATCCGGAGCTGCTGCGCGAAGGCCGGGTCTACGAGATTATTCACCGGGTCAACACCATGCGGAAGGAAGCGGGCCTCGGCTTGTCCGACCGGATCATCCTCACGCTTCCCGCCTCGGACGCCGATCTCCTCGTCCACAAGGACTGGATCGCGGGAGAGGTTCTCGCTACCCGGGTGGACTTCGAGGGCGAGCAGGTCAGCTTCACGCGCGCCTGACTTTCTCGCGGCTGAGGCCGTGACCAGCGCCCGAGCGCCTTGACGATACGATGGCAATCGGGGGATACGTCGTTGACATGCGCAGCCCAGCGCTGCTCGACAAGCATCGCCAGGGCCGGCCGGACGCTACGCGTCGGGAATCGCCGCCACGCGACATTCGGGGGGCCAGCCGCTGGCCGGGGTCGCGCGCGCCGTGGGCGCTAGCCGTGGCGGGGCTAGCCGCATACAACTGGTGGGTGCTGGTGCCGCTCCGACCCGGCCTGCTCCGCTCGCCCGATGAGGTCTACAGCAACCTGGAGGTCGCCGGGCGGCCGTACGCGCCCGCCATGCAGCTCGCCGACCTGCTGGCCGGCGTGCTGTTGCTCGTCGCGTTCCTGCTAATCGGCAGCCGCAGCGTGAGCGGGGGGCGCCGAGACTGGCTGGCCCTGGTAGCCTTCGCGGCTGCCATCGTCGCTGGCGGCTTCTTCCCCGAGACCTGTGCCGACAGCCTCAGCCCGTCATGCAGGCGGCAGGAGCTGACCTTCCAGCTCCCCGCTAGCCAGTACCTGCACATCGTGGCCAGCTTCGCCGAGTTCGGCGCGATCACGCTGGCCCTTCTGCTCGCGATGCTGCGGACGCGCCGGCAGCGCACTCACATCGCGGGGACGTACCGGGTGCTCGCCGTCGGGATTGCCGTGTGCTATCCGCTTCTTGGCGTGTCGTACCTGGTCGACCGGTATGGCGCCGTCATGGAGGCCGCGTTCTTCACCGGATTCACGGTGCTCGTGGTTACCGAGCTGCGCGAGCGGACCGGACCACGGATCATTCGTTCGGCGCGCTCGGTCTGACCGGCCGAGTCACCCCGCCGGCGATGGTAGCGTGCCTGCGTTGAAGCTCCCCATCCGAATGACACGGCGCACGCTGATCGTCGGGATTAGCTCGGCGGTCGCGCTTGTCGTCGTGGTTTCCGCTGCATTCATGTTCGGCGGCAGTAGTTCGTCGGCACCCGCGAAGAAGACCGCTCAGGAGTCAACCGCTCCTCGCAACCGCGTGCAGCAGCCGCTGACCTCGCCCTTCACGGGGAGACGGATTTCGTACCTGCGCCGGGTGCTGATCTTCAAGATCGACAATGTGCCGCAGGCTCGACCGCCGACCGGGCTGAGCAGGGCCGACATTGTCTACCTGCTGCCGGTGGAGGGCGGCCTGAGCCGGATCTTCGCCGTGTTCTCGTCGCGCATCCCGCGCGTGGTCGGCCCGGTGCGCAGCACCCGCGAGGAGGACATCAAGCTGCTCAACCAGTTTGGCAGGCCGGCCTTCGCGTTCTCCGGAGCGCAGCCGGGTCTGTTGCCAGTGGTGCAGCACTCGCGCATCGTCAGTCTCTACGCGGGCACGCATTACGACGCGTACTTCCGTAGCTTCAACCGGTTCGCCCCGTACAACCTCTACGCCCGGGCCAGAATCCTCTTCGGCCAGGCGCGGGCGCGGCACGCGAGCCTGGCCCGCGACATCGGGTTCAGGTTCGGCCCCGCGCCGCCCGGCGGCAAGCCGACCAATTCCTACTATGTCCGATACCCTGCGGCACGATTCCGGTTCGTGTGGTCGCGAGCGCAGCATCGCTGGCTGGTGTGGATGGACGGCACGCGGTCGTACGGTCTCGACGGGCCCAGGCTCGGCGGTGCCACGGTCGTGATCGAGTACGTGCGGGTCACCAAGTCGCCGTTCCGCGAGCTCGGGTACCGCCCTCCGTACGCGAACACCGTCGGCCAAGGCCACGCCGTCGTCCTGCGCGACGGCCGGGCCTGGCACGTGCATTGGAAGCGGCCGGACAAGAACGGCGGCACCACGTTCACCCTGGCAGATGGTCACCGGATGCTCTTCGCTCGCGGCCAGGTATGGGTCGTCTTTGCCATCGGGCCCCGCTCGACGATCGGCTGACGCACCGTCACTCGGCTACCCGGTCGCGGCCTCCGAGCACGCTGGTGAGGACGATCCCGATGCTGAACACCAGGGCCGCGCAGGCAGCGGCGCCCACATCGTGGGGTGGCCGGGCCGGCCAGATCCACGGTGTGGTCAGGGCCGGGCCATGCCATTGGGTGTACTGGCCGTAGGCGCCTACCACCAGATAAGCCGCCGGGCCAGACCAGGCCAGGGTGCCACCCACCGCGGCGGCGCACAGCAAGCCGATGCCGGTCATCCCCGTGACGTTGCGCAGCACCTCCAGCGTGCCGCCGACCAGGTGCGCGCCGGTCCCGGCGACGGCCAGCAGGAGGGCTGCTGCGGAAGTCAGCGCCAGCGCGGTGGCCAGCCGCAGGAACGGCAGCCACCGGCCGGTGACGCGTTCCGGCTCGCCGAGCGGGCTGGCGGTGGTGATCGTGATGGCTGCCGCGGCCCCGGCCTCGAACACCAGCGGCAGCTGCAGGGCACCATAGGTGTCCCAGTGCCCGATGAGCGCGAGTCGCAGGCCAATGGCGCACGTCGCGATGGCTGCCACGGCGACCGGAGCCCTCCGGCTGGCGGCATGCAGCCATGGCAACCGCGTGAGGGTCACGGCAGTTGCGCCAGGGTGATCCGTCCAGCCCGCAGTGCGGCGATGTGCCGCACCAGCCAGGCGTGCCGCGCCGAGGGCGGCAGCGCCGCAAACCGCTGGGCCGCGGACTGAACGGCTGCGGGCAACGGCGACAGTACCGGCTGCGGCGCTCCGCGAGCAGACGGGGCCGACGTCGCCACTGCCGCTGCCTTCAGCAGGCCCGCCAGGACCGCCTGCTGCGCCTGGCTGGCACCGGACCGCGGAAGGGCGATGAAGTTGGCCAGGATATTGGGTCCGGCGTCCGATCGAACCTGGGCGATGAACTCGCTCGTCGTCAAGGCGGCGCCGCCCAACTGGTCCGGGAGGAGCACGTGGTACACCGGCCGTCCGCCGCTGATGGACGGGCCTACCATGCTGATGCTGACGCTATTGCCAGGTCCTTGCTGGTAGATCGCGGCGGCCTGGCTTATGCGAACCGGCGCGCCGGGCAGGCCAGCTATCTCGTGCAGCACCGGGGTCAGCGCCAAGGCCACGGCCGGCAGGTAGCTGGCGTAGGCGGGGTTCAGGCACACCGGAATCTCGGTGTGGCTGCACACCGGCGTGTAGCGGGCCGGCCGGTCGCTGGCCGCATCGTGCACGGCCGGGATTGCGATCATGCCATGGGCGTTCAGCGTGCCGGTGCCGGCCAGCGCGACCGCCGTCCCGGCCGCCAGCAACCCGGCGGCGGTGATGACCGCGGCCGGCCGGCGCAGCCAGCTCCCGCCGCGGCGGTCGGATAGGGCCACGGCTCCTAGAACCGTCACCGTGAGCCCGGCCAGGAACATCACCTGGGCGATGGATAGGTCGGGGAGGTTGGGGTAGAAGGTCGCCACTCCGGGATCGGGCCCGATGTCCCAGGGGTAGGCGACCACCGGCGAGATGTTCCAGTACGACTGGCTGCCGTTGATCGGCTGGGTGCTAAGCGCGAGCACGAAGAACGCGGCGATCGCGGCCGCTGGCGGAGTGAACCGGCTGGGGACCAGGGCCCCGGCGGCGAACCCGGCGGCGGACACGGCCGGAATGCTCGCAGCGGCCACAGCCGCCGGCCACCACAGCGGCCCGCCCCAAGCAGCCTGCCGTGCGGTTACCCCGTACAGAACGGCCACGCAGGCGAGGTAGCCCGCCAGCGCCCAGCACGTGGTGGCAGCCCAGGTGGCGAGCTGGCGGGCCCAAGAGGGCCAGGCGGTGATCGCCACCAGGTCGGTGGTGCGGCGGCGGGCTTCTCGTGACCCCATCCACGCGGCCGTCCCGGCCGCCGGGGAGGCGAAAGCCAGCAATGCACCGATCTGCAGGCTGGCGGCGCGTGGATGCCACAGCGGCGGCATGGCCATGGCCTTGCGGTAGACGCTGAACCAGAACAGGGCAAAGACCAGAGGCAGCATCCACGGCATCGCGTTGCGGCGCAGTTCCAGGCGAAGCAGCCGTGCCGCCGCCCGCAGCTGCCCGGGCATGGCTGCCGCTGGCCGCGAGACGGCCGGGACACGCACCGCGGTCATGACCGCGTCCCTGCGAGGACCGCGCTGTACCCGCGCTCCAGCGGCGCATCGCCGCCGCCGTGTCCCTCGCCTCGGGCGACGAGGTCCGCGGGCGTGCCCTGAAACACGATCTTCCCCGCGTCCATCAGCGCGACCTGCGCGCAAGCGGTGCCGACGTCCTCGACCAGGTGAGTACTGACCAGGACGGCGGCGCGCTGGCCAAGGTCACGCAGCAGAGCCCGGAACGCCACCCGCTGCTCGGGGTCTAGCCCGGCCGTTGGCTCATCCAGCAGCAGCAGCTCGGGTTCATTGACGATGGCCTGCGCGATCCCCACCCGGCGCAGCATCCCCCCGGACAGGGCCCGCAGCTTCGTCTTCGCCTGGCCGCTCAGATCCACCCGGTCGAGAGCCTCGGCGACGGCGGCTGGTATCCGCGCGGCTGGTACCTCCTTCAGCAGCGCGAAGTACTCCACGAACTCCGCGGCCGTGAAGCCGGGATAGTAACCGAGGTTCTGCGGCAGGTAGCCGAGCCGACATCGGATCTCCCGCCGGGGGCCGTACGAGCCGGGATCGCGGCCGAGCAACCGCAGCGTTCCCGAGGTCGGCCGGATCGCGGTGGCCATCACCCGCAGCAGCGAGGTCTTGCCCGCACCGTTGGGGCCCAGCAGCCCGAACACCCCCGGGCCTGCCTGCAGGTCCACTCCGGCGACCGCCATGGTCCGGCCGAACCGCCGGGTCAGGCCGATGATCTCCACGTTCATGATCGCCCTCCTCCGGCTCCAGGCTGCCCCGGCAAGCCCGGTTGGGTCGTCACACCACGGAGCCGAATCTGCGGTCATACCACGGAGGTAGCCAGGCCTGGTCCGGGGCCGACCTCATACCTGGGTATGACAACGCTGGCGTGATGAGCCAGCGGACGCGGCGGCCTACCCTTGGACCGTGAAACGGATGCCCGGCATAGCCCGCATGGCCAGGCGGTCGTGGCACGGGCTGGGCCAGGTGCTGATCGGCCCCGACCCGCCGTCGGCCTGGCGATGGCATACACCGCAGCAGCGCCAGGCCGCTAACGCCGCACTCGGGGTGGCGACGGTCGCGTTCTGCGCTGCGAACTTGACTGGCTTCGCGACGGCGTGGCAGTTGCTGCTGGCCGTTCCGGTGGTAGCGCCGCTGCCGCTGGCGGCCCGCCATCCGATGCTGGCCTGGCGGATCGGGTGGCTGGCGCTGCTGCTTTCCCCGTTGGTACCTGCCGCATGGTGGGGCGGCTGGCCGTGGGGCCCCGGGCAGATCCTGGCCCTAATGGGGGCGTTCGGCCTGGCCGGGATCCGCCAGCAACATGCCGAGCTGTGCTGGATGTGGGCGCTGACTGTGATCCCGTGGTGGTTGTGGCTGACCGCGAGATTGTCAGACCTCAATGGCCCGGTCGGCGCCACGATCGCGTTCACCGCCCTGACGATCGCGGTGGACAGCTTCGGATCCTGGCTGCGCGCCCAGGCCGAGCTGGCGGCCCAGACCGAAAGCGCCGAGGCTGAGCGGGCCCGGCGGGCCTTGCTCGAGGAACGCACTCGCATCGCGCGGGAGATGCATGATGTGGTCGCCCATCACCTGTCACTGCTCGCGGTCCGCGCCGAGAGCGCGCCGTACCGCCTTACCGGCCTGAACGAGCCTGCCCGGGCGGAGTTCGGCTCGCTGAGCGCGGTTGCCCGCGAGGCGCTGGCCGATATGCGGCGGCTGCTCGGCGTTCTGCGCCAGGACCAGCCCGCCGATCTGGCGCCCCAGCCCGCGCTGGCAGACCTGCGCTCGCTGGTCGATACCGCCCGCCAAGCCGGACTCACTGTCGAGCTATCGGCGCCCGCCGCACTTGACCAGTTGCCTTCCGGCGTGGGCGTGTGCGCCTACCGGATCGTGCAGGAATCGCTGTCCAACGCCAGCCAGCATGCCCCCGGAGCCGCGGTCACCGTGTCCGTCGGTCACGACTGCGGCGCGGTCCTGCTGCGGGTGGCCAACGGACCTGGTGGATCAGGCCTGTCCGGGAACAATCACCGGCCAGGTCACGGGCTTACGGGGATGCGGGAGCGGGTGGCGCTGCTCGGCGGCTCGATGTCTGCCGGACCATCGCCCGACGGCGGCTACGTGGTCTCGGCAGTACTTCCCCTCGACCCCACGTCATGATCGTCCGCGCGTCGGGTGCGGCGACCATACGGTGCCTGATCGCCGACGACCAGGCAATGGTGCGGGAGGGCTTCGCCGCGATTCTCGACTCCCAGGACGGCCTGGAAGTGGTCGGCCAGTCTGCCGACGGTGCCGACGCGGTCCGCCAGGCGCGCCAACTGGAACCCGACGTCATTTTGATGGACGTGCGGATGCCCGTCGTGGACGGGCTGGAAGCCACCCGCCAGATCCTCACCGTCGCCGCAAGCCCGGCCCGGCCGCGAGTGCTCATGCTTACCACGTTCGACCTCGACGAATATGTGTACGCTGCGCTGCGCGCCGGGGCCAGCGGCTTTTTGCTCAAGGACGCCACCGCCGCTGAGCTCATCCATGCTGTCCGGGTAGTCGCCGCAGGCGACGCCCTGCTCGCCCCGTCGGTGACCCAGCGGCTCATCGCCGACTTCGCCCGCCAGAACCGCCCGGCCCCGCCGTTCCCGGCCTGCCTCGCGGCGCTCACCCAGCGCGAGACCGAGGTCCTTCGGCTGATCGCGCACGGCCTGTCCAACGCCGAGATCAGCGACACGCTGGTCATCGCCGAACAGACCGCCAAGACCCACGTCGGCCGCATCCTGGCCAAGCTCGGCCTGCGCGACCGCGCCCAGGCCGTCGTCCTTGCTTATGAGACCGGCCTCGTCACCCCGGGCGAATGGGGCAGCGGGCGAGGCGACCGCTAGCCTTCACCGGAAGGTCCACATTGAGGAAGCGGTCCGTCCGGAACCATCGCTACGGTACTGCCCGTGGATCACCGTAACGTCCCGACGAGGGAGCAGGACTGATGAAGATCACGCAACAGGTCCTTGTCTTCGATGCCGCCGACCTGGCCGCCGAGAGCGCGTTCTGGGCCGGGGTGCTCGATGGCACGGTCGACGCCGAAGACGACTGGCATATGGTGTGCGTCGACGGGGAACCGAAGCTGGGGGTGCAGCTGGCGCCGGACCATGTGCGGCCGCAGTGGCCCGACGGGGCGCCGCAGCAGATGCACCTGGACCTGTACGTCGATGACGTCAGGGCCGCTGATGACAAGGTCACGTCGCTAGGCGCGAAGCTGCTCCAGCCGGCCGATGACCTTGACTCAGCCTCGGGCTTCCAGGTGTATGCCGATCCGGCCGGCCATCCATTCTGCCTGTGCTGGATGCCTCGATGACGGCGCAGTTCGGTCCGCACCGCTTCTACGCCGGCCAGGGTTACGGCAGCGAGGAACTCCGGGGAGCCCGCTTCGAAGCCGCGGACCTGCGCGGCGCCCGGTTCACCGACTGTGACCTGACCGGCGTGACGATCCGGGATGGCTGGCTGGTCGACGTCAACATCTCGGGCTACCTCCAGAACGTCACCATCAATGGCGTCGACGTGACCGACTTCGTCAGCGCCGAGCTGGACCGGCGACATCCCGAGCGCGTCCAGTTCCGCGAGGGTGAGACCGCCGATGACTTCCGGGCGCTGTGGGACACCATCGAGCGGCTGTGGGCAGAGGCAACCGAGCGGGCCGGGCGACTGCCGGCGGCGGCGCTGACCGAGCAGGTCAACGAGGAGTGGTCGTTCGCGCAGACGCTGCGCCACTTGGTCTTCGTCACCGACGCCTGGGCAAGTCGGACGGTGCTGGACCAGGAAATGCCATACCACGCGATCGGGCTGCCGCAGAACTGGTACCCGGCGGCGGACGCGGCGCGGCTCGCCATCGACCTGGCCGCAGAGCCCGGCTACGACGACATCCTGGCTGCCCGGGCGGACCGGATGGCCGTGATCCGGCGGATCGTGGCCGGCCTGAACGATGAGG
>Ga0126369_10003359_pt1 | contig 11571 bp, 13 predicted proteins | sample PanSoiMetaPlot_1_FD_109646 | JGI IMG/M metagenome (GOLD analysis project Ga0126369, IMG submission 109646) | Tropical forest soil microbial communities from Panama - MetaG Plot_1 | ecosystem: Environmental > Terrestrial > Soil > Tropical forest > Bulk soil | place: Panama | collected 2016-02-17 | reverse complement strand
TGAGCTAGGAATTGACGTCGCGCCATGGAGTTCTCCGTTGAACAGCGTTCCAAGGGGTTAGTTGTGAGACGGTACACTTATCAGGTACGTGTGACAAGCAAAAGATGGTTGGAGGAGCCGAGCGTAGCGGGAATCCAAAAGTGGAGGTAAGAGCGTAGTACCTTGAGGAGCGGAACTGCGGCGGGGTGAAGACGGAGGGCGAAGCCGTAGGCGCAGCGAGCGATTGGTCGTTGCTAGAGAGAGTGGTGCGCAAAGATGAGGCGGCGCTCTCTGAACTGTACGACCGATACTGCGGATTGGTGTATTCGGAGGCCAAGCGAATTCTGAGGGACTCGGGCGCCGCCGAAGAGATTTTGCAGGATTTATTTTATCAACTGTGGCAGACGGCCAGCCGATTCGAACCGGCGCGAGGATCGCTGGCCGGGTGGCTGCTGGTGGCGGCGCGGAACCGGGCAATCTCCAAGTTACGCAGGAAAACAGAGAAAAACGAAGGACTGGACGAGAACGGAGCGGATCTGCGCGTAAACGTGGAGAGCAGCGCGGCGCAAAAGCTACTGTTGGAGAAGGTGCGGGCGGTGATGGGAAGGTTGCCGGACGGGCAACGGTTGGCGTTAGAGTGTGCGTATTTCGAAGGCATGACGCATTCGGAAATTGCGGCGAAGACTGGGGAGCCGCTTGGAACGGTGAAGACGCGGATCCGGTCAGCGATGGAGACGTTAAAGCAGGTGCTGAGTTGAGTTACGCAGAGCACATACGGGAAGAAGAGCTCGAACTTTTGGCATTGGGCGCGTTGCCAGAGGAAGAATCGGCAGCGGTGCGCGCGCATGTGGCGGGGTGTGCGAACTGCGCAAAGAACCTGGCGGGAGCGCGGGGACGCGCGGCGACACTGGCGTTCGGAGTGCCACAGGAACAACCAACGACAGGCGCGAAGGAGAAATTGTTTGCGCGAATTGCGACGGAACGAGGGGAAACGCGCGAGGGTGCGAGCGGTGCGGGTGAAGTTGTACCAGATGGACGAGAGATAAGGGGCGAGGCAAGAAAGAGGAGCTGGTGGAATTGGGTGCTGGTGCCGGTGGCGGCGGCGCTGGCGCTGGTGAGCCTTGGATTGTGGCGAGAGAACCAGCAATTAGCTCGCGAAGTGCGGCAAGCGCGGCTGGAGGCAGTGCGACTGCAGCAAGAACGGGTGCGCGTGGAGAGGCTCGTGAATGTGCTTGCGGCGCCAGAAACGATCACCGTGAAACTGGCGGGGACGGCGGATGCGGCACAAAGCAGCGGAGTGGTGAAGTACAACCAAAGAAGCGGAATGGTGATTTACACAACGGAGCTGCCACCGCTTCCGGCGGACAAGGTGTACCAGATGTGGCTGGTGCCTACTAGCGGTGCACCGATAAGCGCAGGCACGTTCACGCAAGCCGAATCTGGACAGGCACGTGTGTGGAACGCACAAGTTCCGGCCAATAGCGAGCCCAAGGCGTTCGCGGTAACCATTGAGCCAGCGGGCGGCGTGCCGCAGCCGACGGGACCAAAGGTGCTGCTCGGCGCGAGTTAGCCGCGACCGGGAGAAGCCAGCGGCGCCGGAGCGCCCAATTCCTTTCCCGGTTGAGGGAAATCCAAACACGCGGTGGGTGACGTACTCAGGGTGGAACTACACAGTTCCGCTCCGGCGGTGACTCGGGGGTGGGCCGAATAGTGGGCGGTTTTCATGGGCTCATTCGGCTCCCCCTCGTGTTTCTTATCCCAATAAAGTCGCAAACGGTGGCACCCGGGATTCTGCCATTTTAGATCTAGATCACAACAATCGACGTTTTTGTTCCCAGCCTTCCCGGGCTGGGCTAGTCTCCTTCACGTCTGCGGCGTTGAAGGAAATAAACGAGGAGAGCGTGGCATAGTAATAACAGCGGGAAGGACGTCTGAGTGAAACAAGGAAACCAAAGAAACAAGTGCAGCGGCGTGATGTGGGATCCGAAATGGTCTCATCGATGGAAGGTGAGTAGTGATCCAGGCACGATCCCTCTACTTCGCTCCGGCTGAAATGCGTTGGCGCTTCGGCCGAGATGGACAGCAATCAGAAACGAAAAACGCACCAATTTAAAAATCGGCCAGTACAAAAGAAGTAAAATCCGCCCGCCTCAGAAGCGGCCGCTACAAAAACAGGAACAGTCAAGCGGCGAAGTGTTGCTACATTTGGATCGGGTCGTTTAGGTGGCGAGCCAAATACCAGCAGGGTGTTTGTCCCGAGTGGGGAAAAAGAGTGCGTGAGCATGGAACGTCTTCTTCGGGGCGCAACGAATCGATTTCGTATTCGACTTTGTTGTTTTTGCCGGGGATGGCGATGATGCGCGTACGGTGCATGGAACTGGCAGCAGCGCCCAAGGAAGGGAAGCTGAGGCGCAGGTGGTACCAGGAGAAATCGAGGGCGTAGGCGAGTGCGGCAACGGCGAGGGCCGCGAGAAAGGCGCGACGAAGGAGATCCATCGCACGAGAACGAGTGGGCAGGTCGGGGTCGGGCATGGAGTTAGTCTACAGGCCGAGGGTAAGAAATGGGACTCCAATAAGGGCGGCTGAAAAGGTGCGTGGCAAGGCGCAAACCACGTCGAAACGCGCAGGTGGCGCGAATCGGCGCGGGCGTCAGAAGTAACATTACAGGTGTTGCATAGGTTGGAGTTAGCGAGGCGTGGAAAGACGCAGACTGGGAGGACCAGCGTAGCTTGGGGGAATCTTCACGCACGTCTTCGGTCCTATTTCACGTTCCAGGCCTTCCCCTGCGCTACTCCTCTCCGTTAGATGGACCCCGTTGTGTCCCCCCTGCGAATCTGGCCGAGAATCTGCTCGCACAAAATGACTAGCCTCGTCGTTGTATGCTGAGGAGTGAAGCGGGCAGGAGGCGGCATGAAAATCCTGATCGGAGTCGACGGCTCGAGTGCCTCGGATGCGACGGTGCCAGAAATGACCTTGCATATATGGCCGGAGGGATCGGAATTCAAGCTGGTGACCGCGGTGGACCCGTTCTTTTTCGTGCGGGCGCTGCAACTGCTGGAGGAAACCAAGAAGTCAACGAAAGAGGAGTTGGAAGAAGATGCCGCGGGGCTGCGCGAGAAGGGCTGGCCGGTGAGCACAGACGTATTGCTGGAGAATCCGCGGCACGCGATTTCGAAATTGGCCACGGAATGGAAAGCTGATTTGACGGTGCCGGGCTCGCACGGAAAAGGCACGTTCACGCGCCTGTTGATTGGAAGCACGGCGCAGGCTCATTCCTAAGATGCTGGTGCTAAAGAACCGAACTAGTAGGTTTTTAGGGAAGCGCGTTCTTCTGCGCCTCCGCGATTCCCGCCTCCGCAAGGGGCGCCATGATTTGATATCCCGCTTTATTCGGGTGCACACCATCCGGACTCAGTTCCGTTCTGAGCCCGCCTTCGCTGTTGGCCATCGCAGAGTAGTAGTCTACATACACGAAGCCATTCCTCGCCGCGTAGTCCTTGATCCAAGTGTTCAGCGCCCGGATCTTGGGAGCGGGCTCCAGTCCGGGATGCCAATGAAAATCGCTCGCGGGCAGGACGGAGCACAAGACGACGCGAATTCCATTGGCGCGCGCTAGCTCGCCCATGGATGCGATGTTCCCAGCAATCTCAGGGAGCGTAGTCTTGCCAGTGTTCTCGGCGATATCGTTGATGCCCGCCAGCAACACCACCACTTTCGGTTTCAGATCGATAACGTCCTGACGAAATCGCACCAGCATCTGTGGCGTGGTCTGGCCGGAAATGCCGCGGTTGATGTACGGCTTACTCGGAAAGAATTCGGCGCGATCCGGAGATGTCGCAGTTCCCTTCTGCCCCCAGCCTTCGGTGATGGAATCTCCCATGAACACAACCCGGGTTTCACCGGCTGCCGGAGGCGGCAACTGCTGATCAGCGTCTCGATACTTTGCCAGGAAGGCCCAGTCGGTAAACGTGTGCACCAATTGGGATTTCTGGTAAGGCGTCAACTGCTCCAAGCCCGGCATCGGTTCCGAAGATTTCTGATCGCGAGAGGGAGACGACGGTGCGGGCGCCTGTGAATAAGCCAGCGGGCCAGACACCAAAATTGCCGTGAGCAAACAAAGACCACACAGTGCTCGCACAAACGTCGATTTGTTATTCACGTCGATCTCCCACAGGTCATCTTAATACACTGATCGAGTCGCCGAGAAGACTGGCCTGACCGTGTTCCCCTCCGTGGCAGTCATTTCTTTTTGCCCGGATCGTCGCCTGGGTTCACATAGTTGAATTGCAGCGGGGACATGCCGTGGACCTGGACAACCACCTCGCCGCTGGCCATCGCGTAATGATGCATCTGGGGATCCAGATAGGCAAAACTGCCCGCCGGAAAAGCACCCATCTTTGCTTCATCAAACTGATCTCCCATGCCCACTTTGAATGTCCCTGAGATTATCGTGACGTTCTCGCGATTTGGATGCCAGTGGGGCGCGATCCGATAGCCATCCGGCATTTTTAGCCGCACGGTATAGTCTCCGCTCGCGGCACCTGGGTTCCCCTCCACTACCGCAAGCTGTGCGCCCGGTGGAACGAATGCGGGTGCCGGGCCGTAAGGAATCGTGTCCGGGGTAAACGCGTTCTTTTCGGTGGAGTTCGCGTGCGCAGCAATCAAGACCACTCGACCTGAACAACTCAATACCGCCGCTACAACGAGTCCGAGAAGCAAATTCCGTTTCATTGTTATTCCTCCGTAGTCCGTCTGGGACTGGGCAGCATCTTCTCTTTGCTACATAGGAGTTTCAATGGAGAGGTGGTAACGGCTGTATATCTTTTCTATATCGTCGCAAATTACTGAATCCTGGCCCATAATGCCAAAACGGAACCTGATGCGCACCCCGCAATCCACGACTGCCGACATCGAACTCGACCTTGGGCGCTATGAACTTCGGCGTCTTGGACGGCGTGTGAAGCTCGAAAAAAAGCCGATGGAGCTGCTGATCTTTTTGGTTGGCCGCCGCGACCAGCTCGTTTCCCGGAGAGAAATTGTTGCGAAGCTTTGGCGCTCCGATCTGTTCATCGATACGGAGCGAAATATCAACAATCTGGTGCGAAAACTTCGCACTGCACTCCATGATGATTCAGCGAAACCGCGCTTCCTGGAAACTGTGGTCGGCAAAGGCTACCGATTCATCGGGCCCGTGCGCGTCATTGATCCCCGTTATTCGCATGCTGATTTCCCAAGTGCAGCGGCGGTGTCAGTGAGCGAGGAAAGCACCGACACGTGGAACCATCATTGCTCCCTCGCGGTGCTCCCGCTCTTTCTTGTTGGTAATGCCACCGACGAGCGTGGTTTTTGCCTTGGATTCGCGGACGCGCTGGTTTCGCACCTTGGCAATTTGCCGGGTGTAGACGTTCTGCCCACCTCCGCGGTATTGAATGTGCCTCCCGATGCTGCCGGTTCCGATCTCGCTTCCCACCTGGGTGTGCGCTTCGTGGCGCGCGGCGCGGTTCAAACATCGAAGGGGCAGTCGCGTCTTTCCGTGGAAATGTTTGACAGCCATTTAGCGAGTGTCTGCTGGAAACGGACTTGCTACCTGGATTTGAACCGCTTGACCGAACTTGAAATTGATATGGCCAAGCAAATCGCCGCAGCGCTACACAGGCCCTTGCGTCCATCCGTCAGTCAGCGACGCACGCGTTACAGCAACGATCCCTTGGCCTATTCGGAATTCATGTACGGTTATCGGCTCAGCTCCTCCGGCGATCCCACGCTTCTGGACGAAGCTGCAGCACACCTCACGAACGCGGTCACGCGCGATCCTGCTTTTTCGCTGGCTCACGCCACGCTTTCGTTCGTCTGTACTACGCGACACTTCGAATACGATCCGGCGAGAACCTGGTTGGAGAAGGCCGAATTTCACTGCCGGCGCGCGCTTGAGGTGGATCCGGATTTGCCGGAGGGACACGTTGCCAATGCTTTTCTGCTGTGGGGGCCGTCGAAAAACTTCCAGCATTTGGAAGCTATTGCTGAACTGCGGCGCGCCCTGGCCCTACAGAAGAATTTACCTCATGCCTACAATCGCCTGGGCACAATCCTGGCGCACATTGGCTTGCTCGATCATGCTCGTGAGATGTATGAGCGCGGACGATCCTTCCATCCTCAAAAGGCTGTGAGCCACAGCATTGTGCAGGTGTACATCTGGAGTCGCGACTACGATCGGGCCCGCGAAAGCATTCGCCAGTGGCGCGCCGAAGTTCCCGGCAACAAATATCCGCTCTATTTTGCTCCGCTGCCGGCAATGATGAGTGCCGATTGGAAAGAAGCGAAGCGCCTGCTCGATGAAGCCATGCAACTGCTGCCTGAAGAGCCGTTGATAGTCAGTCTGCGCGGTCTCTTTTTCGCGCTGACGGGAAAGGCAAAACCGGCACTCAAGTGCTTAACCCAAGCTTGTGCCAATCCAAAGTCCTTTGGGCACGCACATCACACGTATTACCAGATCGCGTGCATTCTCGCGGTGCTCGGGAGACGCCAAGCAGCATTCGAATGGCTTGAACGGAGTGTCGGCACAGGATTCGCTTGCTGGCCGTTTTTCCTGAAAGATCCTGGCCTGAAGAATCTGCGTGGTCTTAGTGAGTTTGAGACCTTGGTGAGCTCTCTGCAGGCGAGGTATCCCGACCATCTCGGACTGCTTTAGTTGAGCCTCTCCTTATTTGTTGGAGCTATAGCGGACTTCGCATTTTTCGGGCTGGCCGCGCTCCCGGAGCAAAAGCGGTGCGAGTCGCCATCGTCGAGCCCGGCGCGGAATCGGCTGGATTCGCGGACGCGGGTGCGCACACCATCAATGGTCAGCGGGATCGCTTCGCGGGCGACACCTCGAATGAGAAACAGGATCAGCGAGGCTTCTCCTGGAGAATCCAAACTGGACCCGATGCCGACACCTTGTACGCCGGCCTTGCTCATCCACTCATCCATGTGGGCCTGATGGACGGCTTTCGCTCGGGCAAACTCCGCCTCTGAAATCGGGTAAACATTTTGCGCCGTGGCAGCCGTTTGCTCCAGCGCTGCGCTCTGTTCTGGCGAAAGGACACCGCGCTCCGCTAAAAGTTCTCCTTCAACAATGCGCGTGCGAATTCCATCCACCGACGCGGGGACTCCCGTGCGCGGCTGGCCCCTGGCGACAAATAACACAATCGCCGCTTCGCCGGGATTGTCCTAGCTTGTGCCTACTCCCACAGCCTCCACTTCCGAGTGCGCCATTAGCGCAGGCACATTTGCGTCGCCCACCGCCGCAGCTCTCTGCATGGCTTCTTTCCCGATTGCGCTCAATGGCACGTGGAGAGTAGCGGATGCGGGCACGGTGGGCAAGGAGCAGCCTATCACGGCATGCTTGGCTCCTCCCACAAACGTCATGGCATTGTTACCACTTTGAAAAAAATTCAGCACGGCGCCGACCGGGTTGCCTACAGTTTCCTGATCCGAGCCCCCGAACAGCAGCGCGACGGCTTCGGCGGTATCTTGCGTGACGATAAGTGAGCCGGAATCCCCCGGAGCGCTGAATCCACCGCCGGTTACAGCCACCTGATTGCTAAATGTCTCGTTGAACGTTGGCCCGGTGGCGCATCCCTTCTGATATTGAACCGAAGTCGTGGTGCTCACGGAAAGAATCGTGGAACAGGTTAGCCCCGTGGTTCTTCCGGATTTTGCTACGGCCCGGCTCAGGAGACCTGCGGTTTCCGGCAGGCCTGCTCCTGCCGCTGGCGGGCCGGGCACCGGCACATTGTTCGCATCGGAGGTGGAGCCGAGATAGAGGATGTTGCCGCTCGGATCGACAGCATTCTGAGCGACTTGAGCGATCGCGGCGTCGATTTTGGGAGAAGGCCCAGTTTCCAGGTTAAAGAATTGCGTCAGTGTTCCGACAATGTTGTTCGCACCTTGTCCACAGTCGCTATCGATCAGTCCGGGCTGGATGATGCTCTCGCCGGCTAATGCCTGATCGGTGCGCGCCAGCACGTGGTTGTTGCTGAGGAGGTATTGCGTGCCACCGCGCGTCACAAGCGAGCCCAGAGTGCCGCTACAACACGTGACCGTGCCCCCGCTCGTCTGTGAGTCTTTCTGGTTTCCGCCGGAGGTGCCCAATGCGATGGCGCCGCCTTGAAGAGTCTGATTGGTCGGGGAAACCGTTACCGTGGACGATCCGGATACCGACGAGTTTTCCTGGGGAACCGCCGTGACCGTCGCGGTAGTCGTGATGCTGTCGCCCTGTCCATCGGACTTTGTCGGGACTGCGCCTGGCGCGACGTACAAACCCGTGCTGGAGATGAATCCAAACTGCTTGCTGCCTCCGGGCGTTCCGTTCACTTGCCAAGTTACGGCGGTATTCGAAAGATTGTTGACCGACGCGGAGAATTGCTGCGTTGCGAAAGCGGCGACGCTGGCAGGATTCGGGCTCACGGTAACGGAGGGCACCGGCGCGACGCCGGGTTGGACGGTCACTGTTGCTGTTGCAAATTTCGCGGAGTTGGCCTGCGACGTAGCCGTCACGATGACCGTAGCTGGGTTGGGAACGCTCGCTGGGGCGGTATAAAGGCCCGTCGTCGCAATTGTGCCGTTCGACGGGCCGCCGGTAACGGTCCACCTCACGCTGGTATTTGTTGTCCCCGTAACGGTCGCCGTAAATTGTTGGGTATGAGCGACGTTGACTGCTGCAGTGCTGGGGGAAACCGTGACTAATATTTGCGGCGGAGGTGTCGATCCGCCTGAACCGCCGCAACCTTGGAACACCAACAGGATTGCGCAACACAATGGCAAAGCGATCGGGTGGCGCATCAGCACCCCTTCGGGGACTCTGATAGCCATGCTAGCACACGCAACCCACGCGTTTTCGGCAGGGATGCCGGAGTGTGACCGGGGCAGCTCTGTTCACTCAAGCGCGATTCCGGCAGCGCAGAGCGGACATTCCGCAGGCTGCCATAAATTGTGCGGCATGCGTTCCAGGAGTTCGAGGGCACCGCCGTGCTTCGCCGCAAACTCGGTAATCGACTCTCCCAGAGCGAGCAGCGCGCCAATGGCAACAGCTTCCGCAGCAAGTTCGCACAAATCAAAAACGTTCCCCTGACCGCCGATCCCGCACTGATAACATCATTCACAAGCGCGATACGTTTTCCTGACACAATTGGCTGCAAAGATTTCGGCAGGCGGTACTGCACCGGGAGAGTCCTTCGCGGCTTGTGTCGTCAACTCGTCCCGCATAGGCGAACTGGCAGCCTAACTCCAGTGAGACGAGCAGGGCAAGGAATGCGCCCTCAACCTGGGGCCCGCACACGACATCAACCTGATACTTCTTTAGTCGAGCCGCGAGGCGCTCGGCGAACGCTCGGATCTCGCGGGAGTTCAGGGACAACAATTCCAGGTCAAGCCACAAGTCAGCGTGATGACCCGACTCCAGCTTCAAATGTCCGTGGCGTCCGCGCACTAAGGAGAGCAAATGATCTGCCATCAAACCCACGCACTCATGGTGAACGGAGACCGCCCTTTAATTTGGCGATTTTTCTTCCGCGGCTTTCTCCTCGGTGGCTTTCTCTTGCGGGCCCCTAATCGGCAACCTGACGCGAAATCTGGTGTCTCTGGGCTGTGATTTCAGGTCCATCGTGCCATGATGTTTTCGCACAATCCGCATGGCCGTATCCAAACCGAGGCCGGTCCCTTCTCCAACCTTCTTCGTAGTGAAAAAGGGCTCGAAGATGCGCGAGCGAATTTCCGGCGGAACTCCGGGACCGTTGTCGCCGATCTCGACGACGGCTCTGTCCAATTCCCGGAACGCGTGGATGCGTAGCTCACCCTTGCCGTCCATGGCGTCGATGGCGTTGTCGATGAGATTCGTCCAAACCTGATTCAGTTCGCCACCATATGCACAAATGCGGGGCAAGTCCGGGTCGTATTCCCGGATTACGGTGACGCCGGTTTTCAGGCGGTGTCCAAATATCTTCAGTGTGTTCTCAAGATCCTCTTTGAGATCGACTTCCTGAATGGGCGACTGGTCCATGTAGGAATAGCGCTTGATGGCTGTGACGAGATCACTGATGCGCCGGGTGCTGTTGTCGATTTCCTGTATCAATCCAAAAATCGTGATCACCGCCGCGATCCGTTTCGTCGCCGGCCCCACTAAGTCTGGTCCAACCAATTCCCTCAGCGCATCCAATTTCTCCGTCTTTGCTCCTGCCTCCGCCAGCACCGGTGCTATCTTCCAGGCTTCTTCGACGCCGTTTCGTTCGAGCCACGCAGTAATCTGCTCTTCCCTGTCGCTCAGCTCGAGTGGATCCTCCGGCGGCCCCACGCGCGAGGCAGCATGTTGCGCCGATTTCTTCTCCAACATCAGAATGCCTTCCCGTTGCGCTTCGCTCAACGGACGCTCCAGGAACTTAATGCTTGCCGCGCGGACGTCGTCCATGGCCTCGGTGAGGTTCAACGCCGCGCGACGGGCAGCGCTCGCCGGATTATTCAATTCGTGCGCCAAGCCGGCCGACAGCTTTCCTAGCGCCATCAACTTCTCCTGCTGCGTTTCCATCCGCGCCATTTCGCGGATGCGATCAGACATCAATCCTACCAACCGCTGCCCCAACTCCGGCACGCGCTGCAACATGTCCGGAAAGTGGTCCTTGTGCAGCCGCAGCACTCGCGATGGCATCGCTGCCCTTGCCATACCGCCAAATTTCTTCAGCCGAGAAAAGGGCAGCAGACCCGTCACGTCGCCAGCCCTGGCAGTCAACACCGGCCCACCGGGCACATCCTTCCGTTCAAACTGCAGCTCACCCTCGAGCAACACAACCAAATATTCAACCGGGTCTCCTGGCTTGCCGTATACCTCACCCGCGTGGAAGCGCACTTCGTCCATGCGTTGCGCGACCCATTCCAGTTCGTCCTCAGGCAAATCGCTGAAGATGCTGACTTGGCGCAGATCCGCCGCAAAACGTTCCGCATGGTTATTCACTATCGCTTCGCTCATTTCACACCGTGCTCAGATATTGATGTACGAATTGCACTGCGTTCGCGCCTTCACCGACGCCGCTTGCAACGCGCTTCACCGATCGATAGCGAACATCCCCGGCCACAAAAATCCCCGGGACGCTCGTTTCCAGCAACCACGGATCGCGCTCCAGCGGCCAACTCTTCGGCGGCTTGCCATCACGCATCAGATCCGACCCGCTCAGGAGAAATCCTTTTTCCTCGCGTTCTAAAACTCCCGCGAGCCAGTCCGTTCCGGGCATAGCGCCAATAAAGATAAATAGCGAATTCGCGGGAACCTTAGTCGTTTCGCCGCTGGTGGCGCAATGAACGGCAATCGCTTCCAGATGCTCCTCGCCAAAGACTTCCACCACTGAGGAATTTAACTCCACCGCGATGTGGCTGGTCTGCTGAATCTGGTCGACCAAGTATTGGGACATTCCGGCTTCCAGTGTATTGCCGCGCACGAGCATAATGACTCGCCTGGCGTGCTGAGAGAAGATCACCGCCGCCTGACCTGCCGAGTTTGCGCCTCCGACAATGTAGACATCCTCGCCTCGGCAGCCTACGGCTTCGGTCATAGCCGCACCATAATAT
>Ga0126369_10003358_pt1 | contig 11571 bp, 6 predicted proteins | sample PanSoiMetaPlot_1_FD_109646 | JGI IMG/M metagenome (GOLD analysis project Ga0126369, IMG submission 109646) | Tropical forest soil microbial communities from Panama - MetaG Plot_1 | ecosystem: Environmental > Terrestrial > Soil > Tropical forest > Bulk soil | place: Panama | collected 2016-02-17 | reverse complement strand
GTTCTACTGGGAGCCGTCGCGCTCCTGGCCGGATATCTCCCGGCACGAAGAGCTTCGACCATCGATCCAATGGTTGCCCTTCGCACAAACTAAAGCGGGATCGCCCTCGCCTCTTGGCGACATTCCGATCTACGAAAAACGATAAGTCCTCTGTGACGCGGTAGTGTTGACCATTTCGTTTGTAAACACTCTCCAGGAGTCAGCCGAAATTCGAAAGCGGCGTCGCCTTTCGTGCATTATATTGGGTCGGCTCTCTAGAACTCAGCCTGAAGTATCCCAGAAGGAGGAAAGATCGTGCCCATGGCCCGCCTTCATAGAATCCTTGCGCTCCTGGCAGTATTGATCTCTCCGTGGAATTGCGCAGCCCAGACACCGTCGCAAACCGGGTCCTTCGACGTTTTGATTAAGGGTGGGACCGTCTACGACGGCACGGGCGGAGAGCCCCGCCAAGCCGACATCGCCATCCGCGGAGATCGCATCGTAGCAGTTGGTAATCTGAGGAATGCCCGTGCGGGTTCTGTAGTGGATGCTGGCGGCCTCGCCGTCGCTCCCGGCTTCATCAACATGCTGTCTCACTCTGAGGCGTCCTTGATCATAGATGGTCGTTCGATGAGTGAACTCAAGCAGGGCGTCACGACACAGATTTTCGGCGAAGGCTCGATGGGTCCCCTATCTGAGGAGATGAAGCAGCGCCGCATCGCCCAACAGGGAGACCTGAAGTACGACATCGTTTGGACTTCGCTTTCAGAATATCTCACCTATCTCGAAAAGCGCGGCATCTCGCAAAATGTCGCGTCGTTCATTGGCGCACCGACGTTACGCGAGTACGCGATTGGATTGGAAGACAAACCCCCGACGCCCGAGCAACTAGAAAAAATGCGGCAGCTTGTGCGGCAGGAGATGGAAGTGGGCGCACTTGGCGTGACCACCGCGTTGATCTATCCCCCAGCCACTTTTGCCAAGACGGATGAGCTGATCGAGATGTGTAAAGTAGCCGCGAAGTATAAAGGCAAATACATCGCCCATATTCGCAGCGAGGCAGATCAACTGACCGAAGCAGTCGAAGAAACCATTCGCATTAGTCGCGAGGCCGGCCTTCCTGCGGAAATTTACCACCTCAAAGCCTCCGGCCAGGAAAACTGGCCGAAGCTTGATGGTGTTCTGGCGATGATTAACGACGCTCGCAGCAAAGGCGTGAAAATAAGCGCCGACATGTACACATACACGGCAGGTGCAACCGGGCTGAGTTCCTGCATGCCGCCGTGGGTTTACGATGGCGGTCCCGATGCCGCCTATAAGCTCCTACAGGACCCTACCACGCGAAAGAAAATAGCCGATGCCATGCGCACTCCGTCCCGTGACTGGGAGAATCTCTACTTGCTCGCCGGATCACCGGACCGAATCCTTTTGGTCAGCTTTAAATCGGACGCACTCAAGCCTCTCACGGGAAAAACTCTTGCCGAGGTTGCCCGGTCGCGCAGTAAAGATCCCACGGAAACAGTTATGGATCTGGTTCTAGAAGACCGGTCGCGAGTGGGAACGGTCTATTTCATGATGGACGAGGATAATGTAAAAAAGCAGATTCGCCAGCCTTGGGTTTCTTTTGGTTCGGATGCCTCCTCGATGGCGCCAGAAGGCGTGTTCCTGAAATCATCAACGCACCCGAGGGCCTATGGCAACTTTGCGCGCCTCCTCGGTAAATATGTCCGCGAGCAGAACGTTATCACCCTGACGGAGGCCATTCGGCGATTGTCGGGGCTTCCCGCGACGAATCTTGAGCTGGACCATCGTGGCTTTCTGCAGGAAGGTATGTTCGCCGATGTGGTCGTGTTCGACCCGAAAACGATCGCGGATGTCGCTACCTTCGAGAAGCCACAACAATATTCCGTGGGTGTCAAACATGTTTTCGTCAACGGGGTCCAGGTCCTGAAAGATGGCGAGCATACCGGTGCAAGACCCGGACGCGCCCTGTGGGGGCCTGGTAAGACAAAGTGATCAGTCGCCGCTAAGCTCGCTAGACGGCACTACAGACCTTCCGACCTTCCGCCGTCGCACCCCACTCCTCCGGATGTGTCCGCAACTGATTGCGAAAAGGTCCACGAGTGCGTGCCAGCGGTACTAGCAGGAACTTCTCCGATAAGAATTCATGCGCCGTTGGCGCGCCACCAAGCATGAAAATAGGGTTCAGCGGGCTTGGGTGCGGAGACGGGTCAGTCTGTGCTACAAGCAACCCTGGATGGCGGTTGCTTGGAGGTCGGAAAGTCCGAGGACATCGATCCCGTCGGTAAGACTGACCCGCGCCGGTAAAGGTACCACCTTTTGTCGCACCCATAAATTGGGAAGGACGAATAGCAGTGTCTGTAACAGACCCGCGACGCAGCAATCGCCTCCATTCGGGAGGTGTCATGCAAACCTTGGTAGAACGTGGTTGTGGATTGGATGTGCATCAGGCAACCGTGGTGGCTTGTTGCTGATTGTTTTAGAGAGCGGGAAGGCTCACAAGCAGGTGCGTACGTTCGGCACGACCACACGCGATCTAGTTAGCTTACGAGAGTGGTTGTCCTCGGAAGGTTGCACTCATGTGGCCATGGAAAGCACCGGGGTGTACTGGAAACCGATCTACGCGATTCTCGAAGGGGCTTTCGAGATCGTGGTTGCCAACGCGCACGTGAAGAAATCGAGGACTCCATAAAGAAAGCGTCAGAGGCAACTGCGGCGAAGAGACTCCTGCCACCAGGCGCATAGCGTGATCAAATTCTCTGAGCTGTCATGCTCAATCGAAAAGGCAATCTCTCTAATTCTTCATCCGGCTAGCCCGCTGGTTTATAACCCTCTGAGGTTCTTTGCACCTTGTTAAGGTTCTTCCTCAACTTCTGGTCCTTTGGTCGGTGTTTCTGTAGCTAGACACAGATTACCCGTTCGGTTATCTTCCGTTCCATCAACTCTCGGGAGCTACAATCGAGATTTGTGAGACGCATGCGCCAAGTCACGGCTTTCGTGCTGCTGTTTGGAATCGGGCTCGTAATCCTCGTGTCCTTTGCGGATGGCCCGCGAAGATCATCGAAACGGATTAGGGCTTTGTCCCCGCCCGACGGCATCGGCCACCTGACAAAAGCGAGAAAAATACCTGCCTTGGGTGGGGAACTGCTTCGGTTTGAACCGAATGAAGGTCAGTTTCCCGAAGCTACTAAATTTGCTGCGCGTACCAAGAACTACTCACTATTCCTGCTTCCTACGGCACTGGTCCTAAGACCGTTTACGCATCCCGAACAGGGTAGCACCTCTCAGGCCCTTCAAATCTCTCGTGCACAGGCAATAGCGGCCTTGCAATTCGTCGGCGCAGCTCAAAAACCGAATATCGTAGGTGCTGGAAAGTTGCAGTCGATCAGCAATTATTTTCACGGTGCCGACCCAAGGCAGTGGCAATCGAAAGTTCCCAACTATTCTCGCGTGGAATACAGAAATCTTTACCCGGGCGTGAACCTCGTTTGTCACGGCGAACAGAGTGAGCCGGAGTTCGATTGGATTGTTGAGCCGGGAGCCGACCCGGAACAAATTCGCCTTTCGGTGGAAGGGGCTAAGCCAGCGATCGACCGAGTGGGAGACCTTGTGTTAAAGGTGCCGGAGGGGGAAGTGCGACTGAAGAAACCGGCAATCTATCAGGAGGTGGATGGAACCCGGCGCCCTAGAAGCGGCCGTTTCATCCTGCGGGCGAACCAACAAATCAGCTTCAAGATCGGCAATTTCGACCGAACCCATTCGCTGGTCATCGATCCAGTGTTGGTTTACTCCACCTATCTTGGTGGAAGCACCGATGATGAGGCGGCTCAGGTCACTGTCGACGCGTCGGGAAACATCCTGGTTATCGGCACGGCTCAATCCAACAACTTTCCTCTTGTGAATCCGCTGCCGTCGCAGTCGAACAAGACCGGTTTCCTGGAAGCTTTCATTACAAAATTCGACGCTTCGGGCGCGAATCTGGTCTATTCGACATATCTCGCAGGCACTGCGCCCGGCCACGTGGACAGAGGAAATGCTATCGCGGTGGACGCATCTGGTAATGCATACATTACTGGGCAGACGAATGACCTGAATTTCCCTACCACACCGGGGGCCTATTTGCTCGCGCCAGGAGCCGGTACGGTCGGGCTGTGCGGCAATTGCACTGATGGGTGGTTGGCGAAGCTGGACCCAACCGGGTCATCGCTGCTTTTTTCGACGTACTTGACGGGCAACAGTAACAATGTCCTTAGCATCCCTTTCGGGATCGCTCTGGACGCGGGTGGAAACATTTACTTGGCGGGCGACGCCGATCCGCGTACGTTTCTGACTACACCCGGTGCCTACCGTTATGTTGACCCCGCCGCTACCTTGGGCGTGTTCATAACCAAAATGAACCCCACTGGTTCGGCTCTGGTTTATTCCAGTGTGATTGGAGGCAATGGGTCAGACCAGGCCTACGCAATTGCCCTCGATACCTCCGATAATGCATACGTTACCGGGGTCACGGGGTCCACAAATTTCCCGGCAACCACCGTCCTTCAAGCACCACGTGCCGCGATCCAGGCCTTCGCTCTCAAACTAAACGCGAGTGGGGGCCAGCTCGTCTATTCAACCCTTTTCGGGGCCGGGCAAGGGCTTGGAATTGCTGTCGATCCCTCCGGCAGCGCATACATTAGTGGGTATACCCTCGAGCCGATCCCGACTGCAGGGCCAATGCAGACCCAGTTCAACAACGATGACGCATTTGTTTCCAAGCTCGATCCCAGAGGCGCGACTCTAATTTACTCGATTCTGTTGGGCGGTTCGAACGTAGATCAAGGAACAGGCATTGCGTTAGACGCTGCCGGTAACGCGTACGTGACTGGTCGCACCCAATCCGCAGATTTTCCAACGGTCAACGCTATTCAGCCGGTTTACAGTGGGGGAACCCTGTGCGACTACAACTGCTCCGACGTATTTGTAACCGTCGTAAGCGCTGACGGATCCAAGTTTCTGTTTTCAACCTACCTGGGAGACACCGGTTTTGAGTTCGGAAATAGCGTTGCGTTAGATTCTTCGGGATCCATTTACGTCGCCGGCGTGACGACATCCGCTGATTTCGAGGTAGTCCATCCATATCAAGCTGTGCAGAACGCCCTCGCGAACGGAGGAATCAACTCATTTGTCGTCAAGATCGCGGGCGATGTTTCGATCACCCCCCAACGACTCGTGTTTGGACCGGCGCCGCTCGGGACCTTCCAACGCCAGGGTCTTGGTCTCGCTTCAACTGCCCAAACTCTAACCTTCACGAATAACTCGTCCAGTGCCATTTCCTTCAGTGCTGACGCGCTTTTGGGCGAGAATCCCACAGAGTTCAGTACAACGAACGACACGTGTGCAAATTCTGTCGTGCAACCTGGCGGAAACTGCTCGATTTCGGCGATTTTCAAACCCTCTGCTGCTGGAGTCAGACAAGCCAATCTGCAGTTAAACAACTCTGCTGCTAATGCTCCCTTTGTGGTCTCTTTAATCGGATACGGTTCGCCAATCGTTTTTGCTCCGGCGACGCTCGCGTTCGGACTTCAAAGCCCCGGCACAACGAGCTCTCCGCAGTCTCTGACGATTACGAATACCAGCCAGTCATCATTGACCATTGGCTCTTTGATAAAGGGCGGCAACGCCCCTCAGTACTTCGCTCTCAAGAGTGACGCGTGTACTGGGACTACCCTGGCCGCAAACGCCTCATGCATGACCACGATCGCGTTTTCTCCCCCCGTCATAGGGCTGTTTACAGCCGTCCTGTCTGTTAACGACACCGCTAGCGATAGTCCGCAGTCAGTTCTTATTACCGGAAACGGAACAGGCCCGGCAGCGGGCTTCAACCCTTCCTATCTGAATTTTGCAAACCAAGCGGTCGGCACGACGAGCCCACCCCAATCGGTCGTGCTTACGAATACTGGCACGGCCACGCTCAACATCTCTCAAATCGCGAGCACGGTGAATTACTTTGCCGAAACCAACAATTGCAATCCGCAAATCGCAGTCGGAGCCTCTTGCACGATCAATGTGACGTTCACGCCGACGACCACGGGCGTTCTAGAGGGCGCTATCCAAGTATCAGACGATGCCCTCGTCAGTCCACAACAAGTAGGTCTGACGGGAACCGCGGGGCCTGGTGCATCGGCGCTCGCCGTGACTCCTGCCCAGCTAACCTTTGGGAACCAACCTGTAACTACGACAAGCGCCTCCCAGCCCGTAAGCGTTGCGAGTGTCGGTGTAGCGACTGTCAATATCAACGGGATCTCGATTAACTCCGATTTTCAGCAGACCAACAATTGCTCTATCGGGGCTAACGCAGTAGTGAATTGCACGATCAACGTGACGTTCACGCCGACCGGTGCAGGCCCGCGGAGTGGGATTCTTTCCCTAGCTTTCGCAGGAATAGGCAGTCCTCAAACCGTTATGCTAAACGGACAAGGAAATGATTTTGCACTCGTGGCTTCTCCTACGAGTTCAACGGTGGCCGCTGGCGGGTCCGCGTCATATGGAGTGACGCTGAGCCCACTCGGAGGAACATTTAACGCCGCCGTATCCCTGTCATGTTCCTCTCTCCCTCAAGGATCGACGTGCAATTTCAGCCAGAGTTCAGTGACGCCGGGTACAAATTCTGCTCAGTCGAAACTCACGATTTCGACGACAGCTGCGACCACTGCGTTGCTGAATCAGAGAAACCACTGGCCACCTCCTGTCGGAGGGCTAGGTATGATTTGCACGATCTTCATTTCGTGTTATTCGTTCTTCGCTCGCTTTCGCGGCAGAAGATTTAGAGCCTTGGCAGCCACATCGAACCTTATTTTGGTACTTAGTCTGTTGTGGTCATGTGGTGGCGGGAATACTGCGACTCCCCCTCCTCCGGTTGGCACGCCCGCCGGAACATACACAATTACGGTGACCGGAACCGCTGGTTCCCTTGCGCACTCGCAACAAGTAACCCTTGTCGTGCAATAAATGCCAGAACAAGGCGACCGGTCCCAGAGGGAGACCGTTTTCGAAAGGGCTGTTGTTCCGTTGTCTACCGCACCTTCGTTTTGATCCGATCTGAATGTGTTAGCGGCGGGATAAAAGGGAACCACTTCGGGCGGGATGGCGACCGCGGATTTCGCGAAGATGAAATTCCGCACCGATGCGTTCGAGCAGTTCGATGAGCGCGCCCACCGCTTCGCGACGCGCTTCGGGCGAATGCCGTTGTGTCTCAGATACGTAACGGCGGATTCGTTGATAAACGCTTGGCAACCAGGGAGGACCTATTTCCCAGAAGACCGTTTCTGGCCAGTCTCCAGATTGCCGACCATACACGAATCGGTTTGCTGCACAGACACGGGCGATTCGACATCTTTACACTTGTATCCTCGCGCAGTAGTCTTTGATTACTTTCCTGACCAGAGGATCACTCATGGTCGAATTTGTCAAAGCGCTACCAAGTACCATAGACGCCGCCAGCAAGAATCCCCTCGCTCTCATTGCGCTGCTGATACTCATTGCTAGTTGGGTGATCGTCAGCCTTAAGGTGTACCGCAATCGCGAACTTCTGAAAAGTCTGGGTCGCCTACCCCAGAAAGATCGGCTGCAGGCGCTTGAAGCCGAATACGGGATTGTCAAGATTAAAGGGGGCATGTCAGCGGAGCAATGGCTCAAACAGAAATCTCACACTTACATCTTCTACGGGTTTGGAATGCTCTGCTTGGTAGCAGTCATCCTTGTGGCCATCGTTGTATATTCGCGACCGCCCAAGCTAACTCCTCAGGTCCAGGCAGTACTTGACACGTCCGCACCACAACTAAGTGAGCCAAAGGGAATAGAGACTCCGGAGAGTAAGCGCCCTGAGACTGTGGAGTTGGCACATAACACTTCAAAGCGCCGTTCCGTCGCACCTAACTCCTCGCCCACGTCGGGGCGCGTAGCAGCTACTCAATTCGAAGTCCAGAACGATTGGGGACCACGAATGATGGCGGAGGACAATACTCCGCCTGAGCGCACAGTGCTCTACGAGTCTCTCGACGACAACGGTGCGACGCACATCCGCTATCGTCTCCCGTACGTAGACCTTCTGCAGCGCGGTGGGCCCGTGCACGGCGTTAGTTCGATGGCAACGTTTTTCAAGTGGCGGTTTCCCGAGCTCTCCGTCATTGTCAACAACAGGACACAGGAACTTATGGTGCTGTCGTTGGCGCGCTTTGCTATTCTCTCTAGCAATGTAATTGAAGACCCCTTGCTACTATTCGACGACCTTTCGGTTAATGACCTGATCATCTATAACGAGGGCTGGGGTGAGGTGAAGAACCCGGTGCTAGATTTCTCGCTCAGCAAGATCCTTGCCGAAAATGAAACTTCTCTCTTTGCTCCGCAAACTGCCACTGTGCATCTCGACAATTTTGACGATAAAATTCGGATCCCACTTCAAAAATACATCCCTCCTGCATTGACGCGCGAAAACATCGTTGCTGTGTCGGGCAAGTTGTCTTATGGCGAAGCGAATGAGCGACGACAACTCGCTTTCAATACTCGAGTCTCGCTCCAAGTGAGACCAGGAGCGGGCATTCCCGCCACGCACGAGTACGAGATCATGTTTCACGCTGGTGAATCCGGCGTAACGCGCAATGTTTCTCTTCAACAAGAAATAGGGGCTGGGAAGGCGGACCGCTTTACTGTTCGACTCGCGGCCGACAAGACGTGCCGGATCGTCGTTCATCTTGAACTGGAAACCGCCGGGGGCGAGATGTTCGATGGTGGGCGCTTCATATTGGACCTCTTCGCACCGCGCAAAAACCGTTAGTTGGATGGCTTTATGCGACTCACAACAGTTTTCTATGTTTTGCTCTTACTTTTAGGAGCTACGCGGTTCGTTGTAGCCCAAGAAGCTGGGGAGCCGACGCCGCCTGACGTCCGAGGTTTTCACACCTCCAGCGGGATTCGATTAAGCTCCGAGAATCCTGCCAACGCTTTTACGCTCGATATAAACGGCAAGTCGATCCAACCCGTTTCGACCAAGCGCTTGCTATGGCGGGTTGACGATAAAGAGATCGAGTTGTCAATTGCCCGACGGCCTTGGATATTGCCCGATTCCGCTAGCGACCCAGACACACTTCACGCCTATCTGGACGATTTAACGCCGAAGCAAGGTCCAAACTCCTCCTTAGACGATTCGCCAAGGAATAAGGCGCAGAGGAGTCCCAAGCAGCACTCTCCTTTTGTCGACAGCTTCGAATGCGAAACCGGTCGCACATGTGCGCTCTGGGTTGTTGTCGAAAAGGGCAAAACCACTTGGACCGGGGCAGCCGTGAATGGGAACAACATTATTCTTCTAAGCGCGGCTGCTGTCTCACAATCTAGTGGTGAGGCCTTGCAGGCTTTCTTGAAAACCACTCTTTTAACGCTGCGTCGCGGCAAGATTGTAGCCGCAAAATCGACGGAGCCGCCCTCCAATGAGGGTGGTGCATCCCTTCGAACCCAAATCAACTTTCGCGAGGCGCTTCTGGGAGAAGCACACGTAGCATTTATCAATCGATCTCTAATGACGGCCAACGACGCTGCCGTTTCCAAAGCAATCCCGATATCTCCTTCTGCGATGATCGAAGTCGCGAAGTTCATGGTGTGTGCTGAAGCGAGGGGCATGCCCCTCACAGTTTCGGTCTTTGATGGTTCACTATCCCATGCGATCAACCTGCAAGACTGGAACTCCGCAGCAGGAATGTTTAAGTACTGGGATCCTTGGGGACAGTCGAGCTTTTTGGCGCAGGGAAATAACCACGCCGACATCGCCGCTACACCTCATCCGTCTGAGAAGCGAATGTGGTTGGTCAAAGCATCGGATTTGCAGCGGGTCGTGTATTCCATGATTCTGATGGAGTCGGAAGCAATTTCCGTCATTCGCCTTGCGACCCTTCTTGCCGGACCCGACTTGGCGATGGTTGATACATATCGTACGCTCAAGTTGGAGAACAGTGATGCCCCTGAGGTCGCAGATACCCGTTTTGCGAGCATCGCCAGCTATTTGGTAGAGAACAAGCAACTGGACACAGCTATAAGGATCGACAATCTACGGCTATCGATTTATCCCGAGCGAGCAAGCGATCTCACGCAGAGTCTAGGCTCCACGCTACAGGCTGCGGGGAGACCCGATCTCGTTTCGCGCATTGCTGCTCTCGGCGTTGCAGATAGCCCACCTTCCCCGCTAATGCGCGATATTGCCTCAGCGCAGAAAGAGGATTTCTTCGAGTTCTTTCATCTTGCAAAAACAGCTGAAGAGCCGACCGTCGGACGAGGTCGTCTCGTAAAATTTCGCCCCTCGGGTCCAAAATTCCACGACATTGTTGAGATTACGGTCGAGGAGCAACCCAGTGGTAAGATATCTGCCTGGTCCGTGCTAATCGCCCAATCGATGATTGACGACCCGACCAACCGGATCTTCGCCTCTGACATCGCAAAGAGCTTCCTGCAGTTCATAGTCCCCAGCGCTGGCAACGATGCTGTCGGGAGAATGGCCGGTGAGATCTGGTCTAATCAGGCGGGCAAACGCTCGGAGGTTCCTCTCCCCGGTGCCCCAGCAGGAGTGACCGTGCCCTCAATCCCGTCGCTAGCCTATCTTACCTTTGTCGGAGCTCACGAAAAATACATCGTGCCTCTGCGCGGAGCCAAGCTCCGCCTCGCACACGTTCGACAGTCTGACGGCGATTGGCTGCAGATATCTGTATTCACTCCAAGCCAGAACTGAAGCCCGAAACTCTCTAAGGAGACGACCCCACGCCCTCTGAGACGTGCTGATGGGGAGGGGGCAAGAGACCGCGACTCTGGGCGACTCGCGGCCTTCCTTGGCCGCACAGATCTGTGTCTGGATGAAAGGCAAAACCGGAAGTTGAACGGATACCCAACGGGCCAGAAGTCCGGTTCTGGGAAGTATTGGATTAACCGTCGAACCTCGCCCCGACATTCTGGTCCTTTATATATATACGCATACTGACCGTGTGAAGCCTGTAGGCGCAGAAGTCGACCCAACCAGGCGAATCCTCCTGGCTACTTCAGTGGGCGATACGATCGGCGAGCAAGGCTACGCTGAGCGCATAGGCGTGAGAGCAGTTGTAGGCCAACAGGGCGTCGTAGTTGGCGTAGAGCAGGAAACACCGGCTCGAACCCGTAACGAGAGATGCGCGGAAACTAGTTCTCGGCAGAGGACGACCTCCGGGCAGCCGAACACCGAGTCGCCGCCATTCCTCGAGGGGCAGCGCATCGGTCATGTCCTTGGCGGCCGGGCAGACCCTTTCTCTTCGCGGGACGCTCAGGTCGCGGCCGCGCGGCACCTTTACCTCGCGTCCCCATTGCCGGCCCCTCACCCAGCCGTGTTCCTTCAGATAATTGGCGATAGAGGCGAAGATGTCCGCGGGCGACGCCCAGATGTCGCGGCGGCCGTCTCCGTCAAAGTCCACCGCATACTTGAGATAACTCGAAGGCATGAACTGCAGTTGCCCCATGGCACCCGCCCAGGAGCCACGCATCCGGGAGAGCTCGATGTCCCCTCGATTGAGGATATCGAGC
>Ga0126369_10003357_pt1 | contig 11573 bp, 11 predicted proteins | sample PanSoiMetaPlot_1_FD_109646 | JGI IMG/M metagenome (GOLD analysis project Ga0126369, IMG submission 109646) | Tropical forest soil microbial communities from Panama - MetaG Plot_1 | ecosystem: Environmental > Terrestrial > Soil > Tropical forest > Bulk soil | place: Panama | collected 2016-02-17 | reverse complement strand
GCGGACGTTGCCGAGCGTGAAGTCGCCGTAGCGTTCGTGGGACAGACCGAGCAGCTCGGGAGAGAACGTGCTGACGTTTCCCTTCCAGTCGACCGACACGATCGCGAAGGGTGTGTTCTCCTGCGTCCACACCACCGCGTCCGGTTCTGCGGCGAGGATGGCTCTGGTCATCGACTCCTGTTCGCGGACCCAGAGCCGAGCCGGCCCGGCCGTGGCCAGCTCGAGGAAACGGGCCATGAACCGCCGAAAGCGGGCCGGCGCCTCGACGGCGGAAAGCGAGGACTCGCGGTGCGGCCCCTCGATCTCCTCCACGTTGAAGCCGACGCGCTCGATTCCCTCCTCGATGTAGAAGTCGTAGAGCTCATCCGGATAATCGAGGGTGTCTTGGGTCAGCACTGTGATGACGTGGAAGGAGATGCCGTTATCGCGCAGCCGGCGGATCCCGCGCATCACCCGGTCGTGCGTGCCGGCACCGCGGCGGGTGACGCGGTAGCGGTCATGGAGGAATGCCGGCCCGTCAACGCTCACGCCGACCTGTACGGGGTGGGCTTTCAGGAAGTCGCACCAGACCGCGTCGACGAGGGTGGCGTTGGTCTGGAACGAATGAACGAGCGGGACGCCGTCAAGGTTGTGGCGGGCCGCGATCGCAAAGGCCCCCTCGTAGAAGTCAGGTCTCAGCACCATCGGTTCGCCCGCGTGCCAGACGACGGTAAATGGCGCCCGCACCAGGTCGCTCGCAAACACCCACCGGAACAGCGCCTCGAGAGTCGGCACCGCCATGCGCTCGGTGCGCTCACGGTCGGGCAGGTAGCAGTAGCTGCAGTCGAGGTTGCAGAAGGGCGTCGGCTGCACTACTAGGAGATCGAGCGGGCCGAACTCCATGGTGGTCGAGCGCTTATCACCGTCGGCGCGAGTTCCCCCAGTTCGGCCAGTTGCTCCAGTTCCGCCAGCCGTTTGGCCAGTTGGCCCACGGGCGCCAGCCGAAGTTTGGCCAGCGATTGCCCCACCACGCGAGCTCGAGGGGCTCGTCGGCGGCACGTTCTGCCTCGGGCAAGGACTGGACGAGCTGCGCGCGTACCTCTTCGGCTCGCTTAAGGGGAGAGTCGCCCGGGGCAGGGGCAATCGGGGTCGGCCGCGGCGCGGCCATCACAGTGCTGGCGACTACAAGGCTACCCGCACCCACCTGAAGGAGGGCAAGGAGCCTCGCCTTCAGCTTCGCTCGCGCGGAGGGATCGTTCATCGAGGTCTCTCCTCGTCCTGCGGCCTGCAGTAGCTCAGGAGCCGAGCTTGAAGTCGACGAGCTCTAGGATCGACTCCGACACGACCTTGCCGCCGCGCTCGTGCACCAGCGTCTCCTTGATGATTCCTCCGGGAATCTCCTGCGCCGTCCAGGTCTTCTCCCGCCACACGTCGTCACCGCTCTTCGTCACCGCCTCCACCCATTCCGTCGCGATCTTCTTTCCCTTCACCACGAGCTCCTCCTTGCCCTCGGTGACGGCGGCGTCCGGAGATGAAGCCGATACCTGGTCCATGCGGATCGTCGGCGGATAAGTGGTGACGGCACGGGTCCTCTCGGTGATGTACTTGGAGTTGTCGGTGACGACGGTTTCGACCGTGATGCGCTCCGGAGTTTTTTCCAAGAGCTTCTGGACGATGACCTGCTCGAGTTTCGCGCCGTCCGGCAGGGTCACCACCTGCTTCTGGGTGACCCTCGTCCCCACCGGGAACGAACTCCAATGTTGAAAGGGCGGCGTGTTCACCATTTCGTCGGGCTTGGGCAAGGCCTGCTGGGCCGGTGCCGCTCCCGCGACCGCGAATGCGGCTACCGCCACGCCGACGAGCGCGCGAACTCTGATCATCGCCTTTCCTTGCTTGGGCTGATTTCGGCGAACCGCAACTGGATGCGAACTATATTGCTCGCGTCGCGACACCGACGCAAGGGTACGACCATTACCGCCGTCAAGGCGAGCGCCGAGCGCCTGTTCGATTACACGCAAGTCACGAGCAGCAGCGCCGGACCGAGAGTGATCAGTGTTGTTACAAATGCGGTGATCAAGGTCCAGAGGACGACCCAATGCAGGAACGAGCCCGTCGGGCCGAGAGCGGGGTCCGGACTGGTGCTCGCGTAGTCGCGCCACAACCAGCCGATCACGGCTAGATGGGCGAGCAGCGCTATGCCGAGGCCGAGCCGAAGGGCGCCCGTCGACCAGGCGAAGGCGCAGCCGAGCGCGTGTAGGGCATAGATGAAGACGAGCGCGCTGCACCAGGCACCGTAACCCGCAGCGAGGAGCCAGAGCCGGCGAGGCGGAACCGAACTTGCGCTCACGAGCGCGCCCCCAGCATCGCCACCAGCGCCGGCAGCGAGAGGACGAGGCCGATTGCGATCGCGCCGGTTACGGCCGTGTAATCAAGCCAGAGCCGCGTCAGACGCAGGTCGACGAGCCGCTTCGGCGATATGCGGCCGGCGCCGATGCGCAGCACGTTGCTGAGCAGGAAGAGCAGCCCGATCGCGGCATGAAACCCCACGTAGCCGAGCAAGGCGGCGGCGGTCGCGCTGATCGCGTGCTCGCGGGGATGCGGTGAGACGCCGCCGATCAGCACCGCGATCGCAGCGACGCTGGCGACAAGCGCAAGCGCGGTGAGGCCGATCCAGCCCTGCGGCGCGCCGCCCCCGGCGAGCGTCCGCAGCGATCCACGCGCGAGCGCCGCCGCGATGACGAGCGCGAGGATGCACCCGAGTGCGAGCAGCAGGCTGGTGTGCGGCGCTGCCTCTGGCGGCCAGTTCGGCGCGGCGATCCAGAGGTAGAACGTACCGAACACGAGCGAGGTGAAGAGCGTGCCGTCGGCGATAAGCGTGAAGACGAGCCCCCACCACGGCGGCGTACCCGTCACCTCGGTATGCGGTGACACGCTCACGCCGTGTCCGACGGGCAACGGGCCGTAGTCGCGCGGTAGACCGGCGCTCTGTGCGCCCCAAACGAACAGGCCCGCGACGACGAGTCCCGCGGCGAGCGCGAGCCCGTAGAGCTTGAAGAGGAACGCCAGTACCGCGCTGGCGATGGTCAGTGCGGTCCATAGCGGCAGGTAGGTCGCGCGCGGTAGCACGATCAACTGGTCGGGCGTGCCGCTCGTTATGTGTACGCCGAGCGTTTCCTGCCACCCGTTGCGGGTGAAGCCGAGGTAGCCCTCGCCCCGCGCCAGCGCCGGCGCGAGCGTCGCGGGGGCGATGCGGTCGTCACGGGACTCGAACTGGGGGACCGAGGCGAAGTTGTACGGCGCGGGCGGGATCGGCATCGCCCATTCCAGCGTCGCCGCTTTCCACGGGTCGCGCCGCACCCGTCGTCCGTAGCGAAGCTGCACCAGCAGGTCGATCACGAGCAGGCCGAAGCCGATCGTCATGATGAAGCTGCCGACCGAGACGAAGAGATTCAGCCCGGTCCAGCCCTCGTGCCCGGCGTAGGTAAAGATCCGCCGCGGCATGCCGAGCAGGCCGACGAGGTGCATCAGCAGGAAGGTCAGATTGAAGCCGATGAATATCAGCCAGAACGCGGGCACCGACAGCCGGTGCACGGGCGTGCGCCCGGTGAGGTGCGGAAGCCAGTAATACAGGGCGGCCAACAGCGGGAACGCGAAGGCACCGCCGGCGACGTAATGCAGGTGGGCGACGACGAAGTAGGTGTCGTGCACCTGCCAGTCGAACGGGACGACGGCCAGCATGACGCCGGTCAAGCCGCCGATCACGAAGACGAAGAAGAAGCCGAAGATGTACAGCATCGGCACGTTCCAGCGCGGGCGCCCCTGCGCCAGCGTGGCGAGCCAGGCGAACATCTGCACTGCCGTCGGCACCGCGACGATCGCCGAGCCGGCCGAAAAAAAGGCGAGCGCGAGATGGGGAATGCCCACGGTGAACATGTGGTGCACCCAGATGCCGAAGCTCACGAAGGCGAGCGCGATGATCGCGACGACGATCGCCCGGTAGCCGACGAGCGGTCGGTCGGCGAAGACGGGGATCAGCGTCGACAGGACCGCCGCCATCGGCAGGAAAATGATGTAGACGTCCGGGTGGCCGAACAGCCAGAAGAGGTGCTGCCAGAGCAGCGCGTCGCCGCCGCGCGTCGGATCGAAGAACGGCAAGCCGAACGCGCGCTCGACCTCCAGCAGGATCGAGGCGAGGATCAACGGCGGGAAGGCCACCACCATCATCAGCGCGGTCACCAGGATGTACCAGCCGAAGATCGGCATCCGGTCGAGCGACATGCCCGGGGCGCGCATCTTGAGGATCGAGACGACGATCTCGACCGCGAAGCTCAACGCCGAGATCTCGACGAAGGTCACGCCGAGCAGCCAGACGTCGGCGTTCACGCCGGGGGTGTAGGTGCTGGAGCTCAGCGGCGTGTACATGAACCAGCCGCCGTCGGGTGCGGCCCCGAACAGCAGTGACCCGGTCACGATCGTGGCGCCGAACAGGTAGCACCAATAGGCGAACGCGGTCAGCCGGGGAAAAGCGAAGTCGCGCGCGCCGAGGATCTTCGGCGTCAGGTAGATCGCGATGCCTTCGAGCATCGGAATAACGAACAGGAACAGCATCACCGACCCGTGCAGGGTGAAGACCTGGTTGTAGGTCTGCGCCTCCATGAAGGCCGCATCCGGCGTCGCGAGCTGGACGCGCGTCAGCATGCCGAGCAGGCCGGCGATCACGAAGAACACGAACGCCGTGACCATGACGCGCAGGCCGATGACGGAGTGGTTGACCGAGGCGAGGCGCTGCAGCCCCGGTCCGGTGGCCCAGATCGCGGCGAGCTCCCGGTGCAGCCGCAGCGCGCGGGTCGCGTGCGGCGACTGTCCGGCCGGCGCGCTCACTTTCTCGCCTCCACGCTGACATCGGCTTTCGCGAGCGCGGCGGGGAACTCCCCTGGCGGATGCGCGACGACCTCGAACCGCATTACGGCGTGGCCGACGCCGCAGAACTCCGAGCAGGTCCCCTCGTAGCGCCCCGGCGCGTCCGCCTGGATGCGCAGCACGTTCACCCGCCCCGGGATCGCGTCGATCTTCCCGGCGAGGCGCGGGATCCAGAACGAATGGATGACGTCGCGGCTCGTCACCACGATGTCGACGGGCGTGCCGGCGGGAAGATGCAGAACGCCTGCGGTTGCCTTGCCGCCGTGGTCCGGATAACGGAAGGTCCAGCCCCATTGCTCGGCGTGAACCTCGATCCGCGGCGGCGTCGCCCCCGGCAGCGGGAGCAGGCGTTCGCCGGCGATCAGCCCGTAGGCCACCAGCGGCACGAGGACGACGGCCGGCAGGGCGAGCCCACCGAGCACGATCCACCGGTGCGGCGGCGCCGACGCACCCCAGCCCGGCCGCAGGAACGCGAGCGCAAAGAGCACCATGACCAGCGCGAAGAGCACGAGCGAGCCGGCGAGCATCACCCACCACAGCCTGGCAATCGCCGCAGCCGCGGGCCCGGAGGGATCGAGCGTCGAGAGCGACCCGGCGCAGCCCGCGAGCGCGCCAACCACCGCAAGGTTGACCGCGGGGCGGAGGACGCTATGATTCCCGAGCGCGAGAGCACGCACCCGACCCGAAGGAGGAGAGCGATGGCGAAGTTTCAGGACGATCCCGGCACGCAGGCCGCAAGCCCGGTCGTGCTGGAGATGCTCCGGCTCGACATCGGCTCCAAGGTCGCCCTGGTCGGGCATCCGCTCCACGTGATGATGGTGCATTTCCCGGTCGCGTTCGTCGTCGCGACGCTCGGCATCGACGTCTTCTACTGGTGGTCGGGCGACGATTTCTGGGTGCGGGTCGGCGTCTGGTCTTCGGGTTTCGCCTTCTGGTCCGCGCTCGCCGCGAGCATCGTTGGCACGGCCGAGCTCGTGCTGGTGCGCGGCATCCGGCTGCTGGAAGCGAGCTGGTCGCACGCCGTGGCGGCGATGACGCTGCTCGCGATCACCGGCGCGCTCTGGGGCGAGCATCTCTTCAAGCCCGAGCTGATCCTCCCCCACGGGCTCGCCCTGTCGGCGCTCGCCTCCGTGATGGTAGGTTTCGCCGGCTGGCATGGCGGCAAGCTCGTGTTCGATCATGGTGTCGGCGTGCTGGTCGCACCGAAGATCTGACGGACGAGCGGCGCGAGCGCACCGGGCTCGAACAGTCCCGGAGCGAGCTGCGCGGAGTCAATGGCGGGCTTGGCGAGCACGACCCACAGGATCGCGACGATCAGCACGAGGTAGGCCCCCGTCAGCGCGACGCAGGATCGCGACCCGAAGCGGCCGTCGGGCGCGAACACGCGCACCGCCACTAGGCCGGCGACGACGTGCAGCATCACCATGGCGCCGACCAGCACCATTTTGAGCGTGAACCACTCCCGGAACGTGCTCTGGAGAAAGATCAACGCCGTGCCGCTGCCGATCGCGACGAAAGCGGCGGGCGAGGTCATCCCCACGTAGACGAACCGGGTGACCCGGTGCAGCCGGTCGAGCTCCGGTCCGACCGCTAGAAGCCGGCGCTGCCAGAAGAGATACGGCAGGACGATGAGCCCGCCGGCCCAGAGCGCGATCGTGGCGATGTGTACGAATTTCAGAAAGGTCGTCACCGCGCCTCCACGCCGGGCCGCAGGCCGGACCAGGCGAGCCAGAGTCCCATCGCAAGATACGGCAGGATGGCCGGCACCCACATCAGGAGCCCCGCGAGTTGCTGATCGTCGAGTGGGTTCAGTCCCCAGGCGGCCACGCTCACGAAGTGCACCGGGTACAGCGGCCGCGGCGCGAAGACGATCAGTGCGCCCAGGAGCCCCATCTGGCCGATGGTCGCGACCAACGCAACCAGCGCCGCACCCGGCGAAGTGGTCGGAGCGAGGATTGCACGCCACAGGAGCCAGGCGCTGCCGGCGAGTGAGGCCTGCATGAGCCAGTAAGCCGGCATGCTGGCGAGGCCCCAGGCATAGGGGCCGGGCGCATGCCAGAGCCACAGGATGACCGCATGCACACCGACGAGCACCGGGAGGGGCGGCGAGCCGAGACGCCGCAGCGGGAAGGCGAGGGCAAGGAGTGGCGCCACGCCTGCAATCAGCAGCACGTGGTGGAAGACCCGCGCCGAGAACAGCGCCGAGGCGAGCGCGCAGAGCGGCGAGACGAAGATCAGCACCCCGAGCGCGATCGCTCCCCAGCCGGCGCGGGCGTCAGCGGCGCCGCCGCGGCCGACCAAGACCGCCAGCGCGACCAATGCCGCAACGAGCCACGGATCGGTATTCCAGCGTGCCCAGAGGTCTTCCGGAATCGCGGCAGGGCCGCAGTACGCGATGGCGATGTCTCGCATCGGTCGCCTCCCTTCCGGTTCTTGCTATTGCACGAGGCGCTTGAAGCGCTCGGCAGAATAGCAAAGCAGACCAACTATTGCATGCAGCTCCGGCGGACTCGTTCGGAGCTTTCCTCCCTCAGCGCGCGACCCAGCCTCCGTCGACCGGCAGCTCCGCGCCGCGGATGTTCACGGCGGCGTCCGAGCACAGGAACACGGTGAGCGCGCCCAGCTGCTCCGGCGTGGTGAACTCGAGCGATGGCTGCTTCTCGCTGAGGAGCTTGACCTTCGCATCCTCGGGCGCGAGCTTCTCGCGCGCCGCGAGATCGTCGATCTGCTTCTGCACGAGCGGCGTGAGCACCCAGCCCGGGCAGATCGCGTTGCAAGTCACGCCGGTGGTGGCCGTCTCGAGCGCGACCGCCTTGGTGAACCCGAGGATCCCGTGCTTGGAGGCGACGTACGCCGACTTCTCCGCCGAGGCGACCAGGCCATGGGTCGAGGCGATGTTGATGATGCGGCCCCAGTTCCGCTTCAGCATCTGCGGCAGGACGGCGCGCGTGAGATGGAACTGCGCCGACAGATTGATGGCGATCACCGCATCCCACTTTTCGACCGGGAATTCGTGCACCGGCGCCACGTGCTGAATGCCCGCATTGTTGACGATGATGTCCACGCGGCCGTGCTCGCGGGTCGCGGTCTCGACCATCCCGACGATCTCCGGCGGCTTCATCATGTCCGCGCCGCTGTGGCTCACCTTCACGCCGTGCGTCTTCGCGATCTCATTGCGCAGCTGTTCGATCGCCTGCGCCTCGCCGAACCCGTTGAGCACCAGATCGGCCCCGTCCGCCGCAAGCGCCTTCGCGATGCCTAGGCCGATGCCGCTCGTTGAACCAGTGACGATCGCGACCTTGCCTTTCAACATGGGGACCTCCCCTCGCTGCGGCGCCGCAGTACACACGGCGATTGCGGAACCAGAGACTCACACTGCCACACCGCCCACCGCTCGGCAAGCAATCCCTCTTATGTCGAGTCGTGCGCGCTTCGTAGATGAAACCGAGGGCGATTGCTTCGGGCGGCCTGATCGGTCAGTATCCGCGCGGGCCGCCTCGACCGACTCTTGATTCGGATCCCGCCTGCGCTCGGTGCGATGACAACTCCTGACCTCGTCGGACTCGCCGGGATCCTGCTTGCCATCGGACTCATCATCTGGCTTGCCTACCGGGGCTTCAGCCTGCTGCTCGCTGCGCCCCTGGCGGCGATAGTCGCCGCCGCATTCGCCCGCGAGCCGCTGCTCGCGCACTGGACCCAGACGCTCATGCCCGGGGCCGGTCGCTTCATCATCCAGTTCTTCCCGCTCTTCCTGCTCGGCGCCGTGTTCGGCAAGCTGATGGACGACAGCGGGTCCGCCCTGGCGATCGCACGCACGATCACCGAGCGGCTGGGGGCGGCGCGCGCCGTGGTCGCGGTGGTGCTCGCCTGCGCGCTGCTCACGTACGGTGGCGTGAGCTTGTTCGTGGTGTCCTTCGCCCTGTATCCGGTGGCCGACGCGCTCTTCCGGCAGGCGGCGGTCCCGCACCGGCTGATCCCGCCGGCGATCGCGCTCGGCTCCTTCAGCTTCACGATGACCGCGCTGCCGGGCACGCCTGCGATCCAAAACGCGATTCCGATGCCGCACTTCGGCACCACGACCTTCGCGGCGCCGGGCCTCGGCGTGGTGGCAGCGGCGGTCATCCTCGGCTTCGGCCTGTGGTGGCTCGGCCGCGTGGAGGCCGCTGCGCGCCGCAAGGGCGAGGGGTACGGCCCGGATGCGCATGCCGCTCCGGACGCGGAGCTCGCCCGCGAGCGCGCCATCGATACGGACGCGTTCGACCCCGCGGAGCTGCCGCACGGTCGGCGGAGCGAAAACCTCCCGTCATTTGCTGTCGCGGTCGTGCCGATCGCGGTCGTGCTCGCGGTCAATCTCGCGATGACCTGGCTCGTCCTGCCCCGAATCGACACGTCGTTCCTCGCCGAAGCGCGCTGGGGAATCTCGCTCCAGGCGGTGAGCGGCATCTGGTCGGTCGTGACGGCGCTGATCGTCGCGTCGGTGGTGCTCGTCCTGCTCAACCGCGGGCGTATTCCCGAGCTACGCAAGAGCTTGGATGCGGGCGCCAACGCGTCCGTGCTGCCGATCTTCAACGTGGCGAGCCTGTCCGGGTTCGGCGCGGTCGTGGCGACGCTACCCGCCTTCGGCATCGTGCGCGACGGGCTGCTCGCCCTGCCCGGCGGTCCGCTCGTGTCGATGGCCGTCGCGGTAAGCGCGATGGGGGTGGTGACCGCTTCGGCTTCGGGCGCGCTGACCATCGCGCTGTACACGTTCGGCGAAACGTACGCGCGTCTGGCAGCGGAGGCGGGTATCGATCCGGCGTTGATGCACCGCGTCGCCGCCCTCGCGAGCGGCCCGCTCGCCCAGTTGCCGCACAGCGGCGCGATCGCCACCTTGCTGTCGATCTGCGGCTCCACCATGCGCCAGAGTTACCGCGACATCGCGATGGTGATCCTCGTCGGGCCGCTGCTCGCGGTGATCGTGGCTATTGCGCTGGGCAAGGCGTTCGGGTCATTCTGAGCCCGCCGCGACCGGAACGAGCGTGCGCTCGCCCCTTGTTCGCGGCACTCACCGGAGGAAGCGCTCGTGTCCCACTGGCCCCTGGCCCTTCCGCTGATCGGTCTGGGCCTGTTCGCCGCGGCGCTCAACATGCCGTTCGGGGCGCTGCTCGGCGCCGCTTGCGGCGTCGCGCTGATCGGCGCGGTCGTGGCCGCAGTGCATCACGCGGAGGTCGTGGCGCACCGGATCGGCGAGCCATTCGGCACGCTCGTCCTCGCGCTGGCGGTGACCGCGATCGAGTCGTCCCTGATCGTGGCGGTGATGCTCGCCGGCGGCGAGCACAAGGCCGCGCTCGCGCGCGACACGATGTACGCGACGGTCATGATCATCGCCAACGGCGTAGTCGGCGCCTGCATACTGCTCGGCGCCTTGCGTCACCGCGAGCAGAGTTTCCGGATCGAGGGCGCCGGACCGGCGCTGGCGGCGCTCGCCACGCTCGCGACGCTGGTGCTGGTGATGCCGGCGTTCACGGTAAGCGCGGAGGGACCCCGCTACACGCCGTCGCAGCTCGGCTTCGTGGCGGTGTCGTCGCTCACGATGTGGTGCGTGTTCGTGTTTTTCCAGACCGTCCGCCATCGCGACTACTTCCTGCCGCCGCGCCTTACCACCGCCGACGAAGCCGTCCACGCCGCACCGCCGACCGCCGTGCAGGCCTGGGTGAGCTTCGCGCTGCTGCTGGTGGCGCTCATCGCCGTGGTCGGACTGGCGAAGGTGCTGTCACCGTCGATCGAGTCCGCGGTCCGCGACGCCGGAGCGCCACCGGCGGTTGTCGGCGTCGCGATCGCGCTGCTGGTCCTCATGCCCGAGGGGCTCGCGGCGATCCGGTCGGCGCTCGCCAACCGCCTGCAGACGAGCATGAACCTCGCCCTGGGCTCGGCGCTCGCAAGCATCGGCCTCACCATCCCGGTCGTGGTGGCGGTGTGCCTCGCGCTCGACATCCCGCTCATCCTCGGCCTCGACCAAAAGGACATCGCGCTGCTCGCGCTGACCTTCCTCGTGTGCACGATCGCGGTCGGCTCGGGAGGGCGGACTAGCTTGATGCTGGGAGTCGTCCAGCTCGTGATCTTTGCGGCCTTCCTGTTCCTCGCGGTCGTGCCCTGAAAAAGGGATCGCGAGCCGTCCTCGGCGATCCGCCCGCTTCGCCCGAGCGCCTACCGTCCCGAAGCCTTCCCGGTCACGGACCGCCTGCCTGCGAGGGCCGCCACGTCGTCGTAGGCGCCCTTCATCGACCGCTTGGGGAGCTTCACCTTCTGCCGCGCACGCTTCGTGTACGGGATGAGGCTCAGCAGGTGGCCGATACAGGCGAGGCGCGCGCGCCGTTTGTCGTCCGAGGGGACGATGTACCAGGGCGCGAAGTCGGTGTCAGTGGCCTCGAGCATCACATCGCGCGCGCGCGAGTACTCGAACCAGCGGCTGCGCGAGTAAAGGTCGGTCGGGCTCAGCTTCCACTGACGCAACGGATCGTTGATGCGGGCCTCGAAACGGCGCTTCTGCTCCCGGTCGCTCACCTCCAGCCAGTACTTGACGAGCAAGATGCCGTCGTCGACCAGATAGCGCTCGAACTCGGGGCAGGTGATCAGGAAGCGGCGATGCTGTGCCTTCGTGCAGAAGCCGAGGACGTGCTCGACCCCCGCGCGGT
>Ga0126369_10003356_pt1 | contig 11574 bp, 10 predicted proteins | sample PanSoiMetaPlot_1_FD_109646 | JGI IMG/M metagenome (GOLD analysis project Ga0126369, IMG submission 109646) | Tropical forest soil microbial communities from Panama - MetaG Plot_1 | ecosystem: Environmental > Terrestrial > Soil > Tropical forest > Bulk soil | place: Panama | collected 2016-02-17 | reverse complement strand
GAGCTTTCCGGCGCCACCTCCGCCGTGATGGAGATGTGCGTCGATAATCCGCGTGAGGAATTCACCGACCTGTTTTCGACTCATCCGCCGATCGAGGCGCGCATCAAGGCGCTGGTCGAGGTGATGGGCGGGCACGACCCTGGCCCGTTGGCGCTGCCGGCGCCGCAGGAGGAGATGCAGCCGGACGCGCTCCCGGGACCGGCAGGCCCCTGGGGCGGCGCGGCCGACCAGTCACCGCAGCGAGGCGCGCCATCGGGCGGCACGCCAATCGGCCCTTGGGGCAGCGCACCGGCGGAGCCGGCAGGACAGCGCCCGTTCCTGCCCGACCGGCCGCCCATCGATCTCGGCGGACCGGCGCCGACGCCAAGTGACGATCGACCGGCGGGGCCATGGGGCAAGCCGGGGCGTTGAACGCCATCGTGCTCGATGGATGTACGCTTCGGCTGGCCGTCCCAGATGGCAACTTGGCCCGCCGCTTGAGGTTTGAGCACAGCTGTACGGATAGCTTCGCGGACCAACTCCGCAACGCTGCGCCCCGACCGTGCGGCGGCCCGGCGCAGTGCGTCGAGCTCTTCCTTGAGGAGATAAACCGATAAACGGTGTCGTGCCCCACCACCCGACATCACAGAATCCGCTCAAACCCCGAACTGCGCGGAAGGCGTCGAGCGCGAGATCGCCATCTCCTCTTCGGTCATGTCGGCGGGGATATCCGCGAACAGCGGCGTGCTCAGATAGCGCTCGCCCGTGTCCGGCAGCATGCAGAGGATCGTCGCGCCCTTCGGCGCATCGGCGCACACGCGCAGAGCGCCCGCAAAGCTGCCGCCTGCCGTGATGCCGACGAAAATTCCTTCCTTCTGCGCCAGTTCGCGGCTGCATCGCAAAGCCTCGGCGTTGGAAATCGGCAGGATGCGGTCGATGACATGCATATCGACCGCGTCCGCCGTGAGCTTCGGGATGAAATCCGGTGTCCAGCCCTGCATCGGGTGAGGCTTGAAGGTGGGGTGGGCCGCTGTGGGCGAACCGTCGGGATTACGCTGCTGCGCGATCCCGCTGCCCAGGAGCTGTGCGTCCTCGGGCTCGCAGACGATGATCTTTGTTTCCGGCCGCTCTTTTGCCAAGACGCGCGAAACGCCTTTGAGCGTGCCGCCCGTACCGTATCCGGTGACCCAAAAGTCGAGCGGCTGCCCTTTGAAATCTTCGAGGATTTCCACCGCCGTTGTCCGCGAATGAAAGTCGGGATTGGCTTCGTTCTCGAACTGGCGTGTCAGGAACCAGCCGCGCATGTTTGCCAGCTCGACGGCCTTCGTCACCATTCCCATGCCGCGCTGGGCCGCAGGGGTCAGCACCACCTTGGCGCCGAGGAAACGCATCAGCCTGCGCCGCTCGACGCTGAAGGTCTCGGCCATCGTCACCACCAGGGGGTAGCCTTTTTGCGCGCACACCATGGCGAGACCGATACCGGTGTTACCGCTGGTCGCCTCGACGACGGTTTGTCCTGGCTTGAGTTGTCCCGAGCGCTCGCCCGCCTCGATGACGCCAAGCGCAAGCCGGTCCTTGACCGAGCCCAGGGGATTGAACGCTTCGATCTTGACATAGAGGTTAACGTCAGGGGGTGCGAGCCTGTTTATTCTAACAACCGGAGTATTGCCCACCGTTTCAAGAATGTTTTTAAATAGACGTCCCATGCGTGTTCTCCATTGGAGCTGTCAGGTCGAATACGGATTACTTCCGCTCCCGTTTGATGGGGATCGGCTGAAAGGTCAACCGAATATGTAGCGCGTTCGGCTTATTCGGCGGGTGTGTTCTGCTGCTTGCCCTTGTCCATGATCAGCGCGTTTACCGCCGCAGAGATGGTCGCTTACGCCGTGTTACTGTTGCGCATCCGATTCAAGAGCCGGATCAAAACGGCGCGGGCGAAAGATGGGCTGCGGGAAGGTCGATTGGCGCCCGAATGTCGCGCGAACTTCGATGCCGCGACGGAACCTCGCGCGCCAGCGAGCGCATCGTTGGCGCCTTGACGCGGGCCGCGACGCCATCTGGCCAGTATCCACGCTATCCTGCGCGGACGTTTGGTCAGGCCCCAGAATTTTGCGATGTGATAGGACGATGAAATGCCGACTTCCAGCATGAAGGCGCCGGCGACACCGCCGTGTTTATTGGTCGCCAGCGGTGTCCCGTGCGCCATGTCCGCAATCGTGTAGGACTCGATGACATTGTCGCCCGCGCGATTGCGCCAGACCTGGCGCGGATATCCGTCGACCGTTTGTATCAGCGTCGGTGTGTGATCGAGGCCATGCACGTCGATCCATTGCTTCACGATCTGATCCGCGTTCTCGCGCTTCACCACCGGATCGGCGTCGCCGTGCCACACCGATATGCGCGGCCATGGCCCGCGGTGTGGCGATGCGGCTCGCACCAGGTCGCCCCATTCGCGCGTCGGGCGTGCCCGCACGTCAAGCATGCTCTCGAACGCCTCCTTGACGTTCGTCGCCGTACCAAACGGCAACCCGGCGACCACCGCTCCGGCGGCGAACACTTCAGGATAGGTGGCGAGCATGACGCAGGCCATCGCTCCTCCGGCCGAGAGGCCGGCGATAAACACACGCCTGCGATCGATTCGATGCTCGATGATCATCGTTTCGATCATCTGTCGGATTGACAGTGCCTCGCCTTTTCCCCGCGCCATGTCGCCGGGACGAAACCAGTTGAAGGCTCTGATCGGATTGTTCAAGGCCCGCTGCTGCGGCAACAGGAGCACGAAGCCGTAACGATCCGCCAGTGTCGACCAGCCCGCCCCCAAATCGTAGTTCGCCGCTGTTTGCCCGCTGCCATGCAGCACGACCACGAGCGCGGATTTCGGCCGTGCCGGAACATATTCGAACATGCGGAGCGCGCCGGGATTGGACCCGAATTCGTAAACCTCGGTCAGACGGTTGAGCGCGGGGTCCGGCAGGAGGGTGCGACGCGCCGAGCGCGCAAGTGCTTTTCGCTGGCGATGCCGGGCCAGGGCAGGAACTATGGCTGCCATAGTGACCATGGTTCGCTCCTTTTTGAGCGGCGACTCCACACGAAGGGCATATGGCAATTTATGCTGCAACGCACAAGAGTCGGCGGCGCATCCTGCCGTATCATTTTACCTCCTCGGTACGCGCAAATCCGTAAAATCATAAGCTTTTTCATTGAGACGAGCGCACAGGCGGGGCAAATCTGCCAGGCGAGATATACACAGGGAACATTCGCCGGCGGGGACCGGTTCCATTGCAAGGATACTGTCCGAACCGCTTAGGGTCTGCAAAGGCGGGCGATCCAATAACCACGTAGTTTCGATTGGGGGCACAACACGGTGGTTATTGGATGCCCCGCTTTCGCGAGGCATGACACCAAGGTGAATCACTCGTTTCTGGACAGGCCCTTACGAGATTACTCGGATCGCGTGCGAGAACCGCATAGACACGAACGCGCACGTCCTGACGTCCTCTGCGAGCGCACGGTACTCCAGCCCTCACCACCACCTAAAAAAATGGTGCACGGGCCCGGGCCCATTGCCGATCGCCAGCCGATCGGCCGCTGCTATTGCCGAGGTTATGTATTCCTTGGCGTCGCGCACTGCTTCGGTCAGCTCACGCCCCCTGGCGAGACCCGCCGCGATGGCGGCGGAGAGCGTGCAGCCGGTGCCGTGGGTATTGCGGGTTTTGATGCGCTCGCCTACGAGGCGGGTCGTCGCCGTCGCGGTCACGAGCACGTCGATGCTTTCCGCGCCGCCGCCATGGCCGCCTTTCATCAGCACCGCATGGACGCCGAGCGCGATCAGGCGATCGGCCTGGCGGCGCATCTCGTTCTCGTCTGCCGCCTCCGGAGTATCGAGTAGCGCCGCCGCTTCGGGCAGATTCGGCGTGACCACCAGGGCGCGTGGCAGAAGCTGTTTGCGCAGCGCCGCGATCGCGTCGGGCGCCAGCAGGCGGCGGCCCGACGTCGCCACCATGACAGGGTCGAGCACCACCTTCATCTGCTTGTGGCGCTCAAGGCGAGCCGCCACCGCCGTGATGATGTCCGCATTGCCCAGCATGCCGATCTTGACCGCGCCGACGGCGAGGTCGGAGAACACTGCGTCCATCTGGGCCGTGACGAATGCAGGCGGCACCTGGTGAACGGCAATGACGCCCTTGGTGTTCTGGGCCGTCAGCGCGGCGATCACCGAAGCGCCATAAACGCCGAGTGCGGAAAAGGTTTTCAGGTCCGCCTGGATGCCGGCACCGCCGCTCGAATCCGAGCCCGCTATGGTGACGGCGATCGGCGTCGCCGTGGTGCCTTTCATGGCGCGCGCCGCCTCATGGCGCCGGCTCCGGCGCGCTGCCATGCGTCCCGACCGCCGGCACCTTGGGGGCGTGGGCCTTAATCGCCGCATCGACAACCGCACGCAGTTCGCGGGCGGCGGTTCGCGGATCGCGGCTATGAGACAGCGCCGAAATCACGCAGACGCCGTCGGCGCCCGCCGCGATCACCAGCTCGGCGTTTGCCACAGTGATGCCTGCGATGCCGCAAGACGGGAAGTTGCCGATGCGGCCGCGCAAGACCTGCACGACCTTGCGCAGTCCATCGAGCCCAATCGGGGATTTGCCACTGGTTTTCGACTTGGTGCTGTAGACGCCGCCGATGCCTACATAGTCGAGGAGCGCGAGCGGCGCCGCAGCGGCTTGCCCGATCGTGCGGATCGACAGGCCGATAAAAGGCCCCGGCCCCAGCAGGCGGCGCGCCTCCTCGACAGCCATGTCCTCCTGCCCGACATGCACGCCGTCGGCATGCGCCGCCAGCGCCACATCGACCCGGTCGTTGACGATGAGCGGAACGCCAAACGGCGTCAGAGCGGCTTTCAGGGCGCGCGCCTGCGCGATCATGTGGGCGGTGTCGCTCACCTTGTCGCGCAATTGCACCACTGTCGCCCCGCCGGCTGCGACCGCGCGGGCGAGATCGACGAGATCATGGCCGCCAGTGTTTTCCGGGTCCACGATGGCATAGAGGCGCAGGTCGAGTTGTTCCATGGGCTGGGTCCGAAAGACGCTTATTCGATCCTGATATCGTTCCTGCTGATGACCTCGCGCCAGCGCGCCGTTTCAGTCTTGATGAAGGCCGCGGTTTCGACCGGGGGCGTGCCGCCGGGTTCGGCACCAGCCGAGCGGTATTTTGTCTGTACATCCGGCATGCTCAGCACGCCGGCAAAATCAGCTGCAAGCCGTTGTGCGAGCGCTGGCGGCATTTTGGGTGGGCCCACCACTGCAAACCAGGACGTGGAGACGAAGCCGGGCAATCCAGCTTCGGCGGCGGTCGGGACATCCGGGAGCGGCGCCGCCCGTTTGACGTCGGCGACTGCCAGTATCCTGAGCTTGCCGTCGCGGTAGTGGGGCAGCGCCGGCGCGATATTGCCGAAGAAGACATCAACGTGACCGCCCAGCATATCGTTAATGACGAGATTTTCGCCGCGATATGGGACATGGATCATGCGGACTCCCGTCATTGTCATGAACATGCTGCCGGTGAGATGCGGCGTCGACCCGTTGCCCTGCGATCCATAGGTGACCTTGCCGGGATTCTGCCCGGCAAGGGCGATCAGCTCGGTCACCGAATTCACCCCGATGTCTGCACGCACGATGATCAGGTTGGTCACCGCCGCCAGCACCGTGATGGGTACAAAGTCTTCGGGCCGGTAAGAAAGCTGCCGATAAAGGCTTTGGTTGATGGCAAGCGGGCCCGGCGGCGAGATGAACAGGGTGTAGCCATCGGGCTCGGCCTGGGCGGCAAAGTCTGCCCCGATGTTGCCGCCGGCCCCGGTCTTGTTTTCGACCACGATAGGTTGGCCCCATGTGGCGGTCAGCTTGTCGGCTGCGATGCGGGCGAGCACGTCGTTAATGCCGCCGCCCGGGAACGGAATGATAAACTTGACCGGCCTGACCGGAAATCCGGACGCAACCTGCCCGCGTGCCGGCAATGCCACCGCTGCCGAAATCGCCAATAAACCAAGCGCTGTCACGCGGCGCCACATGCGGTGCTCCAGCTTGAAAATCGACACGATACGCCTTCGGCTACATGGCGCAATCGCAAAGGAGCAGGCTGCACAAGGATCGCCGGTCGCATCCTGGGCACGCAACGGCCATGCGGTGGTTGCGGTTCCACTGAAGCTTCGAGCCGGATATGGTGGACCGGGGGTCGTGAAACGGAGCCGAGAAGTCCCGTGCCGTTCCGCAAATTGTTATTTTCCTGCGCCGTATCCATTGCGACGTCGCTTGCCCTCCTGATACCGGTTTCACCGGGCAGCGCCCAGGAGCAGAGCTACCCCGATCATCCGGTCAGGATCATCGTGCCGATTGGCGCCGGCGGCGCCTACGACATTATCGGCCGGCTGCTGGCCAACAAGCTGACCGAACAGACGGGTCAACCCTTTTTTGTCGAAAATCGTACCGGCGCCGGAACGCTGGTCGGTACCCAGGCCGCCGCTGCCGCACCGGCTGACGGCTACACCCTGGTGGTGGGTGGGCTCAGCAACATTGTGTTCAATTTTGCGCTCTATCAGAAAGTTCCCTACGAACCCGATGATTTCGTCCCGGTGGCACTCGTCTATGCTTTTCCGTACGTGATGGTGGCTCGCAACAGTCTGCCGCAAAAGGATCTCGCCGAAATCATCAGCTATGGGCGCCAGAGCCCCGGCAAGCTCACGATAGCGCATCCGGGCTCCGGCAGCGGCCAGCAGATTGTCGCCGCCGCATTCATGAAGCGAACCGGTACGACCCTCGTGGAAGTGCCATATCGCAGCGCCCAGGCCGCGTATCCCGATATCATTGCCGGCCGCGTCGATCTGCTGTTCGATTCGGTGACCGCATCGCTGCCCTATGTAGCCGCACAGAAGGTGCGCGGCATTGCGCTGCTGGCGCCGCAGCGCCACCCGAAGATGCCCGATCTGCCAACGATGACGGAGGCTGGGCTTGCCGGCCTGGGCATCGAATCCTGGATCGGTCTGTTCGCACCGAGCCGCACGCCCGCGGAGGTTCTCGCGCGGCTGCGACAGGAAACCCGGATTGCGGCGGCCGAACTCAAGGATCAGTTTGAAAAAAGCGGCGGCACCTTGATGCAGATACCGGTCGCTGCAACCGATAAATTCATCAAGTCGGAATTCGACCTTTGGACCAAGGTGATCCGCGACGCCGGAATCCGGCTCGATTGAGCCACTCTGATCGCTCGTTCAAATTTTGACGATCAGCCCGTCCTGTGCGGTCTCATGCTTGATGGCATCACCACGACTCAACATGTCATCGCTCATGTGGTTGATAATCAAGCGTTTCGGCCGGATTAAGGGCAGCTTTTCGACCAATTGCCGGTAAGCTAAATGCATCTGCACCGGCTTGTCGTACACATAGGCTTCGGACACAAACAGATCGGCATCGCGTGCGAGCTCGATCAGACTGTCGGTCCATTCGGTATCGCCGCTAAAGGCAAGCACCTTGCCATCGATCGTTATCCGATAGCCTTGACAGAACTCAAGCGGCGCGCCGTGCCGCACCCGGGCGGACCGAATCTCCGCATTCCTGAAGCGCCACGGATGGTCCGGTGTGAGCTCCACCAGCGACACCTCGAACTTCTTCGCCGAGCGCGACGATCCCATAAACGCCATTTCCATCTGGCGCGAGAACCACTCGCTGACAGGAGGGGGACCGGCGATCGTGAGCGGCTGTGTGCGCCGTGCAACAAACTGGGCCTCAAGGATGAAGAACGGGACCCCGCCGCAATGGTCGGCGTGATAGTGGGTGAGGACGATCAGGTCGATCGCATTGCGGTCGATGCCGAGTCGCTTCATCGCGATTAGCGACGAAGCGCCGCAATCGACAAGGAAATTCAATTCGCGATGCACAATATGAAAGCAGGTGTTGAATCGTCCCCCGGATCCAAACGCGTCGCCGCTACCGACAAATTGAATGTGCATGTCCGGGTCCTTAACTTGCACACGGCGACTTCAACAAACGCCGAGGCCCGACAAATCGTAAACTACCGTCGGAATTATGGCACGATAAAAACACCGTATGGGTAATCGCCCGCGGTACCATATCACGCGCATATTCACCCGACTTGTCAACTCACCGCGATTTTGCTGGATTGCCGGGCCGACCGATCATGGGGGAGAAACGCGTGATTCCGTTTTTCGTTCAAATCAAGTGCCACCTTGGGAAAGCCTATTCGGTAGCCAATGCGCTGGCCGACGCCGAGATCGCATCCGAGATTTATTCGACTGCAGGCGATTTCGATTTGCTGGTGAAATTCTACGTCGAGCAGGGCACCGACATCGGGCATTTTGTGACCGAGAAGGTTCAACCCATCCCGGGTATTATGGACACCAAGACGATCATCACCTTCAAGGCGTTTTGAGTTCGAATGCGTAAGAGGGGCAAAAGTCCTGGCGACTTCTACTTGGTCATGGCCGGGCTTGTCGCCCTCGGACTTGATCCGGGGGCCATCCCGATAGTGGAGGCACCGTGCCAACTTGATCGAGATCGCCGGGACGAGGCCGGCGACGACGAATCGGCTGCCATGAGTTTTGCCCCTCTTACTCGAATGCGGGCAAGGGGTTGGCAATGATGGTGAAAAATACTTTGGCGCTGATGATCGCTTTCGGGCTGTTAGCCGGATCAGCATGTCAACATGCGAACGCCAAAGAGGTCGGGAAAAGCGGCGCAAATCGCACCTACCAAGTGTATCTGCTCAAGGGGCTTGCCGACATATTCTCGAGCGGGATGGACTTCCTGCAAGCCAAGCTGCAGGCCCGCGGGGTCGTGGGCGAAGTGCGTAGCCACGCCGCAGCCGAATCGCTTGCCCAATCGGCAATCACAAAATGGCGCGGCGGTTTGCGCGGACCGATCATCATCATCGGGCATTCGCTGGGCGCGGACGCCGCTATCGCGATGGCTCAGCGGCTCGGCAGCGCTCAGGTTCCGGTCGCCCTGCTGGTCACATTCGGTCCGGTCGAATCGGCTCAAGTGCCGGCCAATGTGCGGCGCGCCGTCAATTATTTCCAATCAAACAGCATGTGGCATGCACGGATCACCCCGGGACCCGGGTTTCAAGGCATGCTGGAAAATATCGATCTGGCTCAGGCGCGGGGGATCACGCATTTCAATATAGAAAAGGCGGAGCAGTTGCACGCCGCCACGGTCACCAGGGTGCTGGCGCTCGTCTTGACGCATACGAAGGCGGGCGCGCAATAGCCCGGCCTTTCTGCGGCGTCGCCGGAGGGCGTATCGGCGACAAATCAATCGAAGCAGTAAGGCGCCTGCGCTGCACGCTTTGCGATTATCAACCTATTCGTCGTTCCGCGATCCGGGCACACCGGCGGGTGCGCGCTTGCGGCCGTGGCATGGCTCAGGCACGATTGCACGATGAGTCGCAATTCCAGTCGCAATCCCGCCGGTCGTGGCGCCGTTGGCGGCCAAGACGCAGGTCCGTCCGCGGCACCACGGTTGCCCTTGGACGAACCTCCCATCCGGCCGACCTTCGCGCGCGAGCGTGCCGCGATCAAGCGCGGCGTGTTTCCGGTGGCAGGTTGCGACGAGGCCGGGCGTGGGCCGCTGGCCGGTCCCGTGGTGGCGGCGGCCGTAATCCTCGACCCCCATCGCATCCCGCGTGGCCTTGATGATTCCAAGAAACTCACCACGGCGGAACGCGAGAAGCTCTATAAGCGCATTTTTGCGACCGCCGAGGTGGGCATTGCCTTCGGGTCCCCGGCGCGCATCGATCGCGACAACATCCGGCGCGCGTCGCTGTGGGCGCTCGCCCGCGCAGTGGCGGCCCTGGCGGTGCGGCCACAGCTTGTATTCGTCGATGGCATCGATCGAATCGAAACCGGATGCGACTGTGAGGCGGTGGTTTCCGGCGACGCGCTGGTGCTGTCGATCGCGGCGGCTTCCATCGTCGCCAAGGTGGTGCGCGACCGGCTGATGAAGCAGATCGGGACCGCCCATCCAGGCTATGGTTTCGAGCGGCATATGGGATATGCCGTGCCGGCGCACTGCCACGCGCTTGTCGCGCTTGGCCCTACGGTGCATCATCGCCGCAGTTTTGCGCCGGTTGCGGCCGCCTACAACGAACGTGGCGGAACGGTGGAGGGTTGTGCAGACGATCTTGCCTATGACCTGCTTGCACCCTGAGCCGCCGCGCGCTTAGTTCTGTTTCTCTCCGCAAGATCGGTCGCCGATGCTCCACACCTCCCTCATCGTCGAATTGTTGCGCTCGCAGCCTCGACTGACCTTCTGGGTAGCTACGCTCGCCCAGGCGGGGCTGTGGTGGCTGGTGCCGTCGCTCCTCTATTCATCTCCGCCGGGCGAATTGCCGCTGGTGCTCGCGATCGGGCATGAATTTCAGCTCGGCAGCCCCTTTGGTCCGCCGCTCGCTTTCTGGGTGGCTGAAATCGCTTTCGACATCGCCGGCGCTTCAGGCGTGTATCTGCTCGCTCAGGCGTGCATCATCATCGCCTACTATGGCGTGTTTACGCTCGCGCGCGCAATTGTCGGCGTTCATCATGCCGTTTTCGCAATCCTGATGATGGTTGGCATTTTTGCCTTTACGGCGCCGACGCCCGATTTCGGGCCAGCCGTCCTGGCGATACCTTTTACCATCTTCGCCCTTGTGAACTTGTGGCGCGCGGTCGCTGAGCGGCGGCGCGCAGGCTGGTTTCTCCTCGCGCTGCAACTCGGCCTGTTGCTGCTGACCACATATGCCGGCCTCGTCCTGGTTTTCGCGATCGTCGTTTTCCTGGCGGCGACGCGGCGCGGCCGGCGGGCGCTGCGATCCGCCGATCCATGGCTTGCCAGCACTATCATTGTGGCTGTGCTGTTTCCCCATCTGATTTGGCTCGATCTGGCCGGCGATCGATTTCCGGTGGCGTTTGGCCTGTCAGCACGTCCGAACGGTTCTTATCTGGGTGCGTTACTCGACTTCATCGTTACACTGGGTTTCAGCCATGCGGGCCTCATGGTCCTGGTGGCGCTCGGCAGTGAATGGCGTTTTCGCTCCGGGGAGAAGGTTGCGGTATTCGCCCGCAGCTTCACGGATCCGTTCGGGCGGCGTTTCGTTTATTTCTTCGCCGTCGTACCGGCGCTCGTAGCAGCGCTGCTCGCTTGCTTGTCCGGACAGCCGCAAACAGTCGGAAATCTGGCGCCATATCTCGTGTTGTCGGGCCTCGCGATCGTGGTGTTGGTCGGCAATTCCATCCCGTTGCATCGGCCGCGCCTCGTTGCTGCGGCGTGGTCGCTGTTGTTGGCGGTGCCGCCGCTCGGCGTCGCCGCAGCAATCGCTGTCCTGCCGTGGCTCGGTATTTCCAGTACTGAAGTCGGACAGCCCGCTGCCGCCATGGGCCGCTTCTTTGCGGAGAGCTTCGAGCGCCGCACCGGAACGCCGCTCGCCATCGTGGCCGGAGCGCCACGCACCGCCGCGCTGGTCGCGCTGGGTGCGCCGACGCGGCCAAGCCTCTATCTCGATGCGACGCCTGACCGGACGCCGTGGATCACGACGGATGATATCCGCAGCAGGGGTGCGGTC
>Ga0126369_10003355_pt1 | contig 11576 bp, 12 predicted proteins | sample PanSoiMetaPlot_1_FD_109646 | JGI IMG/M metagenome (GOLD analysis project Ga0126369, IMG submission 109646) | Tropical forest soil microbial communities from Panama - MetaG Plot_1 | ecosystem: Environmental > Terrestrial > Soil > Tropical forest > Bulk soil | place: Panama | collected 2016-02-17 | reverse complement strand
CCCGCCGGGACGGACCCGGCGGCCGACCACGCCGACCCGGCGGCGCCCGTCATGCCCCCAGCCCGGCCGGCTGAGCTCCAGCTGAGGGGCAGGGTCCAGGATGGGGTGAGCCCCGCATCTACGCTCCCGCCCGTCGAGGCGGGCGAAGGCCCAGGTAAGACGGTGCCTTTGCCGCGACGCGTGCCGCCCGCCCTGCGTCGGCCGCACAGTTCGCCAACGCCGCCGAAGGACTAGCGGCGAACGAGCAACACTTGCCTCAACAAACCGGTCGACGCCGGCGGGCGCACATCGGTCAGCCGGTCGTCAAGACGCCGAAGGCACAACGATGGCGACGGCCAGCGCGGCGATGCCCTCGCCACGGCCGGTCAGGCCGAGCCCGTCCGTGCTGGTGGCAGACAGGCTGACATGCGCGCCGTTCAGCGCCTGGGACAGCGCCGCCTGCGCCTCCGCGCGGCGCTCGGCGATGCGCGGTTTGTTGGCGATGATCTGGACGGCCACGTTGCCAATCGCGTAGCCAGCGCGGTCGAGCAACTGCCGGGACCGTGCGAGCAGCGCCGTGCCCGGAGCATCGGCCCACTCGGGACGGCCGGTCCCGAAATGGTTGCCAAGATCGCCCATGTCGGCCGCCGACAGAAGGGCGTCGCAGATCGCGTGGGCCGCGACATCACCGTCGGAATGCCCGCTCAGGCCATCCTCGCCCGGCCAGCGCAATCCGGCCAGGTAAAGAATGCGACCAGCGGCGAATGGATGAACGTCCACGCCGATGCCCACTCGCGGCATAACTCCCGGCAGCTGCGACAGGGAAGGCATCATCGCAGCGGCGGCTGCCGCTCAGGCCGGAGGACAGGAATGTAAGCTCGCCAGGATCTCGTCGAGCAGCTTCTCGGCCTTGTCCTCGTTGGTCTTCTCGGCCAGCGCGAGTTCGCTGACGAGGATCTGCCTGGCCTTGGCGAGCATGCGCTTCTCGCCAGCCGATAGCCCGCGCTCACGGTCGCGGCGCCACAGGTCCCGCACCACCTCGGCCACCTTGTTCACGTCGCCCGAGGCCAGCTTCTCCAGGTTCGCTTTGTAGCGGCGAGACCAGTTGGTCGGCTCTTCGGTGTACGGCGCACGCAAGACCTCGAAGACGCGCTCAAGGCCCTCCTGGCCAACGACGTCCCGCACGCCCACGAGCTCCGCGTTATCTGCGGGAACCCGCACCGTAAGGTCACCCTTGTCGACCCGCAGCACGAGGTACGTCTTTTCCTCGCCCTTGATCGAACGGGTCTCGATCGCCTCGATCCGAGCAGCCCCATGGTGGGGGTAGACGACAGTGTCGCCGACCGTGTAATTCATGTGGCACGTACCCCTTCCGCCGTCACCATGGTACCACGGCGGACCGCGTGTAATAACCACGCTTGGTAACAAAGATGCAGGTCAGAGCCACTTTTGGCTACTGTGAATGACATGCGCGCCATAGAGGTACGAACTCGTGACCCGGCCTTCCGGATCCTCGAGCCAGACCGCTCGCCGCATCCTGCACACCGCAGGGCCACGTCCCGTGTGAGCACAGTCTACTGGCCGCCAGTCGCTCGCTCGCGACAAGGGCAGGCGGAGACAGGCGGCAAGGCGGGCGGGAAGCAGTAAAGGCGGCCAAGATGCCGGGTGACGTGCGGCGTCCGCCGGGACCATACTGAAGCCATCGAACCTGTGCAGATTGCGGAGACGAACGCGTGAGCCAGGACGGAGATCCGGGACGCGACGACTACGGGCTGCCGCGGGTGGATATCGAGATCCCGGATGACGCCCGCGAGCTCTATCCCGACATGCTCGCCTACTATCGCGAGCAGCGGGCGCTCCGCCGCTTCCAGCGCGCCGCACGCTTGCGGGCGATGCTGCGCCGCGATGGCGTCGCCATGCCACTGGTCGCCGGCTGTCTGGTACTCGCCATGCTCGCGGGCATGGTGCTGACCATGCTGAGCTCAAGCTCCTATTTCTCGGGCATCGTGGCCCAGCAGCGAACGAGCGCCCAGGCCGGCACCGGCGGGCGCGGTCAGGGCGGCACGGGCGCGCAGCCGGGGCGCACGGGAGCAGCAGCGAGAACGCAGCCCGCGTCGCCCACCGGCGGCGGCCAGGAGACGGGCCATGCCACTGGGCCCGTGCCGGGCAGATCCTCCGCGGCAGGGCTGCCCGATAAGACCATCACGGTGGCCGGGCAGCCAGTCGCCCTTCGCGGGCTTACGAGCACCGCCCTTGTCCTCGTGCCTGCACACTGCCGATGCCTGCGGGGCGTGCGCCGGTTCCTCATTCAGGCGCGCTCGGCAGGAGTTCGGGTGTACCTGATCGGGCCGTCGGCTGGCCTCGCCGAGCGGATGATGCTGGCGGGCGTAGCCCCGCCCGGAACGGCAAAGGTCGCGACCGACAGCGGGAACGCGCTCGCCACGGCGTACCGGGCCGTGGGCCTGACGGTGCTGCTGGTCAGCCGGTCCGGCGCGGTGCAGGTGGTCGCAGGCCTGCGCCCCGGCACCGACCTGCGGCGGCAGCTGCGGTCGATCGGGCAGCCTGGCTGACGGCCGGCGGGCGGCCTGGCTGACGGCCCGGCGGGCGCCGGGCAGGTCAGCCTGGCGGCCGAACAAGGCGGGCCGGCCGAGCGGCCAAAGGCGGCCGCGGCTACGCTGTGCCAGGTTCATGTGCACCGATTCCGGTGCCTACGGCCCAGTGATCGCCTGGCGACGAGGAGGATCGGGTGACCCTGAGCTTGCGGGGCGGCACGATGGCGCGCCGCGTCGTGATCGCGGTCACCGCTGCGCTGCTGCCGCTGCTAGGCGGCTGCGAAGCCGGGAACAACGCGCCTAGCCTGCAGTGGCATCATCCGACCGACGGGGCCGGCGCTAGCTTCGGCGGCATCACGGTCGCCAATGTATTCGTGCTCGGCGCCCCGCTCGGAACCGAGCTTCAGCCGGGCCAGAACGCGGGCCTGTTCCTCGGGCTCACCAACACCGGGTCCAGCGCCGATCAGCTCACGAGAGTGACCGCGCTGACATCATCGGGCCGGTCCCTCGCCAGCTTCGTCTCGTTGCCGGGCGGGCAGGTCAACCTGTGGCGCCAGCATCAGGTCCTGCTGACCGGGCCCGCGCCGCAGGTCATACTGGTGAACCTGCTCCGGCCGGTGCGGGGCGGCTCGGTGGTCACCATCTGCCTGACCTTCGCCGTGGCCGGCAAGCACTGCCTGCGCGTGCCCGTCATGCCGATGGCCCAGTACTACGCGACGCTGTCGCCCGCACCAGCGCCCATACCCACGGCCGCGGCCCCGACGGCGCCGCACGCGGCGGTGCCGCGCCACAGGCACGGAGGGCACCGAACCCCATCGCCATCGCCGTCTCCGTCGCCCTGACCAGGGGCACCCGGCGCGCCTCGACGATCGCCCGGCTAGCCGGGTGATGGCCTCGCTGGGCGGACCTCCTACGAGCCCGGTTCGAACTTGTACCCGAGTCCGCGCACCGTGACGATGTGCACCGGCCTGGCCGGATCCTGCTCGACCTTCGCCCGCAAGCGCTTGATGTGCACGTCGAGCGTCTTGGTATCCCCGACGTAATCGGCGCCCCAGACCCGGTCGATCAGTTGCATGCGGGTGAGCACTCGCCCGGCGTTCCGCAACAGCACCTCGAGCAGCTCGAACTCCTTGAGCGGAAGCTGCGCCTGGGCGTTCCGCACCATCACGACGTGCCGTTCGACGTCCATCCGTACCGGCCCGGATTCCAGGACGGACGCTCCCGGCTCATCGCCATCGCTGCGGCGGCGGAGCACCGCGCGCATTCTCGCCACCAGCTCGCGCGAGGAAAAGGGCTTGGTGACGTAGTCATCGGCGCCGAGCTCAAGGCCGACGACCTTGTCGATCTCGCTGTCCTTAGCCGTGAGCATGATGACTGGCACGTTCGAGCGCTCGCGCAGCGCCCGGCACACCTCGCTGCCCGGCAGGCCGGGGAGCATCAGGTCGAGAAGCACCAGATCGGCGCCGGTTCGGTCAAATGTGTCGAGGGCAGCGGGGCCCGTCGGGCAGACCGCCACCTCGAAGCCTTCCTTACGGAGCATGTAGGACAGCGCGTCGCTGAACGACTCCTCGTCCTCGACTACGAGCACCCGCGTCACTTGACTGCCTCCTTGGCAGGTCGGTCAAACACGGCCGGGCGGCGGCCCGGCCACGTGGTAAGCGCGGCCCGATGGGCCTGACTGGCAGATGCAGCGTGAACGTGGATCCCGCGCCCTCCTTGCTCGAGACGGTGACCTTGCCGCCGTGCGCCGCCGTCACGTGCTTGACGATGGCCAGGCCAAGGCCGGTGCCGCCGGTCACCCTGGATCGCGCCGGGTCGACGCGGTAGAACCTCTCAAATATCCGCTCGAGATCGCGCTCCGGAATGCCGATCCCCTGATCGGCGACGCTCAGTTCGACGGCGTTCGACGACTTCCTCGTCGAGACGACGACCCTGGTCTTCTCCGGGCTGTAGGCCACGGCGTTGTCGAGCAGGTTGCGGAGGGCCGTGACGAGCAGGTCCTCGTCGCCGAGCACGGTCAGGCCCTTGGTGCCGGCGGCGGCGAGCTCGATGCCGCGTGCCGATGCCTTCATCCGGCACCGGTCGAGCGCCTCAGCCACGACCGCGTCGAGTTTGGCGGTCACCGGATCAGGTATCGGCTCAGCGGCCTGAATGCGGTTAAGCGTGATCAGGTCCTGGACGAGGTTCGTGAGCCTGGACGCCTCCTGCCGCATCCTGCGGGCGAAGCGCCGGACCGCCTCTGGGTCATCCGCGGCATCCTCGACGGTCTCGGCGAGCAGAGCCAGGGCGCCCACGGGTGTCTTGAGCTCATGGCTGGTGTTGGCGACGAAGTCCCTGCGGACCTCCTCGACTCGCCGTCGCTCGGTCTGGTCTTCGGCGAGTAGCAGGACAAGCCCGCCCCCGCCGATGTTGTTGCCAAGCGGTGCGACGCGCACCGCGAAGCTCGTCGTCCGGCCGCGCAGCCCGCTGGTCGCGATGTCGATCTCTCCCTCACGGATCTCCCCGGACCTGCGCACCTGGCGAACGAGCGCCAGTAGCTCGCCCACGACGAGCACGTCGTCTTCGACCAGGCCGAAGTTCCTGGCGGCTTCGCTGGCCTGGAGCACCCGGTCGGCGCTGTCGATGACCACTGCGGAGGAGGAGAGCACGGCGAGCACAGCAGCAAGGCCTGCGGGCAGCCTCGGCGGCGACGGAGCGACCCTAGCCGCGGCGGCGGAAGCCTCCTCATCGAGCACCTGGCGCGCGCCGTCAAGCTGGTGCGCGGTGTTAACGGTCATGCTGGCGGCACCCCGGCCAGGCTCGGGCGAGCGGATCGGGTGGTGCATCCGGTGCGCGTGGCGCACTCGCTGCGTGTGGTGCGCTCAATGCGCACGCTGAACACTGGGCTGTGAGCGGTGCCTCTGACCGCAATCACCCCCACTTCCACGCTTTGATGGTATGCGCAGCGCCTGGTTCAGTGCACGGGCGGGTAACGCTGACCAGCCTCTATTTGCGGAGAGTTCACGTGCACTATGGTCGACGTTCAACTGGTCACAACCCGCCAGCCGTCGCCGCGACGTTGCCCGCACAGTTGTCGGCCGCTGCCATGTCACCTGTCCCTGTTGCGTGTTACGTCCCCTGCTTGCGGACTGCTTCCGCCGCCGCGAGCGCGGCGGCCGGGTCTAGGTAGCTACCGCCCGGGCTGACCGGCCGGTAACGCCGATCCAGGTCGTACCTCAGCGGTATGCCGGTGGGGATGTTCAGCTCGGCGATCTCCGCGTCGCCAATGCCATCCAGGTGCTTGACAAGGGCTCGCAGCGAGTTGCCGTGGGCGACCACGAGCACGGTCTGGCCAGCAGCCAAGTCGGGCACGATCACGTCATGCCAGTAGGGCAGCATCCGGCTCACGACGTCCCGGAGGCACTCGGTCCGCGGCAGCAGCTCGTCGGGAAGCGTGGCGTACCTGGGATCGCCGACCTGCGAAAGCGGGTCGTCGTCGGGAAGCGGGGGCGGCGGGGTGTCGTAGGACCTGCGCCACGCCATGAACTGCTCCTCGCCGTAAGCAGCTCGGATCTGTGCCTTGTTCTTGCCCTGAAGCGCACCGTAGTGCCGCTCATTCAGCCGCCATGAGCGGCGCACAGGCAGCCACGCCAGGTCGGCCGTGGCCAGGGTCGCGTTCGCCGTCGCGATGGCGCGAGTCAGCACCGACGTGTGCACGATGTCAGGCAGCAGTCCGCTGTCCGCGAGCAGTCGACCGCCGCTTTCTGCCTCCTTGACGCCGAGCTCGGATAGCCCGACGTCCACCCACCCCGTGAACAGCCCCTCGGCGTTCCACACGCTCTCACCATGGCGCAGCAACAGCAACGTGCTCATATGTGCAGGGTATCGGCACTCGCAGGACGGAGCTCTAATCGGACGGGCCGCGAATTGTCAGCTCTCGGCCGCAGCGACCGGCGCCGTCGGAGGCTCGAACTCGCCGTTGCGCACCCCCGTCACGAACGCGGCCCACTCCTTGTGCAGAAAGGCCAACACTGGCCCGCCGCCATGATGCGAGTGCCTGAGGTAGACGAGCTCCGGGTCCATGGCGACCTCGACGCAGTCAGCCCCGTCCCCACTCGCGCTGCTTTTGTGCCATGTCAGGCCAGCCTGGTCCGCATTGCTCACGCTTTCTCTTCCTCCTCAGGCAGCGCGTGACGCGGGCGTCGCGCGACGACGCCCGCGGCCGGACCACGCATCCCCGGCTCGCGCGTCGGGATCGCTGATGCCTGGGCGACCACCGCAATCCGCACACCGCACGGGGCTTGGTGGTACGGATTCAACGCCGAATCCCCCAGACGCGAGAAGTGCTCGCGTCATTGTAAGGCACGAGGTGGCATTCAGCCAGCGTCCACCTTCTGTTCCCGGTCCGAGGGCCCACACCCCACGCCGGAATGAATGTCGGCTACCGAAGGGACGTGGCCAACTCCTTCAGGAACTTCACCGAATCCGGTCCAGACAGCGACATGCGCTGCAACTCTTGGAACGCGGCCCTGAAGCGGCGGACTTCGCTCTCGTCGTCGGCGACTACGGTATCCCCCCGGGGGCCTTCTAGATACAGCACGTCGAGGTCGACCTGGTCGAGGAAGCTGTGGATCACGAACGGCGTCTGGATCCCGTACGCTATCCCCGCTGAGAAGGGAAAGATCTGGATAGTGATGTTTGGCCGTCCAGCCAATTCAACCAGCCGGTCGAATTGGCCCCACATGATCTCCGCGGACCCAACCCGCCGGTGTACTACGGACTCGTCGAGTACGAAGGACAGCGTCGGCGGCTCACTCGAGTCAAGCAGTTCCTGTCGCCGCAAGCGGAACTCGAGCAGGCCCATCACCCGCTCCTCCGTCGGGTCCTTAGCAAGCCGCTGGATGATGGCCTTGGCGTATTCGCGAGTCTGCAGCGTGCCCGGTATGAACAAGGGCTGGAAGTGCAGCGTCTCCGCAGCAGCCTGCTCGAACTCCACGAACTCGAGGTAACGCTGTGACGCAAACTCCCGGTACTTGCTCCACCATCGAGGCTGCCTCGCCGCCCGCGCCATCGAGAGCAAGTCGGCGACACGGCGAGGGTCGGTGATCTTGTATTGATCCAACATCGCCCGCAGGTCGGTGGTGGAAACTCGGACCACGCCGCTTTCAATCCGGACGACCTTGGACAAACTCCATTCTAGAGCAGTGGCCGCCTGTTCTTGAGTCAGCTCGGCATCCAGCCTGGCTTGTTTGAGCACCGTCCGCAGGCGACGAGCCTGAACAGCCGGGTTTCCAGCATCGTCAGCCATAATCACCTCACACTACATGCCACCAGCAAGTAGCTCTAGTCAGAGTGCACAAAGCTCCAAGCCCCACACGCTACCCCCGTGATCTTGGTTGCGTGAGCATTGCGCAACATTGGTCCCTCACGTGTCATACCCCGGCAGTCCTCTGTCATCCGTCATCCCCCTTCACTTTGCGGCAGTCAGTCAGCTTAGTGCAATCTGCCTATAGCAGAAAGCTCTTAGCTGACATACCATGGCTCTGTGCCTATGGCTTTGGCGGTGTGTGGCATGGCAGGGAACTTCGTGGCGGACCTGCTGCGGCGGATCGGCGGTGCGCTGTTCCGAGCGGACGAAGAGTTCGCGCGGCGGCACAGCTGGCAGGTGCAGACCGGTCGGTTCGGCTTGAGCCGCACCATACGGCATTCCGGCTTCGACTCGCTCGTGGGCTGTCAAGACTGCCACGGCTTGGGGAAGCGTGAGGCCGCCGACTGTGGGCGGTGCGCGGGAACCGGACGCCTGACCCTGAACCAACCGTCTCGGGCTGACCGGAGGTGAGGGACGTGGCACAAGACTTGCGATTCGGCGGCCGCCGCCGCGAACCTGGCGTGGGGCCGTCGCTGACCCGGCTGGCGCGCCCGCGGGTCGTCCTGGTGGGTCTGAGATGGCGCTATGAGATGGCCATCATGGCTGCCGGGGTCAGCGGCATCCTCAAGGCACTGTCCTGGATCGGGACGCGCGGCACCCTGGCCTGCCTGGCCGGGCTGTTGACCCTCGCCGGGCTCGCAGCGATGCGGCCTCGGGTCAGGCGCTTCGCAGTGGCCCGGGCGTGGTGCATCGTGACGCCTCATCGGGTCCGCACCTGTTTCGCCCAGGCCTGGATAAACAACCGGGCCGGACAGATCCCCGCCGTGCTGCGCGCGACCGGCACGCCGGCCGGTGAAAGGGTGCTGGTCTGGTGCCGAGCGGGGACGAGCTTCGAAGACATCGAGTCCGCATGTGATCTGCTGGCCGCGGCCTGCTGGGCCGCCGATGTAATCGCTTGGCGCAGCGAACGCTTCGCCCACATTGTGTACCTCGACGTGATCCGCCGACCGGAGCAGCAAGCCGGAACGAAGGCCGAGCCGAGCCCGTCCGACCCGGATGTCCCGATGCTGCCCAGGCCCGGCGAAGGACCGGGGGGCCGACGGCTGTTCGGCGTGCCCGGGCAGGACCACGAGGACGCCGCATAACCGCGAGGCCCATGACTCGCTGCCCACACACTGATCGGGAACGCGGCCTCGCGGCCTGGGAACATGATGCGACACTTCCGAGTTCCTCCCTCTCGGAGGTGTTGCAAGTGCCGCGTGGCAACCCGCAGCGAGTCGCGACCATTAGCGTCCACACATCGCCGCTCGAGCAGCCGGGAACGGGAGATGCCGGCGGCCTCAACGTCTACGTCGTCGAGGTCGCCAAGCGCCTCGCCGCGCGTGGCGTCGAAGTGGACATCTTCACCCGCGCCGTCTCCAGGGACCAGCCGCCCGTGGTGGAACTGGTCCCTGGGGTGCTGGTCAGGCACATCGAGGCCGGGCCCTTCGAGGACCTGGATAAGTCCGACCTGCCCGATCAGCTCTGCCAGTTCACCTTCGAGGTGCTGCGCGCCGAGGCGGCGCACTCGCCCGGCAGGTATGACCTCGTGCACGGCCACTACTGGCTGTCGGGCCAGGTAGGTGCGGTCGCCAAGGAACGCTGGGGCGTGCCGCTCGTGCAATCCATGCACACCCTGGGCAAGGTCAAGAACGCAGCGCTCGCGGCCGGTGACTCCGCCGAGCCGGATGTGCGCATCCGGGGCGAGGCCGAGGTGATCGCCGCGGCCGACCGGATCGTCGCCAACACCGATGCCGAGGCGCGCGAGCTGATCAGGTACTACGACGCGGACCCACGGCGGGTCGCGGCGGTGAGCCCCGGCGTCGACCTGGCGGTATTCAGGCCAGGTTCGCAGCGGCATGCGCGCAAGCGGCTGCAGATCGCGCCGAACGCTATCGTGCTTGCCTTCGCGGGCCGAGTCCAGCCGCTCAAGGCTCCGGACGTATTGCTCCGGGCCGCCTCACAGCTCGTGCGCGAGCATCCCCGGCTGGCCGACAGGCTCGTGGTCGCCTTCGTCGGCGGGCCAAGCGGGACCGGCCGCAAGGACCCGGACGGACTGCTCCAGCTTGCCTCGGCGCTCGGCATCGCGCGTAACGTCCGGCTCGAGGCGCCGTGCCCGCAGGCCGAGCTCGCCGACTGGTATCGGGCCGCCACGCTCGTTGTCGTGCCTTCCTACTCCGAGTCCTTCGGCCTGGTCGCGATCGAGGCCCAGGCTTGCGGAACGCCCGTGGTCGCCGCTGCCGCGGGCGGCCTGCGCACCGCCGTGCGCGACGGCGTCTCCGGCCTGCTCGTTGAGGGCCATGACCCGGCCAGCTATGCCCGGGCCATCTGGCACGTGATCACCGATTCGGGCAGGCTCGCCAAGCTGTCGCGGGGGGCGCGCCGGCACGCATCCGGGTTCGGCTGGTCGGCGACCGTGGATCGGCTGCTCGCCGTGTACGGTGACGCCATGCAGGGGCTAGGCGCTGACCTGCGGCGCGAGGACGGCTGGGCAGCGGCGGGAGCCAATCCCGGGAACCTATGACGCTCATGAGCCGCTCACCTTGCCGAAGATGTCGTCCATGACCGCGGCCGCGCGGCTCACCTTGTCGGCGATCTGATGCCGGTACACCGTCCGCGTCACGTTGCTGTTGCTGCTCGTGCGCGTGCCAGTCCGAGCCGATCCCCGCGTTCCGGCAGATCCGCTTGAACTGCTTGTTCACATCCGACTGCCAGCGCGGCTGCCCGGCGTTCCCGCAGAGGACGATCCCGCGGCCGTCATAGTGCGGCCCCAGCCGGAGCCTGTCGGCCGCCTGCAGCGTCCTCAGTGCCCTGAGTGCCTCGGCGACCTTGCCGGGCAGGGCGAGAGTGCGCCTGCTCCGCTCGGTCTTCAGGTCCTCGAGATGGAGGGACATGCGGCGCCCCTCGCCCGTTGCCGACTTCAGGCTGTGGCGTACCCGGATCACGGCGGCCTTGAAGTCGACGTCATCCCAGGTGAGGCCGAGCAGTTCGCCCGGCCGCAGCCCGCACAGGATGCCTGTCATGAGGTACGCCCGCCACCAGGCGGTGATGTCCGAGGCGAACAGCTGGCGGATCTGCTCCAGCGTCATTGATCGTGACGGCCGGACTGTCCCGCGAGGAGTGTCGGTGAGCCTCGCCACGTTCCGGCCGACCAGGCCGTCCTGCTCTGCGCGGCGGATCGCGATCGCCAGGATGCCCTTGGTCGCGCTGATCGTGGCTGTCGCGTAGCCGTCCCTCACCATCTGGTCGAGCACCGAGCGGACCTGGCCGGGCGTCAGGCTGACCAGGCGCACCGAGCCGATCGCCTTGATGATCCGCTCGGCGTGCGCGGTGTTCACCTGGATCGTGATCGGCGTGCGCCATTCTGGCGGCGAGCTGGCCAGGAAGGCGCGGACGCATTGCTCGACCGTGATGTTGCGCGGGGCGACCGTGCCCGTCCTGGCCTTTTCGCGGCGCAGCTCGTCGAGTTTGTCCCGGCACTCGCTCGCGCGGCTGCGGGCGGGCGACGCGGGAAGTTCTCTGCATGAGGCAACCTGCCTGAATCCGGCGGGGGGCGAGCCTGCGGGGCAGCTAGCCGGGTGGGCGATACAAGGAAGGTGGCTTAGCATGAACTAGGCCTGTGGCGCGTGCGCATGCGGCGGCGGGGCGGACGGGCGGTG
>Ga0126369_10003354_pt1 | contig 11579 bp, 11 predicted proteins | sample PanSoiMetaPlot_1_FD_109646 | JGI IMG/M metagenome (GOLD analysis project Ga0126369, IMG submission 109646) | Tropical forest soil microbial communities from Panama - MetaG Plot_1 | ecosystem: Environmental > Terrestrial > Soil > Tropical forest > Bulk soil | place: Panama | collected 2016-02-17 | reverse complement strand
TGATCGTGTCCGCGAGCGCGTTCCACTGGGTTGACCCGGAAGTGCAGTTCGCCAAGTCGGCGCGGCTGCTGAAGCCGGGCGGCTGGCTCGCGCTCATGGCCACCGGCGAGTCGTACGAAGACCCGTTGGGCACCGTGCTGCGCGAGCTGTGGACGGCTCGTGGTGACGACGCCGGTGCCTGGACCTGGCACGGCGCGCTCCCCGAGATCGATATAGCGGGCGCGGCAGGCTTGTTCGGCCCGCCGCTGGAGAGGTCGGACTCCCAGCGGATCGCGCTTCCAGCCGAGACGGTCATCGGCGTCGAGACCACCCGGGCGACGTTCCTCAGCTGGCCCGAGCGCGTCCAGCAGGATTTCGTCCTCGAGCTTCGCGACCGCCTGAAGCCCGGCGAGGAGGTTCATGTGACCCAGCAGACATCGCTGGCCATGGCGCAGGTCTTGCCCCGCACCTGACGCAGGCGTCGCTCACACGATCGCGTCGTACATGGTCCTGTCGGCCGTGGGTTGAGTGTGGCGGCAATAGGAATGAACCTGGCCCGCCATTCGCCCGTGTTAGCAGTAAGCCGCGAGCCCGCCATGCTGGCTGCCCGAAACGGGCACCTTCATGATCCTGCGGGCCTCGCCAAGCTAGCCCGGGCATGCCCGGGGGGAGCGTGCCCCCGTCGAAGGAGAACGAATGTTCCGACCATTCGCCGGAAGGGTGGCCCTGATGGCAGGAGTGTCGCTCACGCTGCCATTCCTGGTGTCAGCCGCAAGCTACGGCAGCTCCCCAACGCCGATCGTTGTCCCGGATTCGGCGCTCCACGCACTGTCCATGACCGTGGGCGGGGCCAAGCCGCAGCCGTCCGCCAACACGGTGACGCACTTCTTCCGCACCGCGTTCAACCCGCTGGACGGAACCACGTTCGGCTTCAACATGGTGGGCCAGGACCCCGCCCTCCAGCAGTCGACGACGATCACCGTTGACGTCACCCCGCTGATCGTCAACGTTGGCGGGCGGACCTTTAACGGAACAGACATCCTCGGTCCGACCCTCAACTCTCCCGTCTTCACCAACAACGACTACACCTCGACACCGTTCGTGACCGACCGGACCGTCGCCAGTGGCCACACCACCGGCGGAATCCTCTCCCCCGGCAATACCAGCAACCAACTCGAAGACGCGACCATGCGGTCACAGTTCAACGAGCAGGGCACCGGTTACCACGTGCTGCTCAAGCCGGTGGTGCACCCGGCGATCACCATTGACGTGCCCGCCAACCAGGGCACGCTGATCCAGACCGCTCGCGGTGTGGTGGCTGGTGATGTCGACGTCACATGGTGGTCAGGGCGGATCCAGAACCTGAACACCTCCCTGAGCTACGCCGACCCGACCCACTTGCAGCTCTACCTAACCGACAACACGATGCTGTTCTTCGGCGACAATCCGCTCGCCTGCTGCATCATCGGCTTCCACGGCGCGAGCGAGGTTGTGGGCAAGGGCCTCGGGTCGACCCACGGGAGCGGCAACCAGGCGATCCAGACCTTCGCATGGGCGTCTTACACAACTCCCGGCTTCTTCAATCCGACGAGATCCTGGGCGTTCCAAGACATCCACGCGCTGAGCCACGAGATCGCCGAGTGGGGCGACGACCCGTTCATCAACAACTTCGTGCAGCCGTGGACGTCTCCGGCCATCGCGCCCAACTGCTCGAACATCCTGGAGACTGGTGACCCGGTCGTCGCGATCGGTTTCGCGAAGGAAACCAACACGTTCCGGCAAGGGCCGACGCCGAACGGCACCCAGGTGGCGGACGGCTTCTATCACCCCGAGGATGAGGCCTTGCTGCCGTGGTTCATGCGACTGAATCCGAGCCCCGCGCAGATCAACCAGAGCGGCACGAACGGCCGGTACACCTTTATGGGCGACCTCAACCAGTTCCCCGTGTTCCACTCTGCCCCGCCGGGCTGCCCAGCCTGAACACACCGCCGTGCTGGGAGGCCGGCCACCGAGCCTCCCAGCACGGCACTGCCGCCCGGGCCCGGGCTAGTCAGTATCGCGGGCACCGCCGGGGTTGTACGGTGCTGGCAGGTCGGGTTCCACGACCAGGCCAGTCAGCGGGTCAGCCCCGGCCGTGCCCGAAAGGACTCGAGTATGCCGTACACGGTCCGTCCTCTCGACACCTCCACGTGGGACGCCTTTGCGGAGCTTGTCGAGCGCAACAACGGCATCTTCGGAGGCTGCTGGTGCATCGGCTACCACCTCCAGATCGGCGAGAAGGGTACCGACTATCGCGTCGCGAAGGAGGCCCGGGTTCGGGAGGGACGCGCGCACGCGGCGCTGGTCTTTGACGACGACGGCCTTGCGCAGGGGTGGTGCCAGTACGGCAGTCCCACCGAACTCCCGAACATCAAGCACAAGCGCGAGTACGACAAGGACGCGCCGCCGTGGCCCGACTGGCGGATCACCTGCTTCTACGTGGACAGGAAGCATCGAGGCCTGGGGGTCGCCCGGGCGGCGCTGGAAGGCGCACTCGACCAGATCGCCCAGGCCGGAGGTGGCCGCATCGAGGCCATCTCCGAGGTGACGGAAGGCCGCGAGGCTCATGGGCGGTTCCTGTTCAGCGCGACGGTCGAGCTATTCGAGCAGTACGGGTTCTCCCGCAGCCGGCAGGTGGGCAAGCACGCATGGATCGTGACTAAGCAGCTCGACGCGACTGATCGCCTCCTGGGCACGCCAGCCGGCTAGGTCGCCGCTAGCAGCTGCTGATACAGCAGCAGGGTCGCAGGGCTGGGCGAGACGCCGAGCTGTTCCCGCAGGCACTCGGCCAGCGAGGCGTATACGCCAAGGGCTTCGGCGAGGTTGCCCTCCGCCGCCAGGGCTTGCATGAGATAGCGGTAGCCGCTTTCCTGCAGCGGGGCGATGCGGGTGAGCTGCCGACCGGCCCGGATGGCGGCGGCGAGCTCGGTTCCGCCGATGCCCAATGCCGCCGCCGCATAGCATTCCAGGGCGCGCAACCGGATTCCGGTCAGCTGGTGGCGGACGTCATCGATCCACGGGGCGTCCTCGGTGGGAAGGAAGTCCCGCTCGGCCACGAAGAGCGCAGTGAGCGCGGGTCCCCAGGCTCGCGCCCAGTCCTGCTGGGCGACGGAGGATTCGGCGCGGTGGATCGCCTCGGCGGCGGCTTCGAGATCAACCCACGCGTCGGGCAGGCACAGCCGGATGGCGGATCGGCCGTATACGGTATCGGCGCCGAATACCCGCCGCAGCTTCGACAGCAGCGGGTTGAGCCGGGAGTCCACTGCGGCGGGATCGGGCTCGCGCCACAGGGCCTCGGCGAGCTCGTCGCGGGTGACCTGGCGATGGCGGTTGACGGCCAGGTAGGTGAACAGCAGCCGGCCCTGCCGGCCCGGCAGCACGGCGTCCAGCCGCTGGCCATCGCGCTCGATGACCAGGGCCCCGCATATCTGGATCCGCACCTGGTGCGGGGCGGCCACGGTCACGCCAACATCTTGGCAATAGGCTGCCGCAAGCGGCTAGTTGGGGAGGGGCGCGGTGGCGAAATTGATCCGGTGCGAATGCGGGTTCGTGGCCCGCGGTACTAGCGATGACCAGGTGGTCGGGTTGATCCGGGAGCACCTGGCCAGCGACCATCCGGCGCTGCTGGACACGGTCAGCCGCGAGGACCTGGCCGGCTGGATCCAGGCTGATTAGGCGGCCTGGATCCAGCCGACGATCAGTTTTCGACCAGAGCGCCCGCCGTCCGGCCCCACTCAGCCCACGACCCGTCGTACACCCGGACGTGGTCTCGCCCGAGCAGGTGGGTGAGCACGAACCAGGCGGTGGCGGCGCGCCCCCCGATGGTGCAGTAGGTGATCAGCTCCTGCTCACCGTCGAGGATCGACGGCGCGAAGAGGCCACGCAATTCGGCCGCGGAGCGGAAAGACCCGTCGGCGCGGTAGAGACCGTCAATCGGCTGGTGGACAGCCGATGGCAGGTGGCCGGCCCGGCCGGCCGGGTCCATGCCGCCGGACGGCCAGAAGCAATCCCCCTGGTACTCGGCCGCTGAGCGCACGTCGACCAGGGTCGTCCCCGGCTTGCCGATCGCCTCCAGCACCGCGGCCTGGTCTGCCCGCAGGCTTCCGTCCTCGGCGCCAAGGCGGCCGCCGACCGCATCCGGCTCGGCCGCAGCAATGCTCCACGGGTGACCTTCGGCTCGCCACGTGTCGCGGGAACAGTCGAGGATGCGGACGCTGGCCTGTCCGAAGTGCTTCATCAGCCAGAAGCCCAGGGCGGGCGCGTACCCGTAGAACACGACCGTCGAGCCCGGGCCGATCCCGGAGCGCGCGACGAGCCGCTCGAGGACGTCAGCGCCCACCGTGTGGTAGCCGGCATCCTTCAGGTCGCTGTAGATGTTCCACAGCACCGCGCCGTCGATGTGCCAGCTGTCGTAGGCAGCCCTGCTGACATCTACTTCGACCACGCGGATGTCGGGGTCGTTGAGGTGCCGGGCTAGCCAGCCCGGGTCGACGAGCAAGTCGCCGCTTAGACCTGGCCTGGATGTAACGTTCTGCGCGGGCGTCTTCATCTGAACCTCCCGAACTGCGGTGTTGTCAGGGACGTTCTACGACGGCCTGGTTGCCACGACGTTGGCCTGACGTTGGCGGAACCTTGGCGGTGGCCTCTCACAGGCGCGAATACGGGCACATACTGGTGGCCATGGCGGCATGGAAGGACCTGGAGCAGGCCCAGCCCGAGTTCGCGGCGCGGGTTCGACGCCTCTTCGACGCCGGCAGGCACAAGACGATCGCGACGCTGCGTTCCGACGGATCGCCGCGCATCTCCGGGATCGAGTGCGACTTCGCTGATGGTGAGCTGAGGTTCGGGTCGATGGGCGGGGCGCGCAAAGGCGCGGATCTGCGGCGCGATCCGAGGTTCGCCCTGCACGGCCCGACACTTCACCCAGAGCAGGGGAAGGAGGCGGAGTGGCCGGGCGAGGCGAAGATCGCCGGGAGGGCCGTTATCTCCGGGCCAGTCGGCGAAGAGCATGACGGAGACCTGTTCCTCGCCGACATTTCCGAGGTCGTCATCACCAGGCTGAACCCGGAGGCCACGTTGCTGGTCATCGAGTCGTGGACGCCGCAACGGGGCCTTAACGTGGTGGAACGCGAGTGAGGAGACGTTCCCGGTAAGCCAACCGAACCGGTCAGAACGTGCAAAGCTTTGCCAGGGGCAAACTTCGCTCAGCAAGCCCGGGATCCTCGCCGCCTCCGCCACTAGCTACGCCTCAGCAGATGCAGACTGACTCGCATGCCTCGAGCGGCCGCACGGCCGCTGCCGCGCCTCAACCGGCAGGCGATGCCCGGCGGCCCCAGGTGCCCGGGCCGCACTGGCGCGCCCTCGATGGCCTGCGCGGCATCGCCGTCCTGGCAGTGATCACCTACCATGTCGGGGCGCTTTCAGGTGGCTACCTCGGAGTGGACGTCTTCTTCGTACTCTCCGGCTTTCTCATCACGACCTTGCTGATCAGGGAGCGGGACGCCCGTGGCGGCCAGATCAGCTTCCGGGACTTCTACGCGCGCCGCGCGCTGCGGCTCTTCCCCGCGCTTGGCTGTGTCATCGCCGCCGCGCTCCTCCTCGCCGCGAGCATGGCGGTGACCGGCGGCCCGGCTGGCCGATCCTACGCCTGGACGACGCTCGACGCCGTTCCCTGGGTGCTCGCCTTCGCGGGCAACTGGGTTCGCGCTCTGGCGCCTTCGGCCCACGCCGGCACGCTCGGGATCCTGGGGCATACCTGGTCGCTGGCGGTCGAGGAGCAGTTCTATTTGCTCTGGCCGGCCCTGCTCGCGCTGCTCATGCGCGCCCGCACGAGCCGGAGCAGCCTCGCCGCGGCCCTCGGGCTGCTCGGCGTGGCCGATATGGCATACCGTGCCTACCTGGCGTACCTGGGCTACGGCATGAACCGGATCTATTACGGCACTGACTCCCACTGCGACGGACTCCTCATCGGCTGCGCCATTGCCTTTTGGCTCGCCCGCCACCCGGCACGGCCCGGCGATGGCCACGTGGCAGTCCCCGTTCGGGCCAGCAGGGCGGGCCAGGCGCTGACCTGGTGCGCCATGGTCGTGCTCGCGGGCCTGTTCATCTTCGGCGGCCCCCAGGGCGCGCCCGCCAGCACCTCCACCGCGGTCCTGGCCACGGGCGTCCTCCTGACTCGCACCGTGACGGGCACGGCCCCGGGCGCCGCGAGCCGCCTGCTGTCCTCGCCCATCCTGACGATGATCGGCCGGCGATCCTACGGGCTGTACCTGTGGCAGTACCTGCTGCTCGCGGTGACCGAAGCGGTGTGCTCCCGCTACCCGGGAGTATCCCTGTCAGGGCCCTGGACAGGACGGCTCATATTCGCGGTCGCCCTCGCCACGGGAGTCGCCGCGACCTTCATCGTGGCCGAACTGTCCTACCGGTACATCGAGTTGCCAGCCCTGCGGCAGAAACGGCGGTTCCGTCCGACCTCCGTAAGAACAGCGGTTCCCACCGCCGACCCTTCCTGCTGAGCCTGGCCTGCCGACCGCCGCCAGGCATCCAACCAGTTGCGCGTGTATGGAGCAGCTCCTCACCAGCCTGTCCTGCCGTCGATGCGCTCTCGGATCAGGTCGGCATGGCCGCAGTGGCCGGAATATTCAGCGATCATGTGCGAATAGGCCCAGCGCAGCGACATCTCTCCCCACCGGTCGCTGAGGTACACGGCATTCAGCGGCAATCTCGCCACTACGCGCCTGGCGGCTTCCTGCTCGGCGGCGAGCCGCCCGAGATCACGCTCGGCATTGGCGCCGGCGGCATCTTCGAATGCCGCGTCCGGCCGCTCGGGCCGGGAATACACGCAGTCGATCTGCTCCGCGCCGAACCGCATCCGGAACCAGGTCCGCTCCACGTCCGTCAGGTGCCGGACCAGCCCTAGCAGCGACAGGTTCGACGGAGGAACGGCGCGCTCCGCGAGCTGCGCGCCTGCCAGTCCGGAGCACCGGGCGAGCAGGCTCGCGCGATACCAGTCTAGGAATCCCTCCAACATGGCTCGCTCGCCAGCGACGAAGGGCTCGTCCTGGCGCGGGTAATCAGGCGCAGTCCATTGCATGGCGAATATTCTCTCCTGGCAGTGTGAAGCCCGCTGGCGTCCGCAGCCCAGCGCGACGAGCCGTAGGTTACGAGTGCTCATTCAGCGCCGATCGGCCATTTTCCATACCTTTTGGGCACCACCTTGGCGAAGGCGTCCGTCTGCAACCAGACGGCTGCACGGCTCTCGTCCTGGCCAGCTCCGCGGCCGGCGATGCCGATGTCGGCTGATGACTTTCGGGCGGCGCACCTCTAATGTCCAGATAGCGGAACGCATGGACTAGGGGGGAAGCGCCCGGCGGGGTCTGGCGCTGCTGACCTCCCCGCTCGAATGAGGAGGACCAGGTTATGGGGTACGACATCGCGGGCGACAACAGGCTGGATCCGAGGATCAAGGCGATTCTGGCTAGCTTGCCGTGGGAAGCTTCCGGCGATGTCGACAGCCGCGAGCAGCTGCTGGCTCAAGCGAACTCTGCAGAGGCGCGCCAGCAGGCTGAGCAGTTCCGGACATTGATGGAGCTGTGCGACACCGAGGACGCGGCGCCATCAGCTGGCTTGCGCGTGCACTCGGAGAAGGTTGTGTCGCAGCCCGACGGGAACACCATCAATCTGCAGGTCATCCGTCGCGACAGCGACGAGACGCTGCCTTGCGTGTACTACATTCACGGCGGCGGCATGGCGTCGCTGTCCTGTTACGACGGGATGTACCGGGGGTGGGGCAAGCTCATCGCAGCCAACGGCGTCGCCGTGGTGATGGTCGATTTTCGCAATTGCCTGACGCCGTCGTCGGTCCCCGAGGTGGCGCCGTTCCCGGCTGGGCTCAACGACTGCGTTTCCGGCCTGAAGTGGGTTTCCGCCAGCGCCGGGCACCTGGGGATCGACCCGGCGCGCATCATCGTGGCTGGCGAGAGCGGCGGCGGCAACCTGACGCTGGCTACCGGCTTGAGGCTCAAGCGAGACGGAGATCTCGGCCTCGTCAAGGGCCTGTATGCGCTGTGCCCGTACATCGCCGGGCAATGGCCGACTCCCGAGTGCCCCTCGTCCACCGAGAACAACGGGATCTTGCTCCACTTGCATAACAACCGCGGTGCCATCGGCTACGGGATCGAGGCCTTCAACGACCGCAACCCGCTGGCCTGGCCCTCGTTTGCGACGGTCCAAGACGTGCAGGGGTTCCCGGCCACCGTGATCAGCGTCAACGAATGCGATCCGCTGCGGGACGAAGGCATCAACTTCTACCGCCTGCTGCTCCAGGCCGGTGTCCCGGCACGGGCCAGGCAAGTGATGGGCACCATGCACGGAACCGAGATCTTCACGATTGCCTGCCCGGAGATCAGCCGCGACACCGCGCGCGACATCGCCGCCTTCTGCACAGGGTGAGATCGAGCACGCGATCACACCCCGGCAGAACCCGGGCTGGCCGGAGGTGGCATGGCCATGCCGTGGCATGCCGCCGGTGCTACCCTTACGCCGCGGCGGAGGGACACCGATGACCGTGGAAGCCGACGCGGGGCTGGCTGGCGCGCTGACCGAGGCGCGCCGACGGTATGCCGACGCGAACCCGCGCAGTAGTGCCGCGTTCGAGAGCGCTTGTGCGGACATGCCAGGTGGCAACACGCGCACGGTCCTGTTCCATGAGCCGTTCCCGCTACGGATACAGCGCGGATCGGGCGCGCGACTGTGGGACGTGGACGGTCACCAGTACGTCGACTTTCTCGGTGACTTCACTGCCGGCCTGTTCGGCCATTCGGAGCCGGCCATCGGGGAAGCCCTGCGCCGTGCGCTCGATGGCGGGCTGGCCCTATCCGGACACAACACGCTCGAGGCTCGGCTCGCCCGGGGCATCTGCGCACGCTTTCCATCGATCGACCTGATCCGGTTCACCAACTCCGGTACCGAGGCCAATCTGCTCGCGTTGGCGCTTGCGGTGGCGGTGACGGGGCGCCGTGGGGTACTGGTGTTCGATGGCGCCTACCATGGCAGCCTGCTCGCCTTCGCCGGCGGCGGGGCGGTGACGAACGTCCCGCACGACTGGATCGTTGGCACCTACAACGATCAGGCTGGCACCGACGCATTGTTCGACCGGCGCGGCCCGGAACTGGCCGCCGTGCTGGTCGAGCCCATGCTTGGCTCGGGCGGCTGTGTCCCCGGTGATCCGGAGTTCCTGCGTTTGCTGCGGCGCCGCACGCTCGAATGCGGTGCGCTGCTGGTCTTCGACGAGGTGATGACGTCTCGCCTGGCCCCGGGCGGCCGTCAGGCCGAGTTGAGCATCCGAGCCGACCTCACCACGCTCGGAAAGTACTTCGGCGGCGGCTCGTCGTTCGGCGCTTTCGGCGGACGGGCTGACGTGATGAGCGCGTTCGACCCGCGGCGGCCGGACGCGCTGACCCACGCCGGGACCTTCAACAACAACGTGCTCACGATGAGCGCGGGCCTGGCGGCGCTCGATGTCCTCACCCCAGCCGCGATGGCCGAGCTCAATGCCCGCGGTGACCGGCTTCGGACCCGCCTCACCGACCTCGCCGCAGGCCTGCCTATGCGCTTTACCGGCCTCGGCTCGCTGATGACCGTCCACTTCACCGACCTGCCGGTGCGTAACGGGGCCGATGTCGCCGCCGCCGACCAAGGCCTCAAGGAGTTGCTGTACTTCGATCTGCTCAACGCCGGGATATACACGGCCCGACGTGGGATGAGCGCACTGTCGCTTCCCGTAGGCGACGCCGAATGCGACGCAATGATTTCCGCGGTGGCGGAGTTCATCGACCGCCGGCACGCGCTGCTGCGAACCCATTCCCGAAGCTCCGCGCATAGCTTGTAGCCGCCGCCCGGCGATCGGACGGCTCAGCCTGGCAGTGACCCGGCGTCCGCCAGCTCCCCGCACAGCAGCCAGGGCAAGGCGCATGGGGCGCCCGAGCCCGGCTCCTCTTCGGCGAGCGGAATAACGATCACTTGCCACAGCCGAGACAGGGAGCCTGATAGGAACGGTTATGTGACACGCGAAGGGCCGTTCTGGGATGTGATGGGCGGTCGAGTAGCGCCACCGCCTGCCGCTGTGCTGTTGGGGTGGGAACTGGTATCGGTCGATCCCGGCGCCGGGACGATCGAGGTCGTGTTTACCGCCAGCGAGCAGTTCCTGAACCCGGTGGGCGTGATCCAGGGTGGCTTCCTGGCCGCCATGCTGGATGACACCCTCGGCCCGGCGTTGGTGGCGACACTCGGCCCGGGCCAATTCGCCCCCACGACCGACTTGCATGTGCAGTTCATGCGCCCGGCCCGCCCTGGACGCCTCACCGGGCGCGGCCGGATTGTCCACCGCGGGACGGCTGTGGCGTTCCTGGCCGGTGAGTTGCTCGACGACTCGGGCCAGGTCGTAGCCGCAGCGACCGCGACAGCCCAGATCCGCGGCGGACGGTCGTTACTAAAGCGAGAGCGGACGGGCTGGCACGGCTGCGGCGGAGCGGACTGGGGCACCGGTAGCGCCTGCTTGGGGGCTATCCGGGCACCAGACACGCCGAGTGGCAAAGGCATTGCGATCACGGCGCCAGAGACGGCTGCGGCGCAACGCTCGCATTGACTTTCCCTCCCGTCGCTTGCCTCAGCTACGCGGTCGAGGGTGGTCCCGTCTTATGCCTCTGAGCGGTGCGCCACCGGCCAGTGAGTGTATGTGGTCGCGTCCCGACTTGCAAATCGCGAGCAGATCCATGACCAGCATGCGCTGGTGTGGCCAGGTCGCCTAGGTGCATCGTGAGGGTGAGTTCGTCTTGGGAGCTGGGAGTCATAGACCGTTGTCGCAAGCCGGTCTAGCATCGAACCTGAGATTGGCGGTTTATGCCGGTGTCCTGCAGCGGTTTCGGGCTAGTTCCTTTTCCGCCAGGGCTGCTGGCACCGGAGGCTGCTAGGCGTGGCTTTCCGGGCCTGGCGGCCCAGGTGTGGCCAGCCCGCTGGGTCATTGATGGATGCTGGAGGGCGGTGTTGTGAGGATGGTCATGCGCGGGCGGCTCAGGGCCGCCGTCCTGCTCGCCTCGGCCGGTCTCGCCTTGTCAGCCATCTCGTCCGCTGCACCTGGAGTGGCCGCGGCGGCGCGCACCGGCCCCGTCGGCAGCGCTGCTTGCCCGGCGCCGCGCAGCTTCGGTTCGCTGCCGCTGTTCGCCCACGTCAGCAAGGCTGATGACGTCATGGTCGACAGCAACGGCAACGTCTGGGTGAGCAACGTGGGCGGCCGCGAGGTGACCGAGCTGAGCCCGGCAGGCTCGGTGGTTCACGTCTTCGCGGACCGGCAGAACCCCGAGGGCATGGTCCAGCTGTCATCGTCGACGATCGCGCTGGCAAACCAGCGGAGCGACCAGGTCGTCGTCTTGGACACGACGACTGGCCAGAGCACGCCGTGGGTGCAACTCACGTCCAAGGGCCTCGGCGTCGACGGCCTCGGCATGGAGCCCGGGATGCTCCTTCTCCCCGATGCGGCCGGGGGCAACCTGGACACGGTGCCC
>Ga0126369_10003353_pt1 | contig 11580 bp, 10 predicted proteins | sample PanSoiMetaPlot_1_FD_109646 | JGI IMG/M metagenome (GOLD analysis project Ga0126369, IMG submission 109646) | Tropical forest soil microbial communities from Panama - MetaG Plot_1 | ecosystem: Environmental > Terrestrial > Soil > Tropical forest > Bulk soil | place: Panama | collected 2016-02-17 | reverse complement strand
GGCCCGGGCTCGGGCCGCGAGACAGCCATCCGGTCGATCCAGAACACGGGCATCGAGGTGGTCGGGATCAAGGACGTCACGCCGATCCCGCACAACGGTTGCCGTCCGCCGAAGCGGAGGCGCGTCTGATGCGGACCGTGATGGACGGACGGCACCCGCTGCCGTACTGCCCCCACCACCGGAAGCGGAGGCGCGTCTGATGGCCCGCTACACCGGTCCCGTCTGCAAGCTGTGCCGCCGCGAGCGCATGAAGCTCTTCCTCAAGGGCCCGAAGTGCGACACGATGAAGTGCCCCGTCGAGCGCAAGCCGTACCCGCCTGGTCAGCACGGTCGGGGTCGCATCCGCGAGAGCGAGTACCTGCTCCAGTTGCGCGAGAAGCAGAAGGCGCGCCGGATCTATGGGCTCCTCGAGCGCCAGTTCAAGAAGGTGTACGACCAGGCGACGCGTCATCCCGGCATCACGGGCGAAGTCCTGCTCCAGATGCTCGAGCTGCGGATCGACAACGTCGTCTTCCGGGCCAACTTCGCCGCCAGCCGCAACCAGGCCCGCCAGCTGGTCCGCCACGGGCACGTCACCGTGAACGGCCAGCGCGTGACGATCCCCTCGCAGCAGCTGCGCAAGGGCGACGTCGTCGAGATCCACCCGAAGTCCCGCCAGATGATCGTGCTGCGCCACAACCTCGACATCCTCGACCGGGCCGTGCCGGCTTGGCTCGACGTCAGCAGCGCCGACTTCAAGGCCACCGTGCGGGATCTTCCGCTCCGGGAGCAGATCGACGTGCCCGTGCGCGAGCAGCTGATCGTCGAGCTCTACTCCAAGTAGGCCACCAAATCTTCCACTACCACCGCCCCTAGACGACCAAGAAGTGAGACCGCCATGCTGATCATCCAGCGACCCGAAGTCGAAGCCGGCGAGCCGGACGGGAACGTCCAGACGTTCACGATCTCGCCGCTCGAGCCCGGCTTCGGCCATACGCTCGGCAACTGCCTCCGCCGCACGCTGCTTTCGTCGATCCCCGGCGCCGCCGTGAGCCAGGTGCGCTTCGACGAGGCGCTGCACGAGTTCGACGTGATCCCCGGGGTGAAGGAGGACGTCACCGATCTGATCCTGAACCTCAAGGACCTCGTGCTGCGGTGCCAGTCGGAGGAGCCCGTCACGCTCCGCCTCGACAAGCGCGGCCCCGACGACGTCACCGCCGCCGACATCCAGACGACGGCGGACGTCGAGGTCCTCAACGCCGACCTGCACCTCGCCACCGTGAACCAGCGCGGCCGCCTCGCGCTCGACCTCACCGTCGAGCAGGGCCGCGGCTACCTGTCGGCCGAGCGCAACAAGCGCACGTCGACCATCGGCGTGATCCCCGTCGACGCGATCTTCTCGCCCGTGCGGCGGGTGGCGTTCTCGATCGAGCCGACCCGCGTCGAGCAGGCGACCAACTACGACAAGCTCAGCCTCGAGGTCGAGACCGACGGTTCGATCTCGCCGCGTGACGCGCTGGCGTCGGCGGGCGAGACGCTGCGGAACCTCGTCAGCCTGGTCGCCGACCTGTCGTCGGAGCCGAAGGGCCTCGAGCTGGGCGAAGTGTCGCCGATCACGGCGGCGTCGCCCGACCTCGAGCTGCCGATCGAGGAGCTCGACCTGTCGGAGCGCCCCCGCAACTGCCTGAAGCGAGCCCGGGTCGACACGATCGGGCAGCTCGTCCAGAAGTCGGAGGACGACCTGCTGGCGATCACGAACTTCGGCTCGAAGTCGCTCGAAGAGGTGCTGCAGAAGCTCGACGAGCGTGGCCTGTCCCTGCGGGTGAAGGAGTAGGGGAGCCCGACGATGCCGGCGCCGCGCAAGGGCCCGCGCCTCGGGTCGGGCCCCGCCCACGAGAAGCAGCTGCTCGCGAACCTCGCCGCGCACCTCTTCGAGGCGGGCGCGATCACCACGACCGCCGCCAAGGCCAAGGCGCTGCGCCCATACGCGGAGAAGCTCATCACGAAGGCGAAGGGCGGCAGCGTGCACCAGCACCGCATCGTCGTCGCCCGCATGCACGACAAGCAGGCCGCCCACAAGCTCTTCGCCGAGATCGCGCCCCGCTACGCCGATCGCAACGGCGGGTACCTCCGCATACTCAAGCTCGGTCCCCGCCCCGGCGACGCCGCGCCCATGGCGCGGGTGGAGCTGGTCTGATTCTCTGGTCGCGCAAGCTGGCGCTTGCGCTCCGCCAACAGAATTCGTGATCCGGCGCCGGGGGAACCCCGGGGCCTGCCGGAGGTGCCCTTTCAAGTGACCCTCTTCGAACGCGAAGAAGGTCCGGCGAGGGTCAAGCTCGTCGTCGCCTACGACGGGACCGGGTTCCACGGGTGGGCGGACCAGCCCGAGGTGCGCACCGTCGAGGGCGTGCTCACCAAGGCGATCGAGCGGTTCCTGCGCCACCGGCCCGGTCGCATGACGTGCGCGGGCCGCACCGACGCCGGTGTCCACGCGTGGGGGCAGGTGGTGAGCTTCGACGCCGAACCCGGCCTCGACCCGTGGCGGCTCCAGTCGGCCCTCAACGGCGCGCTCGCGCCCGAGGTCGTCGTGCGCGCCGCCGACATCGTCGAGCCCGAGTTCGACGCCCGCCGCTCGGCGTGCTGGCGCGCCTACCGCTACACGGTCTTGAACCGGCCTGTGCCCGACCCGTTCCTCGCCCGGTACGCGTGGTGGGTGCCGGCACCGCTCGACGTGAGCGCGCTGCGGCTCGGGGCCGACCCGTTCGTCGGTGAGCACGACTTCGCCGCCTTCTGTCGCCGGGGGCCGGAAGGTTCCGCGACGACCCGGCGCGTGCTCGAGTCCCGCTGGCACGATCTGGGGGACGGCGTCCTGCGCTACGACGTCCGCGCCACCGCCTTCTGCTGGCAGATGGTGCGCTCGATCGTCGGCACGCTCGTCGAGGTCGGGACGGGCAAGAAGCGGCCCGGTGAGCTGATGGCGATCCTCCGCGCCAAGGACCGCGCCCACGCCGGCCCGCCCGCGCCCCCCGAAGGCCTGTGCCTGTGGGAGGTCGGCTACACGTAGCTCTCTGGTCGCACGTGCTTGCGCACGTGCTCCGGCCAACAGATCGGCGTCGTCCGGGGCCGGGGAAACCCCGGCCCCTGCCGGCGGGGCCCTTCAGCAGGAGATGCCGGGGACGGCGGGACCGTCGGATCGTGAGCCGGCGCGGCGGGAAGGCCGATCCGGAGCTCGACAAGTACCGCGAGATGTGGGCGGACGAGCTGGGCGGTGCCGCTCTGTACCGGGCCCTCGCCGACCACGCCGACGAGCGGCGACGCCCGATCTTCCTCTCGCTCGCCGAGGCCGAGGAGCGGCACGCTTCCCACTGGGCCGAGCGGATGCGCCGGGCGGGCGTCACCGACCTCAAGCCGCCGCGGCTTCCGTTCCGGATCCGGGTGCTGCGTCGCCTCGCGGGGCTGCTCGGCACGGAAGCCGTCCTCCCGATCGTGCTGCGCGCCGAGGCCGCCGACGCCGACAAGTACCGCGGCGTGGCGGCGGCGCCGGCGGCGATGGCGGCGCAGGAGGCCATGCACGGCAAGGTCGTCGCCGCGATGCGCGGCGGGAACACCACGGGCGGGCGCATCGCCGCCGCCGAGGGCCGCCACCGGGCCGGGGTCGGAGGCGCGCTGCGCGCCGGCGTGTTCGGCGTGAACGACGGGTTGGTGTCGAACTTCTCGCTCGTCATGGGCGTCGCCGGCGGGACGAGCAACAAGTCGATCGTGCTGCTCGCGGGAGTGGCCGGGCTCGTCGCCGGCGCGTTCTCGATGGCGTCGGGCGAGTGGATCTCCGTGCGTTCCCAGCGGGAGCTCTACGAGAACGAGCTGCGCATCGAGGAGCAGGAGCTGGCGGCGTTCCCCGAGGAGGAGCGCGAGGAGCTCGAGCTCATCTACCAGGCGAAGGGCGTCGACCCGGCCGAGGCGAAGGCGCTCGTTGCCAACATCATGTCCCGCCCCGACGTGGCGCTCGACACGCTGGCGCGCGAGGAGCTCGGTCTCGATCCCACGACGCTGGCGTCGCCGTGGGTCGCGGCGTTGACGTCGTTCCTCGCGTTCGCGGCCGGCGCGTTCCTTCCCGTCGTGCCGTTCTTCGTCGGCAGCGGCGTCGCCGCCGTCGTCACGTCGGCGCTCCTGTCGGTCGTGGCGCTGTTCGGCGTGGGCAGCGCGATCTCGGTGTTCACCGGACGGCACGCGGGCCGGTCCGGCCTGCGCATGGCCGCCATCGGCGCCGCCGTCGCCGCCGCCACTTTCCTCGTCGGCAAGGCGGTCGGCGTCGGAGTCAGCTGACCGACGAACGCATCACGCCTCGCCGAGGTAGAGGAAGCTGTAACCCTCGTCGCGGAACTGCAGGCCGGCCTCACGCAGTGGGATGTCCCAGTCGCCGCGCACGGTGGGGTCGTTCTCCTCCATGCCGTGGTCGGCGACGAGCAGGAAGGCGGTGTCGTCGAAGGCGCCGGCGCGCTCGACGGCCGCAAGCACCTCGCCCAGACGGGCATCGCAGTCGCGCAGCGCGGCCGCAGCGATCTCCGAATGCGGGCCGCCCTCGTGGAACGCCGAGTCGGTGAGCGTGAAGTTCACCCACATGAAGCGCGGCTTCGGGTATTCGACGTCCCGGTAGTGACCGCTCCAGACGCCCGTCGCCTGCTCGACGCACATGTGGTCGACGATCGTCGACCACTGGTAGTCCTTCGACGGGCGCACGAACCGCTCGGTCGTGTGCGGCAGGCCGTCGGGTGTCGTCGGGATCGGCGGGACCTCGCCCCGGCGGAAGAAGTCGAACGTCGAGTAGTCGGCGCCGGGGTCGGCGGGCTCGTTGATCGACGCCGTGAACGCGTCCGGCCACATGCGGTGCACGGCGTCGTGGATCGTCTCGACGCCTTGGGTGAGCGTCTCCATGGCGGTGGGCCAGGTGGCCGACGAGTTGGTGATGATCTGGCGGCCCGTGCGCCGGTCGTACCACGCGTTGTTGAGGATGCCGTGATGGCCCGGGAGCCGGCCGGTGAGGATCGACGTGTGGTTGGCCAGCGTCACCGTGGGCAGCCCCGCCATGGCGCCGTGCTCGTACGCCGTGCCCATCTCGAGCAGGCGGGCGACGTTCGGCGCGTCGCCCGCCGCCGCCATCGCGTACAGCACGTTCGGGTTCGTGCCGTCCCACAGGAACCCGACGACGTGCCGGGGACGTACGCCCGAGATGTCCAGCACGTCGGCGCGGACCTCGCCGTCCTGGCCCCGGACGTACGTGCCACCGTCGCCGGCCGCGACGCCGAGCAGCTCGGCGACCGTCGGCGCAACGTCGACGAGTCGCCCCGCCCGCGGCACGAGCCCGTCGGCGCGTACCCCCTTGCCGGCGACGACGAACGGCGCCCGCGCCTGCACCGCGTCGAGCGATCCGTGCTCGCCCCGGTGCCCGCCCTGGTCCTCCCAGTTGTGCGCGGCGGAGTGGATCACGCACAGGTCGGGCGCCGCGGGATGGTCGAAGAGCTGGGCGACCTGCTCGAAGCCGAAGGGGTAGGCGTTCTCGCCCCGCGTCGGGTACGGACGGGCGAGTTCGGCGTCGAGCCCGGCGAACCGGTCGGTCGACTGGTCGGCGAGCGGGTCGGCGCCCTCCCCGGCGACGCGCTCGAACCCCCCGTCCCCGGTCCGCCGGAAGCGGACCCACCCGTCGTGCGAGCGCGCCTCGTAGGCGTCGTCGCGCGCGAGCAGGACCATGTCGACGATCGGGTCCAGCGCGGCGTCGAGGAGGATCTCGAGCGCCCGCTCGGCGTCGTCCTCGCGCTCGGCGGTGATCCCGTGGACCGGAACCGCGGCCGGGGGAGCCGTCACAACTTGGAGGCTACCGGTTGCGACCCGATTGTCTGGGCTGCCTCGAGCAGGAGTAACCTCTTCTTTCCTGTGCGTACATTCAGCCCCAAGCCCACCGACATCGAGCGCGCGTGGCACGTCGTCGACGCCGACGGCGCCGTCCTCGGCCGCCTCGCGACCGAGGTCGCGACGCTCCTGCGGGGCAAGCACAAGCCGATGTGGGCGCCGCACGTCGACGCCGGCGACCATGTGATCGTCGTCAACGCGGCCAAGCTGGATATCGGCCCGCGCAAGGCCGAGGGCAAGACGTACTGGCGGCACTCCGGGTACCCGGGCGGCATCAAGTCCGAGAGCCTCGAGCGACTCTTCGCGCGCGACCCGGAGAAGGTCGTACGGAAGGCGGTCAAGGGGATGCTCCCCAAGGGTCCCCTCGGCCGGCAGATGCTGCGGAAGCTGCGCGTCTATGCCGGCCCGACGCATCCGCACTCGGCGCAGAAGCCCGTCGCCCGCCCGCTCGCGAGCGGCACCCGGAGGTAACGCGTGACCAAGCCCCTCATCCAGACGACCGGCCGCCGCAAGGAGTCGATCGCACGCGTCCGGCTACGTCCCGGCAGCGGCGTCATCAAGGTCAACGGGCGCGCCTTCGAGCAGTACTTCCCGACGCTCACGCACCAGGTCGTCGCGACCGAGGCGCTGCGTCTCACCCAGACGGCAGACGTGTACGACGTCGACGCGTCGCTCGACGGCGGCGGCGTGAGCGGCCAGGCCGGCGCGCTGCGGCTCGGCATCGCGCGTGCGCTCGTCTCCCTCGACGACGAGCTGCGCCCGACCCTGAAGAAGGCAGGGCTGCTCATGCGCGACGCGCGGGAGAAGGAGCGCCGCAAGTACGGGCTGAAGAAGGCCCGCAAGGCGCCGCAGTACTCGAAGCGCTGAGACTCACCGGCGCGGCCGCATGACGCTGCGGTTCGGCACCGACGGCATCCGCGGAGTCGCCAATCGCGACCTCACGCCCGAGCTCGTGACCGCGCTCGGCCGCGCCGCCGCCCGGGTGCTGGGCACCGACCGCCCGTTCTTCGTCGGTCGCGACACGCGCCGCTCGGGGCCGCTGCTCGAGGCCGCGCTCGTGGCTGGGTTGTGCAGCGAGGGTGCCGCCGTCGAGCGGGTCGGGGTGCTCCCGACGCCCGGCGTCGCGTACCTCGCCCAGCTCTTGGATGGTCCCGGCGCAGTGATCTCGGCGAGCCACAATCCGTATCCCGACAACGGCGTGAAGCTCTTCGCGCGCGGCGGCCGCAAGATCGCCGACGAACCCGAAGAGCGCATCGAAGCTGAGCTGCGCCGCCTCGTCGACGCCGGTCCGGAGGTCGGGCCGGAGGGCGCGGGGGTCGGCGTCGCGCATGATCGTCTCGGCGCCGCCGCCGACTACATCGCCCACCTCGCGGCGGCCCTGGGCGATCGCCGTCTCGGCGGCCAGTCGGTCGTCGTCGACTGCGGCAACGGCGCCGCCTCCGAGGTCGCGCCCTGGGCGCTGCGGGTGTGTGGGGCGGGGGTGCGTGTGCTGCACGATCAGCCCGACGGCACCAACATCAACGCCGGCTGCGGGTCGACGGATCCGAGCGAGCTGCGCCAGGCCGTCGTCGCCGCCGGAGCAGGCGCCGGACTGGCGTTCGACGGCGACGCCGATCGCGTGATCGCCGTCGACGAGCGCGGGAACCTCGTCGACGGCGACCAGATGCTCGCGATCATCGCCCTCGACCTGCACGAGCGGGGCGAGCTGCGTGGTGACGCGGTGGTCGCCACCGTGATGTCGAACCTCGGGTTGCGGCGGACGCTCGCCGAGAGCGGCATCCAGCTCGTCGACACGCCCGTTGGCGATCGCAACGTGCTCACCGCTCTCGAGGAGCGCCGGCTGTCGCTGGGCGGCGAGCAGTCCGGGCACGTGATCCTCGCCGACCTCGCCACGACGGGCGACGGCACCCTCACCGGGCTGGTGCTGCTCGACGTGATGGCCCGGCGGGGCCGCCCGCTGTCGGAGCTGGCCGCCGTGGTCGAGCCGCTCCCGCAGGTGCTGCGGAGCGTGCACGTCGACGACCGCGCCGGTCTGGAGCGCGACGGTGAGTTCCGTGCCGAGCTCGAGACAGTCGAGCAGCAGCTGGGCGCGGACGGCCGTGTCCTCGTGCGACCGTCGGGCACCGAGCCCGTCGTCCGGGTGATGGTGGAGGCGCCGACGACCGACGCGGCCGAGACGGCGGCGGCGCGTCTCGCCGCTGCCGTCGAGCGTGCTTGCGGGTCGGGTTAGCCCCTAGCCGAAGAAGGCGTCGAACTTGGCGAGCTCGGGGTGCTCCTCGTCGAGCCGTGAGATCCTGCCGCCGCTCAGCGTGAAGTGCAGGTTCTCCACCTCGTCGTAGCTCTTGCCGTCGCGCTGCGCAGTCAGTCGGTGCACGGCGAGCACCTTGTCCGGGCCGTCGTCCTTCACACTCTGGAGATCGGCCGAAAGCGTCCCGCCCGTCAGCTCGAACAGCTTGGCGTAGTACCCGAGCACATTGTCGATGCCCTTGTGCTCACCGGAGACCGGAGTGCCCCCGGGCACGCTCTGGATCACGTCGGGTGTCATCAACGAACGCAGGGTGTCCATGTCGCCCCGACCGAAGGCCTCGTAGCCCCGACGGACGACGTCCTCGTTGGCGCTCACGTGCGAGCTCCTTTCCTCGTGCTTTCGGAGAGCACGGGAGTCATTCGCCGCCGGAACCCTTCCGGACCACGGGCGGCGTAATCTGGAGTGTCTATGTGCGGCATCGTGGCCGTCTTGCGGCGGTCGAGCGGCCGGATGCCGCCCGACGGCGCCCACCTCCTCGACGAGCTCGAGCGGGCCGTCGCCGCGCTCGGCGACGGCCGCACCGCCGATGCCGCCGTGCTGGCTCGAGCCGCCGCGCACGTGACCGAGGTCGACGCCCTGTTGAAGGGCGCACCCGGGGTGCAGGCGCTGCTCGCCGACCGTGGGCTGGCGGTCGGAGTCGAGCACCACGTCGAGCAGCTCCAGGCCGCCACCGACCGCGTCGAGGCAGCGCTCGACACGACCGCGGCCGACCTGTCGACCGTCGAGCTGGAGGACGTCAACGCCGCCTTCGTCCGACTGAAGGACGCGGTCTGGGCAGTCGGGCACGACCGGCTGCGCATGGCGCGGGCCGTCGCCGAACTGTGCGGCTCCGATCTCTCGCAGTCCGCGGTCGAGGCGTTCACCTCCGTGCAGGTCGCACTGTCGGCGCTGGACCGGCTCGAGGTGCGGGGCCGCGACTCGGCCGGGCTCCACGTGTTCGTCCACCACCATGCCCTCGACCTCGACGATCCCGCGGTCGCGCGGCTGCTCGACGAGCGGCGCGATCCGCTCTTCGGCTCCCGGGCCGTGCGCCGCGCCGGCGACGCGCTCAGCTTCGTGTACAAGGCGGCGGCCGAGATCGGCGAGCTCGGCGACAACACCACCGCGCTGCGCGCCGCCATCCGTGCCGACGACGTGCTGCACCTGGCCGTGTCGGCCGACACCGCCCGCGCCGTCGTGCTCGCGCACACCCGCTGGGCGAGCGTCGGCATCATCTCCGAGGCCAACGCGCACCCGGTGAACAGCGAGGAGCTCGATCGGGCCGACGGGCCGTACGTCGTCGGGGCGCTCAACGGCGACGTCGACAACTACGCCGACCTGGCGGCGATCGAGCGCCTGGACGTCCCGACCGAGATGACCACCGACGCCAAGGTGATCCCGTCGCTCGTCTCTCGCCGTATCGCCGCCGGTGAGGACCTCGAGGAGGCCTTCCGGGCCACGGTGGCCTCCCTCGAGGGGTCGGTGGCGATCGCGGCCGGCGCCGCCGACCGGCCCGACCACATCCTGCTCGCGCTGCGCGGCAGCGGGCAGGCCCTCAACGTCGGCCTGGCCGAGGACACGTTCGTGGTCGCCAGCGAGCCCTACGGGCTCGTGGAGGAGACGGCGACGTACCTGCGCATGGACGGCGAGACGCCCGCCGACCGGCAACGGCCCGGCGCCACCCGGGGTCAGATCGTCAGCCTCGACGCCGAGGCGGCCGGCGAGCTCGCCGGGGTCCGCCGGTTCGCGTACGACGGCACCGACCTGCCCGTCACCGCCGACGAGCTCCAGCACGCCGAGATCACGACGCGCGACATCGACCGCGGCGCCTCTCCCCACTATCTCCTCAAGGAGATCACCGAGGCGCCGGCGTCGTTCCGCAAGACGCTCCGGGGCCGCATCGCGGCGGGCGCCGACGAGCGGCTCGCAGTCGAGCTCGGGCCCGAATCGATCCCGGACGCGGTGCGCGCCGGTCTGCGCGACGGCACGCTGCGCCGCGTCGTGGTGATCGGGCAGGGGACCGCCGCCGTCGCCGGTCAGAGCTTCGCGGCCGCGCTTAGGAACGCGACGGGCAACCTGCTCGTCGATGCGATGCCGGCGACGGAGCTGTCGGGGTTCGCCCTACGCGCGGACATGCACGACACGCTCGTCGTCGCCATCAGCCAGAGCGGCACGACCACCGACACGAACCGCACCGTCGACCTGGTCCGTGCCCGCGGCGCGTCCGTCGTGGCGATCGTGAACCGGCGTAACAGCGACCTGGTCGAGAAGTCGGACGGCGTGCTCTACACGTCGGACGGCCGCGACGTCGAGATGAGCGTGGCGTCGACGAAGGCGTTCTACTCGCAGCTCGCCGCGGGGTTCCTGCTCGCGCTGGCGATCGCACGCGAGGCGGGGCCGACCGACGACGGGCGCAGCCACGACCTGCTCACCGCCCTGCGCGAGCTTCCCGACCGGATGCTGGAGGTCATCGCTACGCGTGATGCGATCGCCGGCGTCGCCCAGCGGCACGCGCCGTCGAAGCGGTACTGGGCGGTGGTGGGCAACGGGGCCAACCGCATCGCGGCGTCCGAGCTCCGCATCAAGCTGTCGGAGCTCTGTTACAAGTCGATCGCCTGTGACTTCACCGAGGACAAGAAGCACATCGACCTGTCGTCGGAGCCGCTCATCCTGGTGTGCGCGTCCGGGCTGGAGGGGTCCAACGCCGACGACGTCGCCAAGGAGGTCGGGATCTACCGGGCGCATCGCGCGACGCCGATCGTCATCGCGACCGAGGGCGACGCCCGCTTCTCCGGCGCGGTCGAGACGATCACGGTCCCCGCCGTCCATCCCGCCCTCGGCTTCGTGCTCTCGACCGTCGCCGGACACCTGTTCGGCTACGAAGCGGCGCTGGCCATCGACTCCCAGGCCGTACCGCTGCGCGAGGCCCGGGCTGCGATCGAGGCCGCCGTCTCCGGCGGCGACGGCGACGAGGTGCTCGATCGGCTGGCGGCAGGGGTCACGGCGCCCGCGGCCGGGTTCTTCGACGGCCTCCGCACCGGCGCCTACGACGGCCACCTCGACGCGAGCAGCGCGGTGCGCATCGCGTCGGTGCTGCGCTTCGCCACCGGCGCCGCGCCGCTCGACGCGTACCAGGTGGAGCTGGGCAAGGTCGGCACGCCCAGCACCGTCGTCGAGGACCTCACCGCCGCCCTGACGCAGGGCATCGACGAGCTCACGCGTCCGGTGGATGCCATCAAGCACCAGGCCAAGACGGTCACGGTCGGCATCTCGCGCTCCGACGAGACGCTGCTCGAGGCGCCCCTGGTGCGCGAAGTGCTGGCGGCCGGCGTGGCCCGCGACAGCCTCAGCTACCGCGCGCTGCGGACGCTCGTCGACCTCGATCCCGCCGTCGAGCACGTCACCGGGTT
>Ga0126369_10003352_pt1 | contig 11580 bp, 13 predicted proteins | sample PanSoiMetaPlot_1_FD_109646 | JGI IMG/M metagenome (GOLD analysis project Ga0126369, IMG submission 109646) | Tropical forest soil microbial communities from Panama - MetaG Plot_1 | ecosystem: Environmental > Terrestrial > Soil > Tropical forest > Bulk soil | place: Panama | collected 2016-02-17 | reverse complement strand
TCGCCGCGCTCGGACTGCCGGCCTCCCGGGGCGCCGAGGTGGCGCCCGAGGCCATCCAGCCGCATCTCGCGCGCCTGCCGCGCAAGCAGCAGAAGCTCTGGAATCGCGCGACATTGCTGGCCATGCTCGGCGGCGCGCTCGCGATGGAGGACGCCGGGCTGGGCCCCGGTGCCGGCGATCCGCACCGCTTCGGCGTGCTGCTGGGCGTGAACGTACTGGCCTGGGACCTGGGCGCGATGCTCGAGTATCTCGCCGCGTCCGAGTCGCCCGACCGGCCGGGAACGCTCGACGTGGCGCGCGCCAGCAACTTCTGCATGCATTCGATCAACCCGCTCGATTTCTCGCTGAAGACCTTGCCGAATCTGATCGCGGGCCACCTGGCCATCGCGAACGACGCGCAGGGATTCTGCCGTACGGTCACGGAGGGCCACGTCGGCGGCGCCCGCGCGATCGGCGACGCCGCGCGGCTCATCGACGAGGGCGATCTCGACGTCGCGCTGTGCGGCGGCGCCGACGATCAGCTCGAGGAGCTCTTCTTCGCCACCCACTGGGCGGGCGGCGTGATCGCGGGCGACGACGGACGGCCCGGGCTCGTGCCCGGCGAGGGCAGCGGGCTCCTCGTCCTCGAACAGGCCGAGCACGCGCTGGCGCGCGGCGCCCGCGTACACGGCGAGCTGGTCGGCTTCGCCTCGGCGGCGGGTGACGGGCAGCTCGGCGGCGGCGACGATCCGCTGCGGCTGTCCGATCGCTTGACCCGCGTCATCGACACAGCACTGGAGGAAGCGAAGACCACGCCGGATCTGATCTGCCTGCACGGCGACGGCATCCCGGTCCACGACCGTGCGGAGGGCACCGCGCTGTCGCGCACGCTCGGCGCGGTCGCGCCGTCGGCGCCCCGGCTCCGGCTGAAGGCGGCCCACGCCGACCTCGGCGCGGCGGCGGGGCCGGTAGAGCTGCTCGCGTGCTCGTCGGTGCTTCGCCATGCGACCCTGCCGCCCGCGGTCGCGAGTCATGATCCGTCGACCCCGCCCGTGTTTCGCTCCGCCCTGGTGCTCACGCTCGGGCTCTTCGGCGAGTGCTCCGCGCTTATGATGCGGATCTAGTAGACATGGACATCACGCTGACCGGCCGGGTCGCCCTGGTCACCGGCGCCTCACGCGGCATCGGCCGCGCGATCGCGCTCGCGCTGGCGCGCGCCGGCGCCACCGTGTGCGTCAACTATCGCCAGCAGCACGAGCGCGCCAAGGAGACCATCGCCGCGATCGAGGCGGCGGGCGGCCACGGTTTCGCCCACCAGGCCGACGTGACCGACCGCGCCCAGACGGAGGCGCTGGTTGGCGCCGTGGTCGAGCGGGCAGGCCGCCTCGACGTGCTCGTGAACAACGCGGGGATCAGCCGCGAGGGACTCTTCGTCGAGACGTCCGACGACGAATGGACGTCGATGCTCGAGACGAACCTCGACGGCGTCGTGCGTTGCGCGCGCCTGGCCGCCCGGCACATGCTACGCATGGGCTGGGGACGCATCATCAACGTGAGCTCGGTGCTGGCGTCGCGGGCCGGCCGCGGGCAGGTCGGCTACGCCGCATCGAAAGGTGGTGTGAACGCCTTCACGGTCGCGCTGGCGCGGGAGCTCGGCCCCCGCGGCGTCACCGTGAATGCAATCGCGCCGGGCTTGATCGAGACAGACATGAGCCGTCCGTTCATCGGCATGGCCGCACCGAAGATCCGCGAGTGGATCCCGATGCGGCGCGTCGGCCGCCCCGAAGAGGTGGCGGCCCTGGCGGTGTTCCTCGCCTCCGAGGAGGCGGGCTACATCACCGGCCAGGTCATCGCCGTCGACGGCGGCATCTCGTAAGGAGGCAGAGGACCGCATGGAGCCGGACACCAAGAAAATCTGGACTCGACCCGAGATCCGCGTGAGCGTGGGCAAGCTCATCGTCGAGTCACTCGGCGTCGACGAAGTGAACGTGACGCCCGACGCCGAGCTGATCGCCGATCTCGGCGCGGAATCGATCGACTTTCTCGACCTGAGCTTCAAGTGCCAGCAGACGTTCGGCGTCGACCTGCCGATGCGCCGGATCCAGGAGCGCCGCATCGAATGGCGCGATCTGACCGTGCTCGCGCGTGTGCTCGAGGCGCGCTACGGAGTCGCGGTGGCGTCCGAAGAGCTACGGATGGTGTCGCCGGCATCCGTCGGCGCGGTGCTCGAGCACATGGCCGCCAAGCACGGGATCACCCGGGCGCCCGCCGACGAGCGCGAGGTGGCCGGTGCGCTCGTCATGCGAATGCTCGCGGATCTCGCGCCGACGCCGCTCGACCTGTCTGGGCTCGAGGTCGAGCGATTCACCGGATATCTGGAGAAGAACCTCCATTCGCCGGAGGCGGTCGAGGCGGTGATGAGCCGGCTGACCGTCCACGCGGTGGCTGAATATCTCGTGGGCCAGCTCGCGGCCGCCGGCCGGCTCGCGTCTGGAGCCTGACGGAGCGGCCTCGGCCGTCTGCCGGATGCGCTTTCTGTTCGTGGACCGCATCGCCGACGTCGATCTCTCGCGCCGGATCGAGACGTCGAAGCACGTCGTCGGGCTCGACGACGTGTTCGCCGATCACTTTCCGGGCTATCCGGTCCTGCCGGGCGCGCTCGTCGTGGAGGCGTTCGCGCAAGCCGCGCAGCTCCTCATCGCCATGAGTCACGACTTCACGAGGATCGGACGGCTGCGACGGCTCTCGCGCGTCGCGTTCCGGCATCAGGTGCGCCCGGGCGACGAGCTCGCGATCCGCTGCGAGCGGCGTGCCGCCGGCGAGAGCCCGTGGACGCTCGAGGCGGTCGCCAGGGTGGGCGATCGCCGGGTCGCCACGGCGATGCTCGAATACACCCTCGAACCGGCCGCTGCGGGGACCGACGCGGGACGGCACGCGGAACGGCTGCGCGCGCTGGTCCGCGAGCTGCGGCCGGCGCCCGTCGCGACCGGCGCGCGAGGCGAGGCATGAGCGACGCGCCCTCGCGCAGCGTGCTCGTCACCGGCGGCGGCCGCGGCATCGGCCGCGCGATCGCGCTGCGCTTCGCCGAGGCGGGCGCGCGGGTGTTCGTGAATTTCTTCGTGAACCGCGAGGCGGCGGAAAAGACCGCGCGCGACGTGGAGCTGCGGGGCGGCTCCGCGCACTTGCTGCAGGCCGACCTCAAGGAGCCGGCCGAGATCAAGCGGCTGGTCGCCGAGATCGAGCGCAGCGCCGGCCGCCTCGACGTGGTCGTGAGCAACGCGGCGTCCGGCGTGCTCCGCGACGGGCTCGACCTCACGCCCAAGCAGTGGGACTGGGTCATGGCGACGAACGCGCGTGCGCTCCTGATCCTCGCTCAGGAAGCCGCGCGGATCATGACCGCGGGCGGGCGCATCATCTCGCTCTCGAGCCTCGGCAGCCGCCGCGTGATTCCCGGCTACGCCTCGATCGGCGTCTCGAAGGCGGCACTCGAAGGGCTCACGCGGTATCTCGCCGTCGAGCTCGCGCCGAAGGGCATCACCGTCAACACCGTCTCGGCCGGCGCCGTGGAGACGGACGTGTGGCAGGCGATGCCCGAGGGCACAGCCGCTCTCGCGGCGATTCGCGCGCGCACGCCGGGCGGCGCGCTGGTGACGGCCGACGAGGTCGCCGAGATCGTTTATTTCCTGGCAAGCCCGGCCGCACAGGCGATCCAGGGGCAGGTGTTGACGGTGGACGGTGGCTATTCGCTCCTCGCCTGATCGGACCGCGCGCCGAGTGGTCGTGACCGGTCTCGATCTGGTCACGCCGATCGGCGCCGATGCGGACACGTTCTGGAAGGCCGCGCTCGCGGGCGTCTCGGGCGTCAAGCGGATCACGCACTTCGATCCGGAAGGGCTTCCGACCCAGATCGCTGCCGCGCTCGACGACCGCGCGCTGATCGAAGCATTCCGGGCGGAGGCAGGGCTGGACGAACGCGAGCCACGCGGTGTGGTCGTCGGCGTGCGCGCCGCCCGTGGCGCGGTCGGAGCGGCGGCCGCGCGCACGGTGCTGGAGTCGCGGCGCGCCGGGGTGTTCGTCGGCACCAGCGGCGAGCGCCACGATCTCCGCGAGCTCGGCGCGACCGCGTACGCGGGCCGCGGCGCCGACGGACGGGTGACGCGCCCCGGGTTTGCCGTCGAGTTTGCGCGCCGGGCGGCCGAGCGCGCCGCCTACCGGACGTGGCCGCAGTATCTGGCGGCGCGGCTGGCCGACCGGTTCGGCATCGAAGGGCCGACGGCCACCATCCAGACCGCGTGCACGTCGTCGGCGCAGGCGATCGGCGAGGCGTACCGCGCGATCCGTCGAGGCACGATCGACGTGGCGCTGGCCGGGGGCGCCGAGTGCATCGTGGCGCCGATCGAGGTGCAGCTCTTCTGCCTGCTGGGGGTCATGTCGCGCCAGAACGCAACGCCCGAGACCGCGAGCCGGCCGTTCGACGCGCGCCGCGACGGGTTCGTCATCGGCGAGGGCGCCGGCTTTCTCGTCCTCGAGGCGGCCGACCACGCCCGCCGCCGCGGTGCGCCGGCGCTCGCGGAGCTCGCGGGGTACGGCACGAGCTGCGACGCCTACCGCGTGACCGACGAGGCGCCGGACGGGCGCGGTGCCATCGGCGCGATGCGCCGGGCGCTCGCCGACGCGGAGCTCGGCGCGGCGGACATCGACTACGTCAACGCGCATGGCACCTCGACGCCCATGAATGATCGGGTGGAGACGGCGGCGATCAAGGCGGTGTTCGGCGCGACCGCCGCGCGGCTCCTGGTGAGCTCGACCAAGTCGATGATCGGCCACACCATCTCGGCCGCCGGCGCGATCGAGCTGGCGACGACGGTGCTGGCAGTGCGCGACCAGATCGCGCCGCCGACCATCAACTATCGCGTGCCCGATCCCGAGTGCGACCTGTCGTACGTGCCGAACACGGCGCGGGCGGCACGGATCCGGGCGGCCGTCTCGAACTCGTTCGGCTTCGGCGGCCACAACGATTGCCTCCTGGTGCGGGAGATCGAGCGGTGAGCGACGCGGCGCCGCCCGCGCTCTCCGTCGTGATCCCCGTGTTCAACGAGGCGCGGAGCCTCGGCGTGCTGCACGAGCGGCTGTTCCGGACGCTCGAGAGGGTCGGCCGCCCGTACGAGATCATCTTCGTGGACGACGGAAGCCGCGACGAATCTGCCGACGTGCTCCGCACGCTCCGTGCTCGTGACCCGGCCGTGCGAATGATCCGGTTCACCCGTAACTACGGCCAGCACGCTGCGCTGCTCGCCGGGATGGAGCGCGCCCGGGGTGACATCGTCGTGACGCTCGATGCCGATCTGCAGAACCCACCCGAAGAAATTCCCCGACTGCTGAAGGCGCTCGAGGACGGCGCGGACGTGGTCGGGGGCCGGCGAGTCAGCCGGCGCGATCCCAGGGTGCGCCGGGCCGCGTCGTGGCTGGTCAACCGCGCGACATCGGCCGCCATCGGCGTGCGCCTGCGCGATTGCGGGTGCATGCTGCGGGCCCACCGCCGGCCGGTGATCGACCGGATGCTCGCGTTCCCGGGCTCACGGCGCTACATCCCGGTGCTCGCGGCCGCCTTCGCGTCCTCGATGCGGGAGATCCCGGTCGAGCACCGCGCCCGCGAGCACGGCCGCTCGCGCTACAGCGTGCCCCGTCTGCTGCGGCTCGCGCTCGACGTGTCGGTGCAGGTGCTCGCCGTCCGTCGAGCCGGGCAGCCCGTTGGCCGGTTCGATCGCGCGATGCGGCGCGCGCCGAGCTACGTGATCGCCGAGGTGCTCGAGTGACGCGCCGCTGATGGCCGCCGAGCAGGCGATCGTGGGCCTCCGCGTCGATGTCGACACGCGGCGCGGTCTCGACGAGGGCGTGCCGCGCCTGCTCGAGCTGTTCCGGCGCCTGGGGATCAGCGCGTCATTCTTCGTGACGATGGGGCCCGATCACTCCGGGCGGGCGCTCCGGCGAGCGCTGCGCCCGAGCTTCCTCGCCAAGATGTGGCGCACGAACCCGCTCAAGCTCTACGGCCTCCGGACCCTGCTCTCGGGCACGCTCGTGCCGGCACGCCTGATCGGCGCCGGCGCGCCGGCGATGCTGCGCCAGATCGCGGCCGAGGGGCACGAAGTCGCGCCGCACGGCTGGGATCACGTCGGCTGGCAGGATCGCATCCATCGGCTCGACCAGCTCGCGGTGCGCGCCGACATGGATCTCGCGGCGCGCGCCTTCACGGGGGCTGTCGGAACCCCGCCGGCCGCGAGCGCGGCCCCCGGGTGGAGGACGTCGCCGGTGGCGCTCGCCGTGCAGGACGGTCTTGGGCTCGTCTACGCCAGCGACACGCGCGGCGAGACGCCGTTCCGGCCCCACATCGGCAGCAGCGTTCTCCAGACGCTGCAGCTCCCGACGACGATGCCCACGATGGACGAGCTCGTGGGACGCGTGGCCAACATCCCGGCGGCCCTCGCGGGAGCCGTGCGCTCGGGCATCAACGTTTTCACGCTGCACGCCGAGGTGGAAGGCGGCGCCCACCTGAAGACGTTCGAGGCGTTTCTCGGCGAGCTCGACGCCTCGCGCGTGCGGCTGGCCCGGCTCGACGACGTCGCGGCGACCGTGAGGGCTGTCGTCGACGACCTGCCCATCGCGCGCGTGATCCGCGGCCGGATCGAGGGCCGCAGCAGCTGGATCGCGCTGCAGGGGGCACCAATATGACGCGTGTCGTCCTCGCGATCCTTGGAGCGCTTCTGATCGTCGCCGCGCGCGGCGAGCCGCAGTCGCCACCGGTCGCGATCGATCAGTCGTTGATCCGCGTCCGGAGTCAGGGCAACGAGCTCTTCGCCATGCGCGAGGCGCCGGTCGCGTATTCGACGCTCGAGCAGATCGCCACGAACATCGGCGGCGCCTCCGCGCGAGCCGTGACGGCACCCGTGCGCGTGATCCGGGCCTCGCCGCCCGAGGAGATCGATTATCTGTTCTGCGTCACCAACGGCGGTACCCTCGTGCTCGGCGAGCGCGTTCATGCCCGCGCGGCAGGCGAGCGGCGCAACGCGTTCGCGCGGGGCGCGATCGTACGGAGCTATCCGTCGTTCAACGTCCCGGATGGCTGGCTCTGGCTGGTCGAGGTGCCGCTGAGCCGCGAGACCACCGTGACGCTCCAGCTACGAGCGCGCGCCCAGTGGCCGATCGCCTCGGTGTCCGTGACGACGGCGAACATCCCGTGACAACGGCGAACATCCCGAGATGAGCGAACATCCGTGACGAGCAACAGCTCGTGACGAAACGTCTGGCGGCGGTGGTCCTGGCGCTCGGCCTGACCGGCTGCGCTGAAGTCGGCAAGCAGCCGTCGTCCGCCGAGTCCCCGCGCGCCGCGGCTCCGGCCGCGACGGCTCAGTCCTCCGATGCGAGCCGTCTGAACGATCAGGTCGCGCGGATCGCCAACGAGCTCACCGAGCTCCAGAACGCAGTCGCGAAGCTGATCGCGACGTCGCGCCAGCAGGACGACCAGCTCACGTACCTGCGCCGGCGTGTCGAGGAGCTCGAGGCGGCCCGCGGCCGCGCGCCGTCGGCGCCGAGCGGCTTTGCGCCCTCGGCGCCGAGCGGTTTCGCGCCCTCGGCGCCGGCGCCGCCCGGCTCGCCGCCGCTGCTCGGCTCGGCGACGACGACCCCGGCCGCCGAGCTCTATCGCCGCGGCGTCGAACAGCTGCGGGCCAACGCCACCGACGCTGCGGTCCTCACCTTCTACGACCTGATCGCGACGTATCCGGAGAGCCCGCTGCGGGAGAGCGCGCAGTACCTCGTGGCCGACGTCTACTACACGCAGAAGGATTGGCGCGCGTCCATGGCCGAGTTCGAAGCGCTCGTCGCTGCCCTGCCGCGCGGCGAGAGAGTGCCGGACGCGCTGCTGAAGATCGGTCTCTGCCAGAAGAGTCTCGGCGATTCCGCGCGCGCGAAGCGCACGTGGGAGCGGGTCGTGCGCGAGCATCCGACGAGCGCCGCGGCCCGTCAGGCGAGAGCGCTGCTCCGGAGCTAGGAGCCCCCGACGTGCACGACGTCAGCGGGATGGATCTCGACGACCGCGGCCTGGCGGATCAAGGTGACGGAGAGCACCAGCCGGGTCACGCGATCCTTGCGCAAGAGCTTGCCGCGGACCCCCGCGAGCGGGCCGCGGACCACCTCGACGTTCATGCCTTCGGCCAGGAACGGGTGCGGATCGTACTGCAAGGTCGTGCTGGCCAGCCGCTGGATCGCCTCGATCTCGGCGTCCGGCACCGGCTCGGGCCGGCCGCTGATGCCCACGAGGTCGGCGACTCCGACCACGTTCAGGACCCGGAGGCGCTCGATCAGCGGAAAGCGCGCGAAGCAGTAGCCCGGGAACAACGGAAACGCGACCTTCTTGCGCCGGTCCTTCCAGCGGCTCCAGCGCTCGGCGATCGGCAGGAACGCCTCGACCTCACGCCGCACGAGCTGATCACGGACGGTCTTCTCGTGACGCGAGCGCGTCCGCACCACGTACCAGAGGGGAGCAAACCTCTGATCCTCGTCGAGGATCTCAGTAGCGGTCTTAGATGACACGAACTTCATAGCAGAGCAATCGGCGGCATTATAAGCCAGTTCCTGCCCATCTGAGAAAAACGGGGGAGAGCATGAGACGCACACCGTTCGAGAGTGACCGGCTGTTGGCGTGGCTCGAGGAAGTCCTGGATGCGGCCGAGGCCGTCGACGTCGACGTCATCGTCGACGGCCAGCCGGACTCACCGTCTTCGGTGCAGATCACGCTGCATGGCCTGCCGGGTCCGCTGGGCGGTCTCGAGATCCGTCCCCGCGTCGCCGACTAGCTGCGCGACGCGGAGCCCGGGGCGGCGCCGCCGCCGCGGCCCGATCGCACCTCGCGCAGCACGTCGAGCATCGCGTCGTGGATGCGGCCGTTGCTCGCGACCATCGCGGGCGAGTCCACGTCGACCGCGGCGCCCACCAGGTTCGTGATACGCCCGCCGGCCTCTTCCACGAAGAGTCCGGCCGCGGCGACGTCCCACGGTCCCAGGCGGAGCTCCCAGAAGCCGTCGAGCCGACCGGCGGCGACCCACGCGAGATCGAGGACCGCGGAGCCGAGCCGGCGCACGCCGCGGCAGCGCAGCGCGAACGTCGCGTACTCCGTCAAGTTGGTGTCGCGCGTCTCGCGGATGTTGTAGGGAAAGCCCGTCGAGAGCAGGCCGGCGTCGAGCGTCGCGGTGGCCGAGACGGCGAGCGGCGCGTCGTTGACCGTCGCGCCGCGCCCCCGCTCGGCAACGTACAGCTCGTCGGCCGACGGGTCGTACGCGACACCGAGCGCGATCCGCGCATCGACTTCCAGCGCGATCGACACCGCGAAGATCGGTAGCCCGTGCGCGTAGTTGGTCGTGCCGTCGAGCGGATCGACGATCCAGCGGCGACCCGAGCGCCCGCGCGCCGCGCCGCGCTCTTCGGCGAGGATCGCGTCGTCGGGGAACGCGGCGGTGAGGCGGCCGACGATCAGCTCCTCGGCGCGCTCGTCCATCTCGGTGACGAGGTTCGTCGTCTGGCCCTTGAACGCCACGTGATGCCTCGCGCGAAATCGGCTCATCAAGATTTCGCCGGCGGCGCGCGCCGCCTCGATCGCCACGCGCCGCTCGAGCGACGCGGCCATCAGAGCCGGCGCAGGCGCGGCACCAGCAGCGCCGCGGCCGCGCCGACCGCCATCAACGCCAGGCCGTTCAGCCCGAGCGCGGCGCCCACGCCGAAGAGCGACGCGAGCGCGCCCACCTGGAACTGTCCGAGCGGCGCCATCCCGATCGACACGACCCAGGCGCCCCCGGCGCGGCCGCGAAGGCCGCTCGGCACCGCGAGCTGGATCAACGTCTGCGCGAGCACGTCCGTCACCGCGCCGAGTGCGTTGGCCGCGACGAGCACCAGGAGCACCACCGCGAAGCTCGGCGCGAACCCGAGCGCCACGAGCGAGCCGCCGAACGCGATCAGTACCGAGAGGAAGAGCGGGCCGTAGCCGCTGGCGCCACCCAGGCCCGAGGTGAACGCGATGCCGGCGAGCCCGCCGACCTGCCGCGCGGCCGTCATCACGCCGAGCCCCTCGGGCCCTACGCGCAGGACGTCTCGAGCGAGGCTCGGCAGCAGCGCCTGGTGCGAGAACCCGAGCACCTCGGCGATCGCCGTGAGGCTCATCAGGTGCAGGAGCACGCGGTCGCGCCGGATCGTGCCCAGGAACCCGAGCACGTCGTCGCGCATCGAGCCGCCGCTCGCCGCACCGGACCGCTCGCTCGGCCGCGCCGGCAGCATGGCGACGGCGCTGGCCAGATAGCCGGCCGCGACGACCAGAAAGGCCACCGCGGACCCGAGCCGCGCGATCAGCACGCCGGCCATCAGAGAGCCGAGCAGCCCGCCGAGTCGCGAGGTGAGGGCGACGAGCGCGAGCGCATGGACCACGCCGCCGCCGCCCGCGATGTCGTGCGCGTAGCCCTGTCGCGCGGTCTGGTGCAGAGCGCGCACGCAGCCCGTGACGAAGGTCAGCATCAGCGCCGGCGCGACGCCGCCGAACCCCGCGGCGACGAGCGAGCCGAGCAGCGCCGAGCCCGCTGCCATCGTGACGCCCGAGACCCGCAGGAGCCGCACGCGGTCGCCGCGATCGGCGACGACGCCGGCCGGGATGCCGGCGAACAGCAGTGGTAGATTGCGCACGCCGAGCGCGAGGCCGACCATGAACGCCGAGTCGGTGATCTCGAGAACGTACCAGCCGAGGACGACCTGCTCGCCGACCATGCCGATCGAGTGAAAGAAGACGCAGAGACCGAGGCAGCGCAGCCCGTGCAGGCGCCAGAGCTGCAGCAGCGGGACCGAGGCCAAGCGCACGGGACATCCTACCGCGTCTCGGGCGGCTCCACGTTGCGCAGAGTCCCGGGGGGGAGCTGAGGCCTCATCCGTCGGGTTTGACCTCGACGCGACGCGGCTGCTAGGCTCGCGCCAAAGCGAGGACGACATGATCACGAAATTCTCGACCGTCTACGCGGGCCACGTCGATCTGGGCGACATGGGCCAGACGGCCACGCCCGCGAACGAGCGCCGCTACGGCAATGCGCAGCTGGCGTCGGTGTTCGACAAGACCGAGGCCATCGCGCGCTGCATGGACGAGCACGAGTACGCGATCCTCTGGCTGGCCGAGCACCACTTCCAGCACGAAGGCTACGAGTGCATCCCCAACATCCTGATGACCGCCGTGCATCTGGCGCATCTCACGACGCGCCTGCGCATCGGCTGCGGCTTCAACATCACGCCCATGTGGCATCCGTTGCGGCTGGCCGAGGACTACGCGACCGCGGACATCCTGACCGGCGGGCGCGTGGTGTTCGGCGTGGGCCGCGGCTATCACACGCGGGAGGTCGAAACGTTCGGCAGCCCCATGCTCGACGCCGAGGCCAACCGCGAGCTCTTCGAGGAGCAGGTGGACGTTCTGATGAAGGCGTTCCACTCGGAGCGGTTCTCGCACCGCGGCAAGCACTACACCTTGCCGCCGGCCGTGCCGTACCGCGGCTACGAGCTTCGCGACTTGACCCTGGTGCC
>Ga0126369_10003351_pt1 | contig 11580 bp, 13 predicted proteins | sample PanSoiMetaPlot_1_FD_109646 | JGI IMG/M metagenome (GOLD analysis project Ga0126369, IMG submission 109646) | Tropical forest soil microbial communities from Panama - MetaG Plot_1 | ecosystem: Environmental > Terrestrial > Soil > Tropical forest > Bulk soil | place: Panama | collected 2016-02-17 | reverse complement strand
CCCCGAGACGTCGGGGTGTGCGTTCAGAAGCCGGGAGGGGTCCGGGGACGGAATTTTGGCAGGGTGACCTCGGGGGTCACCTCCTCGAACACGACCTCGACGGGCATGTCGACCCGGATGTCCTGGACCGGGCAGTCGAGCAGATTCGAGAGCATCCTGGCCCCTTCCTCGAGCTGCACCACCACCACCGCGTAAGGTACCTGGTCGGCAAACCCCGGGTGGTAGACCTGGTGCATGACGACGTAGCTGAAGATCACCCCCCGTCCGGAGACCGGGACCCATTCGGCTTCGCGGGAGAGGCACCGGCTGCACAGGTCGCGGGCCGGAAAGCGGAACTCCCCGCAGCCTCGACAGCGCTGGACGACCAGCTCGTGACGACGCGCCGCCTCCCAGAAGGGCGCCATCTCCGGTGTGATCTGGGGCAGGGGCTTGGCGGCGGCCGTCATGAGGCGTGGCGCGAGAGTACCAGCGTCGAATGCGTGGAGAAGACGCCCCCGTTGCCCGAGACCAGGGCCAGATCGTGCCTCGGCACCTGGCGCCTCCCCCCCTCGCCGCGCACCTGGATCACGGCTTCCGAGACCGGCGTCATCCCCCACATGTAGAAGCTCGAGAGCTGCCCGCCGCCCGTGTTGATCGCCAGCCGCCCGTCGGGTCCGGTCACCTGCTCCGCCACGAACGGGCCGCCCTCGCCCTTGGCGCAGAACCCATAGTCTTCGAGCGAGACGATCACGGTGAACGTGTAACAGTCGTAGAGCTCGGCCAGGTCGAGGTCCTGCACCCGGACGCCCGCCATGCGGAAGGCGGGCTCGCGGGCGAGGACGGCGCCGGAGGTGAGCGTGTCGGCGGGGTCGCCACCCAGATGCCCCTGGCCCATGCCCCAGATGTACACCGCTGGCTTGCGCAGGTTCCGGGCGCGCTCGCTGCCCGTCACGATCACGGCGAGGCCGCCGTTCGAGACGAGACAGCAGTCGAAGAGGCGGAGCGGCTCCACGATCCAGCGCGCGCGGTGGTAGTCATCGAGTGCAAGCGGCTCGGCGTGCATCTGCGCCTGCGCGTTCCGATTGGCCCAGCGCCGCTGGGCGACGGCGACCGCGCCCAGGTGATCCTGCGTCGTTCCGTAGCGGTGCATGTGGCGCCGCGCGACCAGCGCGTACATCGCGTTCACGCCGAAGTAGCCGTACGCCTGCTCCCAGCCGCGCGCGAAGCCGTACGCGCTCGCACTCGACGTACGCTCGCCCTGCGGGGCAGGGGGCTTCAGGGGAGCGTCCGAGAAGACGCACGCGACCGTCTGACACATTCCCGCTGCGATCGCCTGGGTGGCGTGCTGGATCATTGCGCAGGCCGTCGCGCCGCCGAGATGCATGGCGGCGGAGAGCCGAAGGTCCCGCAGGCCCATCGCCTGCTGGAGCTGGAACGATCCCATGCCGAGGTCGTTCCAGGCCAGGCCGGGGTTCAGGAGGAGCCCGTCGAGATCGCTGCGCTCGAGCCCGGCATCCTCGAGCGCCAGCTGGATGGCGTCGACGGCGAAGCCGAGCGGCGTACGCCCGTAGACCCGTCCCTGCGGAGTGATCCCGAGCCCGACGATGGCGGCCGCGCCGCGCAGCGGATGTGCCGCCATGCGGGCCGGTCAACGGAGGTAGATGAGGAAGTGGCGACGCAGGACCTCGGCTTGATCCTGCACCGAGGCGCTCCGCCGTGCCGTCATGAGCACATCGAACAGCTCCCGGTCACCCGCTTCCTTCAGCGTGGCGGCATCGTCGTGCAGGGCGTCGAGGATGTCGTGGATGACGCGGGGGATCTCCCGTTGCGGGATCACGAGATCGCCGCGTCCGAGCGTGCCGCTCCAGTTCGAGGCATAGGGACGGAGGACGTTGAGGATCCGTTCAGTGAGACCGCGGTCGCCGCGCATGCTCAGCAGGCCACGAGGATAAACCACGCTTCGCACAACACGCAAGGTCACGTGGCTTGCGGCACCTCGGTTCAGTCGCTAGGCTCGGGTCGAGGAGGGTGGGGATGGCGACGACCTTCCAGCCGACCACGGCCTCGGCGGCGGTGGAAGGGCTTCCGCAGGTCTTCGATCCGGCAGCAGCCACCGGCGTCGAGGCGGTGATCCTGTTCGATCTGTCGGGGCGAGAGCCCGGCCAATGGACGGTCGTGATCCACGACGCCACCTGCCGCGTGACGCACGGCCGGACGATGGAGCCGAGCGTCACGCTCAGCATGGACTCCGACCTGTGGCTGGCGATCGCGCGGGGGGAGAAGAGCGGGCGCGATACCTTCATGAACGGTGAGTATCAGGTCGCAGGGGACCTGATGTTCATGATGCGCTTCGGGAAGATCTTCCCGGTCGGCTGAGCTCAGGCGCTCACGGCGAGCCCCAGGATATCGACGGCTGGGAGGGGGATTGGCATGCGGGGCGTGGTACCCTGCCCGGACAGCTCACGACGCACGCTCTCGGGATCCAGGTTGAGCGCCTCGCAGATGCACTCGTAGGCGAACGGCCAGCTCGCGTCGTGCGAGGCCAGCCATTCCCGGGCCTCCCGCCCGGCGCGGCTGCGGGGTCGCTTGCGGAGGATGTTGACCGCGTCCTCCAGCACCGCCGCCATAAGGCGAAGCTCGCCAATGTGATGGGTCCACGGCCTCCGGGGGGCCAGAACGACGATCACCTCACCGAGCGCGTCGGTGATCTGATCAGTGGGTGTGAGATTGGGCACGCCTGAGATCACGATCCGTCCCCCTTCCCGCCGGTCGCACCGGCGTCACGCATCGCCCTCACGCGGGTGTTGCAGGAGCTGTGCCGCCTCGGGATCAGGAGAATCGTGGGGGGACGAGATGGGGCAGGCGACGAGTCGTCGGCCCGAGTGTCGGGAGGCGCGACGACGCTCCGTGACGCCGCGAATCAGTATTCCTAGGGGGCGAGGCGTCATTCTCGCTCGCCAGACACGGCGCGTCCGGCTTACGGGACGCTCGACATCGCCCTCCGTTGCTGGACGGAGACCGCTCGACACCGCCCGGCTGGCCACACTGCTCTTCCACGGCCAGCAGCATCCGCACCTCGGCTGACCGCTGCGCGCACCTGCCACCCGTCGAGCGGGCGAAGCGGTACTCCGCTTCCTACAGTAACGTTCCCCGCAGGACCACGCTCGCGACCGAGAAGTAGATCACGATCCCGCTCACGTCGACGAGCGTCGCCACGAAGGGGGCCGACGCGCTGGCGGGATCGAAGCCCAGCTTGCGGAGGATCAGGGGCAGCATCGATCCGGCCATCGTGCCCCAGGTGACGACGCCGATCAGGCTCCCCGCGACGGTGATCGCGATCAGCAGGTAGTGCGGACCGTACATGCCGTGAAACAGGCTCTGCCAGAGCATGATGCGGGTGAAGCCGAGCGAGGCCAGGAGGCCGCCGAGCGCGAGCCCGGCGGAGAGCTCGCGGCGGATGACGCGCCACCAGTCGCGCAGCCGGAGCTCCCCCAGCGCCAGGGCGCGGACCACGAGCGTGGAGGCCTGGGACCCCGAGTTACCGCCGCTGCTGATGATGAGCGGCACGAACAGCGCGAGGATGACGGCGCGGGAGATCTCGTCCTGGAAGCGGCCCATCGCGGTGGCGGTGAGCATCTCGCTCAGGAACAGGGCGGAGAGCCACCCGCCCCGCTTCCTCACCATGCTCCAGAAGCCGATCTCGAGATAGGGGGCGTCCAGGGCCTCCATGCCGCCGAACTTGTGGATGTCCTCGGTCGCCTCCTCCTGGACGACGTCCACGATGTCGTCGACCGTGACGATGCCCTTCACGTGCCGCTCGTCGTCGAGGACGGGAATGGCGAGGAAGTTGTGCTCGGCGAAGAGCCGCGAGAGGGCTTCCTGGTCCATCTCCTCGTGCGCCGTGACGACGTCGGTGTGCATGATGTCGCGGATCGTCTTGTCGGACGGAGCGGAGAACAGCTCCCGGAAGGTGACCACGCCGAGCAGCCGCTGCTCCGCGTCGAGGACGTAGACGTAGTAGATCGTCTCCAGGCGCTCGCGGGCCTGGCGGCGGAGATACGTGATCGCCTCGTCGACGCTCATGTCGGGCCGGAGGCGCGCATAGCGAGGGTTCATGAGGCCGCCGGCCTCGTCCTCGTTGTACGCGAGGAGCGCCGCCACCTCCTTGCGCGTCGGCTCGTCGAGCAGCGCGAGCAACGACTCGCGCTCGGTCTCGGGCGACGCCTGGATCACGTCCGCCGCATCGTCGGGTGGGAGGAGCCGCATCCAGGAGCGGCGCTCCCCGGCGGAGGTCTCCAGGATGAGCTCTGCCTGGTCCCGTGCGGGGAGCGCCAGGAGGAAGTCCTCGGCCTCGGCGTGGGGCAGGAAGCGCAGGCCCTCCAGGCGTTCCTCGGGGGAGAGGACGGGCCACGCCTCCTGCAGCTCGACGGCGAGGAGACTCCGCTCGCGAGCCTCCGCGACCTTCGGCGCCGTCACGAGATCGGATCTCCCTGGCTCACCGGGCCTCGTAGCCATTCTCCTAGGCCGTCCCGGGCCGGCGAAGGAGCCGAGGGGGGGCCGGGACGGCTTATTGTTCGGCAGGACGGCTTTGGCCGTCGCTACTCATACTCCATCCGTGGTTACCGCAAGTTCGCCAGTTCGTCCAGCACGGAGGTGCCATCGCTCGCCGCGAGGCGGGGGTTTGAATGCGGCGCTCCGGGGCGGTATTCGTCGGGCGCATGGCCACCGTCATCACCAGCGAGTGCATCAACTGCGGAGCCTGCGAGCCCGAGTGCCCCAACACCGCCATCTACCAGGGAGGCGTGGAGTGGCAGGCTCCCGACGGCGCCATGCACGCCGCCATCTCCAACGACATCTTCTACATCGTCCCCGAGAAGTGCACCGAGTGCGTCGGCTTCCACGACCACGAGGCCTGCGCCGCGGTCTGCCCGGTCGACTGCTGCGTTCCGGATCCCAACATCCCCGAGACCCACGACGTCCTGCTCGCGCGGGCCCGCGCCCTCCATCCCAGCGAGGCGATTCCGGACGACGCACCCTCCCGCTTCAAGAAGGAGGGTGCTGCGGCGCCGAAGGCGAACGGTCACGATAAGGTCGCCCCGGCTGCAGCAGCTCCGGCTCCTGCCGCGGCGCCGGCGGCGAAGCCCGCGGTGGCGCCGACGGCCAAGCCCGCGGTTGCCGCCGCACCTCAACGGGTGGTCGGGACGCGGGGTCGCGTCGAGAAGGCCGTTCCCCGGTCGGCCGCGGCGCGCCCGGTGCCGAGCTTCGCAGGGGAGCTCCCCGTCGACTTCGAGAAGCTGCTGGCCGAGCTGGGTCCTCCACGACGGCGGACCTCGTCATGGCTCGGGTCCCTGGGATTCGCGTTCCTCGCCGTGTGCCAGGGCATCCTCGGTGCCCTTCCCGCGGGCAGCAAGCAGCGCATCGCCGCGGCGGTGAACGATCGCCGCTTCTTCGATCCGGCGATGGCGACCGCCGGTAACGTGTTTCTCAACCTGGTGCTCTATCCGATCGTGTGTGCCGGGTTCGCCGTCGCGAGCGGGCGTGTCCAGCTCTTCACGCTGAGCGTGCACCCCTGGATCTTCCTCGGCCTCGCGCTCGCGGGGATCGAAGCGGGCTACCGCCTGCGCGAGAGCTTCCTCCATGGGGCGCCCCTCGCCGAGACGCCGCTCCGCGGCGCGATCTACGGACCGCTGCTCCTTCCCCTTGGAGGATTGGTCCGCTGGCTGGTGGGGCCGCGGGGAGCCACCAGCACGGTCGGCTTCGATGGCTTCTCGGGCGGACGTGAGGTGTTCGACGACAAGCTCGAGCGGGAGCGGCGCTACGGGTCAGTGTACCGGCTCGAGGATCGCCACGACGCCTACATCCTCCGCGTCGAGTTCCCGCGGGTGCTGCCGCCGTCCACGCTGGCGGACGAGCTCGGGCTGGCGCGCAACATGCCGGACTACGAGTACGAGCTCAGCCTGCGCGACGGCACGTTCGTCGTGCATGGCCGGGTGGCCGACGCGCAGGTGCGGAAGCTGACCGCCGTGGCGCCAGCCTTTCCCTCCGAGTTCACCACCCGCGTGGCGCTGCGCGATCCGGTGTCGGGCTTCCGTCACCGCTACCAGGACAAGACGCTCGAGGTCATTCTGCCCAAGGCGGCCGACTAGCAGGTTAGCGTGACATCGGCCGCGCAGGCGCGCTCGTGATGCGTAGCACCATCCTCGGCTGTGGCAGCTACCTTCCGCCACGCGCGGTGACGAATGATCACCTGGCGGGCATGCTCGCCACGTCGCCTGGCGAGCTGGGCGAGCGCTCGGGGGTGACGTCCCGGCGGCAGGCCGAGGACGGGCAGGGGGCGTCGCACCTCGCGTCCCGGGCGGCAGAGCAGGCCCTCGCTGCCGCGCAGCTCGGACCCGAAGCGGTGGACCTGATCGTATTCGCCACCATGACACCCGACATCACCTTCCCCGGATCGGGGTGCTATCTGCAGGATCAGCTCGGTTGTCGTACCGTGGGGGCGATCGACGTGCGCGCCCAGTGTGCCGGATTCCTGGTCGCGCTCGCGATGGCAGACCGGTTCATCCGCGCGGGAAAGGCGGAGCGCGTGCTGGTGGCGGGCGCCGAGGTCCACTCCGCGGCGCTCGATTTTTCGCCGCGCGGCGCTGCGGTCACGCCCTACTTCGGCGATGGGGCGGGCGTGGTGCTCCTCGGGGCGTCGCCGGCGCCGGGTGTGCTGGCGACGGTGCTGCACGCCGACCCCGACGGGCTGGAACGCTTCTGGTGTGAGTTCCCGGCGAGCCGGCACAGGCCGACGCGCCTGGACGTCGAAGCGCTCCGGGCCGGCCGCCACTTCTATCAGGTGGATGCCGAGGGCATGCATCCCCAGGCCGAGCGCATCCTCCCCGAGGTGATCGGCGAGGCCCTCGAGTGCGCCGACGTCACCCGCGAGGAGGTCGCGCTCCTCATCGTCCACTATCTCGATCACCGGATCGCGCGTCGGGCCGGGCGCGCCGCCGGCATCGCCGACGACCGGATCGTCGCGACCGCGGAGGTGGCGGGACACATGGCGGCCGCCGGCATCCCGATCGCGCTCGCCGATGCGCTGGCCGCCGGCCGCGTGCGGCGCGGGGACGTCGTCTGCACCGGCGCCTTCGGCGGCGGCATGGCGTGGGGCGCGGCGGTCCTGCGGCTCTAGGAGGAATGACGTGAGCGAACTCGTCAACTCGCGCATCCTCGGCCTCGGCCACCACGTGCCCGATCGGGTAGTGACCAACGCGGATCTCACCCGGCTCATGGACACGAGCGACGAGTGGATCCAGCAACGCACCGGCATCCGCGAGCGACGGTACATCAGCGAGGACTGCGGAGCGGCCGATCTGGGCGTCGTCGCGGCGCGCGAGGCCCTCCGCTCGGCGGGCGTGAAGGCCGAGGATCTCGACCTGATCGTCCTCGGCACGCTGTCGCCCGATGTCGACGCGCCGGCGAGCGCTTCGCTGCTGCAGCGCGCTCTCGGGGTGCGCGGCATGCCGGCCTTCGACGTCCGCAACCAGTGCTCGGGCTTCCTCTACATGCTGGCGGTGGCGGACAGCTTCATCCGCACGGGCGGCGCGCGGCACGTCCTGGTCGTCGGTGCGGAGGTGCACTCGACCGGCATCGACCTCTCCACGGTGGGGCGCGAGGTCGCCGTCATCTTCGGCGACGGCGCGGGCGCCGCGGTGCTGGGACCCGAGCCCGACCCTCGGAAGGGTGTTCTCTCCACCCATCTCCACAGCGAGGGCAAGTTTGCCGAGAAGCTGATGATCGAGGTGCCGAGCCACCGGTTGCGTCCGCGGGTCACCGAGGCAATGGTGGATGGACCTGGGAGCCGCGTCTTTCCGCGCATGGAAGGACGCTACGTCTTCAAGCACGCGGTGACGCGCTTCACCGAGGTGATCCACGAGGCGCTCGCCGCCAACCACCTGACGCCCGCCGAGATCGATCTCCTCATTCCCCATCAGGCCAACCTCCGCATCAGCCAGCTCGTGGCGATGGGACTCGAGCTGCCCGAGGAGAAGGTCTTCAACAACATCCAGCGCTACGGGAACACCACAGCCGCCTCCGTTCCGATCGCGCTCCACGAAGCCGTGACGGAAGGGCGTGTGCGACCGGGTTCGCTCGTCTGCCTCGCGGCCTTCGGCGCCGGCTTCACCTGGGCCGCGGCGCTCCTCCGCTGGTGAGCCGGAGATCTGCCGCGTGGCGCTTCGCGAGCCGCTCCCGAGCATCGTCCTCCGCTCCATGCAGCCCGAGGACCTGCCCGCCGTGCTCGAGATCGAGCGCCGCTCGTTCGGGCAGCCGTGGTCGCGCGCCTTCTTCGAGAAGGAGCTCGCCACGCCCTTCGCCCGCCTCACCGTGGCGGTGGACGTGGACGCCGAGAGCTCGGTGGTGGGCTACAGCTGCCGCTGGCGCGTGGCCGACGAGGTCCACCTCCTGAACGTCGCGGTGCATCCCGATCGGCGCGGTCTCGGTCACGGCCGCCGGCTGGTCGCGGCGGTGACGGCGGAGGCGGAGGCCACGGGGGCGCGGGTCGTCTTCCTCGAGGTGCGAGCCGGCAACGTCGTCGCGCGGCGCCTGTACCGGACGCTCGGCTTCCGTGATCTGGGCATCCGGCGTGGCTACTACGGTCCGGGCCAAGACGCGATCGTCATGGAGCTCCGTCTGGGCAGCCGGTGAGCCCGGCTGCGCCGCCCGACACGAGCGTCGCGATCGGCACGGTCCGTCTTCCGAACCCCGTCATCGCGGCGTCCGGGACGTTCGGCTATGGGACCGAGTTCGCGGGTCTAGTCGACCTGTCCGCGATCGGCGCGATCAGCGTGAAGGGCCTCTCTCTGGCGCCCGCCAGGGGAAAGCCGGCGCCGCGCCTGGTCGAGAGCCCGGCCGGGATGCTGAACGCGATCGGCCTCCAGAACATCGGGGTCGAGGCCTTTCTCCGCGAGCGTCTCCCCGCGCTCGCCAGCGCGGGCGCCCGGGTGGTCGCCAACTTCTGGGGTGACAGCGTGGAGGAATTCGCCGAGTGCGCGGCGCGCCTCGACGGCTCGCCAGGCCTGGTGGCGCTCGAGCTGAACGCCTCGAGTCCCAACCGTCCGGAATGGGGCGGCATCCTCGCCACCGACCCGCAGGCGCTGGCCGCCATCGTCCGCTCCGTTCGCGCATGCGTGCGGCTGCCCCTCTGGGTGAAGCTCTCCCCCAACGTCGGCGACATCACGGCCGTCGGCAAGGCCGCCGCGGCCGAGGGCGCCGATGCCCTGACGGCGATCAATACGTTGCGTGGCATGGCGATCGACCTCGAAGCCCGCCGTCCCCGTCTCGCGAGTGGCACCGGCGGTCTATCCGGTCCCGCCATCAAGCCCGTCGCGCTCCGCATGGTCCACGAGCTCGCCCACGCCGTCCGCCTCCCCGTGATTGGCGTCGGCGGCATCCGCACCGGCGAAGACGCCCTGGAGTTCCTCTGCTGCGGCGCCAGTGCCATCCAGGTCGGCACCGCCACCTTCTACGACCCCCGCGCCCCCGTCCGCATCGCCAACGAAATCACCACCTGGTGTCGCCGCCACAACATCCCCCGCGTAGCCGACATCATCGGAACGCTTCGCACATGAAACGGACCGGCGCGGCGCTGCGCGACGTCTGCGGTGCGCGGCTTCGCCGCGCACCGCACGGGCCCCCGGGACCTACTGCACTTCGATTTCGATGTAGTCGGAGTCGGAGTCTCCGCCGCTGTCGGAGACGCTCAGGTCGGCACGGAACTTTCCCGGCACGTTGAAGGTGTGCTTGGGGTTCGCCTCGTTGGAGTCAGGGGTCCCATCGCCGAACTTCCAGGTGTATTTGAGCGGAGGCTTGCCACCTTCGGTGTCCGCCTTGAACTCCACGGTGAGCGGCGCCTTCCCGTCCTCGGGGCTCGCGTCAGCCCAGGCGAGCAGCGGGGCCGTTTCCTCCTCGGCTTCGCCGGCCACCGTCGTCGTGGGGGCGGCGGCGCTCGGTGTCGTCGCGACCGGAGCCGGCTGCTTGGCCGTCGGGGCGCTCTCGTTGCCGCCGCCGCATCCCGCAATCGCGAGAAAGACAGCAGCAAGTATGGCAGAGCCGACGAGCGAACGCGTCATGCAGGGTCCTCCGTGGTCGTGCAAGCTTGAACGGCGGCGGATTTTCACAGAGGTGCGGGAGGCTGTCAAACCCGCACGGCGTGTGTGCCGTAGCGGATGGGCCGCCCTCGTCCTCGCCAGTTTGCTTGCTGGGGCGGGCGTGGCGGAAGGCCGAGCCGTGCCGACGCATGGGGAGCTGCGGCTCCTGGTGGTGCTGGCCGACTTTCCAGATCGTTCGCTGGCGGAGCCGCGTAGCCACTTCGCCGGTACTCCGGACGCCCTCGTCGACCGTCTCGTTGCGTACTACCGCGAGGCGTCGGCCGGGCGGCTGCGCATCGTGCCGACCATCGGCGGCCCGGTCGTCACGCTGCCCCTGCCGCGTGCGCAGTACGTGCAGCGCCCTGCTGCGCTGGCCGGGGACGCGCTCCTGGCGTTCGCCGGGGCGGCCGTCGATCCGGCCGACCGCGCGGCGCTGAGCGAGGCCAGCGCGCTGGTGGTCTTCTTCGCCGGCACCGGTCGCGAGTCGCACGCCGCGGACCACGAATCGGGGGACCCCTGGTCCAACTACACACCGCTGCCCTCGCTCCGCCCCACGCCCGAGGCGCATGTTTTCGAGGACGCGTGCGTGATCGCCGAGGACGAGGTCGCGCCGCTCGGATCGTTCGGCGTGCTCTGTCACGAGTTCGGTCACCTGCTCGGCCTGCCCGAGCTCTACGCGCCAGGTGATCATCCCCAGGAAGGGGTCGGCGTGTGGGACCTCATGGGAGAAGGCACGTGGCTCGGTCACGGCGAGCACCCGGCGCAGCTCTCGGCCTGGTCGAAGCTCCAGCTCGGCTGGGTGGACGTCGAGACGATCGAAACGTCCTCGGTCGGCGTCACGCTGCCGGCGATCGAGCGCACGCCCCGCGTGCTCCGCATCCCGGCGATCGCCGATCACCCCGAGGAGTACTACCTGCTCGAGAACCGTGCGCGGATCGGCGCCGACGGGAGCCTGCCGGGAGAAGGTCTCCTGGTCTGGCACGTCGACGACCGCGTCGCCGGCTTCCGCACCGCCGAGGCCGACGTTGCCCATCAGCGACTGCATCTGGTGGAAGCCGACGGCCGCGGCGACCTCGATCGCGGCCACGCCGGAGGCGGCAATCGCGGTGACGCCGGCGACCCGTGGCGCGGGCCACCGGCGTGGCGGCGCCCCGCAAGTGCCGTCCTGACCTTCGCAGGGGCGCTCCTCGTCGCCGCCGCCGTGCTGCGGGCAGCGCGGGACCGCCCGCACCGTGCGCTGGCATGTCTGGCTGCTGGCGTGGTGTTCCTCGTGGCGGCGCGCGTGCTGGGTCGTGCGCCGGTGTGCGGCGTGGGGACGCCCGGCATGGCGCCCTACGACGGTAGCCCCGTGCGGGTGACCATCCGGAGCATCTCTCCGCCCGGGCCGAGCATGCACTTCGACGTGCTCATGGCGCGGTTTGACTCCGGCCGAGAGGCCGTGACACGCTGAAAAGACGCCCGTGAAGCTGAT
>Ga0126369_10003350_pt1 | contig 11581 bp, 9 predicted proteins | sample PanSoiMetaPlot_1_FD_109646 | JGI IMG/M metagenome (GOLD analysis project Ga0126369, IMG submission 109646) | Tropical forest soil microbial communities from Panama - MetaG Plot_1 | ecosystem: Environmental > Terrestrial > Soil > Tropical forest > Bulk soil | place: Panama | collected 2016-02-17 | reverse complement strand
GTAGCGTTGAGCGCGTCCTCGACCCGATCCTTCTTCTCCTTCACTTCCACCTCGGTGGCACCGCCGACGCGGATCACGGCGACACCGCCGGCGAGCTTGGCGAGCCGCTCTTGCAGCTTCTCGCGATCGTAGTCGGAAGTGGTCTCCTCGATTTGCGCCTTGATCTGGTTGACGCGAGCTTCGATGTCCTTCTTCTTGCCGGCGCCGTCGACAATCGTGGTCTTTTCCTTCTCGATCACGACCTTTTTGGCGCGGCCGAGCATTGCCGGGGTCACATTCTCGAGCTTGATGCCGAGGTCCTCGGCGATGAGTTGGCCGCCGGTAAGAATGGCGATATCTTCAAGCATGGCCTTGCGCCGGTCACCGAAGCCGGGCGCTTTTACCGCCGCGACCTTCAAACCGCCGCGCAGCTTGTTGACAACCAAGGTGGCCAGCGCCTCGCCTTCGATGTCTTCCGCGACGATCAAAAGCGGCCTGCCCGACTGCACCACCGCCTCCAGAAGCGGCAGCATGGCTTGGAGCTGCGACAGCTTCTTTTCATGCAGCAGCACATAGGCGTCTTCCAATTCCGCCACCATCTTCTCGGCATTGGTAATGAAATAGGGCGACACATAACCGCGGTCGAACTGCATGCCCTCGACGATCTCGACCTCGGTTTCCAGCGACTTGGCCTCCTCCACGGTAATAACGCCTTCGTTGCCGACCTTCTGCATCGCTTCGGCGATCATCTTGCCGACGGTCGCATCGCCGTTCGAAGAAATGGTACCGACCTGAGCGACCTCTGACGATGAGCCCACTCGCTTGGCGCGGCCCTTGATTTCATCGACGACGGCTTTCACCGCGAGATCGATGCCGCGCTTGAGATCCATCGGATTCATGCCCGCGGCGACGGCCTTGGCGCCTTCCTTGACAATGGCGTGCGCCAGCACGGTCGCTGTGGTGGTACCGTCGCCGGCAAGGTCGTTGGTCTTCTGAGCGACTTCGCGCACCATTTGCGCGCCCATATTCTCGAACTTGTCGTCAAGCTCGATTTCCTTGGCGACGGTGACACCGTCCTTGGTGATGCGTGGCGCGCCGAACGATTTTTCTATGACGACGTTGCGGCCCTTGGGGCCGAGCGTCACTTTCACGGTATTGGCGAGCGTCTCGACGCCGCGGAGCATGCGCTCGCGCGCGTCACCAGAAAATTTTACGTCTTTTGCAGCCATGGTTGAACTTCCTCTAGATCTTGGATGGCGGGTAAAGAACGACAGACAACGGACGACAAAGGACGTATCGGGGCGGCTGGCCTTTTTCTCTTCTGTCGTCGGTTATGCGATCTCTGCTCAAGCGATCACGCCCATGATGTCGGACTCCTTCATGATCAAGAGTTCCTCGCCATCGAGCTTGACTTCGGTGCCTGACCATTTGCCGAACAACACGCGATCGCCGGCCTTTAAGTCTATCGGGATGAGCTTGCCGTTTTCGTCGCGGCCGCCGGGACCCACGGCGACGACTTCGCCCTGTTGCGGCTTCTCTTTGGCGGTGTCCGGAATGATGATGCCGCCCTTGGATTTTTCCTCGGCCTCGACCCGCTTAACGACCACTCTGTCGTGGAGCGGCCGGAACTTCGTTTTCGCCATGACGATCCTCATCTGCCGCGGTGTGCCAGGGGGCCGCGCGGTAACATTGAAAAAAGATGCAGTAGATCAGTGCTTTAGCACTCTAAAACCTGAGTGCCAAACCGCACATAATGTGGCTGAGGCGGGGTGTCAAGGCGAGGCTGGCGCCAAGGGTCCTGCCGGCGTCCGCATTAACGTGGATAACGGTAGCTTGGCCAATGAGAAGGTCTATTCTAGGACCTATACCGAAGACAAAATCGCGGGCGGTGGGGTTGCGGGCGGGCCGCAATGGGTCGAGCCGGAACGGGTCGACGCGGCGCGGAGCAAGCCAAGCCGCCAAATCCGGGCCGTAATCTTTACCGAAGGTGCCGGCTGGCGGGGACGATTTGAAACAAACTCGAAAGGTCGCCGCAGTACAAAACACGGGCGAAACCTGCTCGGCAGGGGAGGGCTGGTCACCCCTGATGAGCCGTGCTGCGGCGGATGGTCCGGCCTTGGAGAGGTTTTCATGAGCGCCTCGCGATTGCAGAGTGCTTGCGGCGGTGCGGCCTTTGCCGCGCTCGCGCTCGCGGCCTGTACGTCCAATACGCCGCCCCTGGAGCAGTCCGCGGCCACTGCGCCCATGACGCAACCGGCAATGCCATCGCAATACCGCCCGGAAGAAGTCGTTGGCCGCTGGGGCTATGGCGCCTTCCATAACGAGAGCGACTTGGCGCGCACGTCTGCGGCGGCGCGCGGGCAATGCGGCCAGCCGGTTGAGATCACGCGTGGCGCCAATGGCGGCGTGATGATGTATCTCGCCGATAGCGCGCAGCTGCAGGAGCTGCAGCTCAAAGGATCGAGCGGCGGCAAGAACTATATCGGTCCGCCGGGCAATGCCGGTGGTCCGCAGGATCGCGAGATCGTGTCGTTCGACGGCCGCACCATGGTGCTGCGCTGGATGGATCCGGAAGTCGCCGGCCGCTATGGCACCGGCGTCTATGTACGATGCGCGCCGGAAGGTGTGGCGCGCGCTGGGGCAAAGCCCAAACCTGCAGCGCAATAGCTAGCCGCGAAAAGTGCGGCCAACAGACTATTGTCGATGCCGATTGTCGCGCGGTGATAAGTCGGCAATGCATTACACCAGCGGTGTTGTAACGATTCGGAATTTCTCACATCGTCCCGCGGTCGCCTCTTTGCCTACCGCCTTTGCCGACCTGACGGACGCTCATGCCAAGCCCTGGCGCATTCATCTTCGGTCCCTGGCGCGCCGTAAGCGTGCTCGGCATTACCCAGATTCTGTCGTGGGGCGCGCTGTTTTATCCACCGGTGCTGACGGTGCCGCTGATCGCCGCCGATCACGGCTGGTCGCCGGCCTTCGCCATGGCCGGATTTTCCGTCGGATTGTTCGTCGGCGGCTTGTGCGCCCGCTATGTGGGCGGCGCGATTGATCGCTTCGGCGGCCATATGGTGATGCCGATCGGCTCGTTGATCGGCGCCGCAGGGCTTGTTGCGCTGGTTTGGGCGCCTGGTGTCACGAGCTACTTCGCCGCCTGGACCACGATCGGCGTTGCCATGGCAGCATCGCTCTACGATCCGGCTTTTGCGACGCTCGGCCGGATCTTCGGCAGCGCGGCGCGCGCGCCGATCACCGTGCTCACGCTCGCCGGCGGCTTCGCCTCGACCGTGAGCTGGCCGGCAACGCAATTTCTCATTCAGACTGTCGGCTGGCGCGGTGCTTACCTGGTCTATGCGGCACTGCTGGCAGCTCTCGCCGCACCGCTGCATGCTTTTGCGCTGCCGCGCCAATCTGCCAGCGGTACATCGCGCAACGTGGCGGCGACCCACAAGCAGACCAAAGTCTTCGTGCCCGCGCATGGTTTTGCTTTTGTCCTGGTGGCGGCGGGCTTCGCGTCCTACGCCTTTGTCCCTTCGGCGCTCTCCGCTCAGCTCCTTGCTATTTTTCACCGCTTTGGCCTGGCGCCGGCGACCGTCGTTGCGATCGGCATGTTGTTTGGTCCGGCGCAGGTCCTGGCGCGGATCTGTGAATTGTCGTTTGCGCGACGATTGCATCCACTATGGATTGCGCGCGGTGCGGTCGGCTTGCTGGTCGCGGCTTTCGTGCTGCTGGCGCTGTTGCCGTTTTCCGCGGCCCTGGCGGCGATATTTGCGATCATGTTTGGTATGGCCAATGGACTTTTGACGATCGCTCGCGGCACGGTCCCGCTCGCTTTGTTTGGCGCCGCCGGCTATGGCCGGCTTGTGGGCCGGATCGGTGGTCCTTTTCTTGTGGTTCAAGCCGTGGCGCCGGTGGTGGTCACTTTCGTCGCCGATCACGCCTCCGACGCGATCGGGCTCGCTTTGGTGGCGGCCTTTGCCGCGATTGCGCTTGTTTGTTTCGCGCTGATCCGCCAGCCGTCTTAATTCGAAGCCAGCGCATAGCCGCGCTCGGCCAGGAGTTGCGGAAAATGGTCGCCGAGAAAGAACGCATATTCGCGTTCGCGTAAGTCGGTTAGCGGATCGAGCTCACGCAATTCTTGATCGACTTTTCCGGGATGACACATCAGCAGCCCGCCGTCGGGCAGGCCGTCGAGAAACTGATCAAACAATTTGCCGAAATCGGCATCGGGGCGAAACGAATAGCTGCCGGCAAATGCCGGATTGGTACGAAGCCCGTGCTGCGCGGCAAGCCGGCGCAGGCGCGCGCTCAAAGCGTCAAGGATATAGCCTTTCGGATCGGCGAGGCTTTTTGGCGCCGAAGCCGCCCGGCCGCATTGCCGCAGCCAGGCTTGCGGCGCTTCCTGTTTGATCACGCGTAGCAGCGCGTCGCTGATTTGCGGGAAGACGTGAATATGCTGATGGCCGTCCACATAATCCGGATTGCGGCCGAAGGCGTTGCGAAACGCGGCAAATTGGCTGGCAATCTCAGTCTCGAGCTGCGACCGGTCGAGCCGGCGCATAAGCGCGCAGACAGCCATGCCGTTGAGCGGCAAGAACGCACCGTTGCGTCGCGGCGCGAAATTGGTCAGCGGATGAAACGGCCCCGTGAGCGTTAGATGCAGCCCGATGGCCGCGCCCGAAGCTGCGGCTTCGTGCAAAGCGGCCGCTTCGCTCGCTGAAAAACTTGGCGTCACCACCATGACCGACGCGGCGTTGATGCGCCGCCGCGCGACCAGATCGCGGATCGCGGCGCTGACCGCCGGCGATATGCCGTAATCGTCCGCGCACAGCCAGATGTGCCGCAGCGCTGAGCTCATTCGGCCGCAGTACGCGTGTCGGCTTGTTTGTCCGCTTCGCTGAGCTTTATCTCATGCTCGGCGACGAAGTAGACCGGGCGGCCTTTGATCTCTTCGAGAATTTTGCCGATATATTCGCCGACCACGCCGATCAATATCAGCTGAACGCCGCCAAGCACCATCACGCCGACAAATAGCGATGGGTAGCCGGGCACGGCGATGCCGTAGACAAGCGTCTCATAGATGATCTGGAGCCCGTAGAAAAAGGCAACTAGCGCGAGCACCGTTCCGATCACGGTGGCGAGCCGCAGCGGCGCCACTGAAAAAGCGGTAACGCCGTCGATCGACAGGCCGATCAAGCGCCGCAGATTCCATGTGCTGCGGCCTTCGGCGCGGGCCTCGGGCTCATAGTCGATCCGCATCTGACGAAAGCCGATCCAGCTCGACAGCCCTTTGAAAAACCGGTTGCGCTCCGGAAGCTGACGCAGCGCATTGGCGGCGCGCGGCGACAGCAGGCGGAAATCGCCCGCGTCCTCCGGAATTTTCGGCCGCGCGCCCCAATTGAGAAGAATATAAAAGGTTTTCACCGCAACACGGCGGATCAGCGACTCGTTGGCGCGATGCGCCTTGGCGGTATAGACGACGTCGCAATCCTCATCGCGCCAGTGGGCGACCAGGGTTTCAATCAGCGATGTCGGATGTTGACCGTCGCCGTCAATGAACAGCACCGCGTCGCGGCGCGCGTGATCGAGCCCGGCCAGAAGCGCCGCCTCCTTGCCGAAATTGCGGGACAGCGAGATCACCTGCACGTCGATTGCGGTGGCCGGAAGCTCGCGCGCAATGGCTAGCGTGCCGTCGCGGCTGCCGTCGTCGACATAGATCACCTCGCAGACAAGTCCGCGGGTCTCACGCAGCCGCTTCGCCACCTCCATGAGCCGTGCGTGCAGGCGTTGGAGCGTCGCCGCTTCGTTGTAGAGCGGCACCACGATAGAAAGCCCTTGCGCGGCGGCATCCGCCGGTTGACGGTCGCGCGGCAACGGCGTGATTTTGACGTCCGCAGCGGTCATCTGTTTGCTCCTCGGGGCTCGCTTATAGCGGCTTCCGGGCCAGGTCGCCACGCCACAGGTTGTCCCAGCGCACGGCCGGGCGGGTCAAAAATATGTGGCCAGCGTTGACCTAGGTCAAAAGCACCCTTGCGCCAGTGCGGTAGGGCGTTTTGGGAAGCTTCACGAGGAGACCTGCGATGTCGATTGGTCAGATCATTGTCTTGGCGGTGATCGTCGGTACGTTCGTCGTCTTCGCGGCAGTTTTGGGTTGGGGCGACTATCGGACCCAGCAGCTCACGCGCCGCATCCGCGATCGCGACCGGAAAGAAGCCGCGATGGCCGCATCGGCGATGGCGTTGATGAAGGCCGGCAAGAGCGCAGCCGCCGCGTCAGGGACTGCCCAAGCGCGCTGGCCGCGGCCGTCGGACGACCGACTGCAGGACGTGGCGTGATCTGAGATTGCCCGCCGGTCAAGGCCGTGGCGCTTTATTCCGCAGCGCTTTGCTTGGCCGTATCCGCCTTCGCGGCGAGGCGGTCCATGCGGCGTGTCGAAGTGCGAACGATGTCGGTCTCGCGCTCGAACTCTCTCGTCTTTTCCGCCCAAGTCTCTGCAAGCAGCCGGTGGCCGCTATTTTTTGCCTGATGATAGAGTTTTCGCGCCAGCGCCGTGCGCTCTTCCAGCGCCCGTACTGCGCTGGCCAGTGCGCGCCGCAAATTCTCGTCGAGGGCAAGACTCATCACTTCGGCGGTATAGGCGTGGCCGACATGGCAACGAAAGCGCGAGAGGTCGCCTTCGTCGATTTCCCACATCACGCCGCCGCAATCCGGGCAGGTCAGCACCGAGCGGTGGCCAAATTTGTCCATCTGGTCCATGTCGCTTCGTCCACTTCGTGCGATCTGCACTTCATATTGGATGCTGCGCGGCAGCGCTTTGGCCTGCCCAATCGGTTCGTGCGCAAGGCTAGTCAACAAGGCCGGCATGTCTTTCAACCGCGCAACGTGATCGGGTTTGGCGCGGTCCAAGGCGGTCATCGGCATTTCGGCAAAGGCCGCATCCTTCGGATCTTGAACCACGGTGATGCCGCCCGATTGATGGACGGTCCACAACCCGGCGGCGCCGTCGCCCAAAGTGCCGGTGAGGACGACTCCGACCGTGCGGGAACCGCAGCACACCGCCGCCGAACGCAGCATTGGGTCGATGGCGGGACGCGCGCTATTTTCACGCGGGCCCTCGCCAAGCGAGATATGGTCGCCGTCGACAATGAGGTGACGATCCGGCGGCGCAATATAAATGTGCGACTTTCTTAAAGAATCGCCGTCCTGGGCAAAAGTCGCAGGCAGGGGGCCGGCGCGCGTCAACACTCCGTCGAGTGATGAGGTGCTGTGCTGCGGCAAGTGGATAGTGAGAAGAACCGACGCCGGCAGATTGCGCTCCAACCGGGCGGCCAGAAAGACAAGAGCCTCGACCCCGCCAGCCGACGTGCCGATCGCAAGAATGTCGCGGTTGGCCATGCCATCTCCACTGCGTCCCTCCCGCACGCCCTCGGCTCCATCCCGTCTAAGGTAACAAGCCGTATAACTCCCTGGTTCCGTGCGCTACCGCACGAACGAGCGTTGCTTTCCGGCACAGAATATCTTTTGTGCAATTTGTGCCTGGAGGGATATGCTTGAAGTCGGCCGGGCTGGGTGTGAAGGTGAACCGTGGCAAGCGAAAATGACCAAAATTCCGGTTCCAACGATAAGCTGCCCGTAATCGTCGCGATCGGCGCCTCGGCGGGCGGCGTTCACGCTTTGCAAAACCTCTTCGCGGTCCTGCCAAAGGACACCGACGCGGCGTTCGTCGTGGTCGTGCATCTCGACCCCGAACATCGCAGCGAACTGGTGAACATTATCGCGGCGCGCACGCGCATGCCGGTGATTGAGATCGGCGCGCGGCAGCATCTGGAAGCCAATCATGTCTATGTCATTCCGCCCGATCGCCGGCTGCAGATGGTCGATCATGAGATTTCCGCGCTTGAATTCGATGAGCCGCGCGGGCAGCGCTCACCGATCGACCTGTTCTTCCGCTCGCTCGCGGAAAAGCTTGGCGACGGTTTCGCCATCATCTTGAGTGGCGCTGGCGCGGATGGCGCGATAGGCGTGCGCGCGGTGAAGGAAGCCGGCGGCATTATCCTGGTTCAGGATCCGAATGAGGCTGAATATGCCTCGATGCCGCGCAGTGCCATTGCCACCGGCGTTGCCGATTTCGTCATGCCGGTGCGCGATCTCGCCAGGCGGCTCGTCGATCTCATTCGGATCAAGGGAAGCGTATCGGTTCCCGACATCCGCAATTTCGACGAGGAGCTGCTGCGGCGCATTCTCGCGCACTTACGGGTGCGCACCGGCCACGATTTCTCGAAATACAAGCGTTCGACCGTGCTTCGCCGGATCGCGCGACGTATGCAAGTGACCCGCGCCGACGATCTGAAAGACTACTACGACGTCATGCGCGACAACGCCGATGAAGCGCAGGCACTGCTCGGCGATTTGTTAATCTCGGTCACGACATTTTTCCGGGATGCCGACGCATTCGAAAAGATCGCCAAGGATGTCCTTCCCGAATTGTTCAAGATCAAGGAGCCCGACGAAACGATCCGAGCCTGGGTTTGCGGCTGCGCCACCGGCGAAGAGGCCTATACGTTCGCAATCCTATTGCTCGAGGAGGCGGCCAAGCACCCGCTTCGGCCCCCGATCCAGGTATTCGGCTCGGATCTCGATTCGCGGGCGCTCGCTTCGGCCCGGGAGGGCCGCTTTCCGCTCGCCATCGAAGCCGACGTCAGCGAGGACCGGTTGCACCGCTTCTTCACCCGAGAGGGCGATCACTACCGCATTCGTCAGGAAGTGCGCGACGTCGTGCTGTTCGCCGTCCACGACTTGCTCAAGGATCCGCCGTTCTCGCATATCGATCTGATCTCCTGTCGCAACGTGCTGATCTACCTAGATCGCGAATTGCAGGAACAGGTGTGCAGCACGTTCCATTATGCGCTCAATCCGGGTGGCCATGTTTTTCTTGGCGCGTCGGAGACCGCCGACAATCCGCCGGGCCTGTTCCGCAGCGTCGATCGGAGCGCGCGCATCTATCAATCGACCGCGGTGGCCGGCGACAAGCCGCGGCTATTGCCGCGCTTGCTCGGGCCGATCCGTGTCCGCGAACAGGTGTTTCAACTCGGACGAACGATGAGCCCGACCGTGGCGCTTGGCGAAGCCGCCATGCATCGCCGCGCCATCGAGCAGGTCGCCCCGCCGAGCATGCTGGTCGATGAATCGCACCGCGTCATTCATCTTTCCGAAAATGCCGGGCGCTTTCTCATGCCTTCCGGCGGTCCGTTGAGCGGCGATGCCGTCGATCTGGTGCGGCCCGAGCTGCGTTTCGAACTGCGCTCCGCGCTCAATCGCGTGTTCGAACAGCGCCAAAGCACGCTCAGCCTGCCGATCCTGGTGCGTTTCAACGGCTCACCGCATCGCGTACATCTGCTCGTCAAGCCGATCGCCGACAACGAAAGCACCGAGCCGCGCAATGCGGTGGCGATTTTCATCGAGGGCGAGGCGGTGACCGAAAACCTGGTTTCGCCCGATCGGCAAACCAGTGACGAGGCGGTGCGGCGTTTGACGCAAGAACTCGAGCTGACACAAAGCCGGCTGCGCACCGTGCGCGAGGAGTCCGACGCCGCCAACGAAGAATTGCGCGCTGCGAACGAAGAATTGCAGTCGATCAATGAAGAATACCGCTCCACTTCCGAAGAGCTTGAAACCAGCAAGGAAGAGCTGCAGTCGATCAATGAAGAGCTGCAGACCGTCAACAGCGAGTTGAAACTCAAGCTCGAGGCAATTTCGCGCGCTCACAGCGATCTACAAAACCTGGTCGCAGCGACCGATGTCGGCACTTTGTTCCTCGATACGACGCTGCGTATCAAACGTTTCACCGAACGAGTCACCGACCTGTTCAGTATCACGCAAATGGACGAAGGGCGGCCGATTACCGATTTTGCCCATCAGCTCGAATACGATGGTCTGGTCAAGGATGCCCGCACCGTGCTCGCCGACCTCGCGCCGGTGCGCCGCGAAATCCGCAGCCGCGACGGCCGCTGGTACGATATGCGGCTGCGTCCGTATCGTACTGTCGACGACAAGATCGATGGCGTGGTGATTACATTTGTCGACGTCTCCGAGCGGCATCAGGTCGAGCAGGCGCTGCGTGAAGGCGAAGCGCGGCAGCGGCTCTTGCTCAGTGAATTGACGCATCGAGTTCGCAACATTCTCACCGTAATCCAAGCGATCGCGCGCCACACGCTGCGCGCCGACCAGACCAGCAAGGAGCTGATCGACGGGTTCGAGGGCCGCCTCTCGGCATTGGCCAGCGCGCACACCTTGCTGGTTGAATCCGATTGGAAGGGCACCGGTCTTGCGGAACTAGCGCAGCACCAGCTCGCCGCCTATGCGCCGCAGAAATTGGATCGGCTGCGGATCGCGGGCGAGCCGGTTCTGTTGCCGGCCGACATAGCAACGCCATTTGGGTTGGTGCTGCATGAGCTCGCCGTCAATGCTGCCAAATATGGTGCGCTCTCAAACCATACCGGCAAGATCGCGGTTACCTGGAACGTCATGCGGCGCAGTAATTCAAGGACGCTGCACTTCGAATGGAAGGAGACCGGCGGTCCTGCCGTGAAGCAATCGGCGCCTGCCGGGTTCGGCAGCACACTGATCGAGAGCGCAATTCCAGGCGCTCAGGTCAAACGCGAATTTCGGGGTGAGGGCTTGGTGTGCACAATCGACGCGCCGTTGGGGGACCCACAAGATAAAGCAACCGGCGGAGCGTAGTTTTTCCACCTCAATCTGTGGGCGGCCAAGATTGCCCTGCCGGGTGAAACGGAACGAAAACGTAACAGCATTCGGAAATTTGACCCGCCAACAGTGATCTTGCTTTGAGGAAATGCGTTATCGTGCAGTCAGCGTATTGTGTAGTCAGCGTGCGGCCCGACCTGAGCGGATAAGGGGGGGTCGATGGCGATCTACACTTTCAGACTGCGCGACGGCCGCGGCGACGTGGAGGACGCGACCGGGGTCGAGCTGCCTGACCGGGATCGAGCGTTCCGCTATGCAAATGCCGTCGTCCACGAACTCATGCGAAGCCGTGAACTGGAGACCCGCTCCTGGAGACTCGAAATCTACGAGGGCGGCGACGACAGACCAATCTGTGAAATACCGTTCGCCAGCGTCGATCCGAGCCTGGATCATCTCACGCCCAAACTCCGGACCATGGTGGAATCGATATCCGAACGCAAACGTCTGCTCGGCGACGTGATCCATAGTGCCAAGGGCACGATCCAGGAATCGCGGGCGCTGGTGGCGCGCGCCCGCGGCAAGCCCTATCTGGCGAGCCGGTTCGGCAAACCCATCATCCGCGACGTTTGACGCAGTTTTCATCAATTATTCGGCCCTCTTGCCTTCCGCAGGGCCGGTTGCTGCCAATCGAAAATACGGCCTGACCAGGTGGAACATTGCCGGGCCTGCCGATTTGAACCCTTGGCTTGGCTTGGGAGGAGGGAGCGATGCCACGGCAAACGTTGGCAAAAATTCAAAACGCGTTTGGAACTTCGGACCGATCCAAAATGCCCGGGTCAAAGAAATATAGATGGTAGCCGACCGGCAAGATTGAATATAATTCAAAGGGGGTGCGCTT
>Ga0126369_10003347_pt1 | contig 11585 bp, 12 predicted proteins | sample PanSoiMetaPlot_1_FD_109646 | JGI IMG/M metagenome (GOLD analysis project Ga0126369, IMG submission 109646) | Tropical forest soil microbial communities from Panama - MetaG Plot_1 | ecosystem: Environmental > Terrestrial > Soil > Tropical forest > Bulk soil | place: Panama | collected 2016-02-17 | reverse complement strand
TGATTGCAGGCGCGCGGCACCCGTCGTTACGGCCGCTTTCGAAGGTCTTGCTGTGGCTGGTGGTCGTGAGCGCGCTGGTGTCCGCAGCGCAGTATTTCCACCGCTTCTGGAATCAGTTGGACGACCGCATCAAGCAACGTCGCAAGCTGAGCATGATGGAGCCGCAGAAGAAGCAGCAAGATGCTGTGCCTCTCTGACGAAGATCGAAAAACCGTCCTGGACGTGGCGCGCCAGGGAGTTTTTCATGCCGCCGTGCATGGACGTCCGCTGTCTGCTTTCCCGAAAACAGGGGTCTTTGCTGAGCGTTGCGGGCTGTTCGTGACCCTGCACGCGGGGAAGAAGCTGCGCGGATGCATTGGCATTATCGAATCCGCCACCACCCTTGGGGAAAATCTGGTGCAGAGCGCCGCAGATGCGGCATTGCACGACCCGCGGTTTGCGCCTGTACGGCCGGAAGAAGTGGACGGCCTCAATATCGAAGTGTCACTGTTGTCGCCGATGCGGATGATCCGGCCGGAGGAGGTGGAGATCGGCAGGCACGGACTGCTGATAGAATGCGGCGGGCGCCGCGGCTTGCTGCTGCCACAGGTGGCCACCGAGCATCAACTTGGCAAAGAACAGTTTCTTGCCGAAACTTGTGTCAAAGCGGGGTTGTCGCGTGAAGCGTGGAAGGATCCGGAGACGCGGCTTTACGGTTTTGAATGCGTGATCATACCCGAACACGCGGCAGCGTAGAAAAAGCCCGCGCCCGGAGATAGCGCGGGCCTGAAGAAACACGGAAGTTATTCGATTTCGACGTAGTCTCCGGCGTACATCTCCAGTTTGCTGTAAGTGACAAACATTGTGGAAGCGTTGTGACTGACGTTGATCACCACGCCTTCGCCGACTACTTCTCGTGGCAGGTCATTCCACTGGTATTTTACCGGGGTGCTGCCGAAGCCGTACATCTTGTACTGATAATCGGAAAACTGGACGGCCGTCTCCGCCGTGGAACCCTGGTAGCGGAAGATGCGGAAATAATCGCCCACCTTCACTCCCTGGTTGGTGCCGAGATTGACATAAACGATGGAGTTCTTGCCGTAGGCTTGTGCATAGTCCGCGCCCCCCACCATCATGCCGACCGACTTGCCGCTGACGGGTGCGAAACTATCGAATTTCTCCGCCGGCTTGTAGGGCGGGGAAGGTCGGTCCATGACCGGGAGGGCGATGTCGCCACGCTGCAGATAATCGCAAGAAAGCTTGATTACGCCTGTAGAGACGTTTGGCTGAACGTTTACAATTTCCACTTGGCCGGCGTCCCGATAGCGGGTGCCCATGGCCTTCAAAAGCTTGCTCTGCCATTTGAACCAGGGAACTTCGTTGGGATCCTTCACCTGGCGCACAATGGCGAAGCGGTCGCCGACGCGAACGCCTTGCGCGGAACCTCTACTGATGAATACGTGATCGCCAGCGGCGAAAACAACTTTGTTATTGGATTCTTCGCCCGAAATGAGCCGAATCTCGTCGGGAACGCGGTCATCGGTAACGAAACCGGCGCAATACACAGCCGAGTAATCAGGGGAAATGGCTTCGGCGCGACGCTGTGTCGAGTCGACCGTCTGTGCAGGGGGATTGTCTTGCGCCAGAGCGGCATAGGCCAGCAGGGTCGCCAAAGTCATCGCAGTCGCGAGAACGCGCATGATGAACACTCCTTCAATTCACGCCAGATAAGGGCCGTGCGGGGACTTGCACCTTCGAAGCTAACAGTGGCTTCCGGTGGCGTCAATAAAATGGGAAAGGACACTTTCCCTATTTGCAAACGGGGACTAGATGCCGTATTTTCAATGGATTGGAAGGGGTCACGGTGGCTGGCGCGTTTGGCAACGGCATCGGGCGGCTTTGCGGCGTGGCGGCGGCGCCCACGGCGCGGGAATTGCGGCGCCTAGTGAAGCAGGCTTTGCGGGAAACCCCGACCGTGGAAATTCGCCTGGACTGGCTAAGAAGCGATGCCGAGCGCCACGCGTTTCTGCGTTGGTTGAAGAAACAGAACTTGGTGAAGGCACAGTTGATTGCCACCTGCCGCCGGCGCGTCGGTGGCGGCGAGTTTACGGGCGATGCGGGCGCGGAGCTTTTCTGGCTGATGAAGGCTCGCGAGGCGGCTTGCGCCTGGTGCGACCTCGAAATGGAGACGCTGCATGAACTACCGGGGGAAACCGTGCGCGGTTACGCCGTACCGGAAAAAGTGCTCCTTTCGATGCATGACTTCCGGCGCACTCCCGTGTTTCCAAAAAAATTGACGCTGCCTCGGAGCGGCGGAGCGATGGCGATTAAAGCAGCGGCGATGGCGCGGAGTCTTAGCGATGCAGCGCGCATGTTGCGGCTGACACGGAGTTCGCGGGACATCGTTACGATGGCGATGGGCGAGATCGGCCTACCGGCACGAGTGCTGTCACTGCGGGAGGGGAGCGCGCTCGCGTATGCGCCTGTCGGTTCGGCCACGGCGCCGGGGCAGATCCCCTTGGCAGATATGAAGCATCTTTACCGCGCGCACGAATTGACGCGGGCGACGGGGGTGTATGGCGTGATCGGCAATCCGATTGGCCACTCACTTTCGCCGCTGATGCACAACACGGGTTATATCGCCTCGAAGAAGGATGCGGTGTTTCTTCCGTTCTTAGTGGAGAACCTAAAGGATTTTCTGAAATGTCTGGCAGATTTCGGTGTAAAGGGTTTCAGCGTGACCCTCCCGTATAAGCAAAAAATCTTCGCGCACCTGGATGCAGTCGAGACGCTTGCCGAAAAAATTGGCGCCGTGAATACAGTGAGCGTGGCCAAGGACGGATCGCTGTACGGGCGGAATACGGACTACATCGGTGTGCTGCGGGCACTCGAAAAGCATACGAAGCTGCGTGGCAATCGTACTTTAATTTATGGTGCGGGCGGCGCGGCGCGCGCCGCGGCTTTTGCATTGAGCCATGCCGGAGCGCAGGTGCTTATCTGCGCGAGGCGTCTGGAAGCGGCGCGGAAGCTGGCGAAAGCCGTTGCGGGTGAGGCGATCCCACGCTCCGCCCTGCGTACGCAGAAATTCGACACGCTGGTGAACGCCACACCTATAGGCATGCACCCCAACGAAAAGGTTTCGCCGCTTGCCGCAGCCGAGTTAAACTGTTCTCTCGTTATGGACCTGGTGTACCGGCCAATGCGGACGAAACTTCTGAAGCTGGCGGCTTCGCGCGGCATTGCCACCGTTTCGGGCGTGGAAATGTTTCTAGCCCAGGGCTTTGCCCAATGGGAGCACTGGATGGGCGGCAAAGCGCCAGAGTCCCTCATGCGTAGTGTCGTGTTGCGCGCGCTAAAAAACGAAGAAAACACGCGCTGGTGACCCCTCGCACAGAATTCCGCTGACAGCCCCTGTTGTGCCTGACTAACACTTCGACTTAAAGAAAGTGCAGGGAGGCCATGATTCAGCCTTCGTTTACAGAGTTCGAGAAGCTCGCAAAACGTGGAAACCTGATTCCCGTCTACGACACTTTCTCAGCAGATTTGCTGACGCCGGTGAGTGCCTATCTACGGGTGGCGCAAGGAGCACGCTATTCGTTTTTGCTCGAAAGCGTGGAGGGCGGCGAGAAGATTGCGCGCTACACCTTCGCTGGGTCGAACCCGGAAGAGGTGTTTCGTTATGCAAACGGCGCCTGCGTGCTGGAAACCCGTGACCGCATGGTATGGGAAGAGCGCGACCCAATCTCCTTTTTGCGGGCGCATGTGGCGAAGTTCCGCCCGGTGCGCCTGCCGGGATTGCCGCCGCTGGTGGCCGGGGCGATCGGGTACTTCAGCTACGACATGGTGCGGCTGATCGAGCGGCTGCCCAAACGGTTGGGCGATGAGATCGGGTTGTTCGATGCCGTGCTAATGTTTTACCACGGCGTTCTGGCCTTCGACCACGTTCAGCACCGCCTCTGGGTTGTGCGTAACGTGTTCACCGATGGGCCAGGGAGCCTACGCTCGAAATACGAGGCGGCCGTGAAACAGATCGGGCGGACACGCGCGATCCTTGAAGAGCCCGCGGCAGGCGAGAAACCGCGGAAGCCTCGCAAGGGAAAGCCACGGGCGCTCAAGGTTACCTCCAATGTGAACCGTCGCGAGTACCTGGCCATGGTCAAGAAGGCCAAGCGGTACATTCGCGAAGGCGACATTTTTCAGGTCGTACTAGGGCAGCGTTTTTCGGCCAAAACGAAAGTTGCCCCATTTTCCATTTACCGCGAGCTGCGCGCGTTGAACCCCTCGCCGTACCTTTTCTATCTACAACTCAACGATGTCAGCGTAGTCGGCAGTTCGCCGGAGATGCTGGTGAAGGTGCAGGGGCGAGACGTATTTTACCGCCCGATCGCGGGAACCCGTTGGCGCGGGAAGGATGAGGCCGAGGACCACCGGCTGGAGCGGGAAATGCTCGCTAGCGAGAAGGAGCGCGCGGAACACATCATGCTGGTGGACCTGGGACGCAACGACCTGGGGCGCGTCTGCGAGTACGGCACGGTGCGGCCGGAGAAGTTGCTTACCGTGGAGCGCTATTCCCATGTGATGCACCTGGTTTCGAGCTTGCGCGGGCGGTTGCGGGAAGATGTGGATTGTTTCGACGCACTGATGGCGTGTTTTCCGGCGGGCACGGTTTCCGGAGCTCCGAAAGTGCGTGCGATGGAGATCATCGAGGAACTGGAAAAAACGCGGCGCGGGATTTATGCCGGCGGAATTCTGTATCTCGACTTTGCGGGAAACCTCGATTCGTGCATCGCGCTGCGCACGATGGTTATCAAGAATGGTGTGGCGCACATTCAGGCGGGTGGTGGCATTGTGGCTGATTCAACGCCGCAGGGCGAGTTCAATGAGTCGGTGAACAAATCGAAAGCGTTATTACGGGCGCTGGAAGCGGCGCAGGGCGCAGTCGGGAAAGGGAAGGGCAAGCCGTGATTCTGCTACTCGACAACTACGATTCGTTCACCTACAACCTGGCCCAATATCTGGGCGAGCTGGGATGCCAGGTGGAAGTGCACCGCAACGACCGCGTTAGCGTTGGGCAGATTGCGCAGCGGAAGCCGGAACGCATCGTGATTTCCCCGGGGCCTTGCACGCCGCAGCAGGCGGGCATTTCGGTGGAGCTAATCCAAACGCTTGCGGGGAAGTTTCCGATTCTCGGCGTGTGTTTAGGGCACCAGGCGATTGGCGCGGCCTATGGCGGGAAGATTGTACGCGCGCCGAAATTGTTTCATGGAAAGACAAGCCAAATCCGGCACAACGGAAAAGGCGTGTTTGCGGATCTGGCGAATCCCTTTACAGCCACGCGGTATCACTCTTTGATTGTGGAGAAGAAGTCATTGCCGCGGGAGCTCGAGATTACGGCGGAAACTGACGACGGCGTAATCATGGGCTTGCAGCACCGGCGGTACAAATTGGCGGGGGTGCAGTTTCACCCAGAGTCGGTGTTGACCGAGTCGGGGAAGCAATTGTTGCAGAATTTTCTGGCGTTGTAGCCGAGCACGCGCCTTGCAACGTTACTTTCCTCCATCGCTGCTTCTTTCCTTCGCCTTTGCGTGGCGGTGGGAAAATTTTTTCAGCTGGTCGAGCTTTTCACTTGCGGCGCGGGAGGTAATGGCACGTCTGGCAAGGGTGGTAGCGGCGCGGAAGTCGTCGGCGACGCCGGCGACGACCAGGGCCGCCGCTGCGTTGACGAGGACGATGTCAAGGCGCGGACCTGCTTCAGCTTCGAGGAGCGAACGAATAAGTTGTGCGTTTTTCTGGGGGCTGCCCCCGGAGAGCGCTTCGATAGGCGCGCGGGCGACGCCGAATTCTTCGGGCGTGACGGCGAAGCGGCGTACCCTGCCGTTGCGGACTTCGGCGACAAGTGTTTCCCCGGCCAGGGAAATTTCGTCGAGACCTCCTGCACCGTGCATCACGAAGGCCCGGCGCGTGCCGAGCTCGGCGAGTGTGGCAGCGACCGTATCCAGCATTTCGGCGGAGAAGACGCCGAGAACCTGCGCTTCGGCGCCCGCGGGATTGGTGAGCGGCCCGAGGAGATTGAAGACGGTTCGCTTGCCGATCTCGCGGCGGGCGGGTGCGGCGTGGCGCGCGGCGGAGTGCGCGACGGGAGCATAGAGGAAACCTAGCCCAAATTCGCGGACTGCGCGACCCGCGGCCACTAACGGGAGGTCAATGTTCACGCCAAGAGCTTCGAGGACATCCGCCGATCCGCTCCGGGAACTCGACGCGCGATTACCGTGCTTGGCTACACGCGCACCGCCTGCCGAAGCGACAATCGCCGCCGCCGTCGATATGTTGAATGTACCGCTGGCATCGCCGCCGGTGCCGCATGTATCCACCATACCCGTGGGGCGCGACTCTTCGGGCAGGAACACCGGCGCGGCGTGTTTGCGCATAACATACGCAAAACCAGTCAACTCCGCCACGCTGATGGGGCGCTGGTTGAGCGCCAGCAGCATGCGCACAATCTCCGGTGTAGCGATACGCCCGGAGAGCAGTTCGCCCATAAACGTTTCCGCCTCCGCGCGCGACAAGGCGCGACCTTCCTCGGTCCGTTCGATAAGCAAGTGGGCATCATTTTTCATGCAAGTCCCGAAGATCTACGTCGCCTTGCCCGAGGTGGGCGAGTCAAGTAAACTAACCTGTTTGCGAAGCCCCAATTCTAACATCGGTGCACCGTCCCATCGTCGCACAAGATGTCGGTTCCGGTAGAACCGGCGCCGCCCAAACAAAGGCAGAACCCAAATGAAGATCCACGAATATCAAGCCAAAGCCATCCTTGCGCGCTACGGGGTAACCACGCCGCGCGGAGAGGTGGCGTTCACCAAAGAAGAGGCGCGGGAAGCCGCGCAGCGGCTGAAGTCGCCGGTCGTGGTTGTGAAGGCACAGATCCATGCGGGCGGCCGCGGCAAGGCGGGTGGCGTGAAATTGGCGCGCTCGGCGGATGAAGCGGCGGAGCACGCTTCGCACATCCTGGGCATGACTCTGGTGACGCCGCAAACCGGTCCACAGGGGCGCGTGGTGCGCCGCTTATTGATCGAGGAAGGACTAGACATCAAACGGGAACTTTACCTGGGCTTGTTGGTGGACCGCGAGACAGGGCGGCCGGTATTCATGGCCAGCGCCTCGGGCGGTATGGAGATCGAAGAGGTCGCCAAGGCAAATCCCGGCGCGATTCTGCGCGAACCCATTCACCCGGCCGTGGGATTGCAACCGTACCAAGCGCGGAAGATCGCATTTGGTTTAGGGCTTTCGGGTGAGTTGTCGGCAGTGGCCACGCCGTTTTTACAGGCGCTATATCGGGCATTTCTCGATACCGATGCCTCCCTGATGGAGATCAATCCTTGCGTAGTGACAGGTGACGGGAAGCTGGTGGCTCTTGACGCGAAGATGACCTTTGACGACAACGGATTATTCCGTCACAAGGACTTGCGCGAACTACGCGACCTGGACGAAGAGGACCCACTGGAAGTGGAAGCATCCAAGTACGGGTTGAACTATATCAAGCTGGACGGCACGGTAGCCTGCATGGTGAATGGCGCGGGCCTGGCGATGGCCACTATGGACATTATTAAGTATGCAGGTGGATCTCCAGCCAACTTCCTGGACGTGGGAGGTGGCGCTTCAGCGGAACAGGTGAAGAATGCCTTCCGCATTTTGCTGAGCGATCCAGGCGTGCGAGCCGTGTTCATCAATATTTTTGGCGGAATCTTGCGCTGCGACGTCCTTGCGACGGGTGTTGTCGCGGCGGCGAAGGACTTGGATGTAAAAGTGCCGGTGGTGGTACGCATGGAAGGGACCAACGTGGAACGAGGACAACAGATCTTGCGAGAAAGCGGACTGAATTTCACGATCGCCGACGGGATGAAAGATGGGGCACAAAAGGTCGTCGCCCTGGCGGGAGGTGCGCGATGAGCGTGCTGGTGAATGAAAAAACGCGCGTCTTGGTGCAGGGCTTTACGGGGCGTGAGGGAACGTTTCACGCCCAGCAAATGATCGAATATGGAACCAACGTCGTTGGTGGCGTGACGCCGGGCAAGGGTGGGACGAAACATCTGGAGCGACCGGTGTTCAACACCGTGGCTGAGGCGGTGAAGGCTACCGGCGCCGATGCTTCGGTGATCTTTGTTCCCCCGCCGTATGCGGCCGACGCGATCTTGGAAGCTATTGACGCGCAGTTGGCGCTGGCGGTTTGCATCACGGAAGGCATTCCGGTGCTCGACATGGTGCGCGTGGCGGAGGTGATCAGCAAGTCGAAGACCCGACTGATCGGCCCGAACTGCCCGGGGATCATTTCGCCGGGGAAGTGCAAGATCGGCATCATGCCCGGGCGCATTCACAAGCCGGGAAACGTGGGTGTGGTGAGCCGCAGTGGCACGCTGACCTATGAGGCGGTGCATCAGTTGACGCAGTTGGGTATCGGGCAGTCGACCTGCATCGGCATCGGGGGCGATCCAATCATTGGTACGCCATTCTTGGATGCGATCAAGATGTTCAATGACGATCCAGACACCCACGCCATCATTCTGATCGGCGAAATTGGCGGCAACGCGGAAGAGCGTGCTGCTGAATGGATCAAAGCCCGCGTGAAGAAACCGGTGGTCGGGTTTATCGCCGGGCAGACGGCACCCCCGGGACGCCGCATGGGCCACGCCGGGGCGATCATCAGCGGGGGGCAGGGAACGGCGAAGGATAAATACGCGGCCATGAATGCCGCAGGAATCCACACCGTCGAGACTCCTGCTGATTTGGGCGCGACCGTAGCTGCGGCTTTGAAGTAACGACTTGCGGGCGAAGCCGGTATAAAAGCCGGAGCTAGATTTTATTGACTCAATTTATTCTTAGGAGCGATTTGTGGCGATCGAAAGAACGTTTGCAATTATCAAGCCGGACGCCGTAGGCCGTGGGCTTCAGGGTGAAATTCTGACGCGGATTGATGAGGCTGGATTCAAGATTGTGGCGATCAAGTCCATGCGTTTGACAAAAGAGGAGGCCGGCGGATTTTACGCGGTGCACAAGGAACGGTCTTTTTTTGGCGAACTCACCGATTTCATGAGTTCGGGCAAGATTTTTGCGATGGTGCTCGAAGCTGAGGGGGCGATTTCCAAATGGCGTGACACAATGGGTGCCACCGATCCGAAGAAGGCCGCGCCGGGCACCATCCGGCACGATCTGGGCACAAGTATCGGGAATAACTGCACGCACGGTTCGGACGCGCCGGAAACGGCGGCATTCGAGATCGGGTATTTTTTCTCTGGCCTTGAATTGATCTAGGGATTTCGGCAAAAGGATTTACCGTGGCCGGTCGAAGGGCCGGAGTTCATTTTTACGCTCTCTATTCCTTTTCCTTTTGGGCGCGTCTATTCATAATAGGGGCGACTGCATTACACCCCCTCCCGGTTGGAGGTTTGTATGTCCTGCCTATCAGAGTCCCGTCGTCATTTCCTGACAAACGCGGCCAGGGTCTCGGCCGCCGCGTGGCTGTCTCCAAAAACGTTGGCCGGACGGTTGGCGCTCTTGCCGGAAATGGCACAGAAGTTTGCGGCGTCGGATACGGTCACGATAGGCCAGACCGGGATCAAGACGTCGCGGCTCGCGATGGGTACGGGAACCGTTGGTTCCGGGCATCATTCGCACCAGACGGCGTTGGGCATTGACGGTCTATCGCGGTTGCTGCTCAATGGCTATGACAACGGTCTGCGTTTCTTCGATGCTGCGGATTCTTACGGCAGCCACCCCCATGTCGCCGAAGCCCTGAAGCACGTAGACCGTACCAAGGTGACGGTGTTGACAAAGTCGTGGGCGCGCGACGCGGAAGGCATGCGCGCGGATCTGGATCGCTTTCGTCGCGAGCTCAACGTCGAGCACATTGACATCATGCTGATGCATTGCGTCACTGACGGCGAGTGGACGACGAAATACCGCAGCGCGATGGACGTCCTGGAGGAGGCCAAACAGAAAGGCGTTATTCGTGCACATGGCTGCTCGTGCCATTCCATTGAGGCGCTGCGCGCGGCGGCGAAGTCTCCGTGGGTGGAAGTGGACCTTGTGCGCATCAACCCGATCGGGGCGGAAATGGACGCGAGCCCCGAAGCGGTGACCTCCGTGATTCGCGAGATGCGAGCGGCGGGAAAGGGCATCGTCGGCATGAAAATCCTCGGCCAGGGTGCGATGCGGTCTAGGCAAGATGAGGCGCTGCGCTTTGCGTTAGGATTGGGAACCCTCGACGCATTCACGATTGGCGCAGAATCGGTTGCCGAACAAAACGATCTGATCAAGCGAATCGGCGCGGTGTGATGGATTCGCTGCGCGAACTGGGCCGAACGTTGCTGGTGCTGGGCGGGTTGTTGGTGCTGGCGGGCGCGCTCCTCTTTTTCGGCGGGAAACTGCCGTTTCGTCTCGGCCGCTTGCCGGGGGACATTGTTCACAAAGGTGAACACACAACTTTTTATTTTCCGCTGACCACCAGCATTCTGCTAAGTGTGATTCTCAGTTTGCTATTCTGGCTTTTGTCGCGTTTCCGCCGGTAAGCCGACTCACCTCCGGTTGTTCGAAGCTGTCCTTGTGGCTCTTGCTGGGCGTGCGCTAGACTCGGCTTCGCATGGAGGCGTTCCGTCATGAAAGGTTCATCCAAGGTCATCGCCGAATTGAACAAGACTTTGCAAGAGGAGCTCACCGCCATCAATCAGTACTTCCTGCATGCGGAGATGTGCGAAAACTGGGGCTACGAAAAATTGTCGGAGTATATCAAGAAGCAGTCGATCGGAGAGATGAAACACGCTGAAGCGCTCATGGAGCGCATCCTGTTCCTCGACGGTACCCCGAGCATGAAGCCGCTGGAGCTGACCGTTGGGAAAAACGTACAGGAAATGATCCAGAGCGATCTGGACCTTGAACTGGCGGCGGTGAAAGCCTACAACGCCGCGATTCAGGTGGCTGTGGCCGAGAAGGACAACGGGTCGCGGGATCTATTTGTCACACTGCTGAAGGATGAGGAAGACCACGTGGACTGGCTGGAAGCACAGATTCATCAGATCAAGGAACTCGGCTATGAGCGCTATCTCAGTATGCAAATGGGCGACGAGGGACAGGAGTAGCAAGCGGGCCGGTGAAACCGGGTGCTACGCGATATGGCACAGCTGACCTTTAATTTGCAGCCGGAGCGGCGGATTTATAGCGTCAGCGATCTGACGGCGCGGATCCGCGATCTTCTGGCGAAGAACTTCACCGACGTGTTAGTGCAGGGTGAGATTTCGAATTGCCGCGCAGCGTCTTCGGGGCATTACTATTTCACGCTGAAAGACGAGCGGGCGCAGGTGCGCTGCGTGCTGTTCAAGCAACAGCAGCGCGGGATGAAGTTTCGTCCAGAGGATGGCATCCAGATGACTGTGCGTGGGTCGGTGAGCGTGTATGAGGCGCGCGGCGAATATCAGATCTATGTGGAGTCGATCGAGCCGGCGGGACGCGGGGCACTCCAGCTGGCCTTTGAGCAGTTGAAGAAGCGGCTGGAGGCTGAGGGACTGTTCGACGCGGGGCGCAAGAAGGCGCTGCCGCTGCTGCCGAGCCGCATCGGG
>Ga0126369_10003345_pt1 | contig 11586 bp, 8 predicted proteins | sample PanSoiMetaPlot_1_FD_109646 | JGI IMG/M metagenome (GOLD analysis project Ga0126369, IMG submission 109646) | Tropical forest soil microbial communities from Panama - MetaG Plot_1 | ecosystem: Environmental > Terrestrial > Soil > Tropical forest > Bulk soil | place: Panama | collected 2016-02-17 | reverse complement strand
GAGTCGATCAGCCCCTGGTGGTGGCTGCTGGTGGCCGCGATCGTGGTCGGGCTGGCGGTGGGAGGGGTGCTGCTCTGGCGGCGGCGGAGCGCGCGCAGGAGCTGGAGCGAACAGCTGGGCGAGGTGACCACGGAGCTGCGATGGGCCAACGACCAGCTGATCCCGGGCATGCTGGCCGCGCACACAGCCGGTGAGTTCCGGCAGTCCTGGAGCGACGGCCGGACCCGGCTGGTGGCCGCCGACCAGCAGCTGTACGCGCTGGCCCGGTCGGCCCCTGAGGAGACACGGGCGGCCTCGATCGGGGAGCTGCGGACGGCGATGGCCGGGCTGATGAGCGCGGTGGACGGGGAGGCGGGGCTGACCTCGACGGACCCGGACGCGCTGCGTGCCGCGCGGGCGGACGTGGAGCGCGCCCGGTCCGGGTTCACGGCGGCCCTCGACGCCGCCGAAGGGAAGCCGCAGCCGGCCACCCCGGAACCGGTCGGACGTACCTGAGGTCGGTCGGGGCGGGTCCTCGGGTCGAAGACCGGTGCGGTCGCCGGTACGATTCCGGTCGTGGGTCGAACGGCGAGCCGCAGCTTCACGGCGACCGTGGAGGTCGATTCGCGGGGTCGCGTCGTCATCGCCCTTCCCTTCGACCCGGCCGAGCACTGGGGGCCGAGGGCGCGGTACCACGTCACCGGGACGGTCGGCCAGCGCCGGGTGCGCGGCCCCCTGACGCCAGCAGGCGCCGGCGCGAGCCTCGTCCTCGGTCCGGCGTGGTGCCGTGACGCCGGGCTCGAGGTCGGCGCGCGCGTCCCCGTCGTGCTGTCGCCGGAAGGTCCGCAGGCCGACGCACTCGCGCCGGACATCGTCGAGGCGCTCGACGCCAGCCCATCGGCCCGCCAGTTCTTCGACGCCCTGGCCACCTTCTACCGGAAGGGCTACCTGACCTGGGTCGACGCCACGAAGGGGCGGCCGGAGGTCCGCGCGGCACGGATCGCCGAGATGGTGGAACTGCTCGCGTCGGGCCGCAAGCAGCGCCCCCGGACCCGATGAACGGATGTCGATGACACCCAGGGAGCCCTGACGGCGGTCATGTGCTGATCACGCGCGCGTCCCGGCAGTCGGAACGGGGCCGTCCGATTCCCTGACCGTCGTCGTCTCCGGCGGCCCGTTCCCGAGGATCCTTCCGCGCTCCCAGAGCAGCGCGTTGAGCACCGCCGCGGAGACGACGAGGCGACAGCTCAGGAAGAGCCAGCCCATGACCGTGGCCGCCACGCCGAGCGCGCCGTACAGCTGCGAGCTGCTGCTCAGCTTGTGGGGGATGTAGTAGCTGCTGACCAGGTGCATCGCCCCGACGCCGATGGCGACGACCGCGGTTCCCGGGATCAGCGCGCGCCATGGGGCGCCCCCGTGCGGCAGCGTCAGCGACACCAGGAGCCAGGTGCCCCCGAGCGCCAGGATGAGCAGCAGCGTGGTCAGCGGCCAGGAGTTCGGGAATCGCAGAGCCAGCACCGATTCGAGGGCGAGCCACAGCAGCATCGCGATCAGCAGCAGGCCGGCCACCGCGACCGTGAGCGCACCGGCGCGCTCCGGCCGGTCCTGCCACGCCACGACGTGCACCAGCCGCAGCGCGCGGTAGGCGCTGTTCGTCGTGTACGCGAGGAGCACCAGGCCCGTCAGCAGCAGGAGCCACCGGCCCTCCTGCGCGTCCCCGGCGCCTTCGTTCATGGCCTTGAGGACCGCGCCGGTGATGCCCAGGGTCGAGCCCACCGCCGACACGGTCGAGCTGCGTCCGCCGGCCAGGAAGCCGATCGCCGCCGAGCCCAGCAGCAGGAGCGGCAGCATCATCAGGAACAGCCGGAAGGCGAGCCCAGCCGCCAGCACGCTGCCCGCGTGGCGCCGGTCGCGGAGCAGCATCCCGCGCGCGGTGCCTGCCCAGGGCATCCGCGCCTCGAAGGCGTCCAGCCGCTGCTGGATCGTGCCCGGTCGGGCGGGCCGGGAGGAGCTCATGCCCGGCACGGGTGGCCGGGCTCGGCGCGACGGACCATCGCGCGCTTCACGATGAGCCGCGCCTCCTGCGCCCCATTGGCCGCCGTCGCGGCCCCATAGACAAATCGAGCGTGGTCAGTCCGCGCGGGTCAGCGTGCCCTGCGACGTCGCGATCGCGGTCGCCCTGCCCGAGGCGTCCAGCAAGAACTCCAAGTTCAGCCCTGGCGCCATCGGCACCTTGAACGTCAGGCCGCCGGACGGCACCAGCTCGATCCGCGCCCCGTTCTGGTAGCCGACCAGCTTCGGTCCGGCCTCGACCGCGACCTCCACCGTCACGGGCCCCAGCGTGTACCGGCCGGCCAGGCCCTGGAGGAACGTCTCGTCGGACAGCCGCTCGTCGGCGCGCCGCTTGAAGCGCACGGTCTCGGTCGACGGCTCGAACGAGCACCTGACCTCCGACACCGAGCCGGATTCGTCGGTCACGAAGGTCGCGGTGTAGCTGAGGTCGCCCAGGTCCCTCCACTTCAGGTCGTAGGTCTCGTAGTGCCGGTGCGACACGTGGAACCGGAGCGTTCCCAGGCTGATCGCGAGCCCGCCGGGTTCCGCTTCGACCTGAAGGGTTCCATAGCCCGGGTGCTCGTAGCGATTCGCGTAGTCGCCGAGGGGATGGGCTGGCGACGTGCCGGGCACCACCTTCCTCCCCTTCTCGGACTGCTCCTTCATCGCGGCCATCATCTGCTCGTGCTGCTCCCGCATCTCCGAGGCCCAATCTCTGGCCTCCTCGCCGAGCAGCTGGTCCAGGATGCTGCGGCAGAGGGCCGCCGGGAACGCCGTGTTGCGGTTGCCGGACACGGCCACGCCGATCTTCTCCGCCGGCAGGAGCTGGAATTCGGTCGTGAAGCCGTCGATGCCGCCCGCATGGGAGAGGTGGTGGCGCCCGCGGTACGTGGCGACGATCCAGCCCATGGCGTAGCCGTGAACGCGGAAGGCGCGGTCCTCGGGGATCGGGAGACCGGACAGCGGGAACTGGACCGAGTGGGTGGTGGCCAGCGACCCGGCCGAGATCAGCCGCCGGCCGTCGAGCTCACCGCCCCCCAACTGGCACAGCAGCCAGCGCGCGGTGTCGTCGGCGCACGAGTTGATCCCGCCGGCCGGTGCGACGTTCGACGCCTCCCGGTACGTGATCGGGACGATGCGCCCGTCGCGCTCGGCGTACGGCTGCGCGTGGTCCGCGAGCCGGGTCACCTCGGCCGTCGACAGGTACGTCGTGCTCATCCCGAGCGGTTCGAAGATCCGCTCGCGAAGCTGCTGCTCGTACGACGAGCCGGTCACGTGCCCGCACACGAAGCCGGCCGCCACGTAGCCGAAGTTGCAGTACTGGAACAGCGTCCGGAGGTCCCTGCTCAGGTCGAGGAACCGCATCCGGCGCACCAGTTCGCCCCGGTCGAGTCCCGGATTCGCCAGCCAGGCGAGGTCGTGGCGCGGGACGCCCGATCGGTGGCAGAGCAGGTCGCGCAGCGTGATGCGCTCCGACGCGACGGCCTCGGCCAGCCGGAAGTCCGGCAGGTACTCCCGGATCGGCCGGTCCCAGTCCAGGAGGCCCTCGTCCACGAGCTGGCCGACCACGAACGAGGTGAACCCCTTGCCGGTCGAGCCGTGCGCGAAGACGGTCCGGGGGGTCACCGGGAGATCGCGCTCCAGGTCGCGTCTGCCGAACCCGCCGGCGAACAGGACCTGGCCGTCCCGAACCACGACCACCTCGACCCCCGGCAGCTCGAACCGCTCGAGCTCCTGGGCGACGTGGGCGGACAGCGCTTCGACGTCCAGCTCGGTGTCAGCGGGGGTTGACCTCATCGCTCTCGGATTCTCTCGCATCTCGTGGAGCTCGGCCGGCCACGATGGCTGGCCGGATTTGTACAACTAGTGCGAGCGGCGCGACCCGGCTCCCGACGGATCCGGGAGATCATCGACGCCGAGTCCCACGGAAGCGACTGACAGCGGAGAAAGGAGCCCGGCGGTGTACGAGTTCGAAGTCAGCGTGTCCAGCGCGGTGAGCACGACGAATGGGAGGGAGGCGGCGGCTGTCGGGCCGCTGACGCCGGCACTGCTCGACCAGATGCAGCGGTACTGGAGCGCCGCCAACTTCCTCACGGTCGCACAGATCTACCTGATGGAGAACCCGCTGCTGCGGGAGCCGCTGCGCCCCGAGCACATCAAGCCGCGGCTGCTCGGCCACTGGGGCACCTCCCCCGGCCTGAACCTGATCTACGTTCACCTCAACCGGCTCGTCAAGGACCGAGACGTGAACGCGATCTACCTGGCCGGACCCGGCCACGGGGGACCGGCGCTGGTGGCTCAGGCCTACCTCGAGGGCACCTACTCCGAGGTCTATCCGGACGTGACCCAGGACCTCCGGGGCGCGCGGCTCCTGTGCCGCCGCTTTTCGACGCCGGGCGGCGTCCCCAGCCATGTCAGCGTGCAGACGCCGGGCTCGATCCACGAGGGCGGCGAGCTCGGATACGTCCTCGCCCACGCCTTCGGCGCGGCCTTCGACAATCCGGACCTGGTCGTCGCCGCGGTGGTCGGCGACGGCGAGGCGGAGACCGGGCCGCTCGCGGGTGCCTGGAGGGGCACCGCGTTCCTGAACCCGACCCGCGACGGCGCGGTGCTGCCGATCCTGCATCTGAACGGATACAAGATCAGCGGCCCCACCGTGATGGGCCGCGACAGCGACGACCACATCCACGCCTTCCTGCGCGGCAACGGCTACGAGGCCCACTTCGTCGAGGGAGACGATCCGATGCGGGTGCACCAGCTGTTCGCCGCGGCGGTCGACTCGTGCTACGCGCGCATTCGCGCCATCCAGCAGCAGGCCCGCGAGAACGGCCTGTTCGAGCGGCCGGTCTGGCCGGCCATCGTCCTGCGCACACCGAAGGGGTGGACGGGCCCGAAGGAGGTGGACGGCCACCCCGTCGAGGGCACCTTCCGCGCGCACCAGGTGCCGCTCTCCGACACGCGTGACAACCCGGAGCGGCTGGCGCAGCTCGAGGCCTGGATGCGCTCCTACCGGCCCGATGCGCTGTTCGACGCCGGTGGCCGGCTGATTCCCGAGCTCGCCGCGCTCGCACCGCGCGGTGATCGCCGCATGAGCGCGAATCCACACGCGAACGGCGGCAAGGTGCTGGTCGACCTGGACCTGCCCGACTTTCGCGACTACGCCGTCGCGGTCGAGCGGCCGGCGGTCGTCCGCCGGGAGTCCACGCGCGAGTTCGGCAAGCTGCTGCGCGACCTCTACACCCGGAACGCGCCGTCGGCGAACTTTCGGCTCTTCTGTCCGGACGAGACGAATTCCAACCGGCTCGGCAACGTGTTCGAGGTCGAGAACCGCTGCTTCGTAGGCCGCACCCTCGACATCGACGATCACGTGACGCACGACGGCCGGGTGATGGAGGTGCTCAGCGAGCACCTCTGCGAGGGCTGGCTGGAGGGCTATACGCTGACCGGCCGCCACGGCCTCTTCGCGACCTACGAGGCGTTCGCGATGGTCTCCGCTTCGATGACCGTCCAGCACACGAAGTGGCTGCAGGAAGCGATCAATCTCCCGTGGCGGGTGCCGATCGCCTCGCTCAACATCCTGCTGACGTCGACCGCCTGGCGCAACGACCACAACGGCTTCAGCCACCAGGGTCCGGGGCTCATCGACGTGATGCTCTCGAAGCGGGGCACGGTCGCGCGCATCTACCTGCCGCCGGACGCCAACTGCCTGCTCTCGGTCGCCGACCACTGCCTCCGCAGCCGCGACTACGTGAACCTGATCGTGATCGACAAGCAGCCGGAGCTCCAGTACCTGGACATGGAGCGGGCCATCGAGCACTGTACGAAGGGGGCTTCGATCTGGCACCGGGCCAGCAGCGACGGCGGCGGGGAGCCGGACGTGGTGCTGGGCTGCGCCGGCGACATTCCGACGCTGGAGACGATGGCGGCGGCGTGGTACCTGCGCCAGGTGGCGCCGGACCTTCGGGTGCGGGTCGTGAACGTCGTGGACCTGATGCGGCTGTTCCCGGTCGCCTACCATCCGCACGGCACGACTGAGGCCGAGTTCGTCGAGCTGTTCACCGCCGACAGGCCGGTCGTCTTCGCGTTCCACGGGTACCGGCGGGCGATCCACGAGATCGTGCACGGTCACCCGGACGTCGATCGCATCCACGTGCGCGGGTTCAGCGAGCAGGGCACGACCACCACGCCGTTCCAGATGGTCGTCCTGAACGAGATGAGCCGGTACCACCTCGCGGCGGAAGCGATTCGCCGGACCCCCCGCCTGCGCGATCGCGCTCAGCTTCTCGTCGCGGAGTGCGAGGCGCGGATCGCCGAGGCCACCGTCTACGCGCTCGAGCACTTCGAGGACCAGCCCGCGATCCGCAACTGGGTCTGGACCGACTGAGCCCTGGAGGTGAGAGATGCCAAACGGCACCGGCGAGTCGACCCGGCCGATCGCGGCGGTCCTGGCAGACGTGGACGGCACGCTGCTGACGAGGGACAAGGTGCTGACCCCCCGCGCGATCCACGCCGTGAGGGAGCTGCACGACCTGGGGGTACTGTTCGCGGTCACGAGCGGACGTCCTCCGCGCGGCCTGACGATGCTGATCGCGCCGCTCGAGATGAGGGCGCCGCTGGCGGCCTTCAACGGCGGCGTCGTCTTCCTCCCCGACATGACGATCATCGACGAACGTGCGGTTCCCGCGGACCTCGCCCCGGCGGTGATCGAGACGATCCGGGCGCACGGTCTGTACGCCTGGATCTACCGCTCCACCGAGTGGTACGTCACCGACCTCCATGCCCCGCACGCGGAGCGGGAGGCGAGGACCGTCCAGTTCCAGCCCACCCTCGTGCCCACGTACGACGGCCTCCTCGACGGTGTCGTCAAGATCGTCGGCGTCAGCGATGACCACGACCTGGTCGCCCGGTGCGAGGCCGCGGTCCAGCGGGAGTTCTCCTCGCGGGTATCGGCCTCGCGGTCGCAGCCGTACTACCTCGACGTGACGCACCCGACCGCGAACAAGGGCTTCGTCGTCGAGCGGCTGTCCAATCGCTTCCAGATCCCCCTCGAACAGATCGCCACGCTCGGCGACCAGCTCAACGACGTGCTGATGTTCGAGCCGAGCGGCATGAGCATCGCCATGGGCAACGCCAGCGATGAGGTGCAGCGGCAGGCCACGTACGTGACTGCGTCGAACGAGGACGACGGCTTCGCGCGCGCGATCGAGGAGTTCGTGCTGCCGCGGGCGGCGGCCCGCCCGCTGAGCTAGGGGCGGACGGCGCGACCGAACCCGGGCCCGGCCCGATCTCAGCTCATCGCGCCGTCAGCGCGCGCCAGCGGCTCGGCGTGAGGCCGTACGTACGCTTGAACTGGCGCGTCATGTGGCTCTGGTCCGCGAACCCGCAGTCGACTGCGGCGCGGGCGAGCGGGTGGCCGCCCTCGATCATGGCCCGCGCCGACTCGAGGCGCCGCAGCGTCCGGTAGCGGTCGGGGCTCGTGCCGAACGCTCGCCGGAAGTGCCGCGTGATGGTGAACCGATCCGTCCCGGCGATCGACTCGAGGACGCGGGCGGACGTCTGCTCGTGAGCGTGCGCTTCCAGGTAGTCGCGCACCCGCTGCACCGCCGGCACGTCGAGGGTCGATCGACCGGGACCTGCCCGGCAGCTCATCGCCAGGAGACCGTCGGCGACCGCCGTGGCGAACTCAGCGCGGCGCAGTTCGTCCATCGGCTCGTCCACGTCTGCGGCCAGGTCGGCGACGGGCCGGGCCGCGGGCGTCACCTCCTGGACCGGATCGGCGACGAACGGGAGTGCGCGGCCGCCGACCGCCTCGTGGACGAGCGCCGGCGCGATGTAGATGATCCGGTAGCCGAAGCCGTCGCGGGTCGCCGGCGCGCCGTCGTGCGGTTCGTCGGGGTGCAGCACGTGCAGCTGACCCGGAAGGCAGACGTGGCGCGAACCGCGGTACCGGAACGTCTGCACGCCGGCCGTCGTGACGCCGATCGCGTAGGTGTCGTGCCGGTGCAGCTCGTAGTGCGAGGTGAGGTAGACGTCGGCGCGCCCGATGCCCGGCGCGCCCGGCCCGAACCGGATCGTCTCCGTCCTGAAGTTCAAGACAGGTGCAAGACTACCCGCCGCGGCAGCGCTCGCGATCGGGCGGGTTGTCGGACGAACCTCCCGATCAGGCCGGCCCCCGGGGTCAGACCAGCGCCGCGGCCGCCGGCTGGCGCGGTCTGAGCACCACCTCCAGCACCTGGTCGACGCGGTCGACGAGCCGCCACTCGAGCCGCTCCCGCGCGTCCGCCGGCACGTCCGTCAGGTCCCGCTCGTTCCGGTGCGGCAGGATCACGCCCTTCAGCCCCAGGCGGTCCGCAGCCAGCACCTTCTCCTTGATGCCGCCGACCGGGAGCACGAGCCCGCGCAGCGTCACCTCCCCGGTCATGGCCCACCGGCGGTCGACGGGCCGCCTCGTCGCGGCCGAGATGAGGGCCGTGGCGAGCGTGACGCCGGCGGAGGGCCCGTCCTTGGGCACCGCCCCGGCCGGCACGTGGATGTGCAGGTCGTGCTTGCTGAAGAAGTCCGGCGTCAGGCCCAGGTCCTCGGCGCGCCCGCGCGCGTACGTGATCGCCGCGCGCGCGGATTCCTGCATCACGCTGCCGAGCTGACCGGTCAGCGTCAGCTGCCCGCTGCCCGGCACGACGCTGGCCTCTACCGTCAGCACGTCGCCTCCCACCGGCGTCCAGGCCAGGCCCGTGGCAGCGCCGACCGTCTCCTCCTCCAGCAGCGCGTCGTCGTCGAGCCGCGGCGGGCCCAGCCACTCGGTCAGCGCGTCCACGGTCACCCGCACGGGCGACTCGTCGCCGGACGCGCGCCGCCTGGCGACCTTGCGGCAGACGGCGGCGAGCTGGCGCTCGAGCTGCCGCACGCCGGCCTCACGCGTCCAGCCCCGGATCAGGCGCGTCATCACATCGTCGTCCAGCAGCACGGTCCCGTCCGGCAGCCCGTGCTCCTCCATTTCCCTGGGCAGCAGGTGCCGCCGCGCGATCTCGCGCTTCTCGCCGTCGGTGTAGCCCGGGAGCTGGATGACCTCCATCCGGTCGACCAGGGGCGCCGGGATCGTGTCAAGGACGTTGGCCGTGCAGATGAAGAAGACGCGGCTCAGGTCGTACGGCACGTCGAGGTAGCTGTCCACGAAGGCGTGGTTCTGCGCCGGGTCGAGGACCTCGAGGAGCGCGGCCGAGGGGTCGCCCTGGAAGCTGACACCCAGCTTGTCGACCTCGTCCAGCATGAACACCGGGTTCCGGCTTTCCGCCCGGCGCATGCCCTGGATGATCCGGCCGGGAAGCGCGCCCACGTACGTCCGCCGGTGGCCGCGGATGTCGGCCTCGTCGCGCACCCCGCCGAGGGAGGCGCGCACGAACGGGCGCCCCAGCGCCCGGGCGATCGACTGTCCGAGGGACGTCTTGCCGACCCCGGGCGGTCCCACGAGGCAGAGGATGGGACCGCGGATCCCGCCCCGGAGCTTCGTGACGGCCAGGTAGTCGGTGATCCGGTCCTTGATCCGGTCGAGGCCGTAGTGGTCCTCGTCCAGCACCGCGCGGGCCTGGGCCAGGTCGATGCTGTCGGGCGGCGGGTCCGCCCACGGCAGGTTCTGGATCCAGTCGAGACGGGTCCGGACGATCGCGTACTCGGGCGAGGCCGGGTTGATCGCCGCGAGCCGGGAGAGCTCGCGGTTGACCTCGGTGCGGACCTCCTCGGGCAGGTCCTTCGCCTCCAGGTCGCGGCGGAGCGCGTCGACCTCGGCCTGCTGCGGGTCGAGCTCGCCCAGCTCGCGCTGGATCGCGCTCAGCTGCTCGCGCAGTAGGGCCTCGCGCTGCTGGCGGCCGGCCCGGGCGCCCACCTGCTCCCGGATCTGCTGCGAGACCTCCAGGTACCGCCGGCGCTCCTCGCTCAGCTCCAGCACCAGCTCGAGGCGGGGGATGGGATCGATCGTCTCCAGCACCCGCTGTCGCTGACCGGGCGGCAGCTCGATCGTCATCGCCACGACGTCCGCCAGCTCGCCGGCGTCGCTCGCGTTGGCCGCGAGCATGACGACCTCGTCCGCGACGGTCGGGGAGGCGGCGGCGACCGCGCGCAGGCTGTTGATCACCGCCTCGCGGAGCGGGTTCCCGAGCACCGGCACCTGGGGCGGGCGAATGGTCTCGACCGCCACCTCGGCGAACGGCTCGCGCCCCGCCACCGACAGCCGTCGCACGCGAGCGACGCCCTGGACCAGCAGCTGGATCGGCCCGGCCGGCAGGCGCACGAGGCGTGCGATCCGGGCGCTGACGCCGATCTCCGCGGCCGCCTCGACGTCCGTCCCCTGCTCGAGCGCGAACAGCGCCAGGGGGACGTTCCGGCCGGCCGCGGCCTCGACCGCTGACGTCGGCCCCGGGTCCTGCACGAGCAGCCCCGCCACCAGGCCCGGGAACACGATCACCGTGGGCAGGACGAGCGCCGGCTGCGTGCCCCCGTTCGCCACGGGCGGAGGCGGAGCGCCGGTCAAGCCGTCGTCACCCGGACGCGGATGGGCCCCGTCCGGCGCTTCGGGATCGTGACGACGAGCTGGCCGTTGGTGAGCTCGGTGCGCAGCCCGGTCAGATCGGCGGTGCCCGGGAGGCGGATCCGCCGTTCGAAGTAGCCTCGCGCCGATTCGATCAGGTGCGCTCGGACGCCAGCCGGCAGGGGGACGTGCCGGGACCCGGTGACGACGAAGGACCGGTCGACCACCATCGCCTCGACGTCCTGGGCGCGCACACCGGGAAGGGCGAAGACGAGGAGGAAGCTGTCCGCCGCCTCGTAGACGTCGAGCGCGGGCTGCCATTCGACGTTGGGCCCGACGGGTTCGTCGGCGAAGCTGCCGGCCTGGACCGGCTGCCGCACCCAGATCAGCGTGACGTGCTCACCTCCTCGATGCGTCGCTCGACTGATCGTAAGCCGTCGGTGAGAACGGGCGTCTTCTCACCGATGCGTTCGGACGCCTCCTCGGGGCGGTCGCCCACCGGGAGTCGCCGGGCGCCCGGTGCATAATCGGGCGCCAGATGCCACTCTCCGCGCGATGTGCCGCGACCTTGCTGCTCGCGGCCTGGTGCGTGGCCGCGGCGGGAATCGCGGCGGCGGTCACTGCCGCGGCCGCTGGCTCCGACAACACGTGGACGCCCGCCGGCGCCTTCGTGGAAAAGCTGAACAGCCCGGTCTTCGCCCTGACCGTCGACCCGGCGGACGGCAGGCGGCTCCTGGCCGGCACGGCCAGCGGCACGATCTACCTCAGCTCGGACGGCGGCGCGTCCTGGAAGCCGGTCCGGAGCGGTGCCGGGCACGCGGTCCTGGCCCTGGCCTTCGACCCGGGCAGGCCGGGCGCGCTGCTCGCGGGGACGCGAGGCGGCGGCATCCTGCGCAGCGCCGATGGCGGCGCCAGCTGGCAGGACCAGCCGGGCGGCGAGGCCAGGACCGTGCGGGCGTTTGCGTTCGTGAGCGGTGCCGCGCTCGCCGCCAGCGACGAGGGCGTCCTGCGCAGCCGGGACGGCGGACCCTGGT
>Ga0126369_10003344_pt1 | contig 11590 bp, 8 predicted proteins | sample PanSoiMetaPlot_1_FD_109646 | JGI IMG/M metagenome (GOLD analysis project Ga0126369, IMG submission 109646) | Tropical forest soil microbial communities from Panama - MetaG Plot_1 | ecosystem: Environmental > Terrestrial > Soil > Tropical forest > Bulk soil | place: Panama | collected 2016-02-17 | reverse complement strand
GCAGCCACAGTGAAGCCTGCAGTCATTGGGGTTCGTGCTCGCACGGTGGAGGGCGGGTCGCAGCGGCAGTCTGCCAAGGCCGAAACGGATCCCGCTCCTCATGCAACGCCAGAGACACGGCCGCCGCGGTTCAATACGTCGGTGGGGTCCGGCTTCTTTATCACAGCTGACGGCTACGCTGTGACCAACAACCACGTCGTGAAGGGAAGTTCGACGGCTGAGGTTCGCACCGACGACGGCAAAACGTATCGATCGAGAGTAGTTGCTACGGATCCGTCGACCGATCTCGCCCTCCTCAAGGTGGATGACCGGAACGATTTCGCACATGTGCACTTCGCCGACGAGGCGCCTTCGGTCGGCGATTGGATCATCACGGTCGGGAATCCGTTCGGCTTCAGCGGCACGGTCACGGCCGGGATCGTTTCAGCGCAAGGGCGGGATGTGGGAAAGGAGTCCGGAGGGAAAGGCCTGTACGACCTTATTCAGATCGACGCACCCGTCAATAGAGGTGACTCCGGTGGCCCAACCTTCGACCTCGCCGGAAACGTGATCGGCGTGAATACGATGATTTTTTCGCCGACAGGCGCCTCAGTCGGGATTGCCTTCGCGATCCCCTCCAGCCGGGCAAAGCCGGTCATCGAACAGCTCAAGGACAGGGGTTCGGTGGCGCGCGGCTGGTTGGGAATACACTACCAAACCGTTTCGCCCGCGATTGCCGACAGCCTGAAATTGGAGAAGCCGTCCGGCGTGCTGGTGGCCGATGTCCAGCCGGGCGGCCCCGCGGCCGAGGCAGGCCTCGTGGCAGGTGATCTCGTCAATTCCGTCAATGGCGAGACCATCGGGAGCGCGCGTGACTTCACCCGCGCATTGGATGACACGGCACCAGGCTCAGTGGTGATACTAGGCGTCGCGCAAAAAGGGAACGAGAAATTCATTACCGCCACCGTGGGCGAACCCCCGCCACCCGAGGTGCCTAAGCAACCGAACGTCGGAAATCAGAACGGTGGCCCTGAGCGGCCACAACTCGGACTGGCACTTGCTCCGGCGGGCGCGGTGAGCGACGCAACGCGCCGCGGCGCCCTCGTTGTCGGGGTTGATCCGGGCGGGCTTGCTGCTGGCCGCGGAATTGATCCCGGCGACGTGATTCTCGATGTGGCCCAGCAGGCAGTCACAACGCCTGAGGATGTCTACAGGATCGTTGCCGACGCGCAACGTGCCGGAAGCCAATCAGTATTGGTGCGGATCAGGTCGGGCGACACCGCGCAGTTCATCGCACTTCCCATCGGCTGATGGTTCGGCTGCGAAGGCTCGCCATCATGGCGCGAATACCGCTGTTCGAAGCCGCGCGCGTCGCCTGGTTTGCGCACATGGACGAAAGCAAGCTTCGTAATCACCGGAGTCCCAGGCCCCGTATCCCGGTTGCCTCCAAGGCCGCCTGCGCTATCGAGGTCCGATCCGCCTTAAATCATTCACGACGCAAGCACGTGCCGTAAGCGAGGTCCCCATCTGCCGGACGAGCCCGTCGTGTCTTGCCGGTTCGCTGAGCGGCTAACGGCGTGGCGTCGCCACCGGGCGGCCCCGGTGATCGCTGGCCGGACGTCCAGCGACCTGCGGGCAGTGGTCCTGGATACGAAATGCCGCAACCGCAACGGCGCCGCGGTCGGCAAGCTCAGCGCCCATGCGGCAGGCGAAGCCATTGACATCTCGGGATTCGAGCTTTCAAACGGTAAATCCATTCTCATAAAGATTGGACCGACCGGTTCCCTCACGCCGATCACGGAATTTACGCTATGGCCGGACGTGGCCGGCGAAGCGCAAGCGAGGCGAACAAATTGGCGACCTGGTGCGTTAATTCGGGCGGCGGACAGGTAGCGAACATGGATCGAGAAGGCACAAAAGCGCGCATCCCCTCGCAACAGACCCTCGGCAATTCTGCAAAGCGTGGGCCGGACATGACCGCGTCGGCCGCGGTGAAGGCCGCGGCAAGGAGCCCTTCCGGCCGACAGCTCGCGCCGGCGACCATGACGATTTTCGGCGCCGCTGGCGACCTGACCAAGCGTCTCATCGTGCCGGCCCTCTGCCACCTTGTGCGAGCCGGGAAGCTTCCGGACGAATTTGCGATCATCGGCGTCGATCACAATGACCGGACCACCGAACAGTGGCGCCAAACTCTGACTGAGACAATGCAGGCCTTCACGCACGCCGGAGGACGCGAGCGGCAGGCCGACGCCATCGACGAACAGATATTGTCATGGCTCGCTCGTCGCATGCAATACATGTGCGGAGACTTTACTCAGCCCGAAATCTTCAGCCGGCTCGAGAAGCTGTTGACCGTTCAACAGACGCGGCAGAGCGGTACCGGAAATGTGCTGTTCTATCTGGCGATCGCCGACCGGTTCTTTGGTCCGATAATCGGCCAGCTCGGCCGTGCCGGGCTCGCGCGTCAGTCAGAGAATGCTTGGCGGCGGGTGGTCATCGAAAAGCCTTTCGGTCACGATCTTGCCTCGGCCAAGGCTCTCAACGCGCAGATCCTGAGAGTGCTGTCCGAAGATCAGATCTATCGAATCGATCATTTCCTCGGCAAAGAAACGGTTCAGAACATTTTGGTGTTGCGCTTCGCTAACGGCATCTTCGAGCCGCTCTGGAATCGGGATCACATCGATCACGTTCAGATCACCGCCGCGGAGACCGTGGGTGTCGAGGCCCGCGGCCGTTTTTACGAACAAACCGGCGCCTTACGGGACATGGTGCCGAACCATCTGTTCCAGCTGCTTGCCATGATCGGAATGGAGCCGCCGATCTCATTCGATGCGGACGCCGTGCGCGCCAAGACGACGGAGTTGCTCCAGGCGATCCACTCCATTTCGCCCGCCGACGCCGTGCGCGGTCAGTACGGCGCGGGCACCGTGCTCGGTCAGAAAGTCAGGGATTATCGGCACGAGCCCGACGTGGCACCGAAATCCGGGACGGAGACCTATGTGGCGCTCAAGCTCGGCATCGACAATTGGCGTTGGGCCGGCGTGCCATTCTATCTGCGCACAGGCAAGTGTCTTTCCGCCCGCACCACGGAGATCGCGGTGCAATTCCGTCAGGCGCCCTACTCGCTCTTTCGCGACACCCCGGTCGAGCAACTGCCCGCCAACATTCTGACGCTTCGCATTCAACCGGATGAGGGGCTGTCGGTCAGCTTCAGCGCCAAGCGACCCGGCGCCGAGATCGAAATCGACGGTGTCGAAATGGACTTTGCATACCGCGACTATTTCGCGCCGATCGCGTCGGTCGGGTACGAGACGCTGATCTACGATTGCCTGATCGGCGACGCCACCTTGTTCCAGCGGGCCGATACCGTCGAGGCCGCTTGGTGTGCGGTGCAGAGTCTGCTCGATGCCTGGGCGCGCGACCCCGCCGATGATTTTCCCAATTATGCCGCCGGCAGCGCCGGTCCCGATGCCGCCGATCACCTGATTGCACGTGATGGGCGTGCGTGGCTGCCGATCAGGGGCAGTCATCGGCACCCGGAACACAGCGCATAAGAGGCTTTGCGCAACATCATCGGGGCGAAATGAGGTGCCGACATGAAAGCGACGCGGGTCCTGCATGATCTGGGCCAGAGCATCTGGCTCGACAACATCACACGGAGTTTGTTGAGGACGGGCGGACTGCGCCGCTACATTCACGATTTCTCCGTGACCGGCCTGACATCCAATCCGACAATCTTCGATCACGCGATCAGGCACGGCGACGACTACGATGACGCGATCAAAAGTAAGCTTGCGGAAGGCAAGTCGGGGGAGAAGTTGTTCTTCGAACTCGCGATCGAGGACCTCACACAGGCAGCGGACCTCTTCCGGCCGGTTTACGATCGGACCTGCGGCGTGGACGGTTGGGTCTCGCTCGAAGTCTCACCGCTGCTGGCGCACGATACCAAGTCAACGATTGCCGCAGCCAAGGACCTGCACGCGCAGGCGCGACGTCCCAACGTCATGATCAAGATTCCCGGCACGCCCCAAGGCCTGCCGGCCATTGAAGAAGCGATATTTGCCGGGGTGCCGATCAACGTCACGCTGCTGTTCTCGAACGAGCAGTACCTGGCCGCTGCAAATGCTTTCATGCGCGGTATCGAACGACGCATCGAAGCGGGATTGAAGCCCGATGTCGCGTCGGTGGCATCGATCTTCATCAGCCGGTGGGACGTCGCAGTGACCGGCAAGGTGCCCGGGGCGCTCAATGATCGGCTCGGCATCGCCGTCGCCAAGCGTGCCTACAAGACCTATCTCGGCTTGCTGAGTTCGCCCAGCTGGATGCGCGCCTGTAATGCGGGAGCGCGGCCACAACGCCTGCTGTGGGCCAGCACCGGGACCAAGAACCCGAACGCTTCGGATGTCCTGTACGTCAAGGCCCTGGCGGCGCCATTCACGGTGAACACCGTGCCGGAGAATACGCTGAAAGCCCTTGCCGAACACGGAAATGTGGGCGCGACGATGCCCGTGGATGGTGGCAATGCCGAAGAGGAACTGGCGCGGTTCGCCGGGGCGAAGATCGATATCGGCGCGCTGTCGACTGAGCTCCAAGAGGAAGGTGCCAAGTCGTTCGGCAAATCTTGGAACGACCTGATGAGCATGATCAGCTCCAAATCCGCCGCCCTCCAGCGTGCGAGCTAGCTGCCTGTCATGAATGCGAAGCGCACCACACCGGGACCAGGTCAAGTCGCCATCGCCGAGAGCCCCTCGGTCAAAAAAGTGCTGGTCGTCGACGTGGGTGGGACCTCAGTCAAGATTCTTGTCAGCGGGCAAAGCCAGCACCGTTCATTTCCCTCGGGGCCGGACCTTACTCCCAAGCGGATGGTGTCTGGTGTCAAAGAACTTGCTGCGGATTGGAGCTATGAGGTGATGTCGATCGGCTATCCCGGACCGGTTCCCCGCGGCCGGCCGATCGCCGAACCGTATAATCTGGCACGAGGTTGGGTCGGGTTCGATTATGCAGCCGCATTCGATCATCCCGTGAAGGTCGCCAACGACGCCGCGATGCAAGCCTTAGGCAGCTACAGGGGCGGCAAAATGCTCTTTTTGGGTCTTGGAACCGGACTCGGGACGGCCATGATTGTCGAGGGCATCGTGGAACCCATGGAACTCGGTCACCTGCCCTACGAGGAGCATACTTACGAACATTACGTCGGCCAGGCCGGCCTGGAACGTTATGGCAAGAAACAGTGGCGACGCTATGTTGCCGACGTCGTGGCACGCCTCATCGCCGCGCTCGAGCCCGACGACACGGTGATTGGAGGAGGCAACGTTAAAAAGCTCAAAACGCTCCCGCCGCATTGTCGAGCAGGTGACAACGCCAATGCCTTCCGCGGCGGCTTTCGAATGTGGGATGACGGGAACAGCAGGGCTCGCTCCGGATAACGACTTGAGGAATCGGAAAGGATGTCGCAGATGGCTACGCGATTGGAGACACCTCGCACGCGATCGGCGAGCCAACGTGCGGCATGGCAGGCGCTCAGAGACCACCATGCGACAATGCGAAGCGTGCACCTGCGCAACCTGTTCGCGGATGATCCAAAGCGCGGCGAGCGGATGACGGCGGAGGCCGCGGGCGTCCTCCTCGACTATTCGAAGAATCGCATTGATGACGAGACGCTCTGCTTGCTTGTCGAACTCGCCGAGCAATCCGGGCTGCGAGGTAGAATCGACGCGATGTTTCGCGGCGAGAAGATCAACGTGACGGAAAATCGTGCGGCTCTGCACGTGGCGCTCCGAGCACCGAAAGGAGCGTCGATCGTTGTTGACGGCGAGAACGTAGTGCCGGAAGTTCATGCCGTGCTCGATAAGATGGCCGAGTTCGCCAACTGCATCCGCAACGGCGAATGGAAAGGCCATACCGGAAAACGCATCCGCAACGTCATCAATATCGGCATCGGCGGCTCCGACCTCGGGCCGGTGATGGCATATGAGGCGCTCAAGTTCTACAGCGACCGCGCCATGACGTTCCGCTTCGTGTCCAACGTGGACGGCACCGATTTCATCGAGGCGACACGCGATCTGGACGCGGCGGAGACACTGTTCATCGTCTCGTCGAAGACCTTTACCACGCTGGAGACCATGACCAACGCGCATAGCGCGCGCGACTGGTTGCTGGGTGGCCTAGGAGGTGATGCCAGGGCAGTCGCAAGACATTTCGTTGCTGTCTCGACGAATGCCGGAAAAGTCGGGGAATTCGGGATCGACGTCGCCAACATGTTCGAGTTCTGGGACTGGGTCGGCGGCCGCTACTCGATAGATTCGGCCATCGGCCTTTCAACCATGCTTGCAATTGGCCCCGATCACTTCCGAGCCATGTTGGACGGGTTCCATGCGATCGACGAACATTTTCGTACCGCACCCTTCGAGCGCAACTTGCCGGTGCTCATGGGTCTCTTCAGCCTCTGGTACAACGACTTCTTCGCTGCGCAGACCGTCGCGGTGCTCCCCTACGACCAGTATCTGAAGCGCTTCCCGGCATACCTTCAGCAGCTGACAATGGAGAGTAATGGGAAGCACGTGACGCTCGCCGGAACTCCGGTGGCCGATCAGACCGGTCCGATCTACTGGGGTGAGCCCGGAACCAACGGGCAACACTCGTTCTATCAGTTGATCCATCAGGGCACCCGGCTCATTCCTTGTGACTTCATCGCCTTCGGACAGCCGCTCAACAGGCTTGGCCGGCATCACGATATGCTGCTGGCGAATGTATTTGCGCAGACCGAGGCACTCGCTTTCGGGAAGGCCTGCGAGCAGGTCAAGGCCGAAGGCGCCCCCGACTGGCTCGTCCCACACCGCGTGTTCGAAGGTAACCGACCGTCCAACACTATTATGATGGATCGTTTGACTCCGGCGGCCCTGGGAAAGCTGGTTGCACTCTACGAGCACAGCGTCTTCACCCAGGGCGCCATCTGGGACATCGACTCGTTCGATCAGTGGGGCGTCGAACTCGGTAAGGTCCTGGCCCAGCAGATCATCCCGGAGCTCGAGAGCAAAGCCGAGCCCGGACTTGGCCACGACAGCTCGACCAATCATCTGATCCGCTGGTATCGCAAGCTCAAGGCGCAGCGCGATGACTGACGGCATTATCTTCGACAACGGCGAAAGCGTCACCGCCGCTATCCAACGGCAAATGCAATTCAGCTCTAACGGGAGGTGTCATGCAGCTCGCGATGATCGGATTGGGCAGAATGGGTTCCAACATGGTCCGACGCCTCATTAAAGGCGGCCATCAGTGCGTGATCTTCGACATGTCGCCGAACGCGATTGCGGATTTGGTGCGAGACAAGGCGATCGGGGCGTCTTCGCCCGTGGAGCTCGTGGGCAAGTTGGAGAAGCCGCGCAAGATTTGGCTGATGGTTCCGGCGGCCGTCGTGGATAAGACCATTGCCGATCTCGTGCCTTACCTCGAGAGTGGCGACATCCTGATCGACGGCGGTAACTCGTACTACGTGGACGACATCCGGCGCGCCCGTGAGCTCGCGTCGAAAGGGATCAACTACGTGGATGTCGGAACCAGTGGGGGCGTTTGGGGCCTGGACCGCGGCTACTGCATGATGATCGGCGGACCGGAGGCGGCCGTGCGGCATCTCGATCCGATCTTCAAGACACTGGCGCCTGACGTGGGGCACATCCCGCGTACGCCTGGCCGCGAGCGACTCGGCGGCACCGCCGAGCTCGGGTATCTGCACTGCGGGGCGCACGGTGCGGGTCACTTCGTCAAGATGGTTCATAATGGGATCGAGTACGGGGTCATGGCCGCCTATGCCGAAGGGATGAACATTCTGCGCCACGCGAATGTCGGCGAGCATCAGCACGCGATCGACGCCGAAACGACGCCGCTGCGAAATCCGGAGTTCTATCGATACGACCTCAATTTGCGCGACATCGCAGAGGTCTGGCGGCGCGGCAGCGTCATCGCGTCGTGGCTGTTGGACCTCACTGCAGCCGCGCTGACCAAGGATCCTTCGCTCGCGAGCTTCACCGGCAGGGTATCCGATTCCGGAGAAGGACGCTGGACGATAAAAGCCGCGATTGACGCGGCGGTGCCGGCTCCCGTGCTCTCGACCGCCCTCTATGAACGTTTCAGCTCACGCGGCGAAGCGACTTTTGGCGACAAGCTGCTCTCCGCGATGCGCTACGAGTTTGGCGGCCACGTGGAGAAATCCGCGGGCTGAAAACCGAGGGTGAAAATCCATGTCGGGCGGACGCAGCGTCTTCTCATGAAGACGCCAATGGGAAGGAAGACTCCGAACGAGAGGCTCGGCGCGTGAAGATCGAAGTCTACCCTGATGATAATGTTGTCGCTCGCAAGGCAGCGACGATCATCGCCGACGACATACGCGCTGCGGTGACGTCCCGCGGACGGTTCATCATGGCGGTCAGCGGCGGCCGCACGCCGTGGCGAATGCTGCGCACATTAGCTGAGGAGCGCCTTCCCTGGGAGGGTGTGCACATCTTTCAAGTGGATGAGAGGGTCGTACCGGCAGCCAGCGCGGACCGAAATCTCGCTCATTTGCGCGAAAGCCTGCTCGATCAAGCGCTGTTGCTCTCCGACCACATCCACGCAATGCCTGTCGAAGCAGCAGATCTCGGTCGCGCGGCGGAGCAGTACGCCCGGACACTGCGGGACGTGGCAGGCTCCCCGGCGGTGCTCGATCTGGTTCATCTCGGGCTCGGACCGGACGGCCACACCGCATCGCTGGTGCCTGGAGATCCGGTCCTCGATGCCGCTGATGCGGACGTCGCAACGACCGGTCCCTACCAGGGGCGACGTCGGATGACGCTGACTTTTCCAATCATCAACCGCTCCCGGCTGATCCTTTGGCTGGTGACCGGTGACGAGAAGGCTGAAGCGCTGGTGCGCCTGCGCGACGGCGATCGATCCATCCCGGCGTCCCGCGTGCGTCGGGATCGCGCACTGATAGTGGCCGATCGCGCAGCAGCCGAAAGGCTAGGCACCGACGAAAAACTGGAGGCGCAAAAATGAGTGCTACTGCCAACCCCCTGGTGAATTCGCCCGGACCGATGACCAACGGGCAATTGGATCAATTGTCGATCAATTGCATTCGCACGCTGTCGATGGATGCTGTGCAGCAGGCGAAGTCCGGGCATCCTGGAACGCCGATGGCGCTGGCTCCGCTCGTCTATACGCTGTGGAACCGCGTCATGCGCTTCGATCCGCAAGACGCGATTTGGCCAAACCGCGATCGATTCGTGCTCTCCAATGGTCACGCCTCGATGCTGCTGTGGTCGGTGCTCCACCTCTCCGGGACTCGCGCCGTGAACGCCGAATACGAGCGGCTGGGGCAACCCGCGGTTTCGCTGGAGGATATTCGTCGCTTCCGCCAGCTCGGCAGCAAGGCTCCAGGTCATCCGGAGTACCATTGGGTTTCGGGGGTCGAGGCGACGACCGGGCCGTTGGGCCAGGGCGTCGCGACCAGCGTGGGCATGGCCATTGCCCAGGCATGGCTCGCCAACCGCTACAATCGCCCCGACTTCGAGATTTTCGACTACGATATCTACGTGGTGTGCAGCGACGGCTGCATGATGGAGGGCGTGGGTTCGGAAGCGGCGTCGCTCGCCGGTCATCTTGCCCTTGATAACCTCTGCTGGATTTATGACAACAACCACATCTCGATCGATGGCAACACGCGCATCACCTTCACAGAGGACATCGCTGCCAGGTTCCTGGGGTACGGATGGAACGTTCTGCGCGTTGGCGACGCCAATGACATCGACCGGATCGGGCACGCCTTGGACGTCTTTCACAAGACCAAGGGCCGCCCGACATTCATCATTCTGGATAGTCACATCGGCTACGGTTCGCCGCACAAGCAGGATACCGCCGCTGCTCACGGCGAGCCACTCGGCGAGGAGGAGGTGCGTCTAACCAAACGTGATTACGGCTGGCCCGAGGACACCAAGTTTCTGGTTCCCAATGCAGTGCGGGCCCATTTCGCTGCAGGGATCGGAGCCCGCGGAGGTCAGGCCCGCAGCCGGTGGACCCAACTGTTCGAGGCTTATCGATCGAAATATCCGGAGCTTGCGACCGAGATCGATTTGATGCAGCGGCGTGAACTGCCGGCCGGATGGGATCGCGGACTCCCCGTCTTTCCCGCCGACCCCAAGGGCATCGCAGGAAGGGACGCGTCGGGCAAGGTGCTCAATGTGCTTGCCCAGAATATCCCCTGGCTGCTGGGGGGATCGGCCGACTTGGCCTCGTCCACCAAGGCGGCCTTGACTTTCGATGGCGCCGGAAGCTTTGAGCCTGAAACTCCCGGCGGCAGGAACTTGCATTTTGGCGTCCGCGAGCATGCGATGGCTGCCGCAGTCAACGGACTCGCGTTGTCCAAACTGCGAGCCTTCGGCGCCACATTCCTGATCTTCAGCGACTATGCGCGGCCGGCCATTCGGCTATCGGCCATGATGGAACTGCCCACCATCTTTGTGTTCACCCACGATGCGATGGGCGACGGCGAAGACGGTCCGACACACCAGCCGGTGGAGCAGCTGGCGTCCTTCCGCGCGGAACCAGGCCTGGTGGTGTTGCGACCATGCGACGCCAATGAGGTCGTCGAGGCCTATCGCTATGTCATGCAGCTGCGACACGAACCGGCGCTGCTGGCGCTGTCACGCCAGCCCTTGCCAACATTGGACCGCAGCAAGTATGCGTCCGCATCGGGCCTCGCGCGCGGAGCCTATGTGCTCGCCGACCCACCGGGCGGAAAGCCTGAGGTGATCCTCGTCGCGTCGGGCAGCGAGGTCAGCCTCTGCATCGACGCCCACGAGGACCTGCTTGCCGAGGGCATTCGCTCGCGCGTGGTATCGATGCCGTCCTGGGATATTTTCGAACACCAGACCCAAGCCTACCGGGACAGCGTGCTGCCACCCGACGTCACGGCGCGCGTCGCGGTAGAGCAGGCGTCGACCTTCGGATGGGACCGCTATGTCGGCAGATCCGGCCGCGTGATCGGGATGAAGACATTCGGTGCGTCGGCCCCACTCAAAGAGCTGCAACGAAAATTCGGCTTCAAGCCGGAGCGCGTAACGGAGATGGCCAGAGCGCTCATTGGCAAGCGCAAGACGAATTGAACTTTGGCACGCGTCGCGTCGATCGGGAAATTGCTCACGCGAGACTGCGCTTTCCAAGACAGGCCGAGGTGCGATGACCAGGACGTCCGCCGTTGTCTTCCTGTTCGACGTCGATAACACTCTCATCGACAATGATAGCATGCAGGCCCATCCGAGCGAGCACCTGGAGCAGACATGCGTCGCTCCGTGGCCGGCGAATGCGTTACCGCCGGATGCCGTGGAGACCAAATTATTGTGCGATAACGGCGAGCGATTGGTTTCCCGAGCGCTGTTCGCACGGTTTTGTGGCTCGATCAATGTTATGCGCCGTGTTGATGAGCGCAATGTGGGAGAAAGCTTGCGGAAAATTGCCAAGCAGACGCCGGGCAACGGGGTCATATTCCTCGGACAGCAGGCCGACATCGTTGCGTAGGGACGTCAGCCGCTCGAACAGTTTCCGTGCATCGTCACGACGACCGAGCAGAACGTATGCATCG
>Ga0126369_10003343_pt1 | contig 11591 bp, 12 predicted proteins | sample PanSoiMetaPlot_1_FD_109646 | JGI IMG/M metagenome (GOLD analysis project Ga0126369, IMG submission 109646) | Tropical forest soil microbial communities from Panama - MetaG Plot_1 | ecosystem: Environmental > Terrestrial > Soil > Tropical forest > Bulk soil | place: Panama | collected 2016-02-17 | reverse complement strand
TTCGCGCAAAATCGGCAGGAAATAGCGGGAGCGGCGCATGAATTCTCGGTCTTTTGCTATCGCGCCAGGCACACAAGACGCAAGCCGGCCGAAAAGACAAGAGTTCCGCTTGGCTCAGACGCCTGAGGAGAAGGCCGATCTTTCTTAGCGACAATCTGATGACAAGCGGCCCGACATCAATTAGAAAAGCGCGTCCGGTCCAGTTTGTCGCGAAGCGTCGCGGGCAAAGTGGCCGGGTTTTTATAGGTCCAAAAACATAGGTCCAAGTCTCGGGAGGGCCACCCCGCGACCCAAAGTGTCGCCAGCCGCGCCTCGATTTGAGAACAAGCGGTGTTCGGGTTACCAAGGATCCTCGAAGCAGGGCAGCGGCCCTGCTTTTTCTTTGGCCGGAACAACCTTTTTAGATCATCTAATTCTTCAATTATTTAGCGTAACACATTGAATTAGCGTGATTTAAAAAGAACCTTAGCAAGACCATCAACCGTCACCCAATGCTCTGCATAAACACCATAACAGAGGGCATAGATCGCGGCCGCGATCACAGTCGTCCACAGGAGCTTCCACCCAATCCGCGCTTTGCTGGGGGCCCCGGGATCGGTGCCCGGCGCGATTTCGTCCCCTTCGTGCTGGCTCTTGATGCCCCAAGGCAGGACCGCAAACAGCACCACCCACCAGATCAGGAAGAAGATCGCGAGCGCGGTGGCGGTTGGCATTTCAGGCCTGTTCGAGTTCGACCAAGGTGCCGGCAAAGTCTTTGGGATGTAGAAACAGCACCGGCTTGCCGTGCGCCCCGATTTTGGGCTCGCCATCGCCCAGGACCCGCGCGCCACTCGCTTTGAGCGCATCGCGCGCCGCGCGAATATCCTCAACCTCGTAGCAGATGTGGTGGATGCCGCCGTCCGGATTGCGGTCGAGGAACTTGGCGATTGGCGAGGTGTCCCCAAGCGGCTCAAGCAATTCGATTTTGGTGTTGGGCAGTGTGACGAACACGGTCGTCACACCGTGTTCAGGCTGCGGCACTGCGGCTGATACCTCCGCCCCCAGTAGGTCGCGATAGATCGCGGCGGCCTTGCCAAGTTCGCGCACGGCAATGGCGACGTGATTGAGCCGACCGATCAAATTCTTATTCCTTCGCACCTTAAAGCCGCGCGGCCATCCTACACGACGAGCACGTGCACATGGCAAATCGGCTTTTTGCCCCAATGCCCGGCGATGGCCGCTCGCACGGCGCGGCGCAAGCTTTCGGCCACTTCGTCCGGATCGCGGCGGCGTTGCTTTGGCAGCGTCTCGAATGTCTCCTCAACGGAGCGGCGCGCGACCTCCTCCAACGGCGTGCCGGCGGCATCGGTTTCCGGCAACCCGATAAGCTCAACCTCGGGGTCACTCACGAGCACACCTTTGTCGTTGACTGCGATCGCGACCGAGACGATTCCGGAGAAAGACAGCCGGCGGCGCGCGGCGATGGTGCGCGCCTCGGCGTCGATCACCAGCGCGCCGTCCTTGTACAGGCGGCCGGAGGGAAGCTGGTCGACAATTTCCGCCGGCCCCGGCGCCAAGCGGAGCAGATCGCCGTTGCGGCAAACCAAGACTTGCGGCACGCCGGCACGGCGGGCGAGCTCGGCATGTTCGTTAAGATGTAGCGCCTCGCCATGGGCCGGGATCAGGATTTTCGGCCGCACCCAGCCGATCATGTCCCGCAATTCGTCGCGCCTGGGATGGCCGGAGACATGAACGAGGTGGGTGCGGTCGGTAATGACCTCAATGCCTTGCGCCACCAGGCCATTGATCACACGTGCGATTGCCTTTTCATTGCCGGGGATCGGACGCGCCGAGAAAATCACCCGATCGCCGCGCGAGAGGGCAACGTCAGGGTGCTCATCTTCGGCAATGCGCGCCAGTGCCGCGCGCGGCTCGCCTTGACTGCCGGTGCAAAGCGCAACGACCTTTTCCGGCGGCAAGTAGCCGTAACTTTCAACGCCGCGAAATTCCGGCACACCGTCGAGATAGCCGGTCTCGCGCGCGACTTGGACCACACGGTCCATGGCGCGGCCAACCACGACCACCTCGCGGCCCGCGGCGCGTGCGGCATCGGCCACGGCGCGCAAGCGGCCGACATGGGAGGCGAATGTGGTCACCGCGACGCGGCGCGGCGCGGTGCGGATGAGGTCGGCCAGTGTCTTCGCTACGTCGGATTCCGACGGCGAGCGGCCGTCGCGGATTGCATTGGTGGAGTCGCCGACAAGCGCTAGTACGCCTTCGTCACCGAGCGCCGACAGTTTGGCGGCGTCAGTAGGTCCGCCGAGCAACGGCGTGGGATCGATTTTCCAGTCGCCGGTGTGGAGCACCGTTCCGGCCGGCGTGCGGATCGCAAGCGCGTTCGATTCCGGAATCGAATGGGCGACATTGATGAAGTCGATGGCAAAGGGGCCGATCGACAAATGTCCGCCGAGCGGCACGACCTGCACCGGAATTTCCGGCGCACCGGGCTCGGACGCCCGCCGAGCCTCGAACAGAGTAGCGGTAAACGGAGTGGCGTGGATCGGCACTTTCAGCCGCGGCCACAGGTCGATCAAGGCGCCCATGTGGTCCTCGTGGCCGTGAGTGAGGACCAGGGCGAGGATGTTGTTGCGCTCTTCAATCAGGAAACGGATGTCGGGCAGGATGAGATCGACGCCCGGCAGATGCTCCTCGGCAGCAAAGGAAACGCCGCAATCGACGATGATCCACTGCCGCCGCCGATCGTCGCCGAAGCCGTAGATCGAGAGGTTCATCCCGATCTCGCCGATGCCGCCAAGGGCTGCGAATACCAGCTCGTTTTGCGCCATGCTGTTTTAGCCCGGCTGGCCGAGCGGGCCCCCTTGGTCCCCTTGGCCGCTTACGGTAAAGGGGAACACATCGCCCGCCGATATTGTCTTGATACCGCCGTCGCCGACTTCAAGCATCAGGCGGCCGGACTGATCGAGGCCAACAAAGCGGCCGCGCATTTCGACCTCGCCGTTGCGCACGCTTATCGGTTCGCCGATACCGCGTGTGTGGCTGAGCCAGTTGTCGACAATCACGGGGAAGCCCCGGCCACGATCCCACTGCGCGATACGGCGGCACATTGTGGCGGACAGGCGGGCAAACAATTGCTCTGGCGTCATCGCGGCGCCATGCGCCCGCAAGTCGGTTGCCGGGAAGCCAGTCTTGCCGTCGCCGGTGGACGGATGATTGCTGCAATTGATGCCGATACCGATGATGACAGTGAAGTGTTTTTTCGCTTCTCGGTCAGGGGTCGCTTCGCCCTCGATGAGAATACCCGCGCATTTACGCCCGTCGAGCAATAAATCATTCGGCCATTTGAATTTCAGCTGCGGCGCAAGGGTCTTGGCTTCCAGCGCAATCGCGTCGCGCAAAGCGAGCGCAGCAACGAAAGCAAGTTGCGGCGCGTGTTCGAACGGCGACGGATCCCGCAGCAACAGACTCGCATACAGATTCCCGGGCGGCGAAATCCAGTTACGGCCCTGGCGCCCGCGCCCTTGCGTTTGCGCCGTCGCGGTGATCCAAAGCGGCCCGCGGTCGCCCTGCTGTGCTCTTGAGCGCGCCTCGGCGTTGGTCGATCCTGTGGTCCCAAGGCTCTCGAGCCGCACCCCGAAGTCAACTGCAGTGCGATCAAGCTGCATCAAAACAAGGAATGCGCGGCGGCGCTGGCAATGCCGACCAGCGGCGCCGGATATAGGAAGAAGAAGATGTTGAACAGGCCACAAATCGCCAGCACGACGCGCAGCTCATAGGGCATTTGCTCGAACTTCCCGACCGGTTCGTCGAAATACATCAACTTGACGATGGCGAGATAATAATAGGCGCCCACGACGCTGGTGACCACGCCGAGCACCGCGAGCAGATATAAGCCCGCTTTGATTGCGGCGAGAAAGACATAGAACTTGGCGAAAAAGCCGGCAAGCGGCGGCACGCCGGCCATCGAAAACAACAGCATTGCCAAAAAGAACGCCATGGTCGGTTGCGTGCGCGCCAGCCCGGCAAGCTGATCGATGGATTCCACCATGCCGGTGGGCCGCCGCATCGACAGGATCACGGCAAATACGCCGAGCGTCATGGTGACATAGATAGCGATATAAACGAGCACGCCCTGGACGCCTTCGCTGGTCCCCGCGGCAAGGCCGATCAGCGCGAACCCCATATGGCCGATCGACGAATAGGCCATCAGCCGCTTGAAATTGCGCTGCCCTATTGCGGCGAATGAGCCAAGCGCCATCGAGGCAATAGAGACGAAGACGACGATCTGCTGCCACTCCGACGTGATCCCGGGAAAGGCCATCACGGCCGTGCGCACGAACATGGCCATGCCGGCCACTTTGGGCGCGGCGGCAAAGAATGCCGTGACCGGCGTCGGGGCGCCTTCATAGACGTCCGGCGTCCACATATGGAACGGAACCGCCGAGACTTTGAAGCAGAAGCCGGCGAACAGGAACACGATGCCGAAGATCAATCCGATACCGCCCTGCCCTGCGGCGTGCGCGATCCCGGCGAAGCTGACGGTGCCGGTGAAGCCATAGATCAGGGAAGCGCCGTAGAGCAGCATGCCCGACGACAGCGCGCCAAGAACGAAATATTTTAGGCCAGCCTCGGTGGCGCGCAGCGAGCTGCGGTGACTTGCCGCGACGACGTAGAGCGGCAGGCTCATCAATTCGAGACCGAGATAGAGCGCGATCAGGTCGGCCGCCGAAATCAGCATCAGCATGCCGAGCGTCGAGAGCAGGATCAGCACGGAATATTCAAAACGCTCCTGCCCCTCGCGCTTGGCATAGTCGATCGACATCACGATCGCGGCGGCCGAGCCGAGCAGCGCCAGAATTTTGAGGAACCGCGCGAATTCGTCGACGATGAAGCTGCCACCGAAAGTGACGAGTTTGCCGGGCGGCAACATGGCAAGGATCACGCCAGCGAGCGCGAGCAGCACGATCGCGGCGCCGTCGATAAAGCGGCCGGTATCGGCAGGCCGGTATACGCCGACAAGCAAGAGCGCCATGGCGCCAATGCCGAGCACAAACTCCGGCAACAGCGGAATCAGATTGGGAAGCTGCGCCGCGTTCATCGCGTCACCGCGTTAAGCCCCGCGGCGTGCACACTGCCGACCGCGTGCTGATAGTTGTCGATCAATTGCGCAACCGAAGCCGAGGAAACATCGAGCACCAGCTTCGGGTAGACGCCGAGCACGATAGTAAGGACGATCAGCGGCGTCATGATCGCGATTTCGCGCCAGCCGATGTCTCTAATGTTGAAGAGGGCCGGCTTTTCCAAGGTGCCGAAGATGATCTTGCGATAAAGCCAGAGCGCGTAGGCCGCCGAAAGAATGGTGCCGAGCGTCGCCAGCGTCGCGACCCAGTTGTTGACGCGGAACGTGCCGATCAGGCTCAAGAATTCGCCGACAAATCCCGAAGTCCCCGGCAGGCCGATATTGGCCAGCGTGAACACCATGAACACGAAAGCGTAAAGCGGCATGCGATTGACGAGACCACCATAGGCGGCGATCTCGCGGGTATGCATGCGGTCATAGACGATGCCGACGCACAGGAACAAGGCGGCGGAAACGATGCCGTGCGACACCATCTGGAAAATGCCGCCACCGATGCCCTGCGCGGTCACCGCGAACAGGCCCATGGTAACAAAGCCCATATGCGCGACCGACGAATAGGCGATGAGTTTCTTCATGTCCTCCTGCACCAGCGCGACCAGCGCGGTGTAGATGATCGCGACGACCGAGAGCGCATAGATCAGCGGGGCGAACTGCGCCGAGGCGTCGGGGAACATCGGCAGCGAAAAACGCAAGAATCCGTAGCCGCCCATTTTCAGCAGGATCGCGGCGAGAATGACCGAGCCGGCGGTCGGCGCCTCGACATGGGCGTCCGGCAGCCAGGTATGAACCGGCCACATCGGCAGCTTGACCGCGAAGGAGGCGAGGAACGCGAACCAGGCCCATTTCTGCAGGCTCAAGGGGAAGGAGTGATGCAGCAGCGTCGCGATGTCGGTCGTACCCGCCTGCCAATACATCGCCATAATGGCGAGCAGCATCAGCACCGAGCCAAGGAACGTGTAGAGGAAGAACTTGAAGCTGGCATAGACGCGGCGCGGTCCACCCCATACTCCGATGATCAGGAACATCGGGATCAGGCCGCCCTCGAAGAACAGGTAGAACAGCACGAGGTCGAGCGCGCAAAACGTGCCGACCATCAAGGCCTCAAGCACCAGAAACGCGATCATGTAATCGCGCACCCGGGTCTGGATCGCGGTCCAGCTCGCCAGAATCGAAATCGGCATCAAACCGGTGGTCAAAATCACGAACGGCAGCGAAATGCCGTCAACGCCCATTGCATAAGTGATGGTGCCGCCGAGCCATGGCCGCTTCTCGACAAATTGGAAATCCGCCGAGGCCGGATCGAAGCGCCAGATCAGGATCAGAGAAATGATGAAAGTAATCGTCGTCGTCCAGAGCGCCATCCAACGCGCGTTGCGCGCACCGGCTTCGTCCTCGGGCAAGAGAGCGATGAACAACGCCCCGGCGAGCGGCAGAAGCAGCAAGATGGAAAGAATGGGCCAGCTGGTCATCAGTGCGGTCCCGCGAACATGAACCAGGTGATCGCCGCGGCAACGCCGATCAGCATGGCAAAGGCATAGTGATAGAGGTAACCGGTCTGCAGGCGGATGACGTTCCGCGTCACATCGAGCACGCGCGCGGACACGCCGTCAGGTCCGAAACCGTCAATGATGAAGCCGTCGCCGCCCTTCCAGAACAGGCGACCGAGCCATAGCGCCGGCCGCACCAACAGGAAGTCGTAGATCTCGTCGAAGTACCATTTGTTGAGCAAGAACCGGTAGAGCAGATTCTGATCGCGCGCCAAAGCTTCGGGGATGTCGGGCCTGCGGATGTAGAACTGATAGGCCACCAGAAATCCGCCGATCATCATCACCGTAGGCAACATCGAGAGTACAAGCGGCAGATTCTCGGCGCTCTCGAACAATTTCTCGGCCGGTCCCAAGGTCAGGGCCTGGCGGAAGAATTCGCTGGCGCCATGGCCGGTGAAAAAAGCGAGCGCGGGATAGCCGGCCGCGATCGAGCCAAACGCCAGGATGCCAAGCGGCACCAGCATGGTTTTCGCCGTCTCGTGCGCGGCCTCGTAGTGCTCGCGATCGTGCGGCTCGCCGTGGAAGGTCTTGAAGATCAGGCGCCAAGAATAAAACGCCGTGAGCGCCGCGGCGCCGAGTGTCATGGCAAATCCGTAGCTCGCCATCGAGCCTTCGCTGACCAGCGCCGACTCGATGATCGCGTCCTTTGAGAAATAGCCGGCGGTGAACGGAAATCCGGTCAAAGCCAGCGTGCCGATCACCATCGTCGCATAGGTGAATGGGAGTTTGCGCCAGAGCCCGCCCATTTTGCGCGTGTCCTGCTCGTGATGCATGGCAATGATCACCGAGCCGGACCCGAGAAACAGCAGCGCTTTGAAGAAGGCGTGCGTGAACAGATGGAACATGCCGACCGAATAGGCACCTACCCCCATGGCCACGAACATGTAGCCGAGCTGCGAACAAGTCGAATAAGCAATGATGCGCTTGATGTCGTTCTGGACCAAGCCAATGGTGGCGGCGAACATCGCCGTGGTCGCGCCGATGAAAGTCACAAAGCCGGAGGCGCCCGGCGACAATGAGAACAACGGCGACAACCGCGCCACCATGAAGACACCCGCCGTCACCATCGTGGCGGCGTGAATGAGTGCCGAGACCGGGGTCGGTCCCTCCATCGCGTCGGGCAGCCAGGTATGCAGCAAGAACTGCGCGGACTTGCCCATCGCCCCCATGAACAAGAGCAAACAGACAGCGGTGAGCGCATCGACGTTCCAGCTGAGGAAATGAAAGCTCTTGCCGGCGAGCGCCGGCGCCTGGGCGAAGATAGTGTCGAAGTCGACCGCACCGGTGAGATAGAACACGGCGAAAATGCCGAGCGAAAATCCGAAATCGCCGACGCGATTGACGATAAAGGCTTTGATCGCGGCGGCATTGGCTTCCGGCTTGTGATACCAGAAACCGATCAGCAGATAGCTCGCAAGGCCCACGCCTTCCCAGCCGAAGAAGAGCTGGACTAGGTTGTCCGCCGTCACCAGCATCAGCATGGCGAACGTGAAAAACGATAGATAGGAAAAGAACCGCGGCTTGTACGGGTCGTCTTCCATGTAGCCGATGGAATAGATGTGCACGAGGGAGGAAATGGTCGTCACCACGACCAGCATCACCGCCGTCAACGCGTCGATTCGGAGCATCCATTCAGAATGAAGGTCGGCGAAGGAGACAAACGAGAACATTAGAACGCGCGCTTCGTGGCCGGCGAAGCCGACGTCGAACAGAGCGAACCAAGACAGCACACAGGAGATCACCAGAAAGGTCGACGTGGTGAGCTCCGCGAGAAGCGAGCCGGCGGCTGACGGCGCGTGCTCGGTCGCGACATGGGTATTGGCGAAGGCGGCGTGCTCGGCGTGCGGCACCGGCGCCGCGCGCGGATGATGCTCGCTCACCGGCGGAGCAGCATGATCGTTAGCCGGCGGCGGCGGATCCTCACCGGGGAAACGGTTGCGCGCGCCGACCAGGCACACGATCCCGGCAATGACAGCGCCTAAGAGCGGCAACAGAACGATGGCTTCGTACATGCCAATTGGCCCCTACCGCCCCTAACCTTTCAACAAATCGATGTCTTCGACCGCGATCGAGCCGCGGTTGCGGAAATAGGCGACAAGGATGGCCAAGCCGATGGCCGATTCCGCGGCCGCGACCGTCAGCACGATCAGCGCGTAGACCTGGCCCACGATGTCGCCGAGAAAAGTCGAGAACGCGACCAGATTGATGTTGACCGAAAGCAGGATCAGCTCGATCGACATCAGGATGATGATGACATTCTTGCGGTTGAGAAAAATTCCGAGAACGCCGAGCGTGAACACGATCGCCGCAACCGACAGATAGTGGCCGAGCCCGATGATCATGGTAGCCCCTGCCCCGGCTTTACTTTGACGATGTCGATCGCACTTGCTTTATGGCGCGCCACTTGCTCGGCGATCATCTGGCGGCGCACGTTGGGCTTGTGTTGAAGCGTGAGCACGATGGCGCCGATCATGGCCACGAGCAGAATGATGCCGGCGCCCTGGAAGAAATAAACATAGTGAGTGTAGAGAACGAGCCCGAGCGCCTGCGTGTTGGGAATTTCGTTCGGCGGCGGTATCGGCGCGGCGATCGCCTTGGTGACGTCCGGCACGATGGCGTAGGCGCCGACAATCGCGAGGAGCTCGACTAAAAGCACTGCGCCGATCAGCCCGCCGATTGGCAAATAGGACAGAACGCCCCGGCGTAACGTTGCGAAGTCGACGTCGAGCATCATCACGACGAACAGGAACAGCACGGCGACCGCGCCGACATAGACGACAATGAGAATCATCGCCAGAAACTCGGCGCCCATCAGCACGAACAGCCCCGCGGCATTGACGAAAGCGAGAATAAGAAACAGCACTGAGTGCACCGGATTGCGCGCGGCGATGACCATAACAGCCGAGGCGACTGTGATGCCGCCAAACAGATAGAAGAAAATGGCCTGCAAGGTCATTGTCTGATGGATCTCATCGATACGGCGCGTCGAGCTCTATGCTCTTGGCGATCTCGCGCTCCCAACGATCGCCGTTCGCCAGCAGGCGTTCCTTGTCGTAATAAAGTTCTTCGCGGGTCTCCGTCGCGAATTCGAAGTTTGGACCCTCGACGATGGCGTCGACCGGGCAGGCCTCCTGGCACATGCCGCAATAGATGCACTTGACCATATCGATGTCGTAGCGGGTCGTTCGCCGCGTGCCGTCGTTCCGGCGCGGTCCGGCTTCGATAGTGATGGCCTGCGCCGGGCAAATCGCTTCGCACAGCTTGCAGGCGATGCAGCGCTCCTCGCCGTTCGGGTAGCGCCGCAACGCATGTTCGCCGCGGAAGCGGGGCGAAATTGGGTTCTTCTCGAACGGGTAGTTGATCGTCGCCTTCGGCTTGAAGAAGTAGCGCATCGACAGCACGATGGCTTGCCAGAATTCGATAAGGAATATCGAACGGGCGGCCTGATCCAATCTCATGTCAACCTCGCGCACCACCAAGCATGTTGCCGATCCAATAGCCGGCCGCCGCTAGAATGGCGACATCGAAAGCCAAAATCAGGCGCCGCACAACCGAAAGCTTGTCCTCGAATGCGACGCGCTGCTCGGGCGTGTTGGCACTGCTCGATTTGTGCAGACGCCGCTCCACAAGCCGGATTCCCGGAACGTAGATCGCCGCCGCCACGATCATTCCGCACAGCGCGCCGAGCCAGGCCGGCAGCGATAGTTCCATGCCGTCCTCCTGTCTTCATTTCGGCGCCCATCCGGCGACCTGCAACACCCCGGCGACAATTGCGACCATGACCAACGAGATCGGCAAAAACACCTTCCAGCCGAGCCGCATCAACTGGTCGTAGCGATAGCGCGGCACGAATGCCTTCACCATCGCGAACATAAAGAACACGAACCCCGCCTTGAGCACGAACCAGACGATGCCGGGCACCCAGGTGAATGGCACGACCGGGAATGGCGGCAGCCAGCCGCCGAGAAACAGTATCGTGCACATGGCGCACATGGTGCAGATCGCGACATATTCGCCGAGCATCATCATCATGTAAGGTGTCGAGCCATATTCGACCGCGTAACCGGCGACCAACTCGGACTCCGCCTCGACCAGATCGAATGGCGGCCGGTTGGTTTCGGCGAGTGCCGAGACGAAGAAGATGATCAGCATCGGAAACAGCGGCAGCCAGAACCAGCCGAGGAGACCCCACTTCGAATTCTGCGCTTCGACGATGGCGGACAGATTGAGCGAGCCGACGCACAGTAGAACCGTAATGAGCACAAAGCCGATCGAGACCTCGTAGGAGACCATCTGCGCCGCCGAACGCAGCGCGGCAAGAAACGGATATTTCGAATTCGAGGCCCAACCCGCCATGATGACGCCGTACACGCCGAGCGAGGAAATGGCGAAGATATAGAGAATGCCGACATTGATATCGGCGATGACCCAGCCGGCATTCACCGGAATGACCGCCCAGGCGGCGAGCGCAAGCACGCAGGTAACCAACGGCGCCAGCAGAAAGACGCCCTTGTTGGCACCGGCCGGAATGACCGGTTCCTTGAGGACGAACTTGATCAGGTCGGCAAACGATTGAAACAGGCCCCATGGCCCGACCACGTTAGGGCCGCGGCGGATTTGCACGGCCGCCCAGATTTTGCGATCGGCCAAGAGCACGTAGGCGACGACGATGAGCAGGACGATGAGCAGAAGAATGCTCTCAGCTACCATTAGCGCCAGCGGCCAAACGTAGTCGGAGATAAATGCAGCCATTCGATCTCACTCCGCCGCCGTAGCCGCCGCACGGCCTTGCGCCAGCGACGAGCATTCGGCCATCACCGGCGAGGCGCGGGCGATGGGATTGGTCAAATAGAAATCATCGACGCTCGATTTGAACGGCGCCTTGTCGACATTGCCGCCAAGCGCCG
>Ga0126369_10003342_pt1 | contig 11592 bp, 8 predicted proteins | sample PanSoiMetaPlot_1_FD_109646 | JGI IMG/M metagenome (GOLD analysis project Ga0126369, IMG submission 109646) | Tropical forest soil microbial communities from Panama - MetaG Plot_1 | ecosystem: Environmental > Terrestrial > Soil > Tropical forest > Bulk soil | place: Panama | collected 2016-02-17 | reverse complement strand
TTGGCGCAAACCGCGTCAGATACGCCATCAAATGAAATGGCAAGCCAAAAAGCAGAGCGACCATCATTGCCATAATGGAAGTCAGAAAGAGTTCCGCAAAAAGTTTGTTTCCTTTCCGAATGGAGGCCGGTGATTGCGAGGTCACCTGGCGTAACTGCGGCGATTCCAAAGTCGCGAGCCGTTCAGGAAGAGGCCGGGATGCCGCGTGAGCGCTTTTCCATTGATTCAGCTGACGAAACACCTCCGTAGTACGCGTATAAAGCTTTCGCGCTGGCTGAGGATGTGCCGAAGCAATGCTGAACACGCCGGAGGTCTGTCGCTCCGAATCTTTCCATGCAATGTAAATTCTTCTGCTCGGCAGCCAGCTTGGATTTCCGGGCCCGAGCCGCAAATCCGTAACCTGGTCGCGGCGCAGGGAAAACGAAGCCTCTTCTCCCAGATAGCAAATTCGATCCGAGCGCACGAACAAAAATCCCAAATCCCAATGTGTTAATCCTTCATAAACTCTCGGGCGGTCATCTGGCGCCAAACCAACCGGAATGCCTCCCCACGCTTGTGTTTGCACACCGCCATCCGCTTCCAGCTTTTCCTCCATCTTTTTCACAAGCGGGCTTAGCCGCCAAACGCTCAGATAATTCGTGAGGAAAAAGTGCAGCCCGACTGCCACGGCGAAACCCGCCCCGTACAGCGCGTAACGGTGCACCCCAAGCGCGGGCCAGGATTGTGCGGCAAATGCAAAAACCGCCGGTGGAAGGAGCGCTGCCGCCAGTAACGCGAAGACGGCCCAGCGCAGATTTCGCGCTTTGCTCGTGGTGGACATGACTTTCTGTTTCGATTGCGACGCATCCGGCACCGCATAGTGAACGGCAGGCTCCAGTCCGCGCGCCACGATTTCGTGAATGGAGACTTCCGGGATCCCAGCGGCCTTCGCGATCGCTTTCGCTCTGCGCATCATCGAGGGGTGCGTCACCCATTTCTCGGCCCAAGAACTCCATTGCAGGGGGTGCAGATTAAGCTCGGCAAGTTTGAACAGGGCACAGAGGGCGGCCGGCGGGTCTTGCGTTGCGGCGACGCCGCCTGCGTCCGCCTCGTATTCAAAGTGTCGAGTGCAGGCGTATGTGACCAGTGTGCTTACCGCGACCACGAACGCGTAGAAGACGACCGGAGGAACTCTAAAGAATCCGCTGAACACGCCAAACACGGTTGCGGTTCCGGCTGCCGCAGCTACGCCAATGCCGAGAATCTTGCCGGGATGTTTTTTCTGAAGGTGTGTCAGCTCGTGCGCGATGACAAAGTTCACTTCTCTCTTTGTCATCCGAAGCAAAAGATAATCGGTAAACGCAATTGTGTTCCCTGTCCGGGCAAAGGCGTTGGCCATGCGTCCTTTGCCGGACGGAATCAGAAAAATCTGTTGCAGCGGCACGCCGAGGCGTCCCGCAATAGCGAAGGCAACGTCTCGCAAATCGCCGGAAGTAATGGCGTGCGGTTGCATCCGCAGCAGCTTCGCCAGCTTGCCTTTCGCGAAGAGCAGGACAGCGATGGCGGCAAGGAAGAGCAGAACCGCCGCGCGATAGCGGCCGGTCGTGAAAAGAAACAGCGCATTGAGCCAAAGAGCGATGGGAAGAAAAGAACTGCAGAAAGTAAAGACGGCTTGCAGCGCAAGCTCGCGGCGCGTCCAGGAGATTTTGCGAAGTTTTTCTTGAACAGGCCTGGAAAGAACAATTCCACCGATCCAGACGACTGCCGGCATGACCCACAAAACGGCGTCGTATGCGGCTCCCAGCAGCAATCCGTCTTGCGAGAGCCGGCCGGAGAAAACAAATCGCCAAATCTGGTGAAAATCTAACGTTTCCAGTGTGGCGAACCACGAAATCAAAGCGAGGTTCAAGGTCCAACTCAAATACCGCATATAGCTGAACCAAACCGAAGGTGCGTGTTCCGGGGGAGCTTTCAGGGCTTTGCGCCCAAGCCAGGAAATGAGAATCAGTGGAAATAGAAATACGAAGAGGAGGATTGCAACAGTTTTTGCAATCGTTCCCTGCGTGTATCCATACTGGATCCGAATTGAAGAAGGTACCGCGTTCCAGTCCGTCCACAGATAAAGAGCGTTATGGGCCAAGCCTCTGAGCGCTCGCGAAGGTATGCGGCTGGCAAGAGAAGGGTTAAAGAAAGAGGGAGCCGGCGGTAGGGTTTGCGAAGCATCCGTATCGGGCAGAAAGATCTGCAGTGAGAGACTTTCAGCGCCCAGGTTTTTCGCGGCGTCCGCAAGCTTAACCAATGAGAGCGTTTTTGTATGAATGAGGCCACTCTTGGCCACATTCAGCCGGCATTGTCCCCGAAACCAAAAGTTCTCGCTGTCGGAAATCTTTTCTGGCGTCAATTTGCAACCGAGGGAAGCTTCCATCTCTGGCAGCAAAGCGCTCCCTCGATTATTCGGAAGGTTGGCGTTCAGCGTTACATCTACCTGGTCATCGGCCTTTATGGTTAGGGATAGATTTGCGTACGGTTTGGGAGGCTTGTCGCCGTAGTCGTCGGAGCCTTGCGCGAGCGCGTGCAATGGAGCGAGCGAGAGCGCGCATCCGAAGAGCAGGATAAGCCGGAAAAGCTTGCGGGTACGATTTGCGTTCATTTTGTTCCGGGGCTGCGATTACGACGCAGTTTCCGTGATTGGCTGATGCAGAGCGAATGGGCTGAAAGTACCAACAAGCTTCTCAGTTAGGGAATATAACAACTGTACAATGCTGGCCCTTGGGACAGCTGTCCGTGGCCGGTCTATTGAAGGGTCTCTGCAAATTTGTGGGCGGTATTGCGCCAAACGATGAGTAAAACGATTCCGATCAAAATCAGCGCGAGGCTCAGGCCGACCCAGAGACCGAGTGCTCCTAAGTTGTGACGAAAAGTGAGCCATGCCCCGAGCGGAAGGCCGATGATCCAATACGCCGTGAAATGGCAAAACATCGGCGTCCGTGTGTTGCCAGCGCCGCGAAGAGCCCCGGTTGCAGCGGTCTGGATGCCGTCGAAAAGCTGAAACGCGGCGCCTGCGGCGAGCAGTGGGACTGTCGCCCGGATGATGGTCTCGTCCGGCGTATAAATGCGTGAAATCCAGTTCGGAAAAACAAGCATGGCGATTCCCGCGAGCGTCATGAACGCGGCTCCCAAAAAGATCGCAGTGTAACCGGCGGCGGCAGCGCCTTGTGCGTCTTTGCGGCCGATGGCTTGTCCGACGCGGACGGCGGCGGCACTGGAAATGCCGAGCGGGACCATGTATGTGAACGCGACGGTGTTCAGCGCGATTTGATGCGTTGCGAGCGGAACGGGACCGAGGCGCGAGATGAGCGCCGTAGCCAGCGCGAAGACGCCGCTTTCGAGCGTGAACTGCATTGCCGCAGGAAAGCCGAGCATGATGAGACGCTTGATGCGCGGGAAGTCAATGTCTATTGGCGTTTTCAAAAGTTCGGTGCGATGTTTATGGTCGTACCAGAGTAGATAAACGATAAGGACAAAGGCCAAATAAGCGCGCGCGATGGCCGTGGACCATCCGGAGCCTACCGTGCCCAAGTTCGGAAATCCCCATTTGCCGTAGATCAATAAATAGTTGCCGAGGGCGTTGATGATGTTGGCCGAGATGAGCGCAAACGCGACCGGGCGAACCATATTCATGGCTTGAAGGCAACGGCGGACGGCGAAATAGAGAAGAAGAGGGAGCAGGCCATAGCCAAGGGCCTTGGTGTACGGAACGGCGAGATCCACAACGGCTGAGTTGGCTCCGACTACGTTGTAGAAATGGCGCAATAGCCAGACGGGGACAAGCAGCGGCGGCGTGAGCGCGATGCTGAGATAGATGCTGTTGACGAGCGAACGATGGCAATCTTCGCGTTTTCCGGCGCCGAAGGCTTGCGAGACGAGTGTGTCTAGTCCGAGAAGCAAGCCTTCGCCGAAAAGTGCGATGGTGATGAATATGTTTGAGCCGAGCGCGACGGATCCGATGGCGACGGCGCTATTGGGCAGGCGGCCGACCATCATAGTGTCCACGATGGCCATGGTCATCCAGCCGAGTTCGGCGAGTACGAGCGGGATGGCGAGCTTGATGGTGGGGCGAAGCTCTTCGCGAAGATGAGACAGAAGGGACATGGCCTGGATCGTGTCAAAAGAGTGTACGTGTGCGAGATTACGCACCGCAAATGAGATACAAGGAGAGGAAGAAGGATTCAGTGAGCCGGACACAAATCCAGTCCTCTGCAAAAGCAAGAGCGCAATGGATGTGCCACGACGAAGTCCGAGACCTCTCGTGCTGGAATTCATGGCTAAGGATTGGAGGTGGCAACGGTAAGTTTGGAATGTACATCCCAGTTGCCAAGGGTGGACAATTGCCCAGGCAACTTCTCATATTCTTCATTACTCTGAGTTGGCCTTGTGACCAGCTAGTTCAGCGAGCAGTCTTCTACGTTCGAGCGTTTCTGGAATCGCCGCAAGACTCGGGAGCGTCTCAGGCTGAAGCGCGTGACAGAATCAGGGTCACCTCAAATCTGGTCATTCTGCCGGTAACTGTAAAGGACGCCGCTGGGAACTTGGTTGGCGGACTTCAAAAAAGCGATTTTCACGTTTTGGACAATGGCTTCGAGCAAAAGATCAGTGTCTTCACAGCAGAAGCGCTTCCTCTTTCGGTCGTTGTGCTTGTGGACGATGACCTTCCGTCAGAAATTGCCGAGCAGATGGTCAAAGGCTTGCGAGCAGTAACCGGCGGTTTCGGGCCCGAAGACGAAGCAATGGTGTGCCGTTTCGATTTGTTCTTTTATCCGGGGCATGGTTTTGTTCACGACTTCGATTCTATCTGGAATGAGGTCGAAGAGGCTCGAAGCCACAGCGGTCCTTCTACTTCGGGGCCAGTACCATTTGTGACTCCACCATCGACTCACGCGCTCGGCGTTGGGGAACCCGCACCTGCGGCAGCGACAGATCTTGGACATGCACCTACCAAAGCCTTAGACGACGCGGTTTATTCGGCAGGTGAACTGCTTCGCGAGCGAGCCAGGGACCGGCGCAAGATCATTTTGCTCATTTCCAACGGTGAGAATGGCATTCAATTCAATCATCACTCTTATGAAGACTCATTAAGAATTCTCCAAGCTGCAGATGCCTCGGTGTTTAGCCTGGCAGTAGGAAGTTCTGGCCGCAAAAAAGGGCTTTTGCGGCTTGCACACTACGCGAACGATTCGGGCGGAGATATTTATTACGCCGCGAAGAGTGAATCAATGCAAAAGCTCTACTCTCAGATTACGGAGGAAGCGCGCTACGAATATACGCTTGCGTATGTTCCGACCGAGAGCAGCAAGAGCTCTGACTATCACGAGGTAAAGGTTCAAATTGCGCGCCCTGAAGTAACGGTCAAAACGAGGCCCGGCTACCGTATCACTTCGCACTAGACTCACTCTCCGCATGCCTACTAATTCCGACCAGCCGTGACGCCGCCGTCGAGGGGAAGAACGACGCCGGTGATCCAGCCGGAGGCAGATTCGTCGGCGAGGAAAAGGATGGCTTCGGTGGTGTCGCGGACGTGTCCATTGCGACCGATAGGATGAAACGCGTTGAACGCCTTGATCTGCTCTGGTTTGAGAAGCGGATCGAAAATGGGGGTTTCGACGAGTGCCGGCGCGATGGCGTTGACGCGAATGCGATTGGGCGCGAATTCGAGAGCTAGGTGACGCGTGAGGGAATGGATGCCGCCTTTTGCCGTGGCAGGCAAAGCGCTCGGAGTAGCGGCTATAGCATGGAGCGCCCACATGGAGCCGATATTGACGATGGCGCCCGCTCCGCGGCGAAGCATGGCGGTAATGGCGGCTTGCGTAACAAAGAAATAGCCGCGAATCAGGTTTAAGTACTTGTTGAGGTCGCTTTCGGCGTACTTCAAGTATGGTTTTGTCTCAAAGACGCCCGCATTGTTGAGAAGAATATCCGCGCCGCCGAAGCGCGAGACGGCGGTGCCGACGATTTCCTCGGCGGTTGTTTGCAAACCGATGTCACCGGCGACAACCGCGACGCGCTCGCCCGACGGATCGAGTTCTTTTGCTGCGCGCCGCAACTGATCAAGACGCCGCCCGTTGATGACAACGCGAGCGCCTTTTTCGAGGAATCCCCGCGCGGCATCCTTTCCGATGCCGCTGCCTCCTCCGGTGATTAAAGCAACTTTTCCTTCTAGGCTCATGGCCTTGTGCCTCCCTTATTGAACGTGTTAGAACTTTTCCAAACTCAATTTGAGCGTAAGAACCGGCAGAGAGCTTTACAAGCAGGCACAAAATGGTGAGGTAGACACTTTTGTGAAAGTTATGGAGAAAAAGGACGAAAAAAAGTTTTCGTCGACGCATGTTGCGGAAGCGGTGGAGACGGTTTTCGGGTGTAAATGGTCGTTACGTATCCTGGAACAGATCCGGAAGGGAATAACGCGCCCGGGAGCGATTGAGCGCGCGCTACCAGGTCTTACGACGAAAGTGCAGCACTACTATTTTGGGCGAATGATGGATTTGGGAATTTTGGCAAAGACGTCATTTCCAGAAATTCCGCCGAGAGTTGAATACAAACTTACGAGTTTTGGGAAACGGTTTGTGAAAATTCTGGATTCGATACAAGAACTGCAAGGGGAATTGAATCGTGAGCAGTAGTAACTGGTAAGAGATTCACGGGAAAAGAACGAGCACTCTATTCTTACTAAGTTTAAGTTGCTGTAAAAATCATTCCTAGGAAAGTATGGACAATTTGTCTAGACTCGTAGCTCATCATCCCTAGCTATACCGGCCGATATCGCCCATATTTCGGTCGGTCCACACGGGTTAAGCAATGTTTGGAATACCCCTGCGTTACCCAATCAAACATCCCATTCAGACTTTTCGAGAAATAGTCGAAGATCCTCTAGAAATATGGACGACAGTTCGCGAAAGACTCATCGCTTATCGCGAACAGAAAAGGCCCCAGTGTCCTTACGAGGCTGATCCAAACTGGGAATCGCGGCTCCACGCTGACTTGCGTCTCCCGTGGCCTTGTAAACTAAGTTCTGAGTTCCATGCTTTGTGGCCAGAAGTCATCCATGAATTGGAATCGCACGGCATTCAGGCCGGGCCGATGAGTTTTCAAAACTGGAACGATGGCGACGCAGGTTTAGTTCGCGCGCTCTGGTGCCTAATTCGTCATTTGAAGCCCGAAAAGGTAGTGGAGACGGGCGTAGCTCATGGCGTAACTTCCCGGTTCATTCTAGAGGCATTGGAAAGAAACGATAAAGGCGAGTTGTTCAGCATCGATCTGCCACCGCTCGATACCGACTGCCGAAAACAAGTTGGCATCGCGGTCGGAGACCGTTTTGCGGACCGATGGACATACATCAGGGGCTCAAGCAGGCGACATCTTCGAGCTCTGCTCTCGGAACTAGAACAGATTGATCTTTTCATTCATGACAGCCTGCACAGCGAACATAACTTGCGATTCGAGATGGACCTTGCTTGGGCGGCCTTAGGGCCAAAAGGCGTGATCGTGGTGGACGACGTGGACGCAAACTGGGGATTCCGTTCCTTCCTTGATACTTTTTCAAACCCCGAATCCATGATTTGTGAAGCTGAGCCGATCCGGCCTGATTTGAGACGCTTCAACCAAAAAGGTCTATTTGGAATTGTGCTTAAGCAGAGCCCGGTGCGCGCGTTCTCGAAAACTGCCGGAGTTTAGCGGACAAAACCGCCAGCGCAAAGCTGCAAGTACCAAGTCGTTCGGACAGGTAATTCTCACACCACTGGGCAAGAGAGACCGTCGGCCAGAAAAATAGTAATTTTTTTATAATTGACGAGTGTTGGCAACGCGGCCTTTTGCGGGTATCCGCGCAGGTCGCGAAAAAAAAACTCTCCCAGAAAAAGGGCCCATGGTTAGTCCAACGGACACCCAAACGCTTCCCCAAGAGACATCAAGTACTCCTAGCATGGTGAAGGAACGGACCTTCTCCGTGGTGCAGCTCATCACGGCGATGCTGAAAAGCGGGTCGCACATCAGCGACCTGATTTTCTCGCCTGGTCGCGCGCCACAAGTTGAGATCAGCGGACAACTTGTTGAACTCAAGTTCAAGGGTCTGGAGATGTTGACGCATCAGGATACGAAATTCATCGCCAACGAATTGATGGGCGGGAACGACATCCCCATGAAGAAACTGGATCAGGACGGTTCGGCGGACCTTTCGTATGCGATCAACGGGATTGGGCGGTTCCGCGTAAACATTTTCCGGCAACGCGGTACGAATGCGATCGTGATGCGCGTGATTCCGGACAAGATTCCTGGCTTCGAGGAGTTGAAGTTGCCGAAGGTGCTGCAAGACATTGTGGAACTGCGAAACGGGATTGTGTTGGTGACGGGACCGACGGGTTCGGGGAAGTCTTCGACGTTGGCTGCGATTCTGGACAGGATGAATTCGGAGAAGGCGTATCACATCCTAACGATTGAAGATCCGATTGAGTTTCTACACCGGCACAAGAAAGCCACGATTCATCAGCGCGAGCTGCACAGCGATACGCCGACGTTTTCGCTGGCTCTGCGCGCTGCGTTGCGGCAGGCGCCGAAAGTGATTCTGGTCGGCGAGATGCGCGACAAAGAGACGATTGAAATTGCGCTGGAAGCCTCGGAAACGGGTCACCTGGTGATGTCCACCTTGCATACGATTGATGCGTCGAAGTCGGTCGAACGCATTGTGGGCGTGTTTCCCCTTGCCGATCAGCAAGCGATTCGCACGCGGCTGGCGAAGGCGTTCCGGTTCATCGTGTCGCAGAGATTGCTGCCGCGGAAGGACGGCAAGGGGCGAATTGCGGCGGTGGAAGTGCTGAAGTCCACAATGCGCACACGCGAATACGTGGAAAAGGGCGAGAGCGAAGGCAAGACCCTGCTTGATGCGATGCGCGATGGTACGACGGACGGTATGCAGCATTTCGATGGGGAACTCGACAGAATGATTCGAGGAGACCTGGTGGAATTTGAGACTGCGCTTGGATTTGCGACGAATCCTGGCAATTTACGATTGGAGATGCAGGATTATCTGGAAGATCCGCGTAGCCGAAAGAAGCAAGCGGCGCGGGAGGATTCGTTGCTTTCGGAGATTACGCGATAGAACCGCTACGGAACGCGGAGCTCAAACTATCGCCATCTACTTTCCGGCAAGAGTTCTGTTCCCGTACACTCTCCGTACCGGGCAAAAGCTTCGCGCAATACTACTAGTAAGTAAGCGTTTGTACAGTCGGTACTGTGGTACTTCTGAGACGTAAAACCTTCTTCCGGGCAGGTAGAAATCACCTACAGGATTTGCTTGAGCATGTTTGATCCACCTTGTAAGTTCTACACTCTGCATTAGTTGCTCATCGCTGGCTTCGGGTCCCAATGGCCATCTACAAGCTTTTCAACGAGGCGTCCCCAGAATTCCGGTGGGAATGTCGGACGCCGCGAACTCTTTTCTCCGAACGCACGACAGGTATAGGTCCCGGGAACCCATAGGCAAGCGAGAAGGCTCGATGCAACCTGCCCGGCCGGTTGCGTCGAAGTGGCCCTGCAGAGTCCTCCAGGCAGGGGCGTGAGGAGATTAGCCGTCATGTCAGCAACAATCATGCTCGTGGATTCCAACTCAACGAGCAATGCAGATTGGAAAGCATTTTTAGAAAACCATGGATACGTAGTGGTTGGCGTGCAAACAGGAGGGACAGCAATCCGGCTTTGCCCTGAGGTAAAGCCGGACATGGTGCTTCTGAAGTCGTCACTGCAGGACATGCCTGGATTTCAAGTGTGCAAGATGCTGAAGGAAGATCCGGTGAACCGATTAATGCCCGTAATCATGGTCGGCGTGGACCGGGAAGCGTTGCAAGAGGGGCAAGCTTACGAGGCAGGAGCCGATGACTTCTGGAGCGGGCCTGCTTCGTTGTGGGATGCGTTAAACCGGCTCGATATCATGATCCAGTTGAAGTCCTACATCGATCAACAAGCGGAAGATGTACTGTTTTCACTGGCGCGGAGCCTAGAGCGGAAAAATCCTGATATGACGGGACATTCAGAGCGGCTCGCCGAGTATGCCGTGGAGTTTGCAGAGAGCTTGGGAATGAGTCCGGATGAAATAGAAATTTTGCGCATGGGATGCTTGCTGCATGATATCGGGAAGATCGCCGTGCCGGACAGGATTTTGCTAAAGCCGGAAGCGTTAACGCATGAAGAGATGAAGGTTGTGAAGCGGCATCCGATTGTTGGTGAACAGATTTGCGCGCCAATGAGATCGTTCCGGCACGTGCTGCCGCTGATCCGTCATCACCACGAGCGGCCTGATGGAAGTGGGTATCCTGATGGGTTGATGGGGGACGGGATACCGCTTGCAGCGCAGGTTTTGCAAATCGTGGATATTTACGACGCATTGACGACGAACCGGCCGTACCGGATAGCGCTGTCATCGGAAACTGCCTTGGCCATTATGGAAAGCGAGGCATGCGAGGGCCGGTTGAACCCTACTCTGATGCGTGAGTTCAACATACTTGTTTGGACAACCATGCCACGGCGAACGAAGCCGTCCGTATTGGTCGAATGGCCGATTCATTAACCGCAACCGCGCTGAAAGTGCAATCTGAACAAGCCAATCCTGCGGGGATCAACAACCCTCATTCGGACGCCGATGCTATGGTTGGCGAAATGAGGTAGCGGCTTCGCTGCTTGCGGCCTCAGCAGAAACATGTCGTTCATGCCGCGCGTCCCCAGGGGGAAGCAGGGTAACTGGTACGAGCGGAAGGGACGGGAGTTCCATTGACCGACAATAGGCCGCAGCCTAGCCTGAAAATGCGACGCAAATCCGCAGAAAACAAAGCGCAGGAGCGCGAGTAAGAATTTCAAGGAGACAAGGGTGCTAACTGAGGCGAAGAGCAATTTTCAGTCAAAGGCGGACTATCTACGGTCGACCGTGAGGTTGAACTCCCGCGTGCCCATCGTAGTGGAGTGGACGGAGGGCGGCGAATCGCATCAAGCGGATGGCGTAACCATGGACGTAAGCATGAGAGGCTGTATGGCCGTAGTGCCGCAGGGATTTGCCGTAGGACAGAGGCTGCGTCTGGTAAACAAAGTGACCGGATTGAAATGTGAGGCTCTGCTGGTCTGGCGCGGACATGAAGGGCGGACGGGCTGGGAACTAGGATTGGAGTTGCAAGCGCCGCCACAAGATTTTTGGGGCGTGGAGTTTTAGCAAGCTTGCGGCGTGACCTGGCTACGTTTATGAGCCACTAGAAGCAAGAACAGGACCCTCACCACCCTCCCTCGACGCCGGTCGAGAGAATCAGAATGACGGCTTAGAAAAAGCCTCAGAGTCCGATCTGGTTCGAATCGCTTACTTCGCGAAAGCCATGTTGGCAGCAGAATCTACCTAAAGACTTACCTACTTAAGTAAGACTCAAAGAAACGGGCCAAGGTCCGTTAAGATACAAAGGGACTGATTTTCAGCCTAAGTCTGTGGAAAACCTACTTTTCCCTTGCGTTACAATCGGTTGCGAACGTAGAGTTATGCAAGGGATAGGGGGTTTCGTACGGACGGTACCTATATCTTGCAATGCGGTT
>Ga0126369_10003340_pt1 | contig 11594 bp, 11 predicted proteins | sample PanSoiMetaPlot_1_FD_109646 | JGI IMG/M metagenome (GOLD analysis project Ga0126369, IMG submission 109646) | Tropical forest soil microbial communities from Panama - MetaG Plot_1 | ecosystem: Environmental > Terrestrial > Soil > Tropical forest > Bulk soil | place: Panama | collected 2016-02-17 | reverse complement strand
CCGCTTGCCGCACTAGAGGTCCTCCTTCTTATCTTTTCACGCCGCTCGCAGATCAGTATATAATTCCGTCATTAGCAGCGGAGGAACGCGATGGCGACCGCGATGACGATGATGGACAAGGCAGCAGCCCGGACCGACAAGTCGGCGTGGCCGCAGTCGCTGAGAGACGAGTTCGCGGGCGAAGCCGAACATCACAACGGCTGCGTCGGCAATCAATTGGTCTCCGAAAACGACAAGGTCCGGGTCTGGACCATCCGCCTGCAACCAGGCGAGCGGTTCGGGTTCCATCGCCACGTGCTCGACTATTTCTGGACGTCGGTTTCCGGGGGTCGCGGCCGCCAGCATCTGATGGACGGGACAACAGTAGAGTACACCTATCAGCCGGGCGAGACCCGTCACGAGACCTACGCGGCAGGGCAATACAAGGTCCACGACCTTGAGAACATCGGCGATGCGGAGATGGTCTTCATGACCGTCGAATTCGTTAACAGCGCCAACAAGCCGCTGCCTATCCCGCAGGCAGCGAGGCTCGCGGCCGCATAGTTGGCGACACGAACGAAGGTTGAAAGTCGCCGCCGACGCAGCCCCTGTCCCACCGGGCGGGCGGGTGTGAGCCCTCGACATGTCAGTAAATCCTGCACACCAAACAATGGTTTGATCTAGCCAAGGGGACGGGCTTCCTGCACACTGAGGGATAAAGGGGCAAAACCAGCGCTTGGTCGATCCGCTCGGTCGATCCGACGCCCTGGCCGCAGAAGAACAACATCGGACACCTGTGGGGAGCGAATGCCGACATCGGACCTGAGCACAAGACGGCCACGACGCGGGTTGCCTCCGCACGCCGATTTGGCGGCGGTTGCGTCGACGAGGCTTCCGTGAAGTCTCCGGGTTAGCGCATGTTGGTTTCTTACGATCTCGTACTCAACGCGTTGATTGCAGGTATTCTCCTCGGCGGATTTTATGCCGCGGTCACGGTCGGCATTTCGATTGCTTTCGGCATTCTCGACATCGTCAATATTGCCCACCCCGCCTTCATCATCCTGGGTTCCTACATCGCCTATCTCGTCAACTCGCAGTTTGGCCTTGACCCGATCCTCACGAGCATCATCGCGCTTCCGGTGTTCTATGTGCTCGGGGCGATGGTCTATCAAGTCTACTATCTTTCGTTCGAACGACGAGGACAGGACGCGCTGCGCGGCCTCGCGTTCTTTTTCGGGCTGCTGTTCATTACCGAGGTTCTGCTGATCCTCGTGTTTGGCGTCGACTATCGCTACGTCACCGCCGCCTATATCGACTGGCCGCCGCTTCATCTCGGAGTCATCGACATTCCGATGCGCATGCTGATCCCATGCCTGATTTCGCTCGCTTTGCTGGGGACGCTGCAGCTGTTTCTTTCGCGGACGTTCACCGGGCGCGCCATTATGGCGGTGGCGCAGGATCAATTGGCGCTGAAACTCATGGCCGCCAATCCTATCAGGATCAAACGGATCGCGTTCGGCATCTCGATTGCGACCGCCGCCATGGCCGGCGCGTTTCTGATCGTGATCCAGCCGGTCGAGCCGTCCATCGGGCGCGAATATATCGGCCGCGTTTTCGCGATCTGCGTGCTCGGCGGATTGGGTAGTCTGCCCGGGACCCTGATCGCTGCCATGCTGCTCGGCATCGTCGAGAGCTTCACGGCCACGTTCTACGGCCCATCGTGGGCGCCGGCAGTCTCGTTTGGAATTCTGCTGTTGACGCTGGCCGTCAGGCCGGCGGGAATTTTGGGGCGCTAGCCGTGCGTTCGTTGCCCTTCCTCCTCATCTCGCTCGCGATCGCCGCGATCATCTTCGTCATCGCCCGCCTGCTGCAAAACGACTATGTCTTTTTCGCCGGCTATACCGTGCTGCAGTTCGTTGTGCTTGCCACGGCGTGGAACATTCTCGGCGGCTACACCGGCTACGTGAATTTCGGCACCGCCGCCTTCTTCGCGCTTGGTGCCTACACCACGGTCTTCTTCCACAAGCTCTATCCCCTGCCGATCCCGCTCTTGATCGTCATCGCCGCGCTGGTGTCAGGTCTCGTCGGATTGGGAATGGGCTATCTCACCCTTCGTCTGCGTGGTTCGTTCTTTGCCATCGCCACGCTTGCGCTCGCCGTGGTGTTGCAGACGCTCATCGTCAATTGGGATTTTGTCGGCGGATCGCGCGGCGCCTACGTCATTCGGCCGCGCGAAATCCCGATCCTCGGTAGCTACATCCAATACCTGTTCCTGATCATGCTGCTGCTGGCAGTCGCGGCGATTGTGACCGCCCGTACGATCGAGCGATCCCGGCTCGGTTACGGCTTTGCCACCATCCGAGACGACGAGCTCGCCGCCGAAGCCGCGGGCGTGCCGACGCTCAAGCTCAAGCTGATCGCCACCATGATCTCCGGCGCGTTCATGGGCATGGCCGGAGCGCCGTTTCCCTACTACATCGGATATCTCGAGCCATCCTCCGCCTTCGGCTTGCCTTACGCGGTCAACTCCATTGCCATGCCGATGATCGGCGGTACCATGACGTGGATCGGCCCGGTGATCGGCGCGGTGCTGCTTGGGGTCATCCAGCAGGTCGCCACTGTCACGATTTCCTCGGCGGTCAATTTGCTGCTTGTCGGCGTGCTGCTGGTCGTGTTCGTCGTCATCGCGCCGAATGGAATCATGGGACTGTTTCCGAAGCGCCGCAAGAAGTCCGCGCCATGAGCGAGAACCTTCTGCAAGTCGAGAACCTGGGCAAACGCTTCGGCGGCTTTGTCGCTCTCGACGCCATCAATTTCAACGTCCAAACCGGCGAGCGCGTCGGCCTTATCGGACCGAATGGTTCCGGCAAGAGCACGCTCGTCAATTGCCTCTGCGGCACGCTGACCAACGAGACCGGCAGCGTGCACTTCGATGGCCGCAATGTCGATGGTCTGGTCGCGCATCAGCGCACGCGGCTCGGTATGGCCCGCAGCTTTCAGCTGCCGCGCCCGTTTGTCAGTCTGTCGGTCGCCGAAAATATCCGCGTTCCCCTGCTCTACACCGTCGACGCACGGAAGGGACTGCATCACATGAAGCCCGCGGAGTTGCACGACCACTGCGTCGAAGTTCTCAAGCTCGTAGGCCTGGAAGCCAAAGCGCACGACAGTCCGCGCGACCTTACGCAGGTGGAGATGCGCAAGCTCGAGCTTGCGCGCGCGATCGCCGCGGAGCCAAAATTGCTGATCGCCGACGAGGCGATGGCCGGCCTCTCGCAGAGCGAGGTGACCGATATCGTCGCGCTGCTGATCCGGCTCAACGAACGGGGAATTACTGTGATCCTCATTGAGCACATCATGCGCGCCGTGATGAGCTTCTCGCAGCGCCTGGTCGTCCTCGTCTCCGGACGCAAGATTGCCGACGGCCGTCCCGACGACGTCATCCGCGATCCCGAAGTAGAGAGGGCGTATCTTGGGCAATAGCATTACCGTCGAAGGCATCGATGCCGCCTACGGTGCAGTGCGAGTGCTGGAGGACGTGTCGCTGACGGTCAATAGCGGCGAGACCGTCGTGCTGCTCGGCACCAACGGCAACGGCAAGAGCACGCTCATGAAAAGCATCATGGGCATCGTGCAGCCAACCAAGGGTAAGATCACAATCGAGGTCGAGGGTGCAAGGCACGAACTGGTCGGCCTCACGACCGAGGAAATCGTCGATCTCGGTGTCGCGTTGGTCCCCGAAGGTCGGCGGCTGTTTCCGCGGCTCAGCGTCGAAGAGAACCTGCTGCTTGGCGCGTTTCGCCCGCAGGCGCGGGCGCAGATCAAGACCAATCTGTCGTTCTGCTTCGAGGCGTTTCCGCGGCTCGCCGAGCGCCGCAGCCAACTCGCCGGCAGCATGAGCGGAGGCGAGCAGCAGATGCTGGCGCTTGCGCGCGCGCTGATGCTGGCGCCGCGCATCCTCCTTGTCGATGAGCCCTCGGTTGGGCTGGCGCCGGTATTGGTCAGCCGCACGATCGAGAAGATCAAGGAGTTGAAGGACCAATACAAGCTGACGGTGCTAATGGCGGAGCAGAACTTCACCCAGGCCTTGCGCATCGCCGACCGTGGCTATGTCATCGTCCACGGCAAGATCGCATTCGCAGGCAATTCCGTCGACGAGCTCAACAACAACGACCTGATCCGCAAGTTCTATCTCGGGCTCTAAGTCCAAGCGCGCGCGGAAAGCAAAGCAGCTGTAGGCTGGGCAAAGGCGCGTTGCTCGGTCTGTCCGCGTGGGCAAAATCGCGTCAGCGCCGTGCCCACGATGCGACGACCAGGCAGGCGATTTTGCCCACCCTACGCGACGTCTCACACACAAGAAAAGCGCCGCGCGCTGTTGCGCGGCGCTTGATCGTCGAGCCGATGCGGCCCTTACTTCGCCTTTTCGTAGGGGAAGATCACGTCCCCCGATTTGTACTCGGTCGGCGTCAACACGGTCTGGACCGACAGCTGGCGAAACTGCTCGATGTCGTTACCCTTGATGTCGTGGAACTGGGCTTGCACGACGCGTGACTGGGCCCATTCGCCCTTGGCGCCGAACTTCACGTCGCCGAGCACGGTCTTGAACGTGTTGGCTCGAATGTAGTCGGCGATCTTCTGGTCGTCGAGGCTCTTGGTTGCCTCGATCGCCTGCTGCAGCACCTGCAACTGCGCATAGCCCCATGGGGCCATGTAGTAACCGAGCGCGTCGACTCCTTCGGCCGGCGCCTTTGCCTGGTACTTCTTGATCAGGTCGGCTACCCCCGGAAAGTCCATTTTGGGCACCGGGAGCCAGAACTCGTAGTTGACGAAGCCATTGAGCAATGGGCCGAGCTGAGTCTTGATCGCGGTCGCCTGAAGACCCACCATGGCGCCACCGATCATCTTCGGCTTGTAGCCGAGCTCGTTGACGGAACGCACCATGCCGACCGAATCCGGCGGATACGAGCAGACGACCACGATGTCGGGATTGGTTGCCTGAATCGCGCGCACAATCGGGGAAAAATCGGTGGTCGATGGGGGATAGGTCTTGTCGTACACGACGTTGAGGCCTGCGGCTTTGGCGTTTGTGCGCGCGCCATCGGCTGCATTACGGGAGAATTCCTGGTCGGCGGCCACGATCGCAACCGTCGCCGGCTTCGGATTCTGCGCCATCGCCGTGTCAAAGAAACCCTTGGTGAAGGCGGGCTTTGGATCCGGCCCTGAGGGGATCATGGCAAAATAGTTGGGATAGTCGAACTCGCTGTTGACAGCGAGGCCGAGCAACCCGATGAACACCTTGTTGCGCTGGATGACGATCGGCATCGCCGGGGCCAGTATTGCGGTGGCGTAGGCGCCGATCACCAGGTCGACTTTGTCGACGTCGAGCAGCTTGGTATAGATGCCGGGAACTGTCGATGGACTGCTCTGATCATCGTAATAGATGAGCTTCACCGGGCGGCCCAACAGCCCACCCTTGGCGTTAATGTCCTCTTCCCAGATTTTCTGCGCAAGCAAGGCGGACTTGCCGTTCGGGGCGAGCCCTCCGGTGAGCGCCATGCTGAACCCAATCTTGATCGGCTCGCCGGATTGCGCAAACGCGCCGCTGACAAGAGCCAGGGTCCCCGCCAAGGCAACAAACGCCACGGCGATGGACGCTGCAATCCGCCTCAAGTTGTGAAACATTGCTGGTTCCTCCCAGATGAATAATGCTTTTCAATGATTTTATGCGCATTCGGCATGGATGCGCTAGCGGTGATTTGGCGCAGAGCGCGGCGTGCTTAACCGATCAGAATTTGATCACTTTGTCGCGTCACCGCCGTCGACGATGATGGTCTCGACTTCGCCCGCGCCGCGGCGGCGGAAGGATGCGGCCTCGTTGTATTCCGGCGATGTGAAACACGCGACCCCTTGCTCGAAAGTCGGAAATTCGATCACCACGAAGCGCTGGAACTTGTCCGGCCCCTCCATGATCTGAAAATGCCCGCCGCGCGCGAGCACTCTGCCGCCGTGCTTGGCGATGATGGCCGGCACGCGGTCGGTGTATTTTTTGTATTCGACGGGGTCATTGATGCGGGAACGGGCAACCCAATAGGCCGGCATGGCGATCTCCGAAATTGATCCAGCGTCAAGTTGCGGACTTGAGTTGGATGATGACGAAAGGTAGTGAGCGCTCGCCAGCCGCTGATCAAGAGTAAAATGATTTGGAGATAATCTCATCCGGCACATCAATCGAGGACGAGGATATGGCGCGCCAGTTGATCGACCTATCGGTCTCACTCGAAAACGATGTCATGGCGGATCCGCCGGGCTATGGCCCGAAGATCGAGTATTACGACCACCGTCAGACCGCACCTGAGGTGGTCAAATTTTTCCCAGGACTCAAGGTCGAGGATCTTCCCGACGGCGAAGGCTGGGCCATCGAATGGATTCGGCTCTCGACTCACAACACCACACATCTCGATGCGCCCTGGCACTTTGCCTCAACCATGAACCAGGGAAAGCGCGCGATCACCATCGACGAGGTGCCGCTCGAATGGTGTCTGCAACCCGGCGTCAAGCTCGACTTCCGCCACCTTCCCGACGGCTACGTCGTCACCGCCGCCGACGTCGACGCTGAGCTCGCGCGTATCGACCACAGGCTGGCGCCACTCGAGATCGTGCTGGTCAACACCAGCGCCGGCGCGGCCTATGGTCGCCCGGACTATGTCGCGAAGGGTTGCGGCATGGGTCGCGACGCGACATTGCATCTCTTGCGCCAAGGCGTGCGGGTGACTGGCACCGACGGATGGAGTTGGGATGCGCCCTTCGTCCATACCAAGGACAAGTATCTCGCCAGCAAGGACGCGAGTCTCATCTGGGAAGGGCACAAAGCCGGTCGCGAGATCGGCTACTGTCACATCGAGAAACTTCACAATCTCGAGTGCCTGCCGCCAAACGGCTTCACCGTGAGCTGCCTGCCCGTGAAGATCCGCGGCGCATCCGCAGGATGGACGCGCGCCATCGCAATCATCGATTAAATTTCTCCGTTCGCGCAGGCGATCTGTTGCTCGGTGCGAATCGAGTCGATAGCATCCAAGTCGCTGGGGTCGCGGGGCACTAACATGTTGCAAAGGCGTGCTTCTCGTCCACTCAGCAAAACCGGGACGTTCACGATCGCCGGATAGCACACGGGAGGAGCAAAATGGACCGAGGCAGCTTGGACAGGCGTCGCTTCGTCGTCGGCTCCGCTGCGGCGGCTGCTGCATTGGCCACGCGACCAGCGGTTGCAGAGGATGTTTATCCTTCGCACCCCATCACCATCATCAATCCGTTTCCACCGGGCGGTGCGTCGGACGTAGTCACGCGACCGCTCGCGGCTTTTCTCGAGCCAATGATCAAGCAGCCGGTGGTCATTGAAACCAAGGCCGGAGCCGCCGGTGCCGTTGGCGGGCAAGTCGCGGCCAACGCCAGGCCTGACGGTTACACGCTGCTGTCTCACATCACCTCGATCTCCGGATTTGCGGAAGTCGATCGTCTGTTTGGGCGGCAACCAAAATTCACCAACGCCGATTTCATCCCGATCGCGCGCTTTGTCGCCGATCCCTGCGTCATCATCGTCAATGACCAGCAGCCTTGGAAGACCTTGAAGGAGTTCGTCGACGACGCAAAGGCAAAGCCCGACACGATCATCTTCAGCTCGTCGGGTCTCTACGGTGCCTTGCACATTCCGATGGCGCTGTTCATCAAGGCGGCGGGCGGTCTCAAGCTTCGTCATCTCCCGACCAATGGCGGCGGTCCCGCACTGACCGCGCTGCTTGGAAACAATTCGCAGGTGCTGGCGTCTTCGGTCTCGGCATGCCTCTCGCAGATCAAGGGAGGCAAGGCGCGGGCACTTGCTTCGTTCGGCGGCAAGCGCTCGAAAGCGCTCCCCGAGGTGCCGACGATGAAGGAGCTTGGCTACAACATCGAGTATTACCTTTGGGTCGGTCTGTTTGCGCCCAAGGGCACACCGACCGCAATCATCGACACGCTGCGTGACGTCGTCAGCAAGGCCGCGCATTCCGAGCAATACATCAACGCGCTCGCCAACCTCGGACAGGAACTCGACTACATGGACCAGCCGGAATTCGCACAATTCTGGGCCGCCGATGCCAAGCGCATCGAAGACGCCGTGCGCCAGATCGGCAAGGTCGAGGGATAAAGGCGCGTTCGGTGCGATCCGGTCTTTCCTGCTTTCGTCCGCGATGTCGGACGATGGTATTGCTCGCAAGTAAGTCAGGGGTGGCGCCGTAATGCTCCGCAGTGATCATGTCACCAGCGCCGCCTGCGTTGTGTTCGGGATTTGCGTCTTCGCCATGAGCACCGATTTGCCGACGGGCGCGTGGTCGATGCCGGGTGCCGGCTTGTTTCCGAAATTGCTCGGCGCCTTTATCATCGGCTTCGGTTTCTTGCTGCTCATACGCGCCCGCGACAGCGTCCCCTTTGCCGATATCGATTGGAAAGATCTTCCTCACGCGCTTCGAGTCGCGGTGATCACGGCGGTTGCCATCGCCTGCTACGAAACAGGCGGGTTCATTCTTACGATGGCGCTGATGATGTTCGCCTTCCTCGTCGGTGCCGAGCGCAAGAACGTATTCCGCGCCGCCCTCTACAGCGCCGGCGTTACAGTCCTGACCTATTTCCTCTTCACCGTGGCGCTGAAGACGCCGCTCGAGCAGGGCCTCCTCAAGTTCTAAGTCCGCGATCATGAACACCATCGACAGTCTGCTCCTCGGCTTCCATGTCGCCTTTCAGTGGGATGTGCTGTGGTACGCCTTTCTCGGCTGCGTTGTTGGCACGCTGGTCGGCGTGTTGCCCGGCATCGGCCCCCTCTCCGGCATGAGCATTCTGTTGCCGGCGACTTACGGGCTCGACGCCACCAAAGCGGTCATCATGCTTGCGGGCATCTATTACGGCTCCCAATACGGTGGCTCGACCACCTCGATCCTGATGCGGATCCCCGGTGAGGCGTCCTCGGTGATGACCTGCATCGACGGGTACGCGATGGCACAAAAGGGTCGGGCGGGCGCCGCCCTCTGCATCGCCGCGGTCGGCTCCTGGATCGCCGGAACGTTCGGCGTGGTCGTGCTCACGGTCATTGCCCCGCCGCTCGCGAACTTCGCATTGCGATTCGGGCCGCCGGAATACGTTGCCCTCCTGGTGCTCGGACTGATTTTTCTCGCTTACATGTCCTCGACGTCGTTGCCGAAAACCCTGCTGATGGCGAGCGTCGGCCTGCTGCTCGGCACCATCGGCATCGACAACATGACCGGACATTTCCGTTTCAGCTTCGATATTCCCGAGCTGGGTGACGGCATCGGCATCGTGCCGGTTGCGGTTGGCCTGTTCGGTCTTGGCGAAATCTTGTCGACGCCTGCGGCAAACGTCGTCGGCAAGGTGATGACGCCAAAGTTGCGCGAGCTGCTTCCGACCAGAAAGGAATGGCAGGAATCGGCGATGCCGATTACGCGCGGCACCGTGCTCGGCTTCCTTATCGGTCTGACACCGGGATCCGCCCACATCATCTCCAGCTTTCTCTCCTACGCCGTAGAGCGCCGCTTCTCGAAACATCCAGAAGAGTTCGGCCACGGCGCCGTTGCCGGCGTTGCCGGTCCGGAATCCGCCAATAACGCCGCCTCGACCGGCGCCTTCGTGCCGATGCTGGCGCTTGGCGTCCCCACCGGGCCGATCACCGCAGTTCTGATCGCCGCGCTTGTCGTGCATGGCGTTCAGGTCGGGCCGCAGCTCGTCACCGAGCACCCCGACGTATTCTGGGGTTTCGTTGCCTCCATGTATGTCGGCAATCTAATGCTGCTGGCGCTCAACCTCCCGCTGGTCGGATTGTTCGTGAATGTGCTTCGGATCCCCTACGCATATCTTTATCCGCTGGTGATCATGTTCTGCATCATCGGGGTCTACACGGTGAACAATTCCATCGTCGACGTCTGGATCATGCTGATCATGGGCCTGCTCGGCTACGGCCTGCGCAAGTTCGGCCTCGATGCCGCGCCCCTCGTGCTCGGCCTCGTGATCTCGCCAACCTTCGAGATGAGCTTGCGGCAATCGCTCATCATGTCGAATGGCAATTGGCTGATCTTCTTCCAGCGCCCGATCGCCATTGCGTTGTTCTGCGCGTGTGCGTTTCTGCTGTTTCTGGCGCTGCTGTCGGTCGTGCGCGCGCGCAAGGATTGGCGGGCGAAACTGGCCGAGGCGGAGGCTGGCGAGCCGAGCAGCTAGAATTGTCGCCGGACCGCATTCCGATTCGGTGGAATCGGATGCGCTCCAGATTCACGCGTTAGCGGATATCCCTTTCGGACCCTGCGGTCGCCCGCCAAAGCATAGCGTCTACCCTGTCGGCTCGGCGCCCCGGTTCGCGGGCAACCGACTGCGTGCCCCAAAGCTCGTGATAATTGGCAAACTTCAGCAGCGTCTTGTCCTGTCGCGTCGGCTCGAGCAAGGGCAACAGCCGCTTCAAAGGCAGATTGAGAATTGACGAGGTGTGTCTGACATACAGGTCGAGCGGAAGCAGCTGATGCCGAAAATGAAGCTTGGGATCATAGTTGAGCGCACTGCTGCGCAACTCCTTGCACCCATGCGTGATCGCCCACGATACCATGTCGCGATAGGCATAATGATAGAGATGCAGGTCCAAGGCCACCGTGTAATCCAGACCGATATATTCGGGATAGAAGACCTCACCTTGGATCATGCAAGCGGTGAAGGCGACGATGCGCCCGTTCTGACGCCACATGAAAAAGCGAACCTTGTCCGCCATCCGCGTCCCGAGGCCGCAAAAATATGCTTTCGTCAGTTTCTCGAAATGCAGTTTCGAGCGGTGATAGACGTTGAGGTAAAGTGGGTACACCTCATCGATAAGCGGCGTTATGTCCCCGACCACGGTCATCTCGATCGGCGCCGAATTGGCCGCCGCCCGGAATTTTCGACGTAGCTTCGTGCGCGTTGCGCTATTGAGCGCACGCTTCATGTAGTCCTCGAAGCTCGCGTAGTCGATGGAGACACCTGTCATCGGCATGCTGGGCACGCGGGCAAATCCGCGCTCCATGAAGCAAGCGAGCGTCGCCCGATGGTGCGCGAGGAACTCCTTCATGACGACGAGCTTGGCACCGAGGTGCCTCGCGTGCTTGACAACCGCGTCGGCGAATAATCCAGCACGATCGGGATGCCACACGTCATCGGGACCATCGAGATGGCCCTCGCCTGCAACGCAACCGATCATCAGTGTTCGCATGCGCATGAACCGCGGGAAGAATCTGCGAATGAGCGCGATCGACGGTCCGATGGCGGGGCCAATTCCAACCAGAAGGTCCTGGTCGAAGATGAAGAAGGGTTGAACCGCACGAACGCTTCCGCTCGCGTCCTTGATCACGAAATACCGGTACTCGAACTCGGAATGCAGCGTGTCTTCGACGAGCTCGTAGTAACGGAAGTCCTTTCGTTCGTTGCCGAACGCCCGCGGCCAATGCTTGCAATGCGCGAGCTCACGACGGGTAAGAACCCCGACCTCTCCCGTCTCCTCCATCTCCTGCGCCGCTCGGTCGCGATTGCGCCGCGACAAGAGTCCAACCTCACTCAAGGCCATG
>Ga0126369_10003339_pt1 | contig 11595 bp, 14 predicted proteins | sample PanSoiMetaPlot_1_FD_109646 | JGI IMG/M metagenome (GOLD analysis project Ga0126369, IMG submission 109646) | Tropical forest soil microbial communities from Panama - MetaG Plot_1 | ecosystem: Environmental > Terrestrial > Soil > Tropical forest > Bulk soil | place: Panama | collected 2016-02-17 | reverse complement strand
CGGAGCCATCGGCTACACGTACGGCGGCAGCGGCGCGAGCTTCAACGTCCCCGACTGCCGAGGCCGCGGGCTGGTCGCAGCCGGACAAGGCGGCGGACTGACCAACCGGGCGCTCGGAGCCAGGGGCGGCGAGGAGAATCACGTGCTGACCACCGCCGAGCTTGCGTCCCACAACCACACCGGCGCGACGCAGGCGACCAGCGTCGACCACTACCACAGCTTCAGCGGCACGACCGGCAACGACTCGCCCGACCACGCGCACAGTGGTACCACGGCAGGCGACTACCCCGACCATGCGCACGGCGTGACCGTCACGAACCTCGCGCAGGGCAACCACGCCTTCACCGCGCAGGCGTCAGGCGCGACGTACACCTCGCCGGGCGTCGGGAACAGCGGCTTCGGCACCGGCGGCGCGAGCGCGCGGCACCAGCACGACTTCGGCACCGGCGGCGCCAACGCCCGCCACGCCCACGGCTACTCAGGCAACACGTCTTGGCATTCGGCGATCACCGGCAACTACAACCACACGCACGTGGTCAACCCGGACGGCGGCGGCGGCGGACACAACAACATGCCGCCGTTCATCGCCGTCAACACCTTCATCAAGACGTAGCCCTCCAAGGAGGTCGACATGGTTGAGACCGAGCTGCCGAACGAGCCCACGCCCATCCCCGAGGGTGAGCCCGAGCCTGCGACGCCGACGCCGGAGATCCCTCCGATTCCGCCGCCCGAGCCGCCTCCCGAGCAGCCGCTGTATCCGGGCCCGCCGCCCGACGAGCGCCAACCCGACGAGTAGTCGCTGGCTCCTGTTGTATGCTCTGCCCAACGCTGAGGGGGTTGGGAACCCTTCTCCTCGGTCGGGATTAGGCTCGGCGCCCCAGCGTGAAACGGCCCGCCTTGTGCGGGCCGTTTGTCTTTCCTGCCCCGCATAGGGGTCCAGGGGACGCGCTCAGAGCCTCCCGTGGCCCCCCGAGGGGGAAACCACGGGTAGGCCCTGGGGGCGCTCAGACGGCCTGAGGCGCGTCCACCGTCGCCTCTTGGACCGTCTCCTCCTCCTCCGCTTCAGCGTCGATGGGGATCGAGCCGCCGTTGGCGAGGACGAAGTCGGTGACCTCCTGGAGAATCTCGGTGCGCTTGGCCTGGTCGGCACCGGCCATCTTTAGGCGGATCTTCTGCGGCAGGAACGAGCCCGGCCGGACGCGGTTGGCTTCCTCGAACGCGATCTGGAGCCGCTTGCCGAGATCTTCGTCCGGGCCCCAATCGGGCTCCTGGTCGACCACGCGCTGCTCGACCACGCCGCCGAACCGTTCGTCGTAGTGCGCGCCGACCTCGTCCTCCGGGACCAGCCCGGTGATCGAGAACGCCTTGCGCAGCGCCATGCTCTCGGCCACCTTCAGGATCATCGCGTCCGGGTACTTCGACCACGTCTTGTTGCCCGTCTTGTAGCTCGCGAACTTAGCCAGGAAGAACGTCGGTTTGCGGCCCTCGCGGAACACGCGGCACCACGCGCCGACGATGTCGCCCTTCAGCCGCTCGGACGCCTGGATCTCCGGGTAGGTGTGGACGAACACGGACGGGAAGTCCGGGCCCGCCGCGACGCGGGCAATCATGTCCGTCGCGTAGATCACGTCGCCTTCCATCCCCTCGAAGTCGTCGTGGCGGTTCGCGATGGCCAGCAGCCCGTCGCGGGCGACGATGGTGGTCCACACCGGCGGCTCGCCGTCCTTGCCGGGCATCTTGGCCAGGTACACCTGCTTGGCGAACGGGTCCAGCTTGTAGCGGCCGACCAGCTCCAGGAACAGCAGGAACGCGTTGTCGTCGGCGCCGCGGGCGACGGTCCGCTTCATCAGCGCGAGCTGCTCGTTGTCGAACGCGAACCTGGCCGGTTGGGTCAGCGGCGTCGGCGTGTGCGCCAGGCGCGCGACCGCCAGGCGACTGGTCGACATCTCCGGAGCGGGTTCCTCCGCTGCCGGTGCTTCGGGCTCGGCTGTCTCGGTCTCAGCCTGCATTGCGCTTCCTCTCTGCCACGAGCGCCAGCGAGCGCTCAAGTTGTTCAGCCAGGTCCGGTTCGAGCGGCTCGGGCTCTAGCTCCGGCCTCGGGATGTGAATGTCGAAGCGGGTCCCAATTGTCTCACGGTAGAGGTCATCGAGCGTCTCTCCGGTCTGGATCGCGCGCTCCATCTGCTCGCGTGTCGGACGTTCCACACGCCGCTGTACGCGGTGGCCGTACACCCGGTTGGCCTTCCCGTCGCGGACCGGCACCGCGCCGTGCTGCCCCGTCCACGCCTTCAGTGCCTCCTTGTCCTGCTTGATCGCCTTCTCGGCCACCAGGATCTGCGCGGCGATCCGCTCGGCCTCCTCGGCCGAGGCGATCATCCCCTTGCGCCGCGCGGTCGGGAAGATTGGGCAGGCCGTAGGACGCGGACAGTAGGAACAATGGTTGCCCGGGCTCGGATGCCACACGCCTTCCTGCACAGAGCGGTCGAAGCGGTGCGCCAGCGCAGCGACGGTGTCCTCGATTTCATCGAGCTGCTCGCGATACAGGGTCGCCTCCCTGGATTGGCTGTAGCGCGGGTAGAACTCCCGCAGCGTCACCGACGTGAGCGACTGGTGGTTGCGCATCCCGAGCAGCGCGTAGAACCGCTGCTGAAAGAACCCGCTCTCGGAGATCTCCGATGGCGGCGGCAGCCACCAGCCCGTCTTCCAGTCGACCACGATCCCGCGCTCCAGGTACTCGCCTTCGGCCATCAGCACGTCCAGCGTCCCGCTGATGCGCCGGGCGACCGAGCCCCCGGCCTCATCCGGGTAGTGGACGGTCCAGCGCAGCGGCTGCTCGATGTCGACCAGCCCGGCGATGTTCCAGGTGTTCTCCTTGGCGAACTTCTTGGTCATCCACATCAGATCGTGGACCTCGCGCATCGGGACATTGACCTGGTCCTCGATGGGCACGTCGGCCTGAAGCAGCGTCTCCAGCATGATCGCCAGCGCCACGTCGACCTCGATCCGGACGGCGGACGGATCCTCGTTGGGGTCGAGGTTCGCCGCCATCTCCCGCATCATCTTCGCCGCCGCGCGATGCCAGATCGTGCCTCGGCCCGACTCCGCGATGTCGTACACGCCCCACCTGTAACGGCGGTCGAACAGGCTCAGCAGGCCGCACTCATCGAACGTCGACAGGGTGCTCTGGCGCAGGACGGGAAACTCCTCCAGCGCCTTCGGGTAGGGCGTCACGGCATCACTCCTCGGTCGATTGAGGGTAGGCTCGCACGAGGGTCGGACGGCAACCCGCACGACGATTCGGGCGTCACCCCAATCGGTTTACGGGGTCGTCCCGCAACGGATGTACCCTGCCCTTCGTGTCCCGACCGACCCTCCCTCCCGACCCGCATGAGTGGCATCGGCAGGTGGTCGGTCGACCCCCGCGTCCCTGCGCCGTGTGTCGCGGCAGAACCCGCGTCCAAGGCCACCACATCATCAGCAGAGAGAGACTGCGCCGCGTCGAGCGCGACAGGGGCCTCGCAAGAGGCACGCTCATCTGGGATCCCCGATCAGGCATGCCGGTGTGCGAGGCATGCCATTCGCGCCACACCAGCGCGTTCCGGAGGATTCCGCGCTCCAGGTTGACCGCTGAGAACTGGGAGTTCATCAACGAGCTAGGTCTGGACTGGTGGATCGCTCGCTACTACCCCGCAGGGCCGCAAGCACCTACTACCCCCGATGGAGGCCCTGATGGCGAGACAGGCAAAGCAGGCGCAAGAGACCGAGCCCGAGACCGGGAACCAAGAGAACGGCCACGTGTCGATAGAGGACATGGAGGGCCAGCAGGCCGTCCTGGTGGCTGCTTTGCCCGGCAGCCAGGAACAGCTCAGCTTCGAGCTTGGCTCCGAGTACAACCTGAGCGACAGCACGCTGAAGCTGCCGCCGCTGCCGCCGCTGACCGTTGAGGGCCAGTTCGATGAGGGCGACCGGCTCAAGATCGTCCTAGAGGTCGAGATCGCCTACATCGCCTTCCCGCCGATCAAGGATCGCGGGTTCCGAGTCGGGACCGAGAGACGCCACTACGGCCAGGTGCTGTCCGCCCAGCCGGGCGATTGAATAGCCCGCTGTTTGCGGGATCCGAAGTAGCAGCACCCGGTAGAGAGAGGTAGGGTGTTCGAGTCCGTTCGTAGCCGCCAGGCACGGGACACGTCGTGTGCTACGGACGGGCCGTCCATCATGCCCCGTACGGGAGGTACGACCGATGCCTTCTGAAGCCGTCGACCGCGTCCTCACGCGCCTGGATCACCTCGATTGCAGGCCGCGCGGCAGCGTCGAGAAGGGCTGGAGCGCGCGGTGCCCGGCGCACGAGGACCGCAACCCGAGCTTCACGCTCGGTCAGGGTTCTGACGGCCGCGCGCTCGTCTGGTGCGGCGCGGGCTGCACCGTCGACCAGATCGCCTCGGCCTTGCAGCTCGACGTGCGGGATCTCTTCGAGCCCGAGGACGAGCCGGTCCCCAAACGCGAGGTCGTCAAACACTACGTCTACACCAACGCGGAAGGGAGGCCGCTATTCCGGGTCTGCCGCACGATCCCGAAGGGCTTCTTCCAGCAGGCGTCGGACGGCAACGGCGGCTGGAAGAACGGCCGCGAGGGTGTGCTGCCCGTGCTCTACAACCTGCCCGCCGTCATGAGCGCAGACAGGGTGGTGATCTGCGAGGGCGAGAAGGACGCCGACGCGCTCATCGCCAAGGGCGTCGTGGCCACCACCAACCCCGGCGGCGCCGGGAAGTGGCGGGACGAGTACAGCCCCCTGTTCCAGGGCAAGGCCGTCGCCGTCATCCAGGACATCGACCCGGTCGACCAGAAGACCGGCAAGCGCCCCGGCCAGGAGCACGCCAAGGCCGTGATCGAGTCGCTGGCGAAGGCGGGCGTGAAGGCCAAGCTGCTGGAGCCCGGCGCCGGGAAGGACGTGTCCGAGCATCTCGCGGCCGGACTGCTGCTCGGGGCGCTCCGCGAGCCCACCGCGCCGCGCGACAAGCCCGACCGGCTGGAGATCCTCAGCGCCCGCGAGATCATGGAGCTACCGGATCCCGACGAGTCGGGCTATCTGCTCGGGCCCCTCCTATACCGAGGGCACCGCATCGTCGTCGGCGGCTGGACCGGCCATGGAAAGACCACGTTCACGATGCACATGGTGTCCGCCGCCGTCCAGGGCCGCGAGTTCCTGCGCCCTAGCTGGCACGGCCGGAAGGAGGACATCAAGGCGCTCGTGGTCGACGTGGAGCAGGGCACCCGGACCGTCAAACGCGTCCTGCGCGAGGTCGGCCTCGATCACGCCGACAATGTCAAGTACCTCCGCGTCCCGGACGGGCTCGGACTCGATTCCGACGCCGAAGCCATCGCGTTCATGGAGAAGACGTTCGCCACCGGCCGCTTCGACATCGTCCTCTGCGATCCGCTGTACAAATGCCACCGGGGCGACCCGAACGACACCAAGGCCGCGACCGAGCTGATGCGCCGCTTCGATGACTGGCGCGAGCGCTACCAGTTCGCGCTGGTGCTCCCGATGCACTGCCGCAAGCCGCAGGGCGACAAGGCCCCGAAGCTCTCCCCCCACGACCTGTTCGGCTCCAGCGCATACCAGTGGGGCGCCGAGATGCTCATGGGCGTCGAGCGCAAGTCGCCCGGGCTCACGGTCGTCCACTGGTGGAAGGACCGCGAAGGCGACGCCGCCGAGGACGGCGCCGCGGTCGGCTCAGACTGGAAGGTCCACTTCGACCGCAAGCGCGGCTTCCAGCGCTACGTCGAGGGCAACCAGGAGCGCCTCCCGATCAACGTCGCGCCCACGGCCAGGTTCGATCTGAGCGAGTTCTGCTACGGGATGATCCGCGAGAGTGGTGGCGTGTCCCGCGAGGAGGTCAAGGCCAAGCTGCACCACCGGGGCATCCGCTGGGCCGGGGGCATGAACGCCATCGACAGGGCACTGGAGAACCTCGGGCATCTCGGCGTCATCTCCAACGGCGCGCCGCTGAAGAAGGACCGCGTCTACCAGCTCCAGCCCGAGCTTGGAAACGGCACAGGCCCCGGCGCTGAACCAGGGCCCGTGTCTCCTACCACCGATCAGAAGGGAGGCGCCGATCAGGAGGTGACGCCAGGGTAGACGGCACGCCGGACGCCCGAACCCCGTCAGGGCGTATCCAGGGGAACCACCGGCCGCCCCTCGCCTGGGGCGGGGACCCACTGTAGGTCGTTGAGCGCGGAGCGTGTAGCCCTGGATCGGGGTGAAGTGCGGTGGCGCGTGAGACCGATGGAGCCGCTCGACTGCCATGGACTCAGCGTCGAATGGGCTCGGTTTTCTGCTCTCCGAGGGCAGTGGACCTAGCCACCCCCAGCCTGGATCTTGCATCGAATGGGGAAGGTGAGGCAGTCACCTTCGGGAGGTGGTTGGGGGAGGTGGGAGGGATTTACCGGCGGCGGCGCGGTGCTTGTGCGGGGCGGCGGATCAGTTTCAGGAGGCCCCCGGCACCAGCCGTAGCGTTTCGGGGAGGGTGTTGGTCTATGCCGCTGTCGACATTGCCCAACTGGTCACATTGGGCATCGGGGTTCTCGGAGTCGCGAGCCTGATCTTCACGGCGCTGCGGTGGCGGCGGGACGACACGACGGCGGTGCTGGCGCAGCAGGACACGGTGTTCGGGGAGATCAAGTCGCTGAACGACGAGCTGCGGACGAGCAATGAGCAGTTGCGGACCGAGCGCGACAAGCTGCGGGAGGACAACGCGCGCCTGGACGGCCAGGTCGACGTGCTGCGCAGCGAGCTTCGGGAGTCCCGCGACGAGCTGATGAGGAGGTTGAACGATGGCTGATGTGGATCCGACGAAGGTGATCGAGGATGTGGCGGCGGGCAATCGGCAGACGCTGGCGTACTCGCGCAGGCGGTTCCTGTCGACGTGGCTGGCGGTCGGGGTGCTAGCGCTCCTGACGTGCGCGGCGATCCTGTTGGCGGCGGACACGGCGCGCAAGCAGCAGGACGCGGTGAAGCTGGTGGCATCGTCGGCGCACAACAGCGCGGGTCGGGCGAACACGAAGTCCAACGACATCTTCCTGTACATGCAGGGCAAGCAGGGGCTGCCAGGGGTGCCGGGCGCGAACGGGAAGGACGGGGCGCCGGGCCTGCCGGGATCGAATCCGGCGCTGCTGCCGCCTGGCCCTCCGGGGCCAGCCGGTCCGAAGGGCGACACCGGCAGCGCTGGCGCGGTGGGCGCTGCGGGGCTCACGGGCGCGGCCGGTCCGCTTGGTCCCATCGGGTCGACCGGATCGGTTGGGGCGACGGGAGCCGCTGGAGCGACGGGGCAGGCCGGGCAGGCGGGAGCGCAGGGGGACACGGGCGCGCAGGGGCAGACGGGCGCTCAGGGCGCTCAGGGCGACGCGGGTCCGCAGGGAGCGGCGTCGACCGTGCCTGGTCCCACGGGCCCGCAGGGCGATGTCGGCTTGACGGGCGCGACGGGCGCGAAAGGCGACACCGGCGTGGCTGGTCCGACCGGCGCGATTGGTCCGCAGGGGGCGGTAGGCGCGACGGGTGCGACCGGGGCGACGGGCGCCGACTCGACCGTGCCGGGTCCTCCGGGGCCGACCGGCGCGCAGGGCGTGCCGGGAGCGACGGGGCCGCAGGGTCCAACCGGCGCGCAGGGTCCTGCTGGTCCTCAGGGCGTGGCGGGCCCATCCGGCGTGGTGAACATCACCGTCGTCACGAACACGTCGGCGATGAGCGCGCAGGGGAACAAGACAGCGCTGGCCACCTGTCCGAGCGGCACGAAGCTCGTCTCGGGCGGCTTCTCGGTCGCGCCACTGTCGACCAACGCCACGATCAACGGGAGCTTCCCCGAGCTTCAGGGCGACGGCACGCTGGCATGGCGGGTGACAGCCAATAACCCCGGTCAGGGGTCATGGAGCATCACCGCCTACGCCGCGTGCTCAGCCTGAGATGAGGGTCCCTGAGCCGCAACAATTCGCATACCGCACGTGTTGAAGAGGCGGATAAGATCCGCAGCGGTATCAAGGACAGAAGGGGCAGCGACACCGGGGCGAGCTGGAGGGGCCGCGCCTTCGCGAACACAGGAGGGCTGAGGTGAAGTACCTCACCACGAAGTGGGCGGGCGCGCTTGCGGCTGCGCTCGCTACGAGTCTCACGCTGGGCGCTGTCGCGCTCGCGCAGCCTGCCGATCAGGGGCAGGCGCATGCCGCCAAGGCGCATGCCGCCAAGACTGGTCCGCGCGGTCCGAAGGGGCCGAAGGGCGACACGGGTCCTGCCGGGCCCGCCGGTCCTGCTGGTCCTGCCGGACCTGCCGGACCGATGGGTCTGCAAGGTCTCGTTGGACCCGCCGGGGCCACTGGCGCGGCCGGTCCGCAAGGCCCGGTTGGTCCTGCCGGTCCTGCCGGTTCGAGCACGAGCAGCAACCTGAAGGAGTTCAAGTACAGCGCCGACATCAACACCGCCACGAGCACCGTGGCGACGTTCGACGGCGTGAAGCTGCTGGCGTCATGCAGCGTCGGTGGCCGGATCTCGCTGACCGCGGTCGCGACCCTTACCGACGCGGGCATCCTGACCGAGCGCGACGGGAACAACTTCCAGATCGTGCCCCGGTTCGGGGAGAACAACACCACGGCAGCGATCCTGCTGACGCCGGTGTCCTCAGCCAGTAGCAGAGCATCGGTCGAGGTTCACTACCTCTCCCACGCGGGCGAGGACACGACGATCCAGGCGTTTGCCGTGGATCTCGCGGACGGCCCGAACGGCATGGGCCAGGCGTGTGTCGTGGGCGGCACCGCCGCGACGTTCTGATGTAGGCTCGCGGGCGCGAGCGGGTCTGGCCAAGCCACCCCCGCTCGCGCCTAGCGGCTCAGTTGCGACGAGCCTGCTCCTCGATCCACAGCGCGGTGCCTTCGCGGGCGCGGCGGATCAGATCCTGCATCTGCATGTCCGGGTTGGACAGCTCGACGTTGTAGATGCGCTCCTCGGGACGGCCGTCGTCGTCCTCGAACACCTCGTGGATCAGCACCAGCCCCTTCTCGCGCATGAGCTTCTGGCCGACGCTGGAGTCCTCGGCCGACCAGATGTCTCCCACGTTCGTGCCGTACGGGCCGGGACGCCACCGCTGGATGTAGTCGGGCGTCATGGCGTGCCGTACCTTTCCTCGCCGTCGCGGCACGGCTCAAGCTCGCACCACTCGTGTCCGGCGCACTCTGAGAGACGCTTCTGCTCGTAGTCGCCCTTGAGCGTGCCGAGGCAGCGCTTCACGAAGCTGCACGGCGTGTGGTAGAGGTGGATCTTCGCCTGGGGATTGCCCGCCTCCAGGTAGACCTTGGGGTCGTTGAGTGCGGACATCATGCGGCTCTCCGCTGCTCGCGCTCACGGAGGAACGCCAGGTACTCCGCGACGGTGCGGTACGCCCAGCCCCAGAAGCAGAAGCCGCACATGTCGGCGTCCGGCCGGGCGTCCTGGAGCTTGAACGTGGAGTAGTCGCTGGCGGTCGCCCAGTAGCGCGCTTTGACGCCGGGGCAGTTGCGGTAGGTCCGGGCGTCGTGGACCTTGTGCTGGCGGTAGTGCTTCCCGCCGCGCGAGATGATCGCGACGACGTTCATGTCCGGATGGTTCATGGCGTCACCAGCCCTGCCTGCCTGAGCGGCGGGATGATCGCGACGTAGATCGACAGCGCGAGCCGGTTGGTGATCGCGTCGCGCCGGTCGGCGGACACGTCGGGCAGGCTCGGGTCGATCACGGCCCGGACGAGCCCCTCGATGGCGTCGTACTGCTCGTTCTGAGGGGTATCCATCACGCCGCCTCGTCCACGTCGTCGTCGTCCTCGTCGGGATGGTCCAGCCGGTCCTCAAGCTCGGCGGCCTTGCGGTAGAAGCTGTCGGCCTCCTCCGGGTTCCCGAGTTCGAGCGTCGAGTCCGCCTTCGCTCTGAGCGCCTTGATCTTGTCCCTGAGCTGCTTGCCGCCCCGCTGCGTGTCGATGGCCGCGACGAGGCGCCGGAGGGCGTCCAGCGTCGCGACAGCGCGGTCATAGACATCCTCTAGCTCGGAGTCCGGGACCGACTCCTTGCTCCAGTAGACCATCGGCCGGATCCGCAGCGCGTGCATGCCCAGCTCCAGGATCTTGGTGCGCTCCTTGATGAAGAACGCCCGGCTCGACAGCCCGGCCTCCTTCTCCATCCGCTTGCTGGCGGCGATCTGCGTCGCGAAATCCCGCTGCTCACGGTCGACGCCGCGGCCCGCCTTGCGCTCCTTGTAGGCGATCACGCACCGGATCCCGAACAGCTTGGTCGGCGACAGCGGCTTGCGTGTCGTGCCGTCAGCCCGCTTCGCTGGCCACCCGTACTTCCCATCCACGGACGCCTTGACGATCCTGTCGCGCGGCATGCGCCGGATCAGCATCCGCTCGACCCACTCGATCAGCTCGTCGTCGTGGGCGTCTGAGTCGCGGCCCCCGATCAGCGAGGTCCACTCTCGTTTCTGTCCTGCCATTGTTGTCTCCTCGGTCTAGTGCAGGGGGCCGGGCGCGCCGGTCCTAGCGGAGCAAGGTCACCCGTTGCTGGCCTAGTTGGGTCGCCCCGGCCCATCCTGCGTTTCTGCTACTCCTCTTCGCCGTTCTCCTCGGCTCGGAGGGTGTAGGCGGCCTGGGCCTTCTCGCCCGCCTGCTTGGTCGCCTTCTTGAGCGCTGCACGCGCCCGAGCCTTGAGCGCGGGGTTCTGCCGCGTGAACAGCCCGAACTGCTCGCCTGCGCCGACCATCGCCAGCACGGCCTTGTCGGTCATCGGGGTGAACACGTCCGCCTCGATGTACTTCGCCTCGGCCGTCAGGTACATGTAGTCCCCGGCCTTGACCAGCACGAGCCCGTCCTCCAACTCGTCGCTCTCGCGCACCCAGCGCTGAAGCGTCGCGTTGAACTTGTGGTCGACCAGCTTCCAGCAATGCTGCTCGGCCTTATGCCAGGCAGCGCGAGCGAGCACGTCCTGCGCGTCCCACTCGTCCGGCTCGCCGTGCGGCGGCGGCACCGGCTCCTCCTTGAGCAGCGCCGCGGTCACCAGGTAGCGGTGAATCGGCACAGTGAGCCGCTCCCCCTTCGCGGGCCCGACGATGTGATCGCGGGCGACAGCGAAGATGTCCTGCTTGATGAGGTCGTTGTCGACCTTCTCCACCGGCGAGTTCCCGTTGGCCCCGTCCACGTACGTGTACTCGTACTTGCGGAAGAGCGCCCGGACCGCCAGCGTCTCCGTGACGCTGACCCGGTGACTGGATTTGACCGCCTCCTCGTAGGCCGCGATGGCCTCGTCGGAGGGGACCTTGGTTTTGGTAGCCATACTGCCCCTTTCCTGCCGATGCGAGGTCGCCCGTCGCACGGCGGGTAGATTCCGATGCGAGGACTTGGCTTGAGTCCGTCGCTCGGCTGGCGGTGATGTATAGCACCAATCGTGCGGCTGTCAAGCAAGTCGTCCTAGCGCCTCCCGTGAGTCATCGTCCGACCGGGGTCGTAAGATCACGACCATGCGTATCGAGCGTCCCGACCGCGAGCCCGACCTGGAGTTCCGCGTCATCGGCCAGTCGGCCCCCGGCGG
>Ga0126369_10003338_pt1 | contig 11601 bp, 6 predicted proteins | sample PanSoiMetaPlot_1_FD_109646 | JGI IMG/M metagenome (GOLD analysis project Ga0126369, IMG submission 109646) | Tropical forest soil microbial communities from Panama - MetaG Plot_1 | ecosystem: Environmental > Terrestrial > Soil > Tropical forest > Bulk soil | place: Panama | collected 2016-02-17 | reverse complement strand
TCCGACGTACGCGATTAAGGGCGAGGACAATGAGACGTATTACTCGCACTTGAGCGCGGCGCTCGAGCACAAGCCGCAATTTACGATGGATGACGGCGCGGACCTGGTGACCATGCTGCTGACGAAGCGCACGGACCTGGTGCCGAACGTGATTGCCGGAACCGAAGAGACAACGACCGGCGTGATTCGCCTGCGCGCGATGGCGAAGGACGGGACGCTGAAGTATCCCATCGTCGCGGTGAATGACGCGATGACCAAGCATTTCTTCGATAACCGTTATGGCACGGGACAGTCGACGCTGGACGGCGTGATCCGCGCAACGAACTTGCTGCTGGCGGGGCAGAAAGTGGTGATCGCGGGCTACGGGTGGTGCGGGCGCGGTGTGGCGATGCGCGCCAAGGGCTTGGGCGCCGACGTGATTGTCACGGAAATCGATCCAGTGAAGGGCATCGAAGCGGTGATGGACGGTTTCCGCGTCATGCCCATGGCCGAAGCGCTGAAAGAAGGCGATGTGTTCATCACCGTGACGGGAAACAAGAGCGTGATTCGGCACGAGCACTTCGAGAAGATGAAGAGTGGTGCGATTGTTTGCAACTCCGGGCACTTCAATGTGGAGATTGATATTCCGGCGCTGGAGAAATTGTCGAATGGGAAGCGCGAAGTGCGACCTTTGGTGGACGAATTTCAATTGAAAGACGGCCGCAAGATTTATTTGATTGGCGAAGGGCGGCTGGTCAATCTGGCGACGGCGGAAGGGCATCCGGCGGCGGTTATGGATATGAGCTTCGCGAATCAAGCGCTTTCGGCGGAGTACTTGCGCGCGAATGCGAAGACGTTGAAGCCTCAGGTGTACGTCGTTCCGGAGCACCTCGATAAAGAAATCGCGAAGCTGAAGCTCGAATCGATGGGCCACCGTTTGGACAAGCTGACGCCGGAGCAGGAGCGGTATTTGGCGTCATGGCAGGAAGGAACGTAGCGTTTCCGACGACCAAATTCGTTTTCAAATCGTGATATCTTCTTAGGGCGCTTGCCGTTGTGGGCGCCCTAGTTTTTTTTTGCTTGCCCTCTTCGAAAAAAAGACCATGTGGGATCTCTGCACGAATGCTTTGGACACGGCGGAATTGCGCGGGGCCTCGTATGGCGACGTGCGCGTGATGCATTTGCGGCAACGGGACTTGACGACGAAGAACGGGCAGGTTGGCACGCTGGCGCAGAGCGAATCGATTGGGATCGGCGTTCGCGCACTGGCAAATGGTGCGTGGGGATTTGCGTCAACCGACCGGCTGACGCGAGAAGGCGTGGCGGGGTGTGCGGCGCAGGCGGTGTCGATCGCGAAGGCTTCGGCGCTGGCGAAACGCAGCAATGTGGTGATGGCGCCGGAAAAAGCCTACATCGATAGCTGGCAGAGCCCTTTCCGCAAAGATCCGTTCGAAATTCCGCTGGAGACGCAACTTGCGCTGCTGCTTGCTGCCGACGGTGAAATGCGGAAAGTGAAAGGCGTGACGCTGACGGAAACGAACATGCAGTTTCGCAAGATTGATTCGTGGTTTGCGTCGAGCATCGGCTCGCGGATTCACCAGCGCAAAGTGATTTCCGGAAGCGGGATTGCAGCGACGTCGTTCCAAGGTGGAGAAATCCAGAAGCGCTCGTATCCGAATAGCTTTGGCGGGCAGCATGCGCTCGAAGGATACGAACTGGTTGATTCGCTCGAACTGGTGAAGCATGCGCCCGTTGTCGGTCAAGAAGCGGCTGTGCTGCATACGGCGGCTCCTTGCCCGGAAAGGTTTGGGACGTTGATCCTTGCTGGGAATCAGCTTGGGTTGCAGATTCACGAATCCGTTGGGCACCCCATCGAGCTGGATCGCGTGCTGGGACAGGAAGCGAACTTTGCCGGGACGAGCTTTTTAAAACTGGATCAATTGAACAAGCTGAAATACGCGTCGAACGTTGTGAACGTGGTGGCGGATGCACGTCTGGATCATGGGCAGGGGCTTGGCACGTTCGCGTATGACGACGAAGGCGTTCCGGCGCAGTGCACGGACATCATCAAGGACGGGAGATTTCGCGGGTATTTGTCGAACCGCGAGACGGCGCATCTCATCGGGCTCGAGCGTTCATCGGGAACCATGCGGACGGAAAGCTGGAATCGGTTGCCGATCATTCGAATGACGAACGTGAGCCTGCTTCCCGGCACCTGGGACTACGACGACTTGATTGCCGACACGCCAGACGGAATCTTGATGGACACGAACCGGTCGTGGTCGATTGACGACCGGCGGTACCAGTTCCAGTTTTCGACGGAAATCGGCTGGGAGATTCGCGGCGGCAAGAAAGTGCGGATGCTGAAAAACCCGAGTTACAGCGGAATTACCACGGAGTTCTGGAATTCGTGCGATGCGATTTGCAAGTTCGACCACTGGACGCTGTGGGGTACGCCGAACTGCGGCAAAGGGCAGCCGATGCAGACCATGGGCACGGGACACGGCGCGGCCCCGGCGCGGTTCCGCAACGTGAGAATCGGAACGGCTTTTTCAAAACAATGACCATCCCACCCACCGCGAGAAAAAAAACCGGAAAAGTCGGTCCACCCGAGCTGCTGTCTCCGCGTGAACTGCGCGGCATTATTCAAAGCGTACTGCGGCTGGCCAAATCCACAGGCTCGGCGGAGACGGAGGTTCACGTCGATGAAGTGGCGGATGCGCTGACACGGTTTGCCAACAACGGCATTCACCAGAATGTTTTCGAGCGTGTGGTAACCGTTTCGATTCGTACCGCGACGGGTGGCCGTACGGCGCGGGCTACGACGAATCGGCTGGACGAGGATTCGTTGCGCGCGACGATTGAGGCGTCCCTTTCACTGGCGCATAGCCAGCCGCGGGATCCGCGGCTGCTGCCGATGCCCGGGAAACAGCGTTATCGGACGGTGAAACGATTCTTTAAGGGAACGGCGGCGCTCACTCCAGAAGACCGGGCGCGAGCGGTTCGGCTTGCGTGCGATCTCGCGGTCAAGAAGGGACAGGTGGCAGCAGGGATCTTTTCGAGCGGAATGAGCCAAACCGCGGTGGGCAATTCTCGTGGCCTGTTTGCAACCTACAACGAAACACATTCACAGTTTTCAATAACGATGCAGGAAGACCCGGCGGCAAGCTGGGCCAAAGCCGACTCCGCCGACGCGCGTGAAATTCATCCGCAAAAACTGGCCGCGCGCGCCAGCGAGAAGGCGCATCTTGCCGTTAAGACCCAAGAGCTGGCACCGGGCCGTTATACGGTGATTCTGGAGCCTGCGGCGGTACTCGATCTTGTGGGATTCCTTTTTTACGATTTTGCCGCGACCGCGGTCGACGATAAGCGCTCTTGCCTGAATGACCGTATGGGCAAGCAGATTTTTGGACGGAACGTCAACCTTACCGACGACGTTTTTCATCCGCTGCAAAAGGGCGCGCCGTTTGACGGAGAAGGGATGCCGCGGCAGAAGGTACAGCTCGTAGACAAGGGCGTCCCCAAAAACCTGGTGTATTCTCGAGCGTCAGCCATGGCTGCGCGCAAAAAGCCGACGGGGCACGGGTTCGCGTTGCCCAACGAATATGGAGAAGCGCCGATGAATCTGGTGTTCAGCGGCGGGGACTGTTCGGTCGAGAAAATGCTGGCTTCGACCGACCGAGGACTGCTGGTGACGCGGCTTTGGTATATCCGGGAAGTGGATCCCTACGAAAAAGTGATGACCGGCATGACCCGCGACGGCCTTTTTCTTGTTGAAAATGGGAGGGTTACAGGCGCGGCCAAGAATTTCCGCTTCAATCAGTCTCTCATCGAAATGCTGAAAAACGTGGAGCTGATGAGTCCCGCCAGGCGCACGACCGCAGAAGAGTCGTTTGAAATGGTTGTGCCCGCGATGAAAGTCCGCGATTTCCAGTTCTCTGAAGTCACAAAGTTTTAACATAGGAAGCCAGCCTCTCTGCCGTTTGGCCTCTATCAAGAAATCAATTCAGCGCATCGAAATTCTGCGTTGTACATCCAACGCCTGCCCATTCGATAAAGGAGCATGGGGCACGGTCGAGAGCACACTGACATTACGCATACGCGCCCTGGACCCGCGCGGCGGCACCCGAACTGGAGTCATCCTGACCACGACGCCTGCGGCACCGGTTTTGTGACCCGCTTGGGCGGCGCACCGAGCTACGAAATCATTCAAATTTCTTTGGCAGCTTTGGAGCGCTTAACACATCGCGGCGGAGTTGATGCGGATGGCGCCAGCGGCGACGGCGCGGGATTGCTGACGGCGCTGCCGCAGAAATTCTTTCGCGAGCGCGCGAAGGAACTGAAGATCGAGCTGCCGGAACATTTTGGTGTGGGGTTTGCGTTTCTTCCCTCTTCTGCGGCGGTCGAATTCCGCGCAGCCATTGACATCGCGGCGGATAGCGAGCAGTTGCGCGTAACCGGATGGCGGCGCGTGCCGGTGAACGTGAATGCGCTGGGGCGCAAGGCGCTCGAAACCATGCCCGAGATCTGGCAGTTCTTTGTCGAGCCTTTACACCCGCTGAAAGGGCCCGAGAAACTTGAAAAGCACCTTTGGCTTCTGAGAAAGCGCGCGGAATCGTTGCTGCCTGAGCGCAGTTATCTTTGTTCGCTTTCCTCCCAGACCGTCGTTTATAAGGGCCTGCTTACGCCGTGGCAATTCCCGCAATTCTATGAGGATTTGCGCGATCCTTCGTTTTCGGTGACCTTCGCCGTGTTTCACCAGCGCTATTCGACGAACACCCAACCGTCGTGGCATTTGGCGCAGCCCTTTCGCTACGTGGCGCACAACGGCGAGATCAACACGATTGTGTCTAACCGTCGCTGGCTGCGCGCGAAGGAACGGGAAATTCAAGAGCGACTCATGGTCGGGCCCTGGTTCTCAATATTGGAAGACAACGTCAGCGACTCCGCGAGTTTTGACAACGGCTTCGAGCTGCGGCTGCTTGACGGGCTTTCTTCGGAAGAAGCGTTGCTGGCGATGATGCCGCCGGCGTATGAGAAAGATCCGCTGCTTTCGCGCGATGTGCGCAACGCTCTGAGCGCCTTATCCCAGCACACCGAGCCGTGGGATGGACCGGCGGCGATGGTCTTTTCCGATGGTCAGTGGGTGGGAGCGAAGCTCGACCGCAACGGTCTGCGGCCGCTTCGCTATACGCTGACGCACGATGGACTGTTGATCCTGGGATCGGAAACCGGGCTTGTGGATTTAGATGAATCGCGTATCGCCGAGCGGCAACGGCTCGGCCCGGGCGAGATGGTTCTCGCCAATCCGGTTTCCGGGCAATTCTTGCGGTGGCGCGACGTCCTGAAAAGGATGGCGGGAAAGCAGGCGCACAATGCGCTTCCTCAGCGGCAGCTTCGAGAGGCTTTCCATTCTCCCCTGACTCTTCCAAATGATGCCAAACGAGTGGCTGGCGCTGCGGGTTGGACGGAAGATCAATTCAAGATTCTTTTCTCGGCTCTGCTTCGCGGGAAAGAAGCGGACTGGAGCATGGGGGACGACGCTCCGCCGGCGTTTCTTTCGGCGATGCCAAGAACTTTGTGGGATTACTGCAAGCAACGGTTCGCTCAGGTAACGAACCCGCCGATTGATCCCCTCCGCGAGACCCACGTGATGTCGCTCGAAGTGCATTTGAAAGACGGAGTGACGCTTCCAAGTCCGCTGCTGACACCGGTGCAGCTTTCCGAATTGCAGGAGATTTTTGGGCCCGGGCACCGCATTGACTTTACGTTTCCTTCTTCCGCCGGAGTCCCGGGGGCGCGCTGCAGTTTTGCTCAGCTGTCCACTACCCCTCTGAGTTGCAGCGATCCTCCGAGACTCCTCCTCCTCTCCGACCGCGCCCTTTCCGCGGAGCGCGCGCCGCTTCCAGCCCTGCTGGCGACCGCGGCGGTGTGGAAAGCGATGGTCCGCAAAGGATTGTGGGATGTGCCGCTGATTGTGGAATCGGCGCAAGTGTTTGACACCCATCATGTGGCGCTGCTTGTGGCCGCGGGAGCCAGCGCGGTTGTGCCGTATCTTGCAGATGAGTTTGCGGAATCGCTGGAACCTGGCGGAACCGAGAAAGCGCGGGCGGCGATTCTTGCGGGCCTGCGCAAAGTGCTGGCGCGTATGGGAGTTTCGACGATTGCCAGCTACCGCAACAGTCATTTGTTCGACGTGGTTGGTCTTTCTCAAGATGTTTGCGACCAGCTTTTTGAAGACGCTTCGGATTATCCCGGCCAGAAGTCCCTGGATGACCTGCTCGGCGACTACTTGAAAATGCACAAGGCAGCGTTTTCCGACGAAGGCGAGGACCTGGCGGATGCAGGTCTTTACCGCTTCCGGAAAGGCGCGGAGCTGCACGCGACTTCGCCGGAAGTGGTGCGCAGGCTCCATGCTTTCGTGAAGGCGCCGACCGCCAAACGGTATTCGGTTTTCGAAGAACTGGCAGAAACCCAAGGCACGATTTTTCTGCGCGACTTGCTGGATACCGTGCCGGAAATGGCCGTTCCGCTAGAGGAAGTCGAGGCCGTCGAAGCCATCGTCAAGCGTTTCAGCACGCAGGCCATGTCACTTGGCTCGCTGAGTCCGGAGGCTCACCGAACGCTCGCTCTGGCAATGAACGCGCTTGGCGGTCGCAGCAATACAGGCGAGGGCGGCGAGGATCCCGATACGTATCGTTACGACCCGGCCGCGGCGAACAAGATCAAGCAAGTAGCTTCGGCGCGATTCGGCGTGACGACGGATTACCTCGTGCACGCTGAGGAACTCGAAATCAAAATGGCACAGGGGTCGAAGCCGGGCGAAGGCGGGCAGTTGCCGGCGAAGAAAGTGAGCGAATATATTGCGCGCATACGGCACGCGACTCCGGGAACGCCGCTGATTTCGCCGCCGCCTCATCACGACATCTATAGCATCGAAGACCTGGCACAGTTGATTCACGATTTGCGCGCGGTGAACCCGCGGGCGCGTATCGGGGTGAAACTCGTTTCCGGCGCCGGCGTGGGAATCATCGCCGCGGGAGTTGCGAAAGCGGGCGCGGACGTCATTACCATCAGCGGGCACAATGGCGGCACGGGATCTTCGCCGCTGACTTCCATCAAGAACACCGGCCTCCCCTGGGAAATTGGGTTGCGCGAAGCACATGACACATTGGTTCGCGCGGGCCTCCGTTCGCGCCTCTCTCTCCGTGTGGACGGAGGCCTGAAGTTTGCGCGGGACATTGTGCTTGCCGCGATCCTTGGCGCGGACGAGTTTGGTTTTGGCACCGCGTCGCTGCTGGCTATTGGCTGTGTGATGGCGCGGCAGTGCCATTTGAATACCTGCCCGGTTGGCATCGCCACGCAAGATGAAAAGTTTCGCGCGCGGTTCCAGGGCAAGCCGGAAATGGTCGTCGCGTACTTCCGCGCGCTTGCGGAGGAAGTGCGCAATCGGCTGGCGCAACTAGGTGTTCGCTCGTTGCGGGAGCTAACCGGTTGGTATGACCGCCTCGGGGCACGCTCGGGAATGGATCCGTTCCTCGTGGTGCCGATTTCGCCGTCCAACCGTGTCGATCCGCAGCAAGAGCCTGGTTTGCACGTAACGGCGCTCGAAGACTCGATCCATTTCGATGCGACACTAGCCATGCAGAGCGTGCCGCGAGCGATTCAAAATTCGGATCGCAGCGTGGGTGCGGGCCTTAGCGGCGAACTGATGCGGCGCAAGAAAAATGGCCGGGTTGACGATGCTACCATCAGCCAGGAATTTCGCGGAACGGCAGGACAAAGCTTCGGAGCCTTCTTGGCCGAGGGAGTTGCGATTAGGCTTAATGGCGAGGCCAACGATTACGTTGGAAAAGGGCTGTCCGGCGGAACGATTGCGATCAGCGCGGGACTGGCGGCCTCGCGGCGCGGAGATGTGCTGGCGGGGAATACCGTGCTTTATGGCGCGACTTCAGGCCAACTGTTTGTGGCAGGCCGCGCCGGAGAACGCTTTGCCGTTCGCAACAGCGGCGCGCTGGCTGTGGTGGAAGGCGTCGGCCAGCATGGATGCGAGTACATGACCGGTGGCGTGGCCCTTATTCTTGGGCCGGTCGGGTTGAATTTTGGCTCCGGAATGACCGGCGGGCTGTCCTACGTTTTGCGCGGAGAAGCCGAGGAGATGCTGCATCGCGAGTTTGTGACGCTCGCGGAAATCGAGCCGCAGGAAGAAGAGTGGCTCCGGCAGGCTCTCGAAGAGCACGTGCATCATACCCGGAGCCCGCGCGCATCGCGCATGCTGGCCCGGCGCAGCGGGTTGCCGCTGATGCGCGTTCAGCCAATCCATTTCCAGGGTTCCGTGGAAGCGACCTGGAGGCCCGTCCTTGCGCGCTTTCAGCAGCGCCAACTGTTTTTCCGGGCGCCGCTCGCTGCGCCAATTTCGCGTGCGGCAGTACCAGCCTGAGAGGAGAGGATAATACTTACGGCCGGAAAAGAAGGTTCCGTTATAATCTTCTCCGGTCTACACACTATGGACTTCGACCAACTCACGACCTTTGTTTACGTTGCCAAGCTTAAGAGTTTTTCGCGCGCGGGGCAAAAAGTATTCCGCTCGCAATCCGCGGTGAGCGCGCAAATCCGCCAGTTGGAGCAGGCCTACAAGGCCAAGCTGCTGGACCGTTCGGCGAAATCGGTAGAGTTGACGCCGGCCGGGGAAGTGCTTTTCGAATACGCGGAAAAATTGTTGCGGCTGCGCGATGAGTCGGTTCAGGTGGTTGCCGATCGCGGAAACGTGGTGCAGGGACCTGTGGTTTTCGGGGCGAACGAAGCGACGTGCCTCTACTTGTTGCCGGACATTTTTGCGGAGTTCCAGCAGAAACATCCGCTGGTGCACATCAGCATTTACCGCAACTTCAGCCACAAGATTTTACAACGCGTGGAAGACGGATCGGTGGATGTGGGCATCGTTACGATGCCGGTGAAATCCCCCAACTTGAGAGTGCATAGTATTTATAAGGACCGCCTGCGATTCATGGTCAGTTCGCGAAATCCGCTGGCGCATCGCTCAAAGATTACGCTCGAAGAAGTGGCGAGCCAGCCGCTGATTTTTCCACGGACCGGTTATACGCGGCAAGTGCTCGACAAACTCTTCCGCCCGTACCGCTCGCGGATTCACGTGGCGATGGAGCTGCCGAGCGTCGGCATGATCAAGCGCTTCGTGCAGGCGGATGCCGGAGTGTCGTTCATCAGCGAGAGTTTTGCGCGGGACTACGTGAAGGCGGGGGAAGTGAAGCTGCTGAATGTGGAGGGCGTGGATCTTTGGCGCGAGCTGGGGCTGATCTACCGGCGCGACCGCAGCTTGCCGCGCGCAGCACAGGCGTTGATCGGGTTGATTCGCGAACGCAAGCCTTCCGAGTCGAGCATGGCGGCGGCGAGCTAGCACATTGGGCCCGCGACGCCTGATTTGGCCTCGAAGAAATAGAAATCCAGGAAAGTTGGCCGATACCGAGCGCTCATAACCAAACCCACGGAGTTTGGTCCAGCTGTTTGATTTCGCTATGGTCTCAACGAGCCGATGAGCTTCTTTCGGAGAAACTTTTCGCGAACTTTGGGGCGTATTAACCGCGGGCAGAGCCAGAAACGCGGTCTGAATACACAAAAGGGCAGCAAGTCTCCAAAAGAAGCTCATCATGCTCAGCCCAGCATGTGGTTCTACAAACCGTGTTAGTGGACGTTGAAGTCGAGGCTCGAGATCGAGCGGGCGATGACGTTTTCCTGGATCTGGATGAGGTCGCTGTCGGCATAGGTCATGGCCAGCACCGTGAGGACGTCTTTGCCGCGGGAGATTACCACCAGTCTTCCTGACCAGTCATGCTCGTCGGCTTTTCCGCGATATTGGAACTCCATCGCCGGCATCCCACCTACAACCATTTTCTTCTGAGAGAGTCGTCGATAGTTGACGTAGACGCCCTGGAGACGCTTTTCGACCACAGATGCCGCCGCATCCAAGGAATCTTTGGTTTTTTCCTCACCGACGACCATGAGCGTCGATTCGTCCGTCGTGCCCATGGCGACGATGGCGTCGGGCAGAGCACTGCGCGCTTCCTCGATGAGGTTCCAGCTCGGCGCCTTGTACATTCGAAAGCCGTGCGTATAGTTCGTGTAGAGATTGCCGGTCACCTCTTCGCGATTGACGGGAGCTTCAGGCTCTTTCGGTGGAGCCGGCGCTGCGGCCGGGGCACTTGCCGCGGATGCGCTAGGGGGTGCTGTAGTTTTTGCGGACGTGCTTGCGCTGCTCGGAGATGGCGTGACGGTCTTTACGCTGGCGTTGGCGGGCGCCGCGCTGGAGTTACCGTTCGAGGATGTCGCAACGGCGGGCTCCGTCTTAGGCCGTGGTTCGTCGCTGGGTTTCGACGAGTGCTGAGGGGCGTCTTTTTTCGCGGCGGGATCAGGTTCAGATTTCGCCGGCGTCACGATGGGGACGATCAGAGCAATTTTGTCCTTTTCGACAAGGACATATCCATAGTCGGTCTTGACCTTGTACATGCCGTCTTCAATGGCGACGACAGAGCCATAAAGCTTCTTGCCATCTTTGAGGCGGATTTCGTCGGCACGCGCGGAAATAGCGAGCGCGGACAGCGCCAAGGCGGCTATCACGGAGACAGAAAAACCCCACTTCGAGGGGACACCCATGTAAAAAGTATCCCGCTGCAAAACAGGCCCCGCAACGGCTACGCGTCGGGTGGTGTCCGACGTGCTACCTCCACGAGCAGTGCGCGCATGCGGGTGACCAGCCGATCGAGTTCCTGGAGGGCGGCGCTCAGGCGGGCGCGCAGCGGTTCGGGGAGTTGCGCGTGCGTTTGCTGAAGCGCCAGGGCCTCCGCGACAATGCGTAACTGCTTGCGGCTTAAGGGGTTAAGCCGCTCCCAAAGGCGGCGTTTGGAGCTGCGGTTTCGACCGAGCCATTGTTCGCCGCTTCCGGCGGGACGGCCTGCGTCCGCTTCGGCGGCCGGCGTAGTCTTGGATTTTGTGCGAATCATGAAGTACACCGTGGTTTCCGTTCTTTGAGCTATTCCTCTATTTTCGCAGGGCTTCGAGCATTTCGCCTTTGATCTGGCCATCAGGCTCAACCCGCCCGGTGACGCGCATTGTGCGCGTTTCGTAGACCAGGCCGCCGTAGCGGTCGTAAACGTCGGGGAAGAGCACGACTTCATAGACGCCGCGTTGGTCTTCGAGGGTGAGGAACATCATGTTGCGGTAGTTTTTCGTGCCCACGTGGCGGTGGGTGATCGCCCAGCCACAAAGCGTGACGCGCTTGCCGAGCAGGCCCGGCAATTCGTCGCTCCAGACCTCGCCGTTGCGCGGCAGAAAGTCGAGCGGATGGCCGCTGACGCAGACTTCGAGGATTTCGCGTTCGTAGCGGAGCTTTTGCTCCAGCGTGTATTCGGGCATTTGCATTTCGGCCAGAGTTGAGGCAACCGGATCCGGCGCATTGGCTTCGGTAAACAAAGTCTCTGTTTTTTCGGGAAGCGCTGTTCCGGGAGAGCGACCGGCGCTCGTGTGCGCGCCTTTGCCAGCTGCTTGCAGGAGATTCCATTGCCAGAGCATTTCGGGGCGCGTTATTTTGCGAATTTTGTTGTGCGCTTC
>Ga0126369_10003337_pt1 | contig 11602 bp, 13 predicted proteins | sample PanSoiMetaPlot_1_FD_109646 | JGI IMG/M metagenome (GOLD analysis project Ga0126369, IMG submission 109646) | Tropical forest soil microbial communities from Panama - MetaG Plot_1 | ecosystem: Environmental > Terrestrial > Soil > Tropical forest > Bulk soil | place: Panama | collected 2016-02-17 | reverse complement strand
CGGTTTCGAACCGCCGACCTCCTCTGCGTCAGAGAGGCGCTCTCCCACTGAGCTACGAGCCTATCCAGAGTGACGCTCATGCTACATGCGGACGTCGCGTAGTGTCAAGGCAAGCTGGCGTGGTTACAGGCGTTTCAACGCGCTACGTCAGCGGATGATGCGGGCCGGCTCGAGGATGTAGGCAAAGTGCGCCTGGATGCGAACCCCAGTGCTTCCGGGCTTGGCCATCGCGATCAGCTCGGGCGGTAACGGCGGAAACGGTGAGGCCAGCTTGATGGCGTTCACGGCCCACTCGTCCATGACCTCGTACTCAGACGGCGAGCGGACGACGACGGTCGGCACGCCGCCGTTCTTGAGAATGCCGAACTCGACGATGAGCCGCGCGGCCTTGTGCTCGCAGTGTCCGGTCACTCGGTCGTTGATGCACTGCCAGACCCATTTTTCCTTGATCATACGCCGTACGCGATCGAGATAGTCCCTGAGCTGCGGCTGCGGGGAGTCCAGCGGAATCGGCTCGCCTTCGATTCCGGCCCAGCCCTCGCCCGCGCCGCCCGCTCCGCCGGAGCCATGCCGTCGGAGGACCGAAAGACTGTCCACCAGCGGCGGGCGAGACGGAACGGCTGCCACCTGGGGTGGCGGGCTTGCCGGCGCGGTCTCACGCGGCGGCGCCGGATTGACCGGCTCGTTTGACGGCGGCGCTGCGGGCTGTGGCGGGGCGACCTTCGCGGCCTGCACTCCGTCGGGAGCCGGCGGCTCAGCCGTGGCGGCCCTGGAAGGCTCGCTCGGTGTCCGGGCCTGCTCCGGGGGTCGCGGTTCCGGCGCACGGGTGTCGCGCTGTACCGGCGCCTCGCGGCGTGGGGGCTGAGGCGGGCTGGCCGCCACTCTCGGTTGGGGCGGAGCTTTAGCGGGTGGGACGGGAGGACTGGGCGGCGCTTTCGGCGTGGGCGCCGTGGCCGGCGGCGCGCCACGCTGCGCGGCCTGATCGGCTTCGGGCAGCTCCACGAAGAGCGGCTCGCCCCGCTTGACCACCGGCGTGTCGGCGGCGGGCCGGATGAAGAAGACGAAAGCCGCCAGGAGGAGATGCAGGCCAATCGAGACTCCGATGGCCGCGGCCATCGGGCCGTGGCTCACGCGTCTTTGCCCGTGCACACGCATCCCCCGAGATTATAGCCCCGGGACTGCCCGCTAGAGATCCCGGTCCATGGCGACGGCGATCTTCCGCACCCGCTGCATCAGCGCGGCGAAGCGCGCGGGTTTGAGCGACTGGGGGCCGTCGCACAGCGCCTCCTCGGGACGCGGGTGCACCTCGATGATGAGCCCGTCGGCGCCGGCCGCAACTCCGGCCAGGGCCATCGCTTCCACGTACTCCCAGTGACCTGTGCCGTGGCTCGGATCGACCAGGACCGGCAAATGCGACAGCTTCTTCACCGTCGGCACCGCGTTGAGGTCGAGCGTGAAGCGGGTCGAGGCCTCGAACGTGCGGATGCCGCGCTCGCACAGGATCACGTTCGGGTTGCCGCGCGCCAGCACGTACTCCGCCGACAGGAGCCACTCCTGAATCGTCGTCGCCATGCCGCGCTTGAGCAGGACGGGCTTGCCGGCGTCTCCCACGCGCCGCAAGAGCGGGAAGTTCTGCACGTTGCGCGCACCGACCTGGAGGATGTCGGCGTGCTCGGCGACGATGTCGACCTTCTCGGGCTCCATCACCTCGGTGACGATCGGCAGCCCCGTCTCGCGCTTGGCCTCGGCCAGGAGCTTCAGCCCTTCGTCCTCGAGTCCCTGGAAGGCGTAGGGCGAGGTGCGGGGCTTGAACGCCCCGCCGCGCAGGACGTGGGCGCCGGCCGCCTTCACCTTCTCGGCGGCCTCGAGCAGCTGCGGGCGAGATTCGACCGAGCACGGCCCGGCCATGACGACCAGCGACTTGCCCCCGATCGTCACGTCGCCGACGCGGATCTCGGTGGGCTCGTCGCGGACCTCGCGACTGGCGAGCTTGAAAGGCTTGAGGATCGGCGTGACCGACTCGACGCACTCGAGTGACTCGAGGCTCCGAAGGGCGTCCTTGCCTCGATCGTCGCCGACCGCGCCGATCACGGTGCGCAAGGCGCCCCGGATCGTGTGCGGGCTGTACCCCATCGCGGTGATGCGATGGCAAACGTCCTCGACCTGCGCGTCCGTGGCTCCCGACTTCAGCACGATGATCATGTGTCCGCTCCTTTCCGAGCCGTTCTTTCTCACGGCTCAGTTCGCCCGCTCGGACCCCGGCGTTCGGTGGTTCCTGAAAACACGAAGGCCGCGGGGAGAGCCCGCGGCCTTGGAGTCGATCGGCCCGCGGGCTTTCGGTCCGCCCGCGGCCCCCTGCTTTAGCTCAAGTCAGAGTGCCTCGGCGGACCTCGCCGAAGAAGTAAACGTAAAAGCCGAAGCACCGAGTCGAGCCGTTCATAGCGTGTCGGAGAGTTTAGCGGGCCCCGCGGGGACCGTCAAGGGCTTTCTGGACGCTGCGCGCCGTCGGTCCGCGGCTTGTGGAATCGCTTGATGAGACGGTCGCGGTAGTAGTAGAGCGGCAAACAGAGCGCGATCACGATCGCCATGAACGCGATCGCGTAGATGTACTGCTGCTCGGCCACGTGGGCGCCGAAGTAGGACGAGATCCACGTCCCGGGGAGCCGCCCGACCGTCGACACGATGGCGAAAACCCAGAAGGGCATCGGGCTGATTCCGAAGAGGTACGAGATGATGTCCTTGGGAAATCCCGGGATCAGATAAAGGATGAAGCAGATGATCGCGCCCTCGGCCTCGAGAATGAAGTTCATCTGGTTCCAGTGGTGCTCGCTGAGCCACGGCCGCACGAGCGGCTCGCCCCACTTGCGGCCCACCCAGAAGCAGAACAACGTGCCCGCGGTGAGGCCGATCGTCGAGTAGACGACCCCGAGCCAGGTGCCGAAGAGCGCGCCCCCCACCGGCCCGGTGATCTCCCCGGGGATCGGCGAGATGATCACCTGCAGCGCCTGGATCGCGATGAACACCAGCGGCGCCATCCAGCCCCACGCGCGCACGGTTTCTTTGAGGAACTTCTTGTCCTGATAGAGGCGGACCGTGAACCGGATGATCGCGGCGTCGGCGGCGACGAGCCAGATGACGATCGCGAGAAGCGCCAACAGCACCGCCGTGACGATCGCCCATCTGGCGCGGTCAGTCATCGACGGGGGTCGGCCTCAAATGGCGGGACGGCGATCTCTCCAGGGTGACGCGGCCTCGAAGGCGGCCGACGCCGCCAGCACGGTCGCATCGGCGTGGCGGCGCCCGACGATCTGCAGCCCGACCGGAATACCTTCGTCGGTCCACCCGGCGGGCACGCTCGCAGCTGGCTGGCCCGTCAGGTTGAAGGGATACGTGAACGGCATCCAGCCGAGCACCGAGACGTCCTGCCCGGCGATCTCGCGCGGCGGGTGGGCACCGGCGGCGAATGGCAAGGCTGCGACCGTCGGCATCAGCAGCACGTCGAACCGCTCGAGGAACGTCTGCGCCTCGCGCCAGTAGTCTTCGACGCGCGCGATTGACCGGAGGTAATCTCGGGCGGTGACGGCGCCGCCGCGGCGAATGAACCGCACCAGTGACGGATCCATGTCGCGCTCGGCGTCGGGCAGCCGATCGGACCAGGCCGCGTAGAACTGCGCGGCGATCATCGTGGCGAAGATTTCCTCGGGGTTCTCCCACCCGGGATTGACGACTTCGACGTGGCACCCGAGCGTCTCGAACGTCCCGGCGGCGTTCTCACAGACCGCCAGGATCTTCGGGTCGACCGCGGCATAGCCGAGATCGGGCGTCCACGCCACGTGCAACCCCTTCACGTCGCCGTCGCAGGCCTCGAGGAACGAGCCCACCTCGCGCGGCAGCGAGCCACGGTCGCGGTCGTCGCCGCCGGCCACGACGTCGAGCACCGCCGCGGCATCGCGCACCGTGCGCGTGATCGGGCCGACGTGGTTGACGTGCTCGAAGCCGCCGAAGAGCGCGCGATCGGGCACGCGGCCGAACGAGGGCTTCAGGCCGTAGAGCCCGCAGAACGCGGCCGGGATCCGGATCGAGCCGCCGGCATCGGTCCCGATCGCGATCGGCCCCACGCCGGCGGCCACTGCGGCCCCGCCGCCGCCGCTCGAGCCGCCCGGCGTGAGCGTCGGGTCCCACGGGTTCCGCGTGACGCCGAAGAGCGGGTTCTCGGTGAACGCCTTGTGGCCGAACTCCGACGTGTTCGTCTTGCCGAGGAGCACGGTGCCGGCGGCCTTCAGCCGGCCGACCGCGAGCGCGTCCTCCTCGGGCACGAAGTCAGCGAAAAGCCGCGAGCCGCCCGTCGTGGTGAGCCCGCGGGTTCCCAGCACGTCCTTGACCGAGATCGGTACGCCATGGAGCGAGCCGATCGGTTCCCCCTTCATCACGGCGATCTCGGCTTCGCGCGCGGCGACGCGCGCGACGTCGGCGGTGACCAGGCAAAAGGCGTTGAGGGTCGGGTTGACGGCGTCGAGTCTGGTCAGCATGGCGTCGAGGACTTCGAGCGGCTTGACCTCTTTGCGCCGGACGAGGTCCGCGATCTCGAGCGCGGAGAGCCACGTCTCCATTGACGGCCCGCATTGTATCATTCCGCTTCGTGCAGATCGTGGATCGGCGGGGGACGCTCGTCACGGTCCTTCGCCCGACGGCCGCGGGCTCGCTCGAGAGCGCGTGGGTCCGGATCCCCGACGGCTCGTGGCTAGGCATCGAGCCGCGCGCCACGCGGGACGCGCCGTGGGGCTGGTCCGATCGGCTCTGGCACGCCGCCGAGCCGCCCGCCAACGGCTGGCATGGCGCGCGAGTCACCCTCTTCGAGTCGGTCGACTGGGCGCGGATCGATCGCATTCCCGTGCTCGGCGAGCCGGCGCGCGTGCCACCCGGCGGTGGGACCGCCGTGCTGAACCTCATCGCCGCCCGCGCGGAAGAGCAGGGCGCGGGGCCCCTTACCTACCGCGGCCCCTATCCAACCGAGCAGCTTTTCCTCGCCCTGCTCGAGTCGTTCCGGTACGAGCCGGACGTCGCCGATCCGCTCGCCACGTTTATGGCCGGCGGTCTCGCCTGGACGCCGGCGCCGTCCGAGCGCCTCTTTGTCGGCGACGATCTCTACGTGCAGCTGCGCGCCCGGATCGAGAAGGTCGTCTGGCGGGGCATCGCCTTCTACCGTCCGGAGTGGCAGCGCGTCGTACGCCACGCGCCGCGACGGATCGTGGACGAGCCCGACGGCGTGCACTGCGGACTCTGGGCCATCGGGCGAAGGCTCGAGGACTCGCTGCGCCTGCGCGCCGACGGTGACCTGGACACGATCCTGGCCGACGAGCCCGCGCCGTCGGCGAGCCGAGCTCTGCCCGACCTCGTCTGGGCGGGCGTCGCGGCCCTCGTCGCGGCGCGCGGTGCCGAGCCGCTGGCGCCGTTCGTGGAATCGGTCGCCCGAGCGTTCTCGCTCGAGTGGGGAGCGGTCGCGCGGGATCTCGTTCAGATCGGACGGAGCCGTGTGCGACTGTCCGCGCGCCTTCGCGACGCGCTCGCGGCGGGGCTCGGGTCGGCGACCACCACGGCCGACCGCGCGGAGCTCGGACTGGCCGCGATCGCCGAGATCGCAGCGCTGGTCGGCGACGCGCTGCGAGGGCGCGCGCAGGCCGAGATCGCGCGACTCGGCGCCGTCGAGGCGATCGGCTCGCCGGACCTCTCGGCGTCTGCTGATCGAGGGGGCGCCGAGCGCGCGCGGGACATCACGGCGGCGGTCGGGGCGCTCCTGGCCGACCTGGCCGGCTGAGCGTCGGCGCGTGGCGCTGCGTCAGTGCGGGGCGCTAGGTCAGCGCGTCGCGCTTCGTCAGTGCGTGGCGCTGACGATGATCCAGACGTTGAAGGCGATGAACGCGGCCACCGACACGGTCGAGAGCACGACGTAGCCGATCCACAGGAGCTCCTCGCGGCCCTCGCCCAAGCGCCCGGCCCCGGTCAGCAGGCTCTTCGCGTACGCGATCGCGTCGTGCTTCAAGGTCGGCACGCCTAGCGCGTCGACGAGAATGTGGTAGCCATCCATCTCGATGAAGCAGAACGGGTACAGCGCGACCACCAGTGCCTGCCACTGGATGATCCCGGACGCGGCGGCAAAGGCCTGCGTGAAGCTTCCGGCCGGGGCCTTCGCGGCGACGATGAAGGCCACGGCGCCGAGGACCAGATGCACGAGCGCGCCCGTCGCCGCGGTGACGAAGCGGGCGCGGCGGCTCGCCATGAAGATGTCCGTGACGTCGGTGTAGAACGTCGGCACGAAGCCGTGTAGGAACGTGAAGCCGAACTCGCGTACGCGCCGGCGATAGTGGGTGCAAGCCAGCCCGTGGACGAACTGGTGCAGCGCGACGCTCGCGAAGAAGAGGAGCTTGACGGTCAGGATACCGCGCAGGGCGTGGCCGCCGAAGCCCTCGAGCATGTCGCGGACGTCGCGGAAGAGGATGTGAGCCGCGCCCGCGCCCGCGGCCGCCAGCACGACGCACGCGATCATCGCGACCGGCGTGAAGAGGAGAAATCCGCCGTAGCGATAGAGCCCCTGGAAGAAGGTCTGCACGTTGTGGCTCGAGATCCGGATGCGCTCGAGGGCAGTCAGCGCGAGCTCGAGCGCCTTTACGAGGACGCGGCCGCGGTTGCGCGCCAGCACCGCCCGCAGCCGCGACCGCGGCTCGAACGTCAAGAGCTGCGCGCGCTGGAGCTTGCGCAGGAGGCTCGGGATGATCTCGAAGTCGAACTCGCCGTACTTCAGGACGTACGCGGTCGCGATCTCCTGCAGCGCGGTGGCGCCGTCCATCTGGTCCCAGAGGAAGCGCTCCTGCTCGGAGAGCAGGAGGAACCGCTCGGTGGTCTTGTTCTTGAGGATGAAGGCGGGCGCGACGGTCAGCCGCGAGCGCAGCTCCGAGATCTCGTACGAGCCCTCGTCGACCCGGCGCGGTCGCGAGTTGAGATAGCCGACGACGCTCGGGACCTGGCGGAGCTCGAAGTCACTGTCGTCGTCGCGCCGGACGAGCAGCTCGAACTTCGCGGGCGCCGGCCGCTGCATCACCGCGACTCGACGTCGAGGCCGGTGGCCTCGAGCCCCCAGCGGGTGGCCTCGGCCACCTGCAGGGTCGAGCGCCGTAAGCGCTCCATGAACACCTGGACCATCGCGTAGAAGAACTTGGCGGCGGCGTGGGGCGCGGTCTCGGTCATCGCCTGCAGGCTGTCGCGGCCGAGGATCAAGAGCTCGACGTCCGTCTCGGCCTGCGCGGTCGCAGACCGGGGCGAGCCGTCGAACAGGCTCATCTCCCCGAAGAAGTCGAACGGCTCGACGCGGACCAGCACCTGCTCGACCTTGCCGGTCACCGCCTTGGAGATCAAGATGGTCCCGCGCCGCACGATGAACATCTCGTCGCCGCCATCGCCTTCGCGAAACAGGAGCTGATGGCGCCGGAGCTCGCGCGCGCGCAGCCGCTCGATCAGGACCGTGAGATCAGAATCGGAGAAGGCCTCGAACACACGGACGTCGCGCAGGAACGCGAGGGTCTCGGCCGACGCCTGCACGAGAGATTGGAGCGGGGCCTACGTGGCCACGCGGCTGATGAGGCTGCTGCGGAATTCGTGCCGCCGCTCACTCGACGGCATCCTGGCGAGCCGGGCCAGCGCCTGCTCCACCTTCGCGCGCTCGGCGTCGCTCAGCTCGTACTCGGCGAGGAGCGGCTCCGGCGTGCGCTGGAGCTCGGCGAGAAATTCCGGATCGATCATCACGCGTCCCACGAGCTCTCGCAGCCCTTGCGCCATCGGGTCGGATCATACCAATTTCCTCGGCCGTTTGATAGGCTCGGCCATGATGTGCGGGCGCGCCGGCGATCGTGTCATCCGTGTGACGGATCCGGAAAATCCCGCGTGGATCGAGGCGGCGTGAGAGACGCCCGCCGTCGCGCGAGACGCGCCCTGGCACGGCGGCTCGCCGCCGCGGGGGCCGCACTCCTGGCCGCCACGACGATTGCCGCCACCGTGCGCGCGACGGCGCAGCCGGATCCGCGCGTTCCCTGGATCGGCTTTCTCGCCAACGAGCCCACGACCGATTCGGCTCCGGTCCTGCGCGACACGCTTCGCGAGCGCGACTGGGTCGAGGGGCAGTCGATCAAGGTCTGGTACCGGTATGCCCAGGGCAAGCCCGAGCTCTATCCCCAGCACGCCGACGACCTGGTGCGGCTCAACGTCGCCGTGATCGTGGCCGTGGGACCTCAGGCGATCGAGGCCGCGCGGCAGGCAACGAAGAAGATTCCCATCGTCATGGTCTCCTTCGAGCAACCGGTCGGCGGGGAGCCCGCCGGCGAGACGAAAAAGCGGGAGAGCAATCTGACCGGTATCACGACGTTCGCGCCCGAGCTGGCGGCGCGACGCGTCGACTTGCTGCGGGAGGTGGTGCCGCGGCTGACCCGCGCGGCGGTGCTGTGGCGGTCGACCGGCGCCGGCGCGACCGCCGACCTGCGCGCGACGCAGGCGGCCGCGAGCGCCCGCGCGGTCGCGCTCACGGCCGTCGAGACGCCGAGCGAGACCGACATTCGCGACGCGCTGACCGAGATCGGCAAGCTGCGTCCGCAGGGACTGATCGTCCTCGCCGACGCGGTCGCGCTCGCCCATCGGCAGCGGCTCGCCACCTTCGCAACGCGCTCGCAGCTGCCGGCGGTGTACCCGTCGCGCGACTACGCCGACGCCGGCGGTCTTCTTGCGTACGGCGCGAACTGGGCCGAGGTCTTTCGGCAGGCCGCGACGCTCGTCGACCAGATCTTGCGCGGCGCAAAACCGGCGGATCTGGGGGTCCGGCGCGCGGATCGCCTCGAGCTCATCGTCAATCTGCGCGCCGCGCGCGCGCTGCCGGTCACGCTCCCCTCGTCCCTGCTGCAGCGGGCCGATCGAGTCATCGAGTGATGCGGCGTGCGGCGAGGCTCGTGTGCGTGGTGGCGCTGGCCGGATGCTCGAGCACGCAGTGGGTCTACGAGCGACCGGGCATGACTCAGGCGAGGCTCGATCACGACATGGCGCTCTGCCGCAAGGAGGCGAACGACCCGCAGACGATCTCGCTGCCGGGAACACCCCGCGTGGACCGCGCGGTCTTCAACAAATGCATGGAGCGCCGCGGCTACACGGTGCGGACCGAGAAGGCCAGCTGACGCGCGGAACTTGTACCGATGGTTCCGAGTTCCCGACTCAGGGGTGCGTCGATGCGCAGGGCTCGTCACGCGCTGATGATCGCGGTGGTGATGTCGATCGGCGCTGGCTACGCCGCGGCGGCGAACTACGCGCAGGAAACGCTCGATCGCTACTTCCGGATCGAGTACGACGTCGCCTCGAAGGGCAGCCGGTCGGTTGTCAGCGGCTACGTGTACAACCTCAACGCCGGTACGCCGGCCGAGCGCATGCAGCTCTCGATCGAGAGCCTCGACGCCTCCGGCACCGTCATCGGCAAATCGTCGACGTGGGTCCTCGGCAGCGTGCCCCCCGGCAATCGCGCCTATTTCAGCGCATCGGCAACACCCGGGACGTCCTATCGCGTCCAGGTCCAGTCCTTCGATTGGGGCAGCCGCGGCGGCTCGGGCATGTGACGCGCGTGAGCGTGTTGCGCGGTTTGGTATCGTGAAGATGCCAGAACTCGCACGGAGGTGCACGCCATGCGACGAATCCTCGCAGTCCTCCTCCTTCTCACGCTGGTCGGGGTGAGCGCGCCGACTCCGGCGAGCTCCGAGTCGACGGCCGTCGAAGTCGGATCATCGGCCGGCAGCGCCTTCGGGACGATGATCTATGCGCCCGTCAAGGCGACCTTCTGCATCCTCGGCGGAATCGGCAGCGGCGTCACCGCGATCTTCTCGCCGCCCACGGCAGGCCGGATCGCGATGGCCGCCTGCGGCGGCGACTGGACCGTGTCACCTCAGTCCATCCAGGGACACGCACCGCCGAAGTTCATCGGGGACACCCCCCCGAGCCAGGCCGCGGCGGTTCGCTAGGCCGGGGCGGCGGCGCGCGACCAGACCCGGATACTCGTGCCCGCTCGATATGCGCGGCTGTGTCTGGCGGCCGGTATTGTCACGGTCACGCTGGTCGCGGCGGGCTGTGCAACGACGAAGCCGAGCCGGCCGGCCGCGGCGGCACCGGCGCCGGGCACGCGCATCGTCGGGCTCGCCTCCTGGTATGGACAGAAGCACCAGGGGCGCGCGACCGCGTCGGGTGAGGCGTTCGACATGAACAAGCTCACCGCCGCGCACCGCACGCTGCCCTTCGGGACGCGTCTGCGGGTGACCAACGTCGAGACTGGGCGCAGCGTCGTCGTCCGCGTGAACGATCGGGGACCGTGGGCCAACGATCGCGTTCTCGACGTGAGCCTCGCGGCCGCGAGGACGCTCGGGATGGTTGGCGACGGCGTGGCCCGGGTCGAGATCGTCGTGCTCGGCCCGGAGTAGCGCGTCGTGCCGCGTACTGCCGGCGGCTAGACGGCGGGCAAGCCGCCGAGCACGTCGCGCGTCAACCCGCGATGCGTGACGCCGGCCCGCCGAAGCTCGCGCGTCGCCTCGATCCAGTCGGCGCCGCGCGGCAGCACGGCGCCGCCCGACCTCACTGCATACACGCTCGGGTCGTCGACACCTGGCGGGACCTTGCCACTGTCCCGCAGGGCCTTCGCCGCATCGATGAGCCGCTTGCGCGTGCGGATGATCATCGCGTCGCTGCTGCCCAGACGCTCGTTCGTGCGGTCGTAGATTGGCCCCATGCTCTCGGTGACCGCCTGATCTTGTAGAAAGATCGCGTCGATACCGGTATAGCTGACCGTCTTCTGCGCCTGGCGATCGATCTGGTAGTCGTTGGCGGCGTTCGCGACGCAGCGGAAGCGCCCGTACCAGTCGCTCGTGTTGGGCACGGTGCGCGGCGGGCTCACGACCTGGCGGCCGGCGCTCCGGGTTCCCTGCGGGCTGCGCGCAACCGTGATGGCCAGCGTGTGCTCGTCGTCCATCGGTACCCACGCGCGCACGCGAATCTCGAGCCCGAGCACACCCGTCGGCACCATCGCGTAGAACGGGAACAAGAAGTTCGCGATGCGCCAGTAGTCCGTGTCCGCCTCGGCCGGGCGATAGGCGCCGTACATGACGCCGAAGTCCATGTCGCTCACCGCGTAGCGCGGTGCTCGATCACCGAGCGCGTAACGCGCCCAGGTGCCGGGCGGCGCCTCCTCGGCGCTCACGCTGCCGAGGTGCAGGAACACCGTGTGGCAGGTGTCGATGTCGCCCTCGAGCGCCTGCACCCAGTTGCACTCACGCTGGTAGATCTGGATGCTGGCATCGGCGAGCAGAGTCGGCTCGAGCTCCGGCAGCGGCGGCGGTGTCTCGCGCGGTCCGAGATAGGCCCAGATGAGGCCGGCGCGCTCGACGCAGGGATAGGCGACGGCGCGCACCTTCTGCTTGAAGCTGCTCTCCTCGGGCTCGTTGGGCATGTCGACGCAGCGGCCCGCGACGTCGAACTTCCAGCCGTGGTAGACGCACCGCAGGCCCTCGGCCTCGTTGCGGCCGTAGAAGAGGCT
>Ga0126369_10003336_pt1 | contig 11603 bp, 18 predicted proteins | sample PanSoiMetaPlot_1_FD_109646 | JGI IMG/M metagenome (GOLD analysis project Ga0126369, IMG submission 109646) | Tropical forest soil microbial communities from Panama - MetaG Plot_1 | ecosystem: Environmental > Terrestrial > Soil > Tropical forest > Bulk soil | place: Panama | collected 2016-02-17 | reverse complement strand
TCGATCCAGGGTCCGAACCGGATGGACTTATCGACCTTTCCATCATATTTCAACTCCGGGCCGCCATGATTGGGGCCGGCGAGGAAAGTGTCATTCCCCGCCGTGTGGACGACCACTCCCTTGCCCACCCAGATCACCAGGCACGGGCAGATGGTATATTCGTTGCGTTTGTTTTTGTACTTGATCCAGTACCAGCCTTCTTCAGCCGGTATCTTCTTGACCCACTTGACCTTCATATGCGCAAGCACTCCGGGTAACCTGGCAGGGCGGGTTCGTCGCCCTCCTCCATCATCTCACGAGCCGCCAGGGACATCTCGTGCCAGAACATCGAGCGGCGGGCACCGATGTCATGGGGGTCTTGCCAGTCCATCCTGCCGCACTTGGAACAATTCCAATTGCCGCCGATGCGGATGCGTGCCTCGTACCGCTCGCTGGCCCACTTCAATTCGTCCCAGGCCAACATGAATTCGTTGTTCTCCAGGTATTCGTTGAAGGACCAGCCGCCCTTGCCCATGTGCCGAGTAATCAAGCCTGGTGCGTCCCGTTTCTTGGCCTCCTTCTGCTGATTCTTCTTGACGATCTCGGCCAGGCGCTCGTCCGTGAGCGGCAGGCAGAGTCGGGCGTGTTTCAGATGCTTGGCGATCCGCGCCCACTTGGTATCTTCCTTGCGGGGAATGAGTTTGCCCGCCTTCAGGTCTTCTAGCCAGGACACGGCGTTACTCCTTGGGTTCGCTTTCGAGTTTCTTGAAAACGGCGACGGCCTTCTTCACGTCCTCCTTTCTGCCGCAATGGGGGCAGGTGACGACGTACTCGCACTGGCTCAAGTCCCAGGCGATGTTCTTGTTGGTGGCGGCGTCCACCGGGAAGCGCTTCTTGCACTTGCACTCGTACACGTCCCGCCGTGAAATTTTGAAAACGCCGCCCTTGCTCCGGGCGAGAATATGTTCGTCCATCGCCCGGTGGAAGACCCGGCCCCGGCCCAGCCAGGCCCGCTTCTGGGCCTTCTTCTTAAAGCCCTGGGCTTTGCACCAGGCAATATTCGAGAACGCCAGCATCAGGCGGTCCCAACAGACGTTCTCCAGCATGACTTGGGCCAAGTCCTGGGGATTGCACAGGGCCAGGAGCTTCTTGAGCCGCCGGCGCGTGATCGGCTTCGTCATCGCATCCTCCTGCCGTACTTTACTGCAAATTTGGCCAGTTGTAAAGTGCCTCTACCCTTACCGCCCCTGAAACCGGCGGGCGTTCACGAAAATAAAAGACCCCGGCCTGTCTGGCAAGCCGGGGCTGGATACATGCCGGGTTGAAATCGGCAAGTTACTCCATGATGATCTCCACACCGCTCATCGGGTCTTCGTTTATGAGGACTTCCGGCTGCGGCTGCTTTGCGCCGTCGCCTTCGTGTAGTTGCGTCTTCTTGACCGGGAGGACATGCTCTACGCGGCCTTCCTCCTTTACGATGTCGGGCTGATCCAGTATGAGCTTCTGTTGCTGCATGTTCGCCTCCCTTTCCGCCTCTGGCGTTTGAATAGTTTCGATAAGTCGCAGTTCGTTCGAGCGGACCATGCCGAAATAGTAGCTGTCGCCTTGGAAGCGGCCCTTCGGTCCCACCCGGCGGACGCCGCTCTTGGTGGGCCTCGGCAGGCTCAGGTCGGCCTTGTCACTCGCGTTCTCGAAGATATATGTACCCTCGCCGTGCAGATTCTTGGCCAACTCCTTTTTGTAGTTCTCTCTGCGCTGGTATTTGTTGAATCGTTGTCGTGCCATAGTTCACCTTTTTTGCAAAAACTCGACTATTATAATAGTGGAGGAAGGCCCCGAAATCGGAGACAATAATGAAGCCAAAGAAGTGGACCGAGGTTTATCCCCAGGGCACCAAGGAGGGGGACGAGGAGCAGAAATTCTTTATCGCCCTGGCCCGGCACCCAAAGTGGACCTGGCGAAGCACTTCCGCCATCGCCAAGGAAACGAACTTAACCAAGGAGCGGGTTGAGGAGATCATTTCCAAGTATTATAAGAAAAGCATGGTCTTTCAGAACCCCCAGAACGAGGACCAGTGGGGTTATTGGGAGCGAGTGCCGGAGATGTTGCCCAAGGACGACAGTACGATCACCGAGAAGGACCAGAACGACCGCATCAAGAAGGCCATCAAGCCCTGATTTACCACATGGCCGGTTGTCTGCCGCCTTGCTGGGGCCTCTGCTGCCCGCCACCGCCGGGCTGTTGCTGCGCAAGGTTCTTTATGCCTTGAGCGGCATGGACCACCAACTCCTCGATTTTATCGCCCGCCTCGCGTACCTCGCGGGACATTCTGCGGAGAATCTGATTTTGAGCAGTGTTGTCCCGCTTGGTGCCTTGCACAATCGTATCGGCGTCCCGATTTAATTTCACGCTTGCTTTCTTGAGATTTTCCAGGTCACCGAGGAGGGTCATGAACATCTGGGCAAAGTTGGCCTGAGCGACAGGCACTTGCTGCTGTTGCATTTGCGGTTGCCCCTGTTGAACGGGAATCGCCATCGGCGGCGCTTGTCCCTGCATGGGCTGCCCGCCCTGCTCGTCCAGGCCGAATAAATCCTGTTCGTGTCGGGCCAGGGCCGGGCAATCATGCCGGAGTTGTTCCTCAAACGTCTTCATGGTCGCTCCACTTAGTCGGTTTCATATTCCTTGCCCGGCTCCTCGCGGGTGCCGCCGTCTGGGCCGATGGCGTAATCCGGGGGCGTCTTGTGATGGACGTGGTGCTTATATTTCGTGAATGGCGCGCCGGGGGCCATCTTCTGAATGGCGTCGGCGGCGGACGGTGTGAACCAGAGGTCAGGGTAGTGCGAGCGGATATAGCCATCCGGGTACGCCCACCAGGCGATACCCGCACGCTTGGTACTCTCGTCTAATTCCAGGCTGTGTCCTTCGACCCACTGAAAAAAGGTGTTCATTGGCTCCTTTATTACGGGGCTGCGTCGGACGGAGCCTTGCGATTCGGCTGGTGATTACCCATCTTGAATCGGGCGTCGGCGGCGTGGGGCATGAAGTACCCATCTGGGTATTGCGACCGCACATAAGCGTCGGGGTAGGCCCAATGGGCGATACCGCCGCGCTTCGTGTCCTCACTGACCGCCGGCAGTTCGAGCTTGTTTTCTTCGGCCCACGCTGTAAATGTCTTCATATTACCTCTCTCGTAGTTTTGGCCAAACTATGATTTTATATAGTCCCGCCGCGTTCATTTGCGGACAGGAGTAGTTATGCAAACCGCCGGGAAATTTAGCGTTCGTCCCGTCAAGATTTTGGCGCTACCGGATTTCACCAACGGAGAACTGTCGGATAAAGTGGTTCGCCGGTGTGATTTTTGCAGCAAGGATGTGGAGGTTACGGCCCTCAACCGTCCCCTGCTGGAAGGATTGTCGGGTGATGCCCGCTTTTACTGCCCCTTCTGCCTTCAGAACTCCCTGAACACCAAAAACAACCGCAATATATTGATTCTCAGCTTTCGCAGCGTCTTCGGCTATTTCTACCACGAGTGCTACCTGGGCAACGTGGCGGGCCGGCGAAGGATGACTTTTTCGGAGATCGAGGATTACGTTGCCGCCCACGAGATGGTCGGCAACCAGAACCCGGTCTTCCGCTACGACCCGGAAACCTTCTACTGGTTCGTGGATTTCAGCCGCGTTGGTACGGGCAGGCGCAAGGCGGCGCTTGAGGAAATCTACAAATGCGTGGTCAATATCCTGGCCTGTTTCAACCTCTGGGACAACGTGCCCTCAATCCAGTTGCAGACCTTCTACGGCAAGTACCGAAATGCCATTGAAGCTTTCTACCAAAGGCGTTTCCGCCCGGACGGGAAACGCATCCTTCTGCCGTCCTTTGTCGGGTGTGGGGTGCCGGAATCATCCAAGGGGTTCTTCGACAGGACCAGGGCCTTTACCCGGAAACAATTGTGTCTAAAATGAAGAAAGTCGATGAAGATTTCTTGACAGCACGCTAAGCTAGTGGTAACTTAACGGGTTGTCGTGAGGACACCAATTTCAGAAAGGATCAAAGATGAGCAAACTTCCAGTGAAGGTCGTCCAGAAGAAGGTGGACGGCCAAGAGTGGTACGAGGGATCGGTGACGATCCCCGGCCTCAAGGGGTCGGTCAAGCTGGCCCGCCGGTCAGACGGCAACACCAAGTTCGCCACCCGGTCGGCGGTAAACGGCGCGGCCAAGAGCCTGCTTTCCACTCTCGCCGCCTTTAGCGAAATTGACTTCGGCCAGGACGCCGCCAAGAAAAGCCCGGCGGTCAAGAAGGCAGCCAAGAAGACTGCCAAGAAGTCCGCTCCCGCCACGCCAGCAACCACTGCCAATTCTGACAGCAGTTCGGCCTATTACTAAAGCCGGAGCGGTTCGCTGGACTTGGATGCAGCCTCCCTGCTTTTGCGGGAGGCTGCTTCCTTTTCCAGAGCGCTCAATACCCCTAACATCTTCAGTTTGTCCTCCTGATAACGAAGGTTCAAACCCATCACCATCGGTGCGGACTGAGGGGCCAGGTCTAATACTCGCTCGACCGCCTCCATGATAAGGAAGTCCAACGCCCATTCTTCAATGAGGCAGTTGCCGGCGAAGGCCGAGTAGGTGAGGTCGCAGTGGGTGGCGGCACCGGGAAGGCAGACCCCCAAAAGCCGCTTGGCCTCGCCTAACTCCTCGAACAGTTGATCCGCCAGGGGCTTGGATTCCTCGGTCCACTTCATCCAAATGTCCCAATCCTGGCGCAGAATCTCGGCGGTGGTGGCGAAGGTCATCCGGGTGGACCTTGTATACCGCCAGTGGCTTGCCAGGGTCCGCCGCACCTGACTCGTCTCGCCCGACCCGTAGACCGGGCTGTATTTTTCGGGGTCATCGAACAGAGTGACGTAATCGGCCAAGGCCAGTCCCTCGGTTATCAACAGGGGTGCCGCCTCGCGGTGGATGTAGTCGTCTTCCACGAAATATATCGTGCCGTTGAGGTTGGCCGCGTAGTCCAGAGCGTGCCGGAACGAACCGGAGTTGCCCAGGCTGGTGATCTCGTAGTCCAACTGCTGTTCGGTCAATATGTCGTAGGTTTGGCCCCCGCAGTTGTCCGCGAATATTTTCAAGTTTTCCCTGCCGAATATTTGCAGGAAGTTCTTCAGGCACACCGCCCTGCCCCCGCCGGGAATCCGTTGGGTCGTGTTGCTCTTATCACTGGTTCGATATATCAGGTGCATGGTTTAGCTCGATTTTCTTGTCCGGGTCGTTCTTATCGTGCGCTATCAACCGGGGCACGCTCAGCTTTATCAGCTTTTCGCCGCGCATGGAACGGAGGGATATATGCTCGTACTTCTTGCCCTGAAGCCAACGGGTGACCGCCAGGAAGACGGGGAGGCAGAATGAGTAATCGTCCACTAGAATCCAACGGGCAAACGGCTCGACGCTGCACAGGTCTTTGAAGCACCCTTCCTCGGAATGGTCCCCGTCCACATGAACCAAGTCCCAGGTGCCGGTTAGGTTCAAGGGCTGGGTCTGGGTGTTGCACTGCAATATCTCGATGTCTGCTTTGGGGAAGTGCTGCCGCAGGGAGGTCAATGCCCAATCCGAGTAGCCGTAGCAGCCGCCGTATAGACGCAACTCGGCGTCGAGGTCCAGACCCAGGAACTTGGCCTCGCCGTCGCAGGCTGCGAGGAAGGCTGCCGCCGAATAACCGGCCCGCACCCCTATTTCCAATATTGATTTGGGCCGCACCAGCGTGGCAATACGATACTTCATGTCGTAGTAGTCGATAACCTCCTCCATTTTGTCGGCATATTCCGCGACAAATGGATCGTCGGGCTTGAAGTACGGGGTTACGTCAAATTTCCGGGCCATGTTAAATTATATGTAGCGCTGAATCTTTTTCATGATGTACTGACGTTCAGTGCGGAAAAAGATTCGGAGCGGCTTATATACAGAGGAATGGACACCAGGGAGAAAACGAAACCAAAGGGCTGTGGGTGCGGGCAGAGGCCCCCGCAGAATAATCCAAGGATCGTGGTCAAACGACCCGTCCAAAAACCCTTGAGGAAGATTTACTTGTAAAGGGGACATAATGGCTTGCGGCTGCAAAAAGTTCAACCGAACACCATCGAGAGTGATAACGCCACCCGCACGCAGCGTCCTGCGGACGAGTACGAACCCGGCGATTACGCCCACCCAGGTGCGGCAACAGCAACAAACTGCGGCGACGTACCCCGCGCGTAGTCCGAGCGGCATGGCCCTGGAGCGGCGCTTAATCGAGAAAAAACGCCGGGATGCAATTCGTGGGGCATTGGGTCGTTAATTTTCATCCAGACACATATATAACCGAAAGGTATCAAAGGGAGATTACATGCTAAACTACTCACAGTGGAAAAAGTTGAACGAGTCGTTCGCTGGCCCGATTCCCCTCGGTGTCTCCAGCCCCGGCAGCTTGGGCGTCCGTGGTGGTATTGAGGGCACCCGCATCGCACTCGAAGAAGCCAAGAAGCGTTCCAAGAAATACGCCGACGTGGATGACGAGGAAGGCGCGGACACCATCGACGCCACGCCAGGCGGCGAGGACAGGGATGACGAGGGCTGCAAGTTCTGCGGCAAGACCAGCAAGAAGCAGGCGGTCAAGAAATCCAAGAAATATATGGGTGCCGACATGGACCTGGGCGGTGGCCCCGACCTCGGTGGTGGCGATGACTTTGCCGCCGGCCTACCCCATAAGAAATTGGGCAAGGGCAAGCCGTTCGGCAAGGGAAAGCACCCGCTCCACGGGGGTGATGATGACCTTGGCGGTCTGGGCGGCGGTGACGACGACCTAGACGATGCTGGTGGTCTGGACGACGGTGGCCTGGGCGATGATGACGCGGGCCTGGGCGATGATGACGTGGGCCTGGGCGACGACGACGCGGGCCTGGGCGACGACGACGCCGGTTTGGACGATGAGGGTGGTGGTGACCTGGGGGACGACCTGGGCGGTCATCCTCACCCGCACCGTCCGGGTGGTCCTCTGAACGGCAAGTCGGCCATGCACAAGAAGCCAATGCACCCCGGTCATGGCGGCGACGACATGGACATGATGATGAAGATGGGCATGGCTCGCATGAAGAAAAATATGAAGAAGAACATGCGGAAGAACATGCGCAAAGAAGCCTTCCTTCACAACGAGGACGAGTGGCTGGCGAGCGTCAAGTCCATGATGACCCCGCAAAATATCAAGAACGGCGACGGCTGGACCGAGTATCAGGAGGAAGCACTCCTGCCGCCTACGGACCCCAATGCTGCCGTCACGCAGAGAGAACCGCAGCCGGGTGAGGTCGGTTTCGCGCCCCAGGGTCGAGTCGGCCCGCCGTTGGGCGGTTCGGACGGCTTCAACGAGTGGAAGAAGCGGAACGGACGAGGTTAACGTACTGCTCGATCCCTTCCTTGATACCAATACTAGGGCGGAAGAATTTATTTCTTCCGCCCTTTTGTTATAATATGGTTGAGGAGGGATATATGCGAGTTTGTAAAAAGTGTGGCGAAACGTTTCAAGGTCGTTGTCCAAACTGTAAACGTAGCAAGGATCACAGGCGGTACGCTGCGGTTAAGGATTCCACAGATCAGAAGATTAAATCGGCCTGGTACGCTATCTGTAAACGAAGTAAGGCCAAGAGTGGCCCATATTGTAATGTGGAATTACGAATGACAAAAAGTGAGTTTTATTTTTGGGCCAAGCCTCGCTATGAAGAATTCTTGGAAACTCACTCTGGGGTGCGTCCATCGGTAGATCGCATAGATAGCTACGGGCACTATGAGCTTGGCAACCTTCAAGTAATTTCCTTTTCGGAGAACAGCAAGAAGGCCCAAGAACTAAATCGCGTGGCTCGCTACGCCTTGAGACTTCTACAGGAGGGTCTACCGTCCAACATCATCCTCGACAAGCTAAAGTCTTGATGTAACTTTTAATCCCTTCTGGCAGGGATATTTGAGGCTTGAACCCCAGCAAGGATTCCGCCTTTTTCATGTCACATTCCGTATAGTTCTGGTAGGTCTTCGCGTGCGGGTTGTCGATCCAGATTGGTTCGGGCTTATTTTCCCACCCCAGCGCCTCGGCAATATTGTGGTATACATCAATAAACGCCGTGGCCTCCCCCGCGCCGCAGTTGAAAATATCGCTCCTCTCGTATTTCCAGGCCAGTAAGTTGGCTTCCACCACGTCATCGACGTGGATATAATCACGGCGTTGCTCTCCATATCTGAAAAGTCTGGGCGGGCCGTCAGTAAGCATGTGCCGGATCATCTGGAAGACCATGCTGGCTCGTCGTCCCTTGTGCGCCTCGCCCGGCCCGTAGACGTTGCAATATCGGAGGCCGACGACCTTGACGCCGAAACGCTGGCCGAAATCCTGGGCCACGGATTCCAGAGAAACCTTGGAATCGGCGTAGTGGTTGAGCGGGGCCAGCCTGGTTTTGCCCTCAATATACGGTGCCGGCTCGTTGCCGTAGACGGCAGTGGATGAGGCGAAAACAAAGTCCTTGCAGCCGGCTTGTAGGCACTTGGCGAACAGGTATATCGACGCCTTGACGTTGGCCTGGAACATGGCCTCGCGGTCGTCGCAGAGAGTGTCGTTATTTGCCGCCTGGTGGAATACCACGTCGATATTGTTCACCTGGCTCCAGTCGATGCCGAGCAGACCGGGTTCGAGTATTTTGGAAACTGCGACTTGTTGCTCGGTTTGGTTGCCTGTTATAATAACGTCGTTACCGAGGGCCACCAGGCGTCGAGCCAAGGCCGACCCAATAAAACCTGTACCACCTGTAACCAAGGCACGCATAATTACCCCTTATTTTCCCGGAATGCGAGAGGCACATGAAACTCAAGAACTTCTGGCTCCAGAAAATCCGCGAGAAGGGCCTTCTTAAAATAGTCGAGTGGGCGCAAAAGAACGGCAAGAAGGTCGAGTGTCTGACGCGCGCCGACGCGCGTGAGGCCATCATTTCCCAACGTTAGCGCCAATATTTATTGGACACGCTTACGGGTGCCCAATCGTTTGTGTCCGGCGTATTATTCCCGGCAGGGCGCAAGTCTCGAACTCTGTCCAACCTCCTTCTTTTGTCGGAGGACAGGTGTTTCGTCGCCTTCTCGGTGCGTTCCAGCCACGCTTTGAAGTTCAGCCTCACGAGAGTATTTATGACGACCCTGGAGTATTTCGACTATTACGCGAAGATGGGACTCCAGGTAATTCCCCTGTTCCCCGATAGCAAGATACCAGTGTGGCCTCGCTGGAATGATGATTGGGACCAGGGCCGATGTCGCGGGTATTTCCAAGCCAACCCGACCAGCAATATGGGCCTCCTGCTGGGCCGGCTGGTGGACGTGGAGGGGGATACCGAGGAGGCCGACGACGTAATAAAGAAACTCATCGGCACTTACTCGCACCCCTTCTGGCGAAGCTCCAAGTCCACCCACCACCTTTTCCTCAACCCCGATCCACGCCTCACCAGTACGCGATTCCTGGGGATCGAGTTTCGGGCGCACCGCCACCAGTCGGTCCTTCCGCCCAGCACCCACGAAATGGGCCACAAATACCAGTGGGGTCATCTCGATTTCCCCATCCCGGAGATGCCGGCGGACCTGCTGGAGTATTACCAGGCCAACCGCCCCCGGCATAAAGGTCGGCGGCACAGGCGGCAGGACCGTGCGGGCTTCATCAAAACTACATGCAATGTGTGCCGGTGCCGGGAGGCGATCCACAAAAAACGGCTCATCTTGGAAGTGAAGGCGTTTCGAGAGCTTGGCCTATTGTGGCAATGTCACAAATGCCGTATAGTGGATGTCCGCCCGGCGTGCCGCCGCATCCGCTCAACGCTGCGTGCTGTGCTGCCAGTCACTATAGCCCAACCGGGGTGCCAGAAATATCGCGGAGGATACAACGTCCTCGTAGGTTAGCGCATGGGCTGAGGCCGGATCGTTCTTCTCCACCGTTTGGACCGAGTGGCCCCGCCGACTAAGGGCCTTTTTCATGGGGAGGTAGCGCTCGTGCCAGTTGAAACAGTCGTCCTGCCGGTTGTGAATCAACAGGAACGGCATGTCCGGGAACCAAGCCGTTGGGGTTTTGCGTGGCTGGAGAATGGCCCCCGAATGCGCTACTACCCCAGCGAACTCCTTGTCGCTTCGGAGCGCACACTGGACCGCCATGACCGCGCCCGCCGAAAACCCGACCAGCGCGATTTGGTGGCTGGATAGGCCAGAGTGTTTCTCCAAAAGGTTCAGGTGCCGCAGCAACGATTTGCGGGACTTCTTCATCCCGCGCACGGCGTCAATTTGATCGCCAACACCGTTGGGGATGGGATACCACTCGACCTCCGGTTCTATGCCAACCAGCGTCGTCTCGTGCAGTTCGGCTGCCTGGTATAATTGCATCAGGTGCAAGGCGCTGCCAAACCGCCCCGGCAGTAGCACGACGCAGCCCTTGGCCGTACCCCGGTTGACGATGAAGGTTTTTAGTCCAGTGCCCATTCCTTGTACAATCCCTCGGTTGGTTGGTCTTCCCGAATGCGGCTCGCCAGGCGGTCGGGGAGATATTGTTCCACGATCAGCATAAAAGTCTGGCCCATCTTCTTGTCGCACTCGTTGATGGCCTTCTGCAATGCCTGCTTGTCGTAGCCGAAGCATTGGTAGGCCACGGAGGGGTCATCCTCGCCCAGCATTTCCTCGTTGAGTTCCCAGAAGCGCTTGTGCCCGCCCTTGGTCACGAAGGTCAGTACGAAGTCGCAGATGTCCCAAGCCAACGCCACGCGCTTCGGACTTTCCAGCCAGAAGGCCGTCAGGGGGCGGTATTCGAGGCCGTAATCCTTGTCGCGGTGGCTGCCGGCGAAACCGTACATACTGCGGCGGTCCTTGGCGGTGTGGTCGCGGTCGAGGAATAACGAGGGCACGCCCAGGAATAAATCCAGCATGTAGACGATAAAGGGCTTCTCCCACGAATTTTGCAAGATGCCGCCACCCCCCAGGTGGATGTGCCCGCCCGCCGTGCGAAAGTTGGTCTTCTTAACGACCTCCTTGGGGGCCTCGATCACCTGGAGGGTGTAGGCATCCCATTCCTCCACGCAACCGACCTCGCGGGCCTCCTTGGTTTTCATCTGGCTCTCCGGGTATTCCTGGGACGCTTGGACGGTTAGTTTGTAGGGCTTGACCATCTTGGCGTAGATGCGCAGGCAGTCACGGACGTTGTTGACGACCTCCTCGCGGGTCTTACCGGGCTTGATGGCGCACTCGGCAAGAACGTTGTCGTAGTAAAACTGATGCCCGCCTTTGTCGAGACGGTGAACGCGGTCGCCCTGGACGATGCCGATGGCGCTGTAGTATTTGCCGCCCTTCATGAGCATGAACTCAGGATCGCTGCCGAAGGTAAACTCCATAAGACCACTCCTTAGTAACGGTGCCAGTAGGGAACGTAGAGTCTCGTCGTATTGAGGGAAAAGGACACAATGCCCATCTCGTTGTGCATCGTATCCAGGTCCAAGTCCTCCGGGTAATTCTCGCGGATGTTCCGGTGGAAAATGCGACGAGGCCCAAACCGCATGATCTTGCGGATGCCTTCGCGGGCCTCCACAAGTTGGGTTTTATCGGAAGTG
>Ga0126369_10003335_pt1 | contig 11604 bp, 6 predicted proteins | sample PanSoiMetaPlot_1_FD_109646 | JGI IMG/M metagenome (GOLD analysis project Ga0126369, IMG submission 109646) | Tropical forest soil microbial communities from Panama - MetaG Plot_1 | ecosystem: Environmental > Terrestrial > Soil > Tropical forest > Bulk soil | place: Panama | collected 2016-02-17 | reverse complement strand
GGCCGAGCACGTCAAGCAGTCCGGCCTCCACCCAGCGGTCCAGCAGCGAGTAGGACGGCTGATGGAGCAGCGGCGGCGTGCCGAGCTGGCGCAGGATCTCGGTGGCGGGGATGGTCTGCTCGGCCGAGTACGACGAGATGCCCGCGTACAGCGCGCGGCCCGACCGGACCGCCGTGTCCAGCGCGCCCATGGTCTCTTCCATCGGAGTGTCCGGGTCGGGCCGGTGGCTGTAGAAGATGTCGACGTAGTCCAGGCCCATCCGTCGCAGCGACTGGTCCAGGCTGGCTAGCAGATACTTGCGCGAGCCCAGGTCACCATACGGCCCGGGCCACATGTCCCAGCCCGCCTTCGTGGAGATGATGAGCTCATCGCGGTACGGCCGGAAGTCCTCCCGCAAGATCCGGCCGAAATTCCGCTCGGCGGAGCCATACGGCTCGCCATAGTTGTTGGCCAGGTCGAAATGGGTGATGCCGAGGTCGAACGCCCGGCGCAGGATCGCCCGCTGGGTGTCGATAGGGCGATCGTCGCCGAAGTTGTGCCATAGGCCAAGCGACACCTCCGGAAGCAGGATGCCGCTCGCACCGCAGCGCCGGTACAGGATCTGCTGATAGCGGCCAGCCGCCGCGATGTAGGTCATAGCGGGAGCTTGTCATGCACATCGTCACCGCCACCAGGGTGTCCGGCGGACGCCGGCCAGCCGACGGGCTGGCTCGGGCAGGTCGGGAACGTGCGAGCAGAGCGTTTCCAGGTGATGCCGGACCCAGAGCGCCTCGGGGTGGTAGTGGGCCTGGCCACTGCGGCCACTGCGGCACGGGCTGGCGTCGGCACCGAGGACGGCCGGCGGGTGCACCGCAGCGGTCCGCTCCTGCCGGCTTGGCCTGCCGACCAGCATCGCTATTTGCTCGTAGAAATCGGCTAGCCCGCGTGCCTGACGCTCGAGCACGGCGTGATCGGATCCGGCCACGCCGTGCCCGGCGACGCCGTGCGGCGGGCCGCCGCCGTCTGGCCGGCTAACAGCGGGCAGGCTGGCCAGGGAGTACGCGGTGAGCCTGAGCCGCATCGGTGCCATCACGAGCACCCACAGGTCCATCTTGGTGACCCGCTTGGATCCCTGCTCGGCCAGGTACCCGCGCAGCGCGTCGTCGAGTCGGGTGGCCGCGATGATCGCCGCGGCGGCCCGTTCTGGTCGCTGCTCCGTGTCGCCGAGCGCCCAGCCGGCCGCGTCGGTGAGGTAGCTCGCACCGCGCCGCAGCGCGTCAGCCAGGTTGTCGCCGACCAGCGAGGCAGCGCCGCGGGGCCAGAAGAGGAACCCCACTACCACGCTCACCGCGCATCCGATCGCGACATCCTCGACCCGCAGCAGGCCAACTCGCCAGCCCGCCGGGACCAGCAAGTTGAACAGCACCACGATGGTCACGGTGAACGCTGCCTGACCAACCAGGAAAGGTGAGGTGCCCGGCGCGTACGCGGCGATGAGCACTGCCAGCGGGAAAACCGCCCACAGCGCCACGGGGTTGGTGCCGATGGCGAGCAGCAATCCCGCGCCGAGCACGAAGCCGACAACGGTTCCGGCCAGCGCCCGCGCGGCCGTCGATCCCGTGGCCGATGCGCTGGTGCGGAGCACCGACAGGGTGCCGAGCACGACCCAGAAGGCATGCTGGACATCGGTGAGCTTGGCTACGGCGACCGCGGCGGCCAGCGCCGCCGCGGCGCGTGCGCTGTTGCGGAACCAGACAGACCGAATGCTGGCATCCGTCGCGACGATCCGGGCGGTGCGGTCAAGCACGCCAGCGACTGCCGGATCACGGTGCGGCCCGCGGGCCTGCCCGCCCCGCCACCGCGCCATGATCGGCCACGGTCGGCCGGCCGCCGTCACGGCGTTCGCCAGCGCCGCGGCGACGGCGCTGCTGATCGCCTGCGCGTAGAACGCCTGCTCGGTGCGGAGCAGCACGGTCGCCTGATCGTCGCCCATCTGCCTCAGGTTGGCGGCACTGGCCGCGCTTGCCCGAAGCAGCGGTTCCGGCTCGGCGGCAGCGCGCTGGCCCTTGAGCAGCTCGGCCACGTCGTCAAGGCCTGCCGCGGACCTCGCGAGCAGTTCCCGGTCTTCGTCGGCCCCGCCGCTGAGGTCGCGGTCACCGTCGGTCGCATCGGTGCTGAGCCCGGTGCTCCACTCGAGCAGGTGGACCACTCGGGCAAGCGCCTGGTCCGCGGCGGCCAGGCCGATCGGCCGGTACGGCGTCGCCGCGAACATCGCCAGCAGCTCGTGCTTGGCTGCGATCGAGGCCTCCCGGTCAGCCTGGGTAACCCGGCCGACCACCGCCGCCCGGAGGTGATGCGCCAGAGCCTCAGCTGAAGCGGCGGCGCTAGCGCGCACCCGATCGCCTGGCGATCGCGGTGACATCAGCAGAACCGCCGCCGTGCTCGCCGCCTGCGCCAGCCACCAGCCGCCGAGCCGCGCCGGTATCGTGCTCGCGTTTCCGGCTGACGCGACCGGGAGCACGTAGGCGAGCATGACCGCCGAGGAGCCAGAGGCGGCGTTTGGCCCGCCGATGCCGGCGAAGAAGATCGCGAACGTCACCGGGATCGTGACCAACGCGGCCAGCCAGGTGGTACCGCTCGCCAGCGTTCCGATGACCAGCGCAACGCTGCCGGCGACCGCCAGGCCGAGGTGCGCGACCGCCTTGGTCCTGCGGTCGCCGCCGAAGGAGGCGAACACGAGGGCGCCGAAGCTGCCGAAAACCGCGAAGAGGGTGAACTGCGGGTTGCCAATGACCTTGAAGCTCAGCGCGAACAAGCCCGGCACCACGATGCACGCCCGGACAGCGCGCATGGCCGCGGTAGTGGACCAGGTCGGCCGCAGGTACCCGAGCCAGCCTTGGCCAGGCCAGCGCCGGTCTGCGGGCGCCGGGTGCTCCCGAGCGCTCGATGGCGCCGTGTCGGTCCGCTGGGTCATCTAGTAACACTGTGCCAGCCGATCGCCCGCGTTTCCGCGCGGCCTCGGGCGTGCGGGCCGAACTAGAACCTGTTCTATTATCGACATCGGGTGTCGGCGGCACAAAGGCAAGGTGATCACGGTGCGCGATCATGACCGGCTCTACATCGGCGGCGAGTGGGTCGAGCCAGCAGGGACCGCGACGCTCGAGGTGATCTCGCCGCACACGGAGGAGGTCATCGGCCGCGTTCCCGACGGCACTCAGGCTGACATGGACCATGCCGTGGCAGCCGCGCGCGACGCGTTCGACAACGGCCCGTGGCCCCGAATGAGCCCTGTGGACCGCGCCGCCGCGGTCGGCAGGCTCTCCGACCTGTACGCGACGCGGCTCGGTGAGTTCGCCGAGCTGATCACCGAGGAGATGGGCGCGCCCATCACCTTCTCCCAGCTGGCCCAGGCGCCGCAGCCGCAGATGATGCTGAGCTACTTCGCCGACCTCGGCAAGAACTTCACCTGGGAAGATGAGCGCCCGGGACTGTTCGGGCCGGTGACCGTCCGGCGCGAGCCGGTGGGAGTAGTCGCGGCGATCGTGCCCTGGAACGTGCCTCAGTTCACGATCATGACCAAGCTCCCGGCCGCCCTTGTCGCCGGATGCACGGTCGTGATCAAGCCGGCGCCGGAGACACCGCTGGACGCCTACCTGCTGGCCGAGCTCATCCAACAGGCGGACCTGCCTCCCGGCGTGGTCAACATCGTCGCCGCCGGGCGGGAGGTCGGCGAGCACCTCGTGTCGCACGCCGGAGTTGACAAGGTCGCGTTCACCGGTTCGACCGCCGCCGGGCGGCGCATCGGGTCGATCTGCGGGCAGCAGCTCAAGCGCTGCAGCCTGGAACTGGGCGGCAAGTCCGCCGCGATCATCCTGGACGACGCGGACCTCGCCGCGACCATGGGCTGGCTGGAGACAGCCTCGCTGATGAACAACGGCCAGGCCTGCGTGGCCCAGACCCGGATTCTCGCGCCACGCAGCCGGTACGCCGAGACGGTGGACGCGCTAGCGGCGATGGTGAGCGGCCTGGCGGTGGGCGATCCCGCGGATCCCGCAACCCAGATCGGCCCGCTCGTGGCCAAGCGGCAGCAGGACCGGGTCGAGGGGTACATCACGATCGGGCAAGACGAGGGCGCGAAGGTCGTCACCGGCGGCTCGCGCGCATCCGGCCGAGAGCGCGGCTGGTATGTCGCCCCGACCGTGTTCGCCGACGTGCGCCCGACCATGCGGATCGCTCGCGAGGAAATCTTCGGCCCGGTTCTGGCCGTCATCCCGTATGCGGACGAGGAGCACGCGGTCCGGATCGCCAACGACAGCGACTACGGCCTGGCCGGAACTGTGTGGACCGCGGACGTCGAGCGCGGCATGCAGGTCGCCCGCCAAGTGCGGACCGGTAGCTACGGCGTCAACATGTACATGATCGACACCTGCGCTCCCTTCGGCGGCTTCAAGGCCAGCGGCATCGGCCGGGAACTCGGCCCCGAAGGGCTCGCTGGCTACCTCGAATACAAGTCGATCGCGCGTCCGGCGGGCTGAAACCGAAAGGGCCGCTCATCGTCATCGTCACCTGAGCCGCCAGCCTGGCCGCGCTAGCCGTACTCCTTCGCCCAATGGGTTTGCTGACCACACCGGCCAGCACCCCGTAATGCGCCCCGGCGGGCCTTCCGGCCCGCCGGGGCGCACGCACGCTACGACCGGTGCCGGTAGGCGCGAACCGCCAGTGGCGCGAACACCGCGAGGATGGCCAGCGCCCATAGCAGCGACTTGCCCGCCGGTACCGCGACCGGCCCTCCCGTCATGAGTCCGCGGCAGGCCTGCGAAAGCAAGGTCATCGGATTCCACCGCGCGAACGCCTGCAGCCAGCCCGGCATCGTCTGGATCGGGACCAGGATTCCGCTGGCGAACACGATCGGGAACATTGCGGTGAACCCGAAGATCTGTACGCCCTGCGGGGTCTTGGCCAGCAACCCAATCAGCGCCGACACCCAGCACATGGCCAGGGCAAAAGCGAGCACAAGCGCGCAGCCGGCCACCGCCGCCAGCGGGTTCGTAGTGACCCGGAAGCCGAGCACTATGCCGAATCCGAGCGTCACCACCACGGAGATCACGTAGCGGGAGACGTCGCCCAGGATCGCGCCCGCCAGCGGCGCCGACCTGGCGATCGGCAAGCTGCGGAACCGGTCGAAGACGCCCGCCGAGATGTCCTGGTTCAGCATCAGCCCGGTGCCCAGCGTGGCGAAGACTACGGTCTGCACCAAGATGCCCGGCAGCACGTACTGCAGGTAACGGTGCACGCTGCCGTGCGCGATCGCGCCACCGAAGACATAGGTGAACAAGAGCAGGAACATGATCGGCTGCAGGCTCAGACCGACCAGATCCTCGGAATTGGTCCTGATCTTCAGCAAGCTCCGCCAGGTCAGCGTCAGCGCCTCCCTGGTGCCCTGCAGCAGGCCCGGACGCCTGGCCAGGATCTGTCCCGCGGGAATGGTCGTGGCGGTCATCGTGATTCCTCCTTAGCTAGCTCGGCCGGCTCCCCGTCGCCTTGGCGTCCGGTCAGTGCCAGGAACACCTCGTCCAGGCTGGTCGTCCGCAAAGCGAACTCGGCCAGCTCGATGCCGGAGTCGTCCATCTGGCGGACCAGGGCGGCCAGCGAGCTGGAGTCCGCGGCTGGGGCAGTCACCAGGTCGCGGGCCCGGTCTGTAGCAGGAGCGGCACCGGTCACCTCGGCGACGGCTGCCGCCACGCGGTCCAGGTCGGCGGGCTCGGCCGGGCGGACCTCGAGAACCTGGCCGCCAACCTTGGCCTTCAGCTCCGCCGGGGTGCCCGTGGCGATAATGCGGCCGTGGTCGATGACGGCGATGTCATCGGCCAGATGATCGGCCTCATCGAGGTACTGGGTGGTCAGCAGCACGGTGACGCCGTCGGCGACCAGCCCGCGAACCATCCCCCAGACCTCGATGCGGGCGCGCGGGTCCAGGCCCGTCGTCGGCTCGTCAAGGAACAGCACTGGCGGCCGGCCCACCAGGCTCGCCGCCAGGTCGAGCCTGCGCCGCATGCCACCCGAGTAGGTCTTGGCCGGTCGCCTTCCCGCCTCGGCCAGGTCAAATCGCTCGAGCAGCTCGCCCGCACGCAGCCGTGCCTCTGCCCGGCTCAGCCCCAGCAGCCGGCCGATCATGACCAGGTTGTTCAGCCCGGTCAGCCCGTCATCGACGGACGCGTACTGGCCGGTCAGCCCGATGAGCTGGCGCACCCGGTGCGCCTCGCGCACCACGTCGTGGCCGAGCACCTCGGCCCGCCCGGCATCTGGCGTGGCCAAGGTGGCCAGGATCCGGACAGCGGTCGTCTTGCCGGCGCCATTGGGCCCAAGCAGGCCGAGCACCGAACCCTGCCTCACCGCCAGGTCGATCCCGGCCAGCGCGGTGGTCTCACCGAACCGCTTGACCAGTCCCTCGGTCTGTATGGCAGTGATCATCGTCATTCCCTTCGGCTCGTCAGCGGCCGGTATCACCATGCCGCATGCTGCTGACAAGCCGCGCACAGCAGCCGCACATCTCGCTGACAGCGCAACCGGTTCGCGCTTTATGCCGAAGCCGGCCGACAATGACACAGTGCGAGTCGGCATTCTCGGTGCCCTCGAGGTCCGCGATGAATCGGGGAAGCTTGTGCCCGTGGCGGGGCCCCGGGTACGGGCCCTTCTGTCCGTGCTGGCGCTCGAGGCGGACCGGGTGGTGCCCGCCGATGTGCTGATCAGCCGACTCTGGGATGCCCCGCCCCCTGGGGCGGCGAATGCGCTGCAGTCCACCATGTCCCGGCTGCGGGCCGCGCTGCGGCCGGCCGGGATCGGAGTCGAGTCCCGGCCTCCCGGCTACCGGATCGCGCTGCCGGCTGACGTGATCGACGCGCTCGCCTTCGAGCGGCTCGCCGCTGACGGCTCTACGGCACTGCGGGCCGGCGACCCCGAGCTCGCAGCGCGGCTCTTGCGTCGGGGCCTTGATCTGTGGCACGGTCCGGCGCTCGCCGATCTGGCCGATACCGTTTTCGGCACGGCCAGGGCCTCCGGGCTCGAAGACGTGCGGCGCACCGCCTGTCTCGACCTGGCCGAGGCGAACCTCGAGCTCGGCGGCGGGCCCGAGCTCGCTGCCGAACTCCGGTCGCTCGCCGATGCCGACCCGCTGGCCGAGCGGCCACAGGCGCTGCTCATGCGCGCGCTGTACTCGGCCGGGCGGCAGGCCGAAGCGCTGGCTGTCTATGCCCGCGCCCGCGAGTCGCTGGCGGCCGAACTCGGAGTTGACCCTTCGCCTGAGCTTGAGCAGACCTACCTCGCGGTGCTGCGGCAGGAGCTGCCCGCGCGGTCGCGCGCCGAGCCGACCACCACCCTCACCGTCTCGCCGGACCAGGCCGTCAGCGTGCGCCTTCCCGCCCAGCTGACCAGCTTTGTCGGCCGTGAGAAAGAGACAGCACAGATCACGGACCTGCTCAGCGGCGAGAGGCTGGTCACGCTGACCGGCGCGGGCGGTGTGGGCAAGACCAGGCTGGCCGTCGAGTGCGCCGCGCGGATGGCCGAAACCAGGCCGCACGGCGCCTGGCTCACCGAGCTAGGTCCCTTGGCAGATCCGGCTGAGGTCCCCGGCGCCATTCTCGGCACGCTCGGGCTGGGCGGCGGCGCGCGGCTGGCAGGCGGCACCCCGGGCGCCGGCGCCGAACGGGATCTTGACCCCACGGAACGGCTCGTCGGCGCGCTGGCCGGCCGCGAACTGCTCCTGGTCCTCGACAATTGCGAGCACCTGGTCGACGCGGCCGCGGTACTGGCCGCCACGGTGCTGGCCGGCTGCCCTAGGGTTCGCATTCTCGCGACGAGCCGGGAGCCGCTCGGCATCACCGGAGAGGTCGTCTACCCGGTCCCGCCGCTGGACTCGCCACCGGACCGCGGCGCCCCCGGCCCAGCCGACATCCTTGGTTATCCGGCCGCCCGGCTATTCGCCGACCGGGCCGCGGCCGCGGCCGGCTTCGCCGTCGATGAGGGGACGGCGCCCGACGTGGCGCGAATCTGCCGCGCACTCGATGGCATCCCGCTGGCGATCGAGCTGGCGGCCGCCCGGCTCCGCACCCTGTCGCCCGGCCAGGTCGCCGAACGCCTCGGGGACAGGTTCACGCTGCTCACCGGCGGCAGCCGCACCGCCGCCGCCCGCCACAAGACGCTGCGGGCGGTCGTGGACTGGAGCTGGGAGATGCTGTCCGGACCCGAGCGGATGCTGGCCAGGCGGCTGGCGGTGTTCCGCGGAGGCGCGACCCTGGAGGCCGCGCAGCGGGTTTGCGCTGGGCTGCCGACAGGCGCGCCGGACCTGCCACGCGAAGATGCCGTGGACGTTCTCGCGGCCCTGGTGGACAAGTCGCTCGTGATCGCCGACCGCGAGGAAGCCGACGGCGTTAGTGCCGGCGCTACCGGTCAGTCCGGAGCCGGGCGACGCTACCGGATGCTGGAAACCATCCGCGAGTACTGCCTGGAGCGGCTCACTGAGAGCGGCGAACTCGACCTTGTCCGCCGGGCGCACGCGGGATACTTCCTCGATCTGGCGCAGACGGCCGAGCCAGAATTGCGCCGGGCCGACCAGCTGCGCTGGATGCGGGTTCTGATCACCGAGAACGAGAACTTGATCGCCGCCGTGCGCTGGGGATGCGACCAGCGCGACGCCGACCTCGCGCTGCGGCTCGCCGGAGCGCTCGGGTACTTCTGGTTCCTGCGCGGCAGGCACTGGGAGCACCGGCCACTCGCGGTGGCCGTGCTCGGCCTGGCCTGGCCCGGGTGGCAGCGGGGGCCTGCCGCGGAGGGCACGCGCTCGGCCACCGACCGGCCTGAGGTCGCCGCCGAGCACGCCTGGGCGGTGCTCTCGTGCGCGATCGTGGTCATTGGTCAGACCTGGGACCTGGACCGGGTTCGATGGCTCCTGCTGGCCGCGATTGAGGCGGCTGAGGCCGGCGCGGCACCTTCGCACCCGATGATGGTGATGGCGCGGCCGCTGAACGCCCAGCTCGACCTCGACTTCGACGGTGCCCTCGAGCTGCTGGGCCCGGCGCTCGACTCTCCCGATCCGTGGGTGGCGGCCTTGGCCCTGGTGCTGCGCGGCGGCATCCTGTGCAGTCAGGGCCTGCTCGACGACGCCGCGGCCGACTGCGCGAAAGCCGAGCGCGTATTCCGCGACCTTGGCGAGCGGTGGGGCGCCGCCTCAGCGCTCGTCCAGCGCGGATACGTGGCTGGGCTGCGCGGCGACCGCGACACGGAGATCACCGCGTTGACCCGGGCGGCACGGTTCGCACAGGAGATGTCCGCCGAGGACGACTGCGCGGACCTGTTTGGCCAGCTGGCACTTGCCCGGATGGCGGCCGGCGAGCTTGATGCCGCCCGGGCTGACCTGGTCCGGGCCCGGACGATCGCGGAACAGATCGGCCACGACGACACCTGGCTGGACGCGATCGGGGCCGATCTGAAGCGACTAACCGGCGATCTCACAGGAGCGCGGGCTAGCTACGAAGTCGCGCTGCGGCAGTTGAGCCAGCGAGCCAGGCCGTTCCAGCGCATCAGGGCGTTCGCGCTGGCCGGGCTCGCACTGGTGGCGGTAGCCGAGGGCAACCTGGCCGATGCGGCGGCCGTGCTCAATGACGCGCTGGGTGTCGCGGCGGTGTCGGGTGCGGCGATGGGCGTCGCGACGGTGCTTGAGGCAACGGCGGCGTTCTGCTTGGCCGAAGGAACCGAGGTGGTCGCCACCGGTGCAGGCGAGCCAGTCCGCCGGGCCGAGCGAGCCGCGACCCTGCTTGGCGCGGCCCATGGCGTGCGCGGCGGGGCCGACCCGAGTCACCCCGATGTGGCCACGGTAACGGCGCGAGCGACCCGCGCGCTCGGCCAGGAAAGCTTCGATCGCGGCTATGCCCGCGGCCGCGGCATGTCCCAGGACGACGCGATCGGCTTCGCCTCCACGTGCCTGGGTCGCGGCACCGAGACCGCCTTCAATATCGGTCAGCAGACCGATGTCTCCCCATGAAGGCTTCAGCAGCATTTGTAGTGCAATAACTGGCCTCGATCGACCCGGCTGTCCGCCCAGGTACTAGCTGCTCGGCCGCGGTCGCCTCCTCCAGCTTGGCAAGGAACCCCCATGAACAGGATGGCGCCGCCCCGCCCATCCGCGCGACGACCATCGCTGCTCATCTCGCTGACGCCAGAACCCGCCGCGGTGGCAGAAGCGCGCCGTCACGTGCGGGCGGCCATCGAGGCCTGGGGCGCTCCCGCCGACCCGTACGTCGCGGCGCTGCTCACCAGCGAGCTGGTAACCAATGCGATCAGGCACGAGGCCGGCGAGGCCGTCAAGCTCTTGGTCACCTGCTCGTTCGGTCATCTGCGGGTCTACGTTCACGACACCTCGCGGGTATGGCCCGCGCCGCTCGAGGCGTCTGTGGACGCGGAGGACGGGCGCGGCCTGATGCTGGTCGCTAGCTTGTCGACGGACTGGGGCTGGTACATGACGCCCGCGGGCAAGGTCGTGTACTTCACGCTCGCTCTGGCCGGCGATGAGGCGCAGAGCCCGAACGGGTCGCACGCCGGAGGCCGCCGTCACTAGCCGCGATCACCTCGGCGTGATGGCGCGCAACGCCGCCTCGCGGGCGATCTGTGTTCGCGATTGAACGTTGAGCTTCTTCAGGATGTGCGAGACGTGCGTCGCGACCGTGCGCCGGGACAGGAACAACCGGGCGGCAATATCCGGGTTGGAGAGCCCGTCTTCGACGAGCGCGGCGATCTTCATCTCGGTGGGCGTGAGGCTGTCCCATCCGCTGCGCGCGCGGCGGTGCTTGGCGTGCGGGCCGCGGCGGATCCCATGCGCACGGAAGCTGGCCTGGAGCCGGGCGACGTCCGTGGCGGCACCAAGCGAGCTATAGACCTCCAGTGCCCGAGTGAAGGCTGCACGCGCCCGGTCGCGGTCGTCCGCACGGACGAAGCCGCCGGCCGCGGCCTCCAGCGCTTGCGCGCTGAGCAGCGGCCTAGTCGCGTCGGCGTAGCGGTCAGCCGCTTGCAGCAACTGAGCCGCTTCGTGGTCAACCACACCCCGGCAGAAGAGCGCGGTCGCCTGCCGCCTCGGGATCTCCGACTCGGCGGCCAATGCCTCGGCCCGACCCGCGAGCGCCTCAGCGGTGTCCAGGTCGCCGATCTTGGCCGCAAGTCGGACGGAGTCCGCCAGCAGGTCCTCGATCTCTTCAAGTTCCTCGGCGTTGCTCGTGAACCCGGCGGTCAGCGCGGCCAGCGCCTCCGGCAGCGCGTCGGCGTGCTCGCATTCCAGGCTGCGGGCAAGGGCTAGGGGCGGGATGACCCGGTTGCCGAGCCGCTCGGTGTGCGGGATTACCGCGGCGAGATGACGCCGCGCCGCGCCCAGCTCGCCGCGATGAAAGCAGATCACGGCGGCGACGCCGAGATCGCAGCAGGCAGAGCCAGGTTCCTTCAGGTCCTCGTGAACAGCCTGTACCTCCGCCAGCGCATCGTCCCATCGCCCGGTCTCGAAGAAGAGCTGACCGAGCGCGCTGTGCGCCTGGGCGAGCCGGATCACGGTGCCCGCCTGGTCCGCACCCTGCTGAGCCTGGCGGG
>Ga0126369_10003333_pt1 | contig 11605 bp, 10 predicted proteins | sample PanSoiMetaPlot_1_FD_109646 | JGI IMG/M metagenome (GOLD analysis project Ga0126369, IMG submission 109646) | Tropical forest soil microbial communities from Panama - MetaG Plot_1 | ecosystem: Environmental > Terrestrial > Soil > Tropical forest > Bulk soil | place: Panama | collected 2016-02-17 | reverse complement strand
GAGAGCGCCTCGTTCGCAATGAGGAGGTCAGGGGTTCAAATCCCCTCGGCTCCACCACCATCCGCAAAATCGAAGTTTTCTCAGGCCAGGTTCGATTCGCGGTACAGCAATCGACCGAACGTTATCTTGCCGGCCTAATCCAAAAGCAGCATGCGTGCAAAGCGTGTCCGCGGGGCCCGCATATGGGCATCCCTGGATGGCGGGGAGGGACGCTCATGATAGAAAACAAGCTCGATCGGCGCGATCTTCTGAAGGGCGCGATCGTCGGTAGTGCCGCGGCGGCGGGCGAAGCGGCCAGCTTGAGACAGCCCGCGGGACAAGCACGTCCTGTTCGATTCCTAAATCGGCCAATCCTCCGAATGAGTCCGGATATCGACAGCGGTTGTGTGCATCGGGATCACGATTTCGCAGCGTAGCCCTTGTGGCGCAAAGGCAAGATGGACCTTACCGCCAAGCTCTGCGGCGATGCTTCCTTCGATCAGTCTGGAGCCGAATCCTCGTTGATCCGGCGGTGTCACCGGTGGTCCGCCCTGCTCGATCCATTCAATGCGCAACATTGAATGGCCATTGTCGCCGCGCACCGGCTGCCAATGTATTTCAATCCGTCCGCCAGGTATTGATAACGCGCCGTATTTTGCAGCGTTGGTTGTGAGTTCGTGAACGGCCATGGCCAATGTCAGAACCGCGCGCGGCCGCAATACAATGTCTTCACCACGCAAAATCACGCGTTCAGAACCGACACCGGCATAGGGCGCGAGATTTCCCGACAACAACTCGCGCAGATCGGCACTTTCCCAATGATGGTCAGTGAGCTGATCATGGGCTTTGGACAGCGCAATCAGCCGTCCTTCAAACCGCTCGCGAAAAGCAGCAGGGGTACGCGCAGCCCTCGCGGTCTGCGAAGCCAGAGATTGCACTGTCGCCAGCGTATTCTTGACCCGATGATTCAGTTCATCCATCAACAATTTCTGCCGTTGCTCCGACGCTTTGCGTTCGGTTATGTCCTGTACCACTCGGACCAGGTAGAGCAGCTTGTGGTCGGCATCGCGGACCGGGGAGGACCGCACTGAAAGCCAAATTACGCGCCCGTCTTTCCGGATAAAACGTTTTTCGATTGAATAAAAATCCAGCGCGCCCGCGACCTGTTTACGAAATCCTTCGCGATCGGGATCGACATCGTCAGGGTGGGTGTAACGAAACAATCTCGCCGACAGCAGCTCTTCGCGGCTGTAACCGGTAATAGCGCAGATTGCTTCGTTAACACGCAGGAAGTGACCATCAGGAGCAATTTCCGAGATGCCGATGGCAGCGTGCTCGTAAGTCGCAGCCAGACGTTGCTCCTGTTCGAGCGCATGCAGCCGCGTGGATTCCAGCGCAGCATCCATCCGCTTGCGCTCGGTGATGTCCAGAAAACAATTAACAGCGCCGACGAGATCGCCCTGCGCATTGCGCAGCGGGTCAACGTTAATGGAGAGAATCAGACGTGTACCGTCAGCTCTTTCGATGATCCTCTCCACGTCGCGAACTGGCGTACCGCTTGCGAGAACCTCGGCCACCATTGAGCGCGCGATCGGAGTCCCATCCAATTCAAAGATACGGGCGCTTTCCCTTAATTGCTCGAGCGTTTGGCCAGGCTCCGGAGTCTGGCCCCATAATGCCACGGCGTGCCGATTGTATTGGAGGATCGTTCCTTTTGCGTCACAAATGAAAGTAGCGATGGGAAGCAAGTCAAGAATTCCGTCCGATGCCCGCAACATGGCGCTCACTGCGGACGGGATCGGCCGCGTCTTACGATGGCCGTGATTGTCCGAATCGAGCATCCGCACGCCTCCGCGTGGGCATCGCGCCTTACCTGAACGCAACGATCAACTTGAGAGCCGATTTGTCAATGGCTTGCCTGGCTGCCCGCGACACGTCGCGGCGCAAACGGCGATCAGGATACGCTTTTCGTTGCCTCGTTTGCAGGTGTGCGAGCAATCCAGTGATTAATGAAGGCAGTAAGCCAATTTTGCGAGGCCAAATCGTGCACCGCACGGTCGGCGATGTGCTCGTGGCGTTGCTTGGCGCCCGGCAGTTCCATTCGATGGGCGCCGCGCACGAGCCATCGGTACATCATGGCGTGCGTGACTTCAGGGTGGAATTGCAGCGCATAGCCCGTACCAAAGCGAAATGCCTGAACCGAGAACGCATCGCCTTCGGCCAACAGCTCACCGCCGGACGGCAACTCGAACCCCTCGCGATGCCATTGGTAGACGTGGTCGGGCCAGTCGGAGCAGATCTTGCGCCCAGCGTCGGTTGGGCGGATCGGATAGTAGCCAACCTCGGCATGCCCCTGTGGATGCGGGAAGACGTTCGCACCGAGATGACGCGCCATCATTTGAGCGCCGAGGCATATTCCAAGGTACGGTTTTTTGTCACGAAGCGGCACGCCGATCCAGTCAATCTCCCGGCGTACAAAATCCTCGTTGTCGTTGGCGCTTTGAGGACCACCGAAAATTGCCGCACCTGCATGTTCGTCCATGGTGTCCGGCAGGGGATCGCCGAATCGCGGCCGGCGGATATCGAGCGGATAGCCAAGCTTCGCCAAAGTCTGCCCGACGCGGCCAGGCGATGAGTGCTCCTGGTGGAGAATGAGAAGAACAGGCTTCAACATGATATTCGGCGCGCCTTGCGACTGCTGACTACTAGCGGCTTCACCGGCGTTTGCAAATACAAGCAGCGCGATGCGGCTATGTCCGCTGAGCGGATCTGCGTCGCGCTTGCCGCCAATCGACGAAGCCCAGGATGAAGCGGCGCGGAATAATACGGATGAGGAGCGTAACAAGTTTATTAACGAGGCCAGGCACGATGGTGCGATGACCGTCCATGAGCCCCCGATAGCCCGCCTCAGCCACGTATTCCGCCGGTTGCGTCAGGATGTTTGGAGCCCGGCTGCGGGCACTAACCCCCGCGCGTTCGGCGAATTCTGTCGGTACGGGGCCAGGACACAGCACGGCAACCCGGACGCCGCGAGGCTTGAGCTCACTGTGCAGTGCTTCGGTAAATGACAGCACATAGGCCTTAGTCGAGTAGTACACCGCCATGCCCGGGCCGGGCAGGAAGCCAGCCATCGAGGCGACATTGAGTAGTCCGCCGCGATGGCGCGTGAGGCTCTCGACAAAGGCGAGCGATAATTCAGTCAGGGCACGTACATTGAGGTCGATCATTTGCAGTTGTTCGTCGCGATCGCGCGCGCTGGCCAAACCCACCAGGCCAAAACCGGCATTGTTCACAACGAACTGAGCCTCCGCGCCCTGCGAAGCCAAAGCCTCACTGATCCGCCGTGCAGAACCGGCCACCCCCAGGTCTACCAAAATTACAATGGGCCGGGGGGCGCCGGTTGCCGCGATTTCGTCGGCCAAAGCATTCAATCGTCCTTCGCGCCGCGCAACGAGCGCGAGCTCATGGCCGTAACGGGTGAATACGCGCGCCAACGCCGCACCAATTCCGGCCGAAGCGCCGGTGATAACGGTGACAGGGCGCGGGCTGGTCATATTGTCATTATGCCGCGCGCCCGATCATGTTCCCAAGAAAAAGCGCCGTCGAACGTCCGCACTATTCAAGATATTTGCTCGGCGGGAAATCGCGCGAGAAAACCGGCTGTTCGATGAATTTCTTCGGATCGAAAGTCCAGAACTGGCTCACCTGCGGGTAGGTCTTGATAATGGTGTTCGTGAGCTTTCCATCCACACGCGCCACCTTGCGAATGTGAATGTCGAGGATTGGCGTGCCGTATTCGTCGAGCCGTACCGGGCCGATCGGACCATGGGTCAGGCGGACATCGTGCATCGCCTTGAGGAACGCCGCCGCGTCGTCGGTTTTCCCTCCGGTGCTTTTCAGCGCTTCCTCGATGATGAGGAGCGCCGTGTAGGGGCCAGCAGTATAAAAGCCCGGATCGTGCTTATAGGCTTCGTTGATGCCGGCGACGAATTTCTTGTTGTCCGGCGTGTCGAGACCGGCGGCGTACCACCCACCGGTAATAACGCCGATCCCCTCATCGCCCATGACCCGGAGGATGCCTTCGTCAGTGCTGGTCGTGTTACCGAGCACGGCAACTTTTCCCTTGAGACCAAATTCGCTGAACTGCTTAAGGAAGCGCAGCGGATTGCTGCCCGCGAAGCCCATGTAGATAGCATCCACATCGCTCTTGATCGCGGCCAGGTACGGTGCGTATTCGGGCGCGTTGAGTGGCGGCCAAAGCTTCTGCACGATCTTGCCACCCGCGCCCTCGAAGCCAAGCTGGAAGCCGCCGGCCCCTTCGTGGCCGTACGTGAAATCCTCGGCGACGATCGCAATCTTCTTGAAGCTGAGCGTCTTGGCCGCATAATCGCCCAGAGGGTAGGTGACCTGCGGCGCGGTGCCGAACGCATGCAGCACCCACGGATTCACGGCGTGACTTTTCAGGTCGACGGTGGCGGCCGACGTCGTGGTAATCAGTGGCACCTTGGTGTCGCGAACATAGCCATCCATCGCTATGGCTTCATTGGTCGCAAGCGGGCCGATCGACACTGCGACTCGCTGGCGCTCGACCAGGTCTTGAAGTTTAGTTTTCGCAAGCGCGGGATTGCCGTTTGTGTCCTGGGTAATCAACTCGACCTTGCGGCCGCCGATCGCGCCATTCCGCTCCTTAAGAAACAGCGCAGCGCCTTCTTCCTGTTGTTTGCCGCCGGCCGCGAGCGGGCCGGTAAGAACCGTGAGAAAGCCGATTTTGAGTGGCTCCGCGGATTGTGCAAGCACATGCGGCGCGGGAAACATGATGATCGCGGCGCCCGCTTTCAATAGTGTGCGGCGCGAGATTCCAAATTTGCTGTTCCGTGCCAACATCGTCGGTCCCTCCCTGCTTGTCTGACGTTTCCCTTGTCGCCGGGAAATCGGTGAACGATAGCGATTTGCCGGCCAACACAGCCGCCGGCCGTCTCACCCCAATCAACACCTTTGGCTTGGTAATATTCGCACATCCAGTGGTTTCCGCCACCAATAATCAGCGGACGGAATTGGATGTCCTGTGTTTCCTTCGGGACTACTCGACGGCCTTACCCTTGCGATAGCTTTCCTCGAGAAGGTGCAAGTTGTTCTGAACATATTTGTTGGTGGGATCTTTGCGCTGGGCAATGGCGAGCGCAGCACGCGCACGCTTATAGTCACCGCGCAACATGTACGAGTAGCCTTGATTGTTGAGGATCGCGACCGTCGGGCCGACAATTCCGATCGCCTGACCATAAGCGCGATCGGCTAGATCAAAGCGGCGCAAGCGGTCATAGGATGCGGCGAGGCCAAGCCAGGCTTCGGCATCGCGTGGATGGGTTTCCACGGCACGGCGGAAATGCTTTTCGGCAAGGCCAAAATCATTGGCGCGATACTGTTTCTTGCCGAGACTCAACTCGTCATTTGGATCGCTGCCAAGAAGTCCTGGCTTCGCGGTGGTAACCGGCGCCCCATACGGCGCCGGTACTGAACCGGTCGGCGTTTGGTCGACAACTCGCGGAGGTTCCGATGTGTCGGCAGTTTCCTGTGGCGCGGACGTATCGGCGGTCGGGGTACTCGAGTTAAACAGGTCGGACAAACTGGTGGAGGTGCTACATCCCGCGAGCCACAAACCGGCAACGGCGACTGTGAAACCTCGGGCAATTCCAATAAGCATGTCAACGCCTTGCGGAAGCGCCCGGTAACGGGACGCCGTCAGGCTATGGGAGGATGGTTAACAAAATCTTCACCTCGATATCCGGTTGCGATTTCGAGGCGGAAATACGGGGGCGCGCGTAGCTAGAAGTAGCCGCCTACATGCAGGCGTACGATGACAGGCAAGAGAATGACCACGAAAAGGACCGGAAAGATGCAAACCATCATCGGTACCGCCAGCTTGGCCGGGAGAGCGTAGGCTTTTTCTTCAGCGCGCGAGAGCCGCTTGTGGCGCATGTCATCGCTGTAGACGCGCATTGCGTCCGTAATGCTGGAGCCAAGGTCTAACGACTGATTGATCAGGGTCGCGAACGCGCGTGCCTCTTCTAGCGCCAAACGTTCCGCAAAATGTTCAAGTGCGTCCTTAAGGGGGCGACCGGCGCGGATCTCAAGATTGGTCAAATGGATGTTCGCCGCAAGCGACGGATAGCTTTGTCCCAATTCACGTCCGACGCGCTCAAGCGAGGCTTCCATCGACAAACCAGAATCGGCGCAAACAACGAGCAAATCCATGAAATCCGGAAAGCCTGAACGATGCTCCAGCTTGCGAGAGGAAATTCGCCTGTCGATATAAAAGCTCGGGCCGGCATAACCGACCACGCCAGCGGCCATCACAAACATCCAGAACAGCGGACCTCCCATCTGCCGCACAAGCGGAATCAATACGAAAGCGGCGGCGGCCAGGCCGATCGCCAAGGCCGTGCGGGTAATGAAGAAGAATGCGACGCCGCGTGGATCGTAAATCCCGGCCTGGACCAGCCGTCGACGGAGAACTTTCATGTTCTCATCATTGGCGGTCGAATAGTGTTTGGTCGTATATTCGATGAGCTTGGCAATCGTCTTTTGACTCGAATGCTGTAGTGCGCGTCCACTGTTGTGATCGTCCGCCATAATGCGCGACGTCCGCTTTTTAACCGCGCCGCGCACACGCACGACCGCCATCAGCGAAAACGCGAGCGTGCCGGCCGCGAGAAAGACAAGCAACGCCATCAGCATTGTGCTGCCGTCGCTCAATATATCGCTGAACACGGAGCCGATCGAGTCCATCGGTCAGATCCTGAAATTGACCATGCGGTACATGATGAAATTTCCAACGCCCATCCAGCATGCAGCCATCGTAAGCGCGATCCTGGTCAGATCCTCATTCCAGACGCTTCCGTAAAAACTAGGCACCAGAAACTGGATCACCGCAAATAAGCCAATTGGCAGCGACGACAGAATTAGCGCTGATGCGCGGCCTTCTGCAGCCAGCGCGCGAATCTTGCGACGCATCTTGAAGCGATCCCGGATAACCGCGGAAAGATTCTCAAGAATTTCGCCGAGATTGCCGCCGGTTGTGCGCTGGATAGCGACTGCGGTAACAAACAGGGGGAGATCGTCGGTGCCAATTCGGAAAAAGAGATTGCGCATGGCGGCTTCGAGGTCGGAGCCATAGGTGAGCTCGTCTGACACAATGCCGAACTCAGTGCCGATCGGATCCGCCATTTCCCGTGCCACCATGTTGATGGCAATCGGCACAGGGTGGCCGGCGCGCAAAGAGCGCACGATGATGTCGATCCCGTCCGGGAATTGCGCGCTGAACTTTTTCTGCCGGCGGCTGCGTAAAAACTTCAGGACCACCAGCGGCAAGATCAGACCACAGAAGAGAGCAGCAAACAGCGCGTACAACACGTTGCCGCGAAAGATCAGCACGGCCGCAAAGACCGCTATCATGCCGATCACAATGAGCAGAACAAGCCGGCCGAGGCCGAGACTCAGTCCGGATTGCAGCAGCAGTTGATTGAGGTTGATGAGCGGCAATCGGTATTCGCCGCCGCTTGTCAGACCGCGTTCGCGCCTCAACTGCACGAGCACACTTTCGCGGTCGGATTTGTCCGACATGACCTTGAGTCGGCGATTGATGTTCTTGCGGTAGGAGGCGTTGTTGTAAACCAGGAGATACACGCCCTCCGCCAACATCGCCGCCGATAGGCCGATCAGTATGTAAAACACGTAGATGGAATTGAAACTGGGCATGGCCGTTCAGAGCGGCTGTGTGGGATCAAAAAAACTGCCGGCGATTTTGATGCCCTGATTGGCAAGCTCGGCGAGGAAGCGCGGACGCACGCCAGTGGCCTGAAAATGCCCCTGCACAGTGCCGTCCGCGGCAGTGCCCGTACGCACGAACTTGAAGATCTCCTGCATCTGAATGATGTCGCCCTCTAACCCGGTGACTTCGGCAATCGAAGTAACCTTGCGCCTGCCGTCCGACTGGCGCTGAAGCTGCACGATGAGCTGGATGGCGTTGGCTATTTGGCTGCGGATAGAAGCCACCGTCATCGGCATACCGGCCATCCCAATCATTTGCTCAAGACGAGAAATCGCGTCGCGGGGTGTGTTGGCGTGAATCGTGGCCATCGAGCCTTCGTGACCGGTATTCATCGCCTGCAACATGTCGAACGCCTCTTCACCGCGGCACTCGCCAAGAATGATGCGATCAGGCCGCATACGCAGCGCATTTTTCACCAATTCGCGCTGGCGAATTTCGCCCTTGCCTTCAATATTCGGTGGGCGCGTCTCCATGCGGCCGACATGCGGCTGTTGTAGCTGCAGCTCGGCTGCATCTTCGATGGTAAGGAGTCGCTCCTTTTCGGAGATGAAAGCTGACAGGGCGTTGAGCATTGTCGTTTTGCCGGAGCCGGTCCCGCCCGAGATGATCGTGGTAATGCGAGATTTCACCGCGGCCGCTAACAGCTCGGCCATCGGCGGACGGAGCGCGCCGACTTCGACCAGCTTGTTGAGGTTGAATGGCTTTTTCGAGAACTTGCGGATCGAGACGAGTGGACCATCGACGCCGATTGGCCGCACCGCTACGTTTACGCGTGAGCCGTCCTGCAGGCGCGCATCGCACAGCGGATGCGATTCGTCGACGCGGCGGCCGACCGCCGCGACGATCTTGTTAATGATGCGCAATAAATGCTCTTCGTCCTTGAAACGCACGGACAATAGTTCAAGTACGCCGGCCCGTTCCACATAGACGCATTCGTGGCCATTGATCAGGATGTCGTTGATGCTCGGATCCTTGAGCAGCGGCTCCAGCGGACCCAAGCCCGTCATTTCGTCGAGAATTTCCGAGACAAAGTCGCCAAGTTCCTGGGTGTTGAGCGGAAGACGTTCGACCAGCACGTATTGGGACACTAGCTGCTGAACGTGCCGGCGAAGTTCCTCTTCCGGCACCTTGTCGAGCGCTGAGAGATTGATTTCCTCGATCAACCGGCGATGCAGACGCACCTTGGCATCGAGCAGCTTGTCGCTCTGCAGCGGATTTTCCGGCTGCTGTGCGGAAGGGGCCTGCTGCTCCGCCGTTTCCGGAAACACGGTCCATGAAACGCCTTCGAGTACGGACGGCGCTGCTTCTTCAGGCGGCGGCGAATCCGGCTGCGCAGCACGACGGACGGTAAACCGGCCGATCATCCTAGCCCCCCACCACCGACAGCTTGAGTTTCTTCATCAGGGGTATCGCCAGGCCATCCGCCGATGTTTTGGCGGGCGCATCCAGGACCAGCTTCTTAAGTTCAGCGGTGATTTTGTTGCCTGGCTTTACTTCATCCAGCGGCACGCCGCGGTCGATCGCCTCACGAACGAGGGCATAGTCGTTGGGAATTGCACTCAAGAATGCGTCGCCCAATGCCTGCGCGAGATCGCCGCGACGAAGACCAGAGTCGAACATGCGCTGAGCGAAGCGATTGACGATTACGTGCGGATTGGGCCCATCGCCCAACCGTTCTTTTATTGCGGCCACAAGCTGCTTGGCGTGCCGCAAACCTGGCACAGTTGTCTCGCTGACAATGAACAGCTTGTTCGAGCCGAGCAGCACACTGTCGGTCCATGAGAACCAGGTGCGCGGCATGTCGAAGACGACATATTGGAAGTTGCTGGACACGAGGTCCAGCAGGCGCGTGACCACATCCGGATCGAACGAGCGCATCTCGGCCGGCCGGTTGGGCGCCGCAACGACGGCGAGACCCGAGGCGTGGTACGAGAGCATGACTTCCAGCAGCTGCCGATCGAGCCGATCAGGCCGCGGCTCGATTTCCGCCAGATTGAGTCGCGGCTCGAGGTCGAGATAGTCGGCGACCGCGCCATGTTGGAAATCGAGATCGACCAGACAAGTGGACGGCTTGGTGCGGGGACTGGCGCTGTTGAGCAGAATCATTGCCGTCTGTACCGCGAGCGTCGTAACGCCGGCGCCTCCCACCGCGGGAAGGAACGTGTAGATCTTCGCTTCAGTGGGCTCGGTGCCGCCACCGGGCCCCTTGGCAACGCGAGCGCAAGCGCGCACGAGATTGATGGGCTCGACGGGCTTTACCAGGAAGTCGGCAACCCGCATCTGCAACAGTGTGCGCGCGACGTCCTGATCGAAGGTTTGCGTTACCGCGATGACAGGTGGCCAGGTGCCGACCCGGCTCATCAGCCGCGCGAGCGCCGCCATTTCATCCGCCCGGCCGGCATCGAGATCCACCACAACAACCGTGGCATCTCCGACAGAAAGCGCGTCCCCTTGCTCAGCAAGGTGACCCGAAACCACGACAAGTTCGATCGCAGCCGATGCGCCAAAGGTTTTACGCACCGAATCATCGAGCTCGGCGTCGGCGGTAAGAACCACCACGCGCGTCTGCTTTGTGCTCGAGGTACGTCCAATGCTCATGTTGCAATCGAATTCCGCTTATTTGACCGGCGCCTGCGTTATTCCAGGTCCGACAGGTCCTGAGTTGTTCTGGCCAACTGGAGTTGCGGCGCCGCCTGGTGACGGCTCGGCGTAAGTGCTGGACGTGCCGACTCCTCGCGGCGGAACTACCCTGTTAGTGCGATAGCGTTCGACGGCGGTTTGCATCTTTGCACCATTGAACGCGATGTTGCGGTTGGCGCTTGCGGGCGGCCATGGATCGACCATTTGAGTCACTATGTCGGTTGCGACCGCGTTGCCACCTGAAGCCACGATAGGATCGCGGCGGTCGAGGTACTCCGAGCAGCCGCCAACCGCGGTAAGCAGCACGGCGAGCGCGAGCGTGCTCACGGCTTTATTGAATGGCTGCATTGGATTCCCCCTTCGGCATATCGAGCATGTGTCCGGTAAACGGCCGGTCGCCTGCGACAGCGAAGCGTGCAGTAGCAGGCGTGAGCTGCCTTGCCTCCTCCCGCGTGACTTCGTTTTTCCCGAGCAGGAAGAAGTCAACATCGTTCGGCTGTAACGTGTCGTCGGCCGGAGTCTTGATCACGTCACCGGGACGCGCCGGACGTACGAGACGCGGCGTCACGACGATGGCGAGGTCGGTCTCGTTCTTCTGGTAGGACTTGCTGGAGAACAAGGCGCCAAGAACCGGCACGCTGCCAATCCATGGCAGTTGCTCGATCTGGTTCTTGTTGTCGGTTTGCAGCAGTCCGCCGATCACAAAGCTCTGGCCATCCCGCAATTCGACCGTCGTCGAAGCGCGACGCACGATGAGTGCCGGCACTGATACGCCGTTGGTGACCGAGATCGTGTGTGTGGTGTCGATCTGGCTCACTTCGGGCTCAATCTTCAGGTTGATCAGGCCTTGGTTGAGCACCGTCGGCGTGAATGCAAGGCCGACGCCGTACTTCTTGTAGTCAACGGTAATCTGCCCAAACGACCCGGCAACCGGAATTGGATACTCGCCTCCAGCCAGAAAGCTTGCAGTGTCGCCAGAAAGCGCAACCAGATTCGGTTCGGCCAGACTGCGCGCAATGCCCTTCTGTTCGAGCGCATTGATCAGAGCGTCGGTAGTGGCTCCGGACGCGATAATGCGACCAATCGCGAACCCGAACGGTGACGCGCCGGAGAGAACGCCTGCCGCTATTTCGCTGGCCGGACCAAGAGGCAGCTGAT
>Ga0126369_10003332_pt1 | contig 11606 bp, 9 predicted proteins | sample PanSoiMetaPlot_1_FD_109646 | JGI IMG/M metagenome (GOLD analysis project Ga0126369, IMG submission 109646) | Tropical forest soil microbial communities from Panama - MetaG Plot_1 | ecosystem: Environmental > Terrestrial > Soil > Tropical forest > Bulk soil | place: Panama | collected 2016-02-17 | reverse complement strand
AGCCCGCCGGAACGAAAGGCTATTTGCAACCTTTCGTCGTGACTACCGGCGCCAGGATCAAGGGCAAAAACCGTCTGAACATCCAGGACGCCCAAGGCAAAATGGAGCTAAGGCTAAATCAAGATTTTGTCCCCTTCAACTTTTCACAATCCGGTACGGTTACCGCGCCCCTGGTGTTTGTGGGCTATGGCGTCAGCGCCGACGAATTTGGCTACGACGACTACGGCGGCATGGACGTGAAGGACAAAATTGCCGTCATTCTTCGCTACGAACCTGCTACCTTTGCTGCCAAGACCGCTGACCACGGACTCACGCACCACTCGCAACTCATCACCAAAGCCATCAACGCGCGGAATCACGGTGCGAAAGGGTTGATTTTGCTGAACGGCAGGCTCGGCGATCAAGAAGAAGACCTTCTAACGCGTTTTGGCAGCGTTAGCGGGCCGCAAAACGTCGGCATCTTATTCGCACAAGTGAAAAACGATGTGGCAGGGAAGTGGTTTGAATCCTCTGGAAAATCCTGGGGGGACGTTCAACAACAGATCAATTCGACCGGCAATCCCGCTTCGTTTGCGTTTTTGGACACCCTGCGCGCGTCGCTGGCCGTGGAAATTGAAACCACGCGCGCAACTGTCAACAACGTCCTCGCCTATCTCCCCGGAAAAACCGATGAATACATTGTTCTCGGCGCGCACTACGATCATCTGGGCCGGGGTGATTTCGATTCGCTGGCGCCGTCGCAGATCGGACAAATCCATCCGGGGGCAGACGACAATGCCTCCGGTACTGCAGGGCTTCTTGAACTCGCGCGTCTTTTCGCCCCGCTTAAAGGTCAGTTGCAGCGCGGCCTTCTGTTTTCTTCCTTCGCGGGCGAAGAACTCGGGCTACTAGGTTCCGCGGCGTGGGTGAAATCGCCGACCAAGCCGCTCGATAAAGCCGTGGCCATGCTTAACATGGACATGATCGGCCGCATCAAGGATGACAAGGTCTACGTCGGCGGCGTCGGTACGGGTTCGACCCTTCAAAGGGTACTCGAGCAAGCCGAGGGCAGCTCGCATCTCAAATTTGAGTTGTCTCAAGCCGGCAACACTTCGAGCGACCACACCTCTTACGTTACGCAAAGAGTTCCTGTGCTGTTCTTCTTTTCCGGCCTGCACGGCGACTATCACAAGCCGTCTGACACTTGGGAGAAAATCAATCCCGAAGCCGCCGCGCGCCTGTTAAACGTCGTTGCCGCTGCTGCCGCGTCTTTGGACGCAGCCCCGGAGCGTCCGATATTTGCTGCTGTCGCCGACACGAACCCCCATGCCGGAGGGATCCCGGGCGGTGGAGGCGGCTACGGCCCGTACTTTGGCTCGATTCCTGACTTCGGCCAAACTGAAAACGGAGTGAAATTTTCCGATGTTAAACCGGGTTCACCTGCCGCCAAAGCCGGACTGAAAGCGGGCGATGTCCTGGTGCAATTCGGTAACAAGCCTATCAAGAACCTTTACGATTTCACCGATGCTCTTCGTCGCAGCAAGGTGGGCGATGTTGTCCCGGTCACCGTGCTGCGCGACGGCAAGGAATTGAAAGTGGAAGTGAAACTGGAACAACGGAAATAACTACGGTTCAATTAGGGGGAGCCTCGCCGTCGTGCGCATTCTCAGAATTGCCGATCTGCCCTTGGGAATCCTTCTCGCGGTGGCGGTTTTATATGGCGCCCGCGTTTTGCCAATCTTCGCGCGTTCAAGCGCTGATGCCGACAACATTCTCCTGCCACCGGAGCAAAAGCATCTGAAAAACGCGCGCCAGCTCACCTTTGGCGGACAGAACGCCGAAGCCTATTTTTCTGCCGACGACAAGCAACTGATTTTCCAGCACCAGGGCGAAGGCGTCCCCTGCGACCAGATCTACTCTATGCCCGTGGACACGACCGGAGAACGGCCTGCGACTCCAAAGCTTCTCAGCACCGGAAAAGGCCGCACCACCTGCAGCTATTTTTTTCCTTCCGGCGGTAAAATCTTGTTTTCCTCAACCCATGCAGCCAGCCCGGACTGCCCGCCCAAGCCTGACTATTCCCACGGCTACGTCTGGCCGATTTATGACACCTACCAGATCTATACGGCGAATGCCGACGGATCTGAGCTGAAACAGCTCACCCACGCAACCGGCTACAACGCGGAGGCCACCATCACCCGCGATGGTAAACACATCGTCTTTACTTCGACGCGCAATGGCGATCTCGACATTTACACCATGGAAGCTGACGGTTCCAACCTGAAACAACTCACCAACGAACTTGGCTATGATGGCGGTCCCTTCTGGTCCTATGACGGCAAGAAAATTGTCTATCGTGCCGAGCATCCCAAGGGCGCCGAGGCCATCAAGGACTACAAGGACCTTTACGCGCAGGGTTTGGTTCGTCCTGGCAATCTCGAAATCTGGGTCATGAATGCCGACGGTAGCAACAAGCACCAGGTCACCCACAATGGCGCGGCGAATTTCGCGCCTTACTGGCTGCCGGATGGCAAACGCATCGTTTTCGCTTCGAATCAGGCAGACCCGAAAAACGGCCGCGATTTTGATCTCTATCTGATCAACGAAGACGGCACGGACCAGGACCGCATCACTTACCACCCCGATTTCGACGCGTTTCCGATGTTTACTTCCGATGGCAAGCGGCTGGTCTGGGCTTCGAATCGCCTCGGCAAGGCGCCGCATGAAACGAACATTTTCATTGCCGATTGGATCGAATAAGAATATTCAGAGATCTTCAGAAGGAGCGGACCTTTGCCCACCAAGGCCAAAAAGAAGCGAGCTACCAGAGTAACTGTCGGCCAGCGCGCTGAAGAAACGCTGCGCATACTCATTTCCCACAAACGCATCCGCGAACGCGTTCGCCAGATGGCGCAGGAGATCCGGCGTGACTTTCCAAAGGAGCCGATGCATCTGGTCGGCGTCTTGAAAGGCTCAGTGCTCTTTCTTGCCGATCTCGCCCGGGAAATGGGCGGCGAAGTTTCTTTTGACTTCATCTCCGTTTCTAGTTACGGCAAAGGAATGGACTCGACAGGTGAAGTCAAAATGATCAAGGACCTCGACGTCAGCATTGAAGGCCGCTCGGTGCTTGTGGTCGAAGACATTTTGGATACCGGCCTGACGCTCAAGTACCTCCTGCGCCTGTTTGAAGAGCGCAAACCTAAGCATCTGCGCGTGGCCGTGCTGCTCGACAAGGTCGAGCGGCGGATCGCCGACGTGAAAGCCGACTACACCGGCTTCGTCATTCCGAATGAATTTGTAGTTGGCTACGGCCTCGACTTCGACGAACGCTACCGGAATCTTCCCGACGTATGCGTCGTTCGCCTCGGCCCGCGCGGCAAAACCAAAGTCGAAGCGTAAAAGGAAAAGACGCCGAAGCCGCGAGATCGAAATCGCCTGCTATACTATTCCTATTCATGGACGCTACTGGATCGAATCCTCAGCCGAAACCAACTCCAGAGAGGCTTGAAGTTCCCACCGACGTTCTCGCCACCCTCACGGAAATCGGCGAAGAGGTCAACGCCTCACTCGATCTCGACAAAGTTCTGGCGCACACCGCTGTCCTCATCAAGCGGCACATCGACTACGAGCTGTTTGGCGTGCTGATGATCGACGACACGAACACATATCTGAAGCATCGCTTCGCCATCGGCTACCCGCCGGGACTTGCTGAAAATCTCCGCGTTCCCCTCGGGCAAGGGATCACCGGCACGGCCGCTGCCACGGGCCAACCCGTGCGCGTCAGCGACGTGTCTCAGGATCCCCGTTACATCAACGCCATCGAAAGCGTGAGGTCTGAACTCGCCGTCCCGCTGATGTTCCGTGGCAAGTGCGTCGGCGTGCTCGACATTCAGAGTCCGCACTTGGATTACTTCACCAAGGAACAGCAAAAAGTCGTAACGCTGCTGGCCAGTCGGCTGGCGGTGGCCATCGAAAATGCAAGACTGTTTCAAAAGGTGCGCGCGCAAGCCGAAACGCTGCTCGTCTTAAATGAAGTCAGCCGCGAAATCAGCTCGATCCTCGATGTCGAGGAACTTCTTCGCCGCGCTGCAGAACTCATCAAGCGCGTCATTGACTACCAGATCGTCAGCATCATGCTCTATGACGAAGAGCAAAAGATATTTCGCCATCGCCTTGACGTGAAGCATGGCCAGCGCGTGCAAGGCAAGCTGCGTGTTGCCGCCACCGAGGGCATCGTTGGAGCTGCAGCCACGCTGCGTGAACCTGTGCTGGTTCCTGATGTCACCAACGATCCGCGCTACCTCATGGTCAATCCCGAGACGCGTTCGGAACTTGCCATTCCGATGATCTACAAAAATAAAGTCATTGGCGTTTTGGATCTCGAAAGTCCCCAGCTCAACTATTTCACCGAAGAGCATGTGCAGACACTTACCATTTTGGCCGCAAATCTAGCGGTCGCACTGGAGAACGCGCGTCTCTATGAACAGGTGGCACGAGATGAGGCTCGCATGGAGCGCGATCTGCAAGCCGCCAAGCGCATCCAAGGCGCCCTGCTGCGTGCTGTTCCCGCTGAGGATTACGGTGTCGATATCGCGGCGCGGTACATTTCCGCGCGCGAAGTTTGCGGCGACCTCTACGAGTTTCTGCGGTATGGCCCGCAGCAGCTGGGTATCGCCTTGGGCGACGTCAGTGGCAAAGGCACCGCCGCGGCGCTGTTCGGCGCCGTCTCGATCGGCATCATGCGCAGCCTGGCCCCGCAAAAGCTGCAGCCTGCGGAAATGCTTCGCCAAATGAACCAGCTCGTGGGTGAGAGGCGCATCGAAGGTCGTTTTATGACAGCATGTTTTGCGACGTGGCAGAAAGGCCGCCAGAAACTCCGCGTCGCCAATGCCGGCCAGTCCCAGCCACTGCTCTACAAACGCGGCCGCTGTGACCGCATTGAGCTCACGGGCTTCCCGCTCGGCATCTTCGAGGACGTCACCTACGACGAGTGGGGAGTCGCGCTCGAAGCCGGCGACATTATGGTATTCCACTCCGATGGAATCGCCGAGACCGCTAACAGCGAAGGGCAGCTTTTTGGCACCGAACGCCTGCGCAAGTTGATCGAGCAGCACCACGAGATGACCGCGGCCGAGTTGGCCGACCGCGTCCTGAACGAAGTGGATTGGTTCTCGCAAAGCGCGCCACTCTCCGACGACCGCACTCTCGTGGTCATGAAGGTGAAATGAGCACCCACACCAAGGCCCGTCGCGGGTTGCCGTACAGCGATCCCGCGAAGCATCTACCGCATTTTTCCTGGAAACGCTCACGCGGTCCAGGCCGCGAGGTCTTTTGCGAACAAGTTCCGCTTTCGGAGATTGCGCGGCAATTTGGCACGCCAACCTATGTATACAGCCAGACCGCCATCACCAAAGCATTCCGGGAAATCAACGGCGCCCTAAGTCGGGTCCCGCACCTTGTCTGCTACGCCGTCAAGGCCAACGGCAATCTCTCGCTGCTGAAGCTGTTAGCTGGGCAGGGCAGCGGCTTTGATATTGTTTCGGGCGGCGAACTGGATCACTTGGGTCATCTCGGTGTTCCCGGCAATCGCATTGTTTTTTCCGGGGTGGGAAAAAGCCGAGCGGAGATCCGGGACGCGTTGCGTTATCGAGGCGATGGCCGAGGAGAGCGTGGAATCCTCCAATTCAACATTGAGTCTCCGGCCGAACTCGAAACACTAATGGAAGAGGTTTCGCATGTGTCGCAAAGCGCCCGAAGGCCCGGTGTTTCGATCCGCGTGAACCCCGACGTGAAAGCCGGAGGTCATCCGCACATCGCCACCGGCCTCCAGGAACACAAATTCGGCGTGAGCTGGCTTGAAGCCCGCAAGTTGTATCTGGCCCACCGCCAGGCGAAGGCCATCCGCTGGCAAGGCATCAGCGCGCATATTGGATCGCAGATCGTCGAACTTGTTCCATTTCGGCGCGCCTTGCAGCGTCTTGCCAGCTACGTGCTCGATCTGCGGAGGCAGGGCGTGTCGCTAAAATATCTCGATGTCGGCGGCGGCCTTGGCGTTCGCTATACCAGCGAGCGTCCCGCGTCCCGCAATACTTATGCTCAAATGATTGCCGAGGTGGCCCGCCCGCTGGGCGTTCACCTGTTGCTGGAACCAGGGCGCTCCATCATCGCTGAGTCCTGCATCCTTTTGTCCCGGGTACTCTACACAAAAAACAATTCGCGCAAATCCTTTGTGATTCTCGACGCGGCCATGAACGACCTGATGCGTCCCGTGCTCTACGATGCCCCGCATCCCATCACCCGCCTCACCTCCGTCGAGCTGGCCAAAATGTCGCCGGAGAAACGAGTGGACATCGTTGGTCCGGTCTGCGAAACCGGAGACACCTTTCTTCTCGATTGGCCGCTCGGAAATGTCCCGCAGGGCGATCTTCTCGGCATCTGGGTGGCCGGAGCCTACGGGTTCGCACAATCCTCAAACTACAACGCTCGGCCCCGCCCCGCCGAAGTACTGGTCCATGGGAAGAAGTCAAAACTTATCCGTCGCCGCGAAACCTATGGCGACCTTATCCGTACCGACGTCCTAGCCCGAAGTGCCGCGAGTTTGTAGGCCGCCCTCGTTACCCTGGCGGAGATGCAGGAAGGAGGCAGCCGCCGGCGGCCAGCTGGGTGACTACGCCTCGCCCCACTTCAATTTGTTCCGCAAAATCTCGAAATACGTCTTGTTCGGCGGCTGAATCAGTTTCAGCAATTCCGCCGCTCGCGTAATCCTCACGCGATCCCCAATCTGCACGGGCACGCCGGTCTGGCCATCGAGCGTCAAAAACACCGAATCCGAACTCTGGGCGAGGTGCAATTCGATGAGCGAGCTATCCTGGACCACCACCGGTCGATCGCTCAGGGTGTGCGGACAGATCGGCGTAATTAAAATAGAAGGTACGCCCGGCTGCACAATCGGACCTCCGGCTGAAAGTGAATACGCCGTCGAACCTGTCGGCGATGCCACAATCAAGCCGTCAGCTCGATACCGGCAGATGAACGCGCCGTTGATGTGCAACTCTACCTCGATCATACGAGCCAAGGTGCCCTTGTGCACAACGGCGTCGTTGAGGACGCGCTGTTTGGTCAGCAACTCGCCATTGTGAGTTCGCTCCACCATCAGCAGAACGCGTTCCTCGATCTTCGCTTGTCCCGCGAGGGCGTTTTCCAGCGCGGAATACAACTCTTCAACCGTGAAGCTGGTGAGGAATCCCAGGCTACCCATGTTGATTGGAAGAATCGGCACATCATGATTCGCTGCTTCGCGCGCTGCGGCAAGAATTGTGCCGTCGCCGCCGAGGACCAGCAAAAGGTCCGACTCCTGCGCGACTTCGTGTCGTGTCCTGCCAGTCTCACTTTTTTTTAAAACCGTCGCCGTTTCGTTGTCATAGACCGCTCGCAGTCCCAGTTTGTCTAGCCATTGCAAGAGCGGGGGCACCACTTCAGCAATATTCGAACGCCGCGGGCGGGAGATGATGCCGATGGTTTTGAACGTGGATTCGGGCTGCATGGACTACCGCGATTCTACCGCAGGCGGTTTTCGCGCGTGAAGAAAATACTCCTGGTTGCCTTCCGCACCCTTCAAATGGCTGGGGAAAACGGCCAAAACGTCCAGCCCCAGCGTTTCCGCCGCTTCCTTCACACCGGCGACGGCTTTCTCGTGCTGCCCCTTGTAGCGCACGATGCCACCTTTGCCCACGTCTTCACGTTCCAGCTCAAATTGTGGTTTGATCAGAATCAATAAATCCGCGCCCGATTTTGCGCAGGCCACAGCCCCTGGCAGAATCTTGGTCACCGAGATGAACGAAACGTCGCTAACGACTAAATTTACAGGTCCCGGCAAGTCCTCTGCCCGCAATTCGCGCGCATTCTTTTCGATGCGTACCACCCGCGAATCCTGGCGCAGTTTCCAGCTCAACTGGTCGGTGTTTACATCGACGGCGTAAACGCGCACCGCCCCATTTTGCAGCAAGCAGTCTGTGAATCCACCATTGGAAGCCCCTACATCAAGACAGATCTTTCCGGTCGGGCTGACATGAGAATCTTCTAAAGCTCCCTCGAGCTTCAGCCCGCCGCGACTCGCGTATTTCTGCAATCGGCTGTGCACTTCGATATGCGCCGTCTCCGGCAGCAGCAATCCCGCTTTCCCCGCGCGTTGCCGATCTATCTCTACCTCGCCGGCTAGAATCATGGCTTGCGCCTTTTGGCGCGATTCGGCAAGTCCGCGCTCCACAAGAAGCACGTCCAAGCGCTTGCGTTCGGCTTTTCTGGTCATGGAAAGAGAACTACTTACGGCGATGAACCAGGAATTCAGCGATGGCGCGCAGCCGGTCGGCGCGCTCGCCATACGCCGTCAACTCCGAAATGCCCCTGCCGGCGAGTTCTTTTGCGATTTGATGCGAGCGTTCCAGGCCAAATACCGAAGGATATGTGGCTTTTTGCTGCGCGACGTCCTTGCCTGCGGTCTTGCCTAACGCAGCAGAGGATTCTTCCACATCCAGGATATCGTCGGTCACCTGAAACGCCCAGCCAATCGTCTCGCCGAATCGCCGCAGCCGCGCAACGTCCTCCGGAGGCGCTCCCATGCACAGGGCGCCCGCGGTGATCGAAGCGCGAATCAGCGCCGCGGTCTTCGAGCGGTGAATGTATTCGAGCATCTCCGGCCCAACGGGTTTTCCTTCTGCCTCGAGATCCGCCACTTGACCGCCCACCATACCGTTCACCGTGCCCGCGGCCGAGGCAACCTCAGTGACCATCGCAACGCGGCGCTCCGGGGAAACTGACGTCGCGGCGATGGTTTCAAATGCAAGCGTTAGCAGTGCGTCTCCGGCCAAAATCGCAGTGGCCTCGCCAAATTTCTTGTGGCACGTCGGCTTGCCGCGCCGCAAATCGTCATTGTCCAGGGCCGGCAAATCGTCATGAATCAGCGAATAGGTGTGAATGAATTCGATCGCGCAGCCCGGATAGAGAGCTGCCGCGACGTCGGCCTGGAAAACGCGCGCCGCTTCGAGGCACAAAATCGGCCGGATGCGCTTTCCGCCGGCAAACACCGAATACCGCATTGCTGTGTGAATGGCACTTGGTTCGGCGCTCTCCGCAGGCATCAACTTTTCCAGTTGTGCATCCACGGCCAAACGGTCTTCTTCGAAGAACGACGGCAACTTCATTGGTGTTGGAGGGTGTCCAGTTTGCGTCATCGGCCGCCGTTCACGCTTCGTTTTCGCTTTCGGTCTCAAACACTTCGGCGACCATCTTTCCGTCGGCCTTCTTTACCAGAATCTCCACGCGCCCCTCGGCCTCTTCGAGTTGTTTCTGGCATTCGCGTGAAAGCTCCACGCCTTCTTCGAACAACTTCATGGCTTCGTCGAGTGAAAGTTGCGGGCTCTCGAGGCGGCGAACTACTTCCTCAAGCCGCGCCAGCGACCGCTCGAAATCCGGCTTCTTCGGCACTTCGGGTTTTTTAGGAGCTGCTTGGTTCACGCCGTCCTCTTTGTTTCTTGAAAGTGTAACGCAACTCGCTGCATACGCCACGCTTACTTCTGGCAATACTTGCAAAGGTAAGTGGAACGACCGCCTTGCTCGATGCGTTGGATCAGCCGATTGCATCGACGGCAAGGCAAGCCGTCCCGCTGGTAGGCGCGCAAAATCTCTTCCAATCCCCGGAACCACCAATCCGGATCCCGGAAGTCTGGCGGCGGGTCCTGGCAACATTCTAGAGCACGCCGGAGAACTTGCACAATTGCCCTGTGCAGCTTGGCGGATTTCGCGCGATCCAGAGAAGCAGCGCGCCGCCGCGGATCGAGCCGCGCGTGCCACAACGCTTCACTGGAATAGATGTTCCCGATGCCAGCAATGCGCGACTGATCGAGCAGAAATTCTTTCAGCGAACGCGCTGAGCGCGACAGTCGTTCATGCAAAAAACTGACGGTAAATTCCCGGTCAAAGGCATCCACGCCCAGCCTGCACAACGGTACGCACGCCGCTTCCGATTCCCAACTGTGTATCCGCCCAAAGTGCCGCGCATCGGCGAATCCCAGCACGCCATTGCTTAGTTCAAACGCCACATCCACGTGCACGCCGTCTTTGCCGACGTTCGCTCGGCGGTGCAATTCGTTGGCTCCCGCAAACCAGAGCAACTGCCCGTCAAAACGGAAATGCATCTCTACCAACCCACGTTCCAGCTGAAGAAAGAGATACTTCCCGCGCCTGACGACACCGTTGATACGGCGGCCTTCCACTTGTCGTGCCACATGCGACGGCGTTTGCGGTTTCAGTGCAACGCCGTGAAAAACATGCAGGCAGCGGATGCGCTGTCCGCGCACCAGCGGGCGCAACGCTCGTGCCACCGCTTCAACTTCAGGGAGTTCCGGCATAGTAAATGAACGGCTTGGCTCAATTCCCGGGCTGTAGTGTCAGCGTATGTTTTTTCACACTGGCTTCGGCTGCATCGCTGAAAGGGGCGAAGATCGGTTTGCCATTGAACCAATAGATAAATTGATCGGTGTAATGCTCGCTACCCGGCTGTCCCGATTGCCCGGCGGGAAGCAGCAGGATCGAATGGTCCCAATCTCCGAGACTTGCCACAAAACGCATAGCCGGTCCGTGATGATGCGACGAAGCCCGCGGGCTGTTCATGGTTCCAGATTGAGGCTCGCCCGTCTTGCTCAGTAGTTTCCTCAGGATCCCCTCGCGGCCGATCGGATGGAGCATCTCAAGCGTGTTGAATTGTTTCCATGCCCAGTCTTCCGGACTTCGACTTCCTGTCTGCTCTTCCAGACGTTGTACCGCGCGATCAGCGGCGGCGCTTAGCAATTCGTCGTAATTCTTGAAGTCTGCCGGCAGCCATTTTGCCGGGCGCTCCGTGAGAATCCGTTGCAAAAACGCCAGCTTCCGCCAGGAATAAATCTTAGGATTATCGCCGATGTGCGGCTGAAGAATCATTTCCAAAGCGCCGTACATAGTTTTATCGAGAAAAGGCACCACTACCGAACTGGTTTCCGCAATCCCGTTCCAATCCTTGGCCTGCTGAATCAGCCTCTGGGCACGCGCATCTTTCGGCGGCGCGACCTTTGCTGCCGCTACGAGTTGCTCGCCAATAAAGACATGCGGGTAGCTGTAAGTGTCCGTCTCCACCTTAAGCATGTCTTCGGGCCGTAGGTCATGCTTGTCGTGTAGCAAATCGTAAATGCGTGCCGTGCGGTACGGCTCTTCCCAGCGGTCGGTCAGATAGGGCTTGTAACCGGGTCCGATCACCCGCGCATTCGCCGTGACGATAAAACCGCTCTCGGGATTAAAAGTCTGCGGCAACTGTTCGAACGGAATGTAGCCGGTCCACTCGTATTCGTCGGTGTCGCCGGGTACCGGCACTTCACCGTGACCCTTTTTTCGGATTGGAACGCGCGCCGCCATCAGGTAGCCGATGTTGCCGTCCGTGTCCGCGTATACGACATTCTGTGCAGGACCCCATGCCGCCTTCATTAGTTCACGAAATTGCTTCCAATTATGTGCCTTGCCCAACCAGTTGTAGCTGTTCGCCAGTCCGCCGGGTTCGAGCGCCGTCCATTTCAACGCGTACGCCTTGTCCGTTTCGTTCT
>Ga0126369_10003331_pt1 | contig 11606 bp, 7 predicted proteins | sample PanSoiMetaPlot_1_FD_109646 | JGI IMG/M metagenome (GOLD analysis project Ga0126369, IMG submission 109646) | Tropical forest soil microbial communities from Panama - MetaG Plot_1 | ecosystem: Environmental > Terrestrial > Soil > Tropical forest > Bulk soil | place: Panama | collected 2016-02-17 | reverse complement strand
CGATGAATCGGTGATTTCCGCCACCGGCGATTTTTCTTTGAAAATTACGACCGTCTGCACAAATAACAAAAGAGCGCCTAGCGCCAGCAAGGCAATTCCATGAAATCTTGCGAACTGCATGGATGCTCCTCCGGGGCCGGGCTGCTTCTTGCGATGCGGGAATTACCGTAGCTCTACGCACAGGCCACCGGCCATACGGCAAACACTGCAGCATTCATGACGCGCGCGCGTAGCGCGAAGGTGCGGGGTCGAAAGTTAGAAACGGAAGAGGTAGCCGGTGGTTGCGCGAAAGCTGCCTTGCATCGCGTAGAAATCTTGGGAAAGCACGCTCACCGGGGGCTGCTTGGGGTCCGGCCTGCCCGTTAGATAGTGAATAAAAGTGGTTCCCAGGTTGAACCGGAATGTCGAACGACGCGAAGCGTAATACTCGACGCTGCCGCCCAAATCCAACGCAAACCGCGTCGTGCTTTCATAGTTGTCAGTCGTGCCGGGTACCAGCGCTTTTTCATAATGCAAAAATCCCGGCCGCACTCCGGTGAAAATGCCCCAAGTGCGGGCGGTATGTCCGATTTTTACACCCAGCAGTCCCTCTTCCATTGCACTTCGTCCGCTCGCGCCGGGAAAATAGTTGAATTCCGAATCCATGTAGATCAAGCGCGTCAGGCGGTAATCCAAATCGAGACCGATCCCCGTTGCCGTTACGCGGCATCCCCCGCAGCCTTCCCAGTCCATTGGCAGGTGCATGGTCGCCATCTGCACGCCAAGGTTCCAGCGCGGCGCATCTTTCCATGCCGGGGTAATCAGCGAGGGCTCGACCGGCGAACCAAACGCCGCAACCACCTCTCGCGATTCCGGCGCTCGATACCATGGTGGCTTGCCCGCAAGGAAATTCGACATGGTCCGGCTCGGCGCCAGCGCGCCACGCAAAATCTTGAATTTTAAATCCGGACTGCCATTCGCCAGCTTGTCCACCAAGTCCGCTTCAATAAAATCTTCGAGAATCATCCAGCCGGTGCCGATTACCGGCGTCACCACAAAGTCCACCCAACCTGTGTTGTTGGTCGGAGGTTTATAAGTCTTGCCCGGTTCTTTCGGGCAGGTCGGATAGAATCCGCAATGCGGAACGTAAGTGTAGCCGCCTTCGTTTCCGATGGCGGCTTCGCTCAGCACTGGGCCAATTTCAAAATAAGCGGAGTAGGCGGCTGCCCACACCATCGCTTTCATGCGGCTATGCCAATACGCTCGAGACCGTCCGAACTTTGCCGCGCGCCCTTCCGGATCATTCTGAATAAAAATATTTCCGGAAACGGATCCTTCGAGCGGGTGACCAATGTAGTTCACCAGAAAATCGTCGCCATCTCCCCAGCGATTCATCACAAAATCGTTCGCTGAAGCCAGATAGTCATGCCAGAACGGTTTGTGGACCAGCAGATAGCGGAGGTAGGGATCGTTGGCGGCTCGAAATGCATGCTCCAGCACCAGGAACCCCAGCGATTGCAGCAGCGCCGCTCGCAAATGGAAGCGCTCTCGGGGCGGCTGCACGAGCAGCATCGCGTTGGTATCCAGCCTGCGAATGCGGCTGTTCCAGAGCGTCAGACTCAGCGCTGGCTGAGAGGCGCAAGCGGATGCGAAATCAATTCGCAGTGCCCCGGTACAGGGGCTCACGGGCGCCAGAGTGAATCGTAAGCGAGTATTCGTCCGCTGAGTTTGCCCAAAACAGCCCATCGCGCGGTCGGAGTGTTGGTCCGTTGCCGTCGGTTCCAGCCTCAGCGCTATCGAGCTTACCGGCGTGAATTCACAATTGTCTGGCCACAGTTTTCCGACCATGCCGGGGTTGTTCGCAGATGCAAGTTCGTTGTCAAGAGAATCGGCAGCTGCCAGCAATGAGTTTTCGTTGACGTTGAAGTGGGTTTGCGCCTCGGAGGCGAAAATCTGTGCGCGAGCTGGCGCAGCCGTGATTCCAGAAACCAGCAGCGCCAACCACACCAACAGGTATCTGTTCTTAACCATCCATTTGCTTCTCATGCGGCAAAATTCGCGAGCGGCCCGGGGCACTTACTTGCCGCGACAGTACTGCTTCTTCGTCGGACGTTCACGTTCCGTCAAACAAATCGACACGACTACTGACATTAGTGACAGGATAGAGGTTCAGAGCAGCGCGCAGGTTGCCGATAAGAGGAGTTTTCCCACGGAACTACGGAATTTGCCCCATCGACGGGGCTACGTTTGTTACCGATTCTCGGCGGATTTGGCGGTGTCCAGTTGCTCGATCTCGGATCGAATCTGCGGAATCGCCTCCGCCGGTGGACCTATTTTTTTGTACGCCGAATAAAATGTTTTCTCGTGAACGGAAAAGCCGGAGAAGAGTTTTCGGCCATCAAAATCGTATTCCGCGAAGGAGGGAAGCCAGAGCCCCGGCGCCATTTCGTAGCGGTCCTGCATGAAGCGGCTGCCCCTGTACACCTTCGCGAGAAAAACGCCGAGCGAAATGTCGTCTGTGACTTCGCCCTCTACGCTCGCCAGCTCATGCGCCGTCTGGTCCACCCACACCAATCCTTTCACCCTTGAAAAAATGGAAGTGGCGCGATTCGTGGGCTTGAACTTCGGATTCGGCTCCATCCGGTACTTGGCGAGGATGCGGTCCCCCCGCGGCTCCGTCCCCAGATACGTAAAAATAAACGCGCTTTGCGTCGCTTCGATCAGGTCGTCGCGATCCTTCTGCTTTTTTTGCACCTTCTGGTAGGCTTCGCGTTGTGGCTGGCCAGACGCCGCTGCCCAGGTCAACGAGTTCAGCAACTTGTTCAGTTCGTTGCGGTATGTTTCAGCGTCGGTTGGTTTCCCGTTCGGGCCCAGCGAGATTTTTGCGATTCCTGTCCCGGCCGGTACCACGCGCGAAACCCTTACGCTTTGCGGAGCGGCATCGCGCGCGTCCTTTCGCGTTTCCACCCGCTCGATTCGCTCGTAGACATAGAGCGCGCGTTCAGCTTCCTTCACGCCGGTAATCACCTGCCGCATGACTTCGTCGCTCGCATCGGGCGCCCAACCTCCGCCACCCGTCCGAGCGGGCTCCTGTGCGGACAGGGCGGCGGCCAGCAGACCCAGCAGGGAAAGGATTTGTGCGGCTTTATAAGACACGACCACGCCTCAAGACCTCAGTGTAACTCTGACCGAGGAGCCGGTTCGATTCCTCTCCCTCCCGCGGTGTTGTATCCGTCAGGATTCAGCCGCCGAACAGGCAAGCTATGTTATTGATAGTAAACTTTTTAGTCGTGCGATGGAGGAAGTTCTCGATTCCCGCAACCACTTGAGTTTTTTCTGAGATAATTGCCAAGAACGGCTAAGCGAAAATCTGCAAACTTACGTCTAATGGGAAACGAGGGATTGTGCCCGTACGTATCAAGGATACCGGGCCTACCGCGATTCCAGTCGTAAACGAGACGGGAGAAGCAACGTTGGGTGTAACGCCTCTAGAGGGACTTGGCCATGTTCGCATCGTCGCCGGTTCGGCCGCACACGCCGGGCGTCTAAGCCGGGCGCGTAAGTCCCTGGTGACGTTTTATGAGACGTTCGTTCTGGCCCTCGATTCGCTTCGTGCCCACAAACTTCGCAGCTTTCTGACCTTGCTTGGTGTCATCCTTGCCGTCACAACGCTAGTCACCGTGATGAGCTTCGTTTCCGGCATGAATTTCTATGTGGCCGACCGCATTGCCAATCTCGGCGCCAACGTGTTCATCGTGGACCGGTTCGGTATCATCACCAGCAACGTTGCCTGGGTGAAAGCGCAGAAGCGTCCGCTCCTTACCATGGACGAGTACGAGTTTCTCCGCGACAACATGAAAACGGCGGGCGCGGTAGCGGCGCTCGACGATCGCAACATGGACATCAAGTCCGGCAATGAACGGCTGGAGCGCACCGACGTGATGGGCGCAACACCGAACTATACCGACGTCCGTAACATCGGCATTGCGCAAGGAAGAATGATCACGCAATCGGATGATGATCACCATGCCGAAGTGGCGTTCATCGGCGCGGACGTGGCCAACAAGCTTTTCCCGAACGTCGATCCGATCGGCAAAACCTTCCATGCGGAGACGCACGAATATCAGGTGATCGGTGTCGCCACTCCGATTGGCAGCGCATTCGGCCAATCGCAAGACAATTTTGTGATCATGCCGATCCACACTTATCAAAAGGAATTTCATAGGCAGAACGATTGGGTCGGCATTTTTATCCAGGCACCGAGCGCGGAATTGATGCAGGCGAGCAAGGATGAAGCACGCATGCTGATGCGCGCTCGGCGTCATTTGCAATACAACGCGGAAGACAATTTCGCCATTCTGGGTTCGGATTCGATCATGGCCTTGTGGCACGATTTGACCGGAACCCTGGCTTCGGCTGCGATTGGAATCGTGAGCGTGTTTCTGGTGGTCGGCGGCATCGTGATCATGAACATCATGCTCGCCAGCGTGACCGAGCGAACTCGCGAAATCGGCGTACGACGTTCGCTAGGGGCGCGCAAGAAACATATCCTGATGCAATTTGTTACGGAGTCGGGAGTGCTGGCTACAGTGGGCGGAGTGATGGGCCTGGTCGGAGCGTATATGGTGGTTCAGGTAGTGCGGACGCTGACCTCGATTCCAATGAAAACGCCGCTGAGCGCGGTGGTGATTTCTCTAGTGCTTTCCACCGGCGTTGGATTGTTTTTCGGGATTTATCCCGCGATGCGCGCAGCGAAACTGGACCCGATTGAAGCCCTGCGGGCGGACGGATAGCAAGCACATGGCACAGGCCCACGGCGAAAACCTGAAGCAAGCAATGGATACGCTGCGGACGCACAAGATGCGCAGCGCGCTTACCGTATTCGGGGTGGTGCTGGGCGTCAGCGTGATCATGCTGGTGGCTGCGCTGCTTACGGGCTTTGACTACACGATCCAAGAAAACATGAAGCAGTTCGGAGCGGATACCGCGTTCGTCTCCAAATGGGATCAAGGCTTCCACGGCGGCAGCGCTCCACTAGAAGAGCGTTTGCGCAAGCCGCTCACGCTTGCAGACGCCGAGGCCATCAAGGATGGCAGCAAGGCCGTCAAGAACGTGACCGCATTCATTCAAACGCCGTGGATGCAATCGCACACGGTGCGAACGAAGGCTGGGGAAGTAACGGCGATTGATTTTCGCGGCGTGCAGCCAAACTTTGGCCAGGTATACGCTAACGCTGCGACGATTGAGGGCCGCTTCATCGCAGAGGGCGACGATCTGCACAAAGAAAAAGTCGTGATGCTCGGCGAAAACGTGGCGCCGGTGCTCTTTCCCGAAGGGCACCCGATCGGCAAAGACGTGATGATTGACGGCACGAACTTCCAGGTGATCGGCGTTGTGGAGAAGCCTAAAGGTGGATTCGGCATGGGCGATGAAGACCGCCGCGTGCTGATTCCGTTCAACACCTTCAAGAAGATTTATCCTGCGGCGGATGAGCTGAACATGCGCATCCAGGCGTACACGGGACAGCTCGATCAAATGGTGGACGAGGTGACGGAGATTCTGCGGCGGCGCCGCAACGTGCCCTACAACGGTAAGAACAACTTCTCGATCGCCACGCCGGCGCAGGAAGTGGATGAATTCCATAACATCATGACCATGGTGTACCTCGGCACCATGGTGCTGAGCGCGATCGGTCTGCTGATCGGCGGAGTCGGCGTGATGAACATCATGCTCGTGAGCGTGACGGAGCGAACGCGCGAAATTGGGGTACGCAAAGCGATTGGCGCGAAACGCAAGGACATTACCTGGCAGTTCCTGCTAGAAGCAATGACGCTGACCGGAGCCGGCGGAGTGCTGGCATTGTTGCTGGTTAACGCACTGGTTCTGCTTATCCGTGCAACGCTGAAGTGGCACGGGGTGGTCCCTATCTGGGCCGCCGCTTTAGGCATTACGGTCAGTGTGTCGATCGGGCTGATTTTTGGCGTGTGGCCGGCCATGAAAGCGGCGAAGCTCGATCCGGTGGAAGCCCTGCGCTACGAGTAAATTAACGCTGGCTCCCCGTCAAACGTCTTCTTTTCCACACTTCCAGCGTTGCTACCTCTCCCTCCATGTCGTGATATTTAACGAGACGAAGGCCCGGACGTGGCGACCAGGGAAGTGGATCCTTTCGTGGCCCGGGTGTCGGGAGCGGTGGATTTCGGCGCCGAGTTCGGCGAACCGTCTGGCCAGAGGATGTCGAGATCAGCGTTGTGCTTGACGAGCATTTTGGAGCGGCGGACGACGTGGACGGTCAGCTGATTGGAGAGCCCCGGCCGGAGGTCAGCCAGACCTTGTTTTTCGATCTGCAGGGTTTTGTCCTGGCGGTAAAGCGCGACGCGAAATTCGTGCGGGCCGGAGGGCAATGGCCGGTCCAGGCGCAGAGATTCCCCGGGGCGGGTGACCGAGAGCGGGGATGAAGCGATTAGTTGCTGGTCCACGAAGACGGCGAGAGTTGCGCCGTCGATGGCGGACGAGATTTCAATGCCAAGGGAGGCGAGCGGAGCCGCAGTACGAGCGGCCGGGGGCATGGCGCGGGTGACCGGCGCGGACGGTTTGTTGCCTAAAACCACCGCGGCGTGAGTCGATGCGTCGGCGGCGGCGGCGCGCGGTAAAACAGCGACGGGTGGCGCAGTTTCTCGAACGGGTGCGGTTCGAGGCGGCGCAGAAACCTGAACGGTTTTAGCCACTGCAGATCTTGAATTCACGGATTCATCGGAAACAGGCGGGTTGAAATTCACCGTAAGTTGTTTTGCCCGGGCGGCGACGAGGGACGTGCCGACCGATGGCTCGATCGGCCGCTGAGTATGCGCCTGATAAAAATTGTGTCCGATTGGAATGGCGACTAGCGTCGCGGCGACGGCGGCTAGGAAAACCCACGCCTCGGCGGGGCGCAGCGGTCCCTTAAACCACGAGAAATTGAAGCGGTGCGCAACGGACTGGGTTTTGTTGCGTGCGAAGGGATAGAGCGAGGCGGCGAGAGATTCGCCGGATGCGTAGCGGTCAGCTGGATTCTTGGCAAGGCAGCGCATTACGATGCGATCGAATTCGGGAGGCAGTCGAGGGTTGTATCGTGAGGGCGGAGGCGGCTGCTTGGCGACGATCTGCGCACATACCGCTGCTACGGAAGAGCCGTCGAAGGGCCGGACGCCGGTGGTGAGCTGGTAGAGCACGATGCCGACGGAAAAGATATCGGAGCGATGGTCCTGCGTCTCTCCCTTGATCTGTTCGGGAGAGAGATAGGCGGGAGTTCCGACAAGGCTGGCTGCGCCTGAAATCTGCGTGGCGAATCGGGCGATGCCGAAATCGCCGAGCTTTATCTGGCCGTCGTCGGTCACGAAGATGTTGGCAGGTTTGACGTCGCCATGAATTATGCTCGATTTATGAGCGCGGCCGAGGGCGCTCGCGAGGTCGCCCGCCCACAGCCCGGCGCGAGCAAGAGCAACTGGCGCCTTCTCGGTCATGACCGCGTCAAGGGTTTTGCCCGGAACGTATTCGGTGACCAGGTAAGCGCTGCCATCCTCGTTGGTGCCGAGATCGTAGATAGAGATGATATTGGGATGGGAAAGGCGGCCGAGGATTTGGGCTTCGCGGAGAAATTCCTTTTGCAGTTCTGGAGATCCGAAACCGGTGGCAAATGTCTTAAGTACGACCGTTCGATCGATCAGGGTATCGCGTGCCTTGTCGACACGACTGGAAGCACCGGCGCCGATCGTGCCAATGATCTGGTAACGGGTCTGGGACATTGAAGCTTGTGAAGCGGCGGATAGCGACGCGCCCCATGAACAGAGTGGCAAAGAGGCCTGCGCAGGCCAATGGTTCGAAAGTTACAAAAAAGAGGCTTTGCCCTTAGTACGAAAGGGCAAGCCGTAGCGGGTGATATTCGATGGGAATTCGCTGGGCGAAGGGACAGGCACATTCCAACCTCGCACTTTAAGGGAGACCCTCAAGGAGAGACGAGCTACTGCGCTAGGTCGCCGCGCGGGCCGGGCGGCAAGTGGTCTTCAAAATAGCCGAGGATGTTGGTGTAGACATCGGCAGCAGTGCCTTTGCCCTCGAAGATGCCGTGGGTGCGGCCGGGGTAGACGCGCATGTCGAAAGTCTTGCCTAGAGAAATAAGCTTGTTTATCAACAATTCGAAACCCTGAAAATGAACATTATCGTCGCCGGAGCCGTGCATCACGAGCAAACTACCGCGAAGGCTTCCGGCGAAGTTGATGGCGGAGCTGTCTTCGTAAGCCTTGGCATTTTGCTGCGGCAAGCCCAGGTAGCGCTCCTGGTAAATGCTGTCATAGAGCCGCTGGTCGGGCACAGAAGCGACCGATACACCGACACGGTAGAGATCGGGATAGCGAAACATCAGATTGAGTGTGGCCGTGCCGCCGCCGCTCCAGCCCCAGACGCCGACTCGCTTGGCATCAATGAAGGGATGGGATTTCTCGAGCGATTCGAGCGCCGCCGCCTGCTGGCGGGAAGACAGCGGACCCACGTCGCCGTAAATGACCTTGCGCCACTCGCGGCCGCGCGGAGCGGGCGTGCCCTGGTTATCGAAACTGGCGACGAGGTAGCCGGATGCGGCGAGAGCGCGGAGAAACAGGGAAGGCCAGCGGTCGATGACGGTTTGCCCGGCGGGCTCGGAATAGACATAAACCACAAGGGGATACTTCTTTGTGGCATCGAACGCGGGCGGCTTGAGAAGCCATGCGTCCACTTCGAGGCCATTGCCAGCATCGAGCTGAAGGAATTCCGCGAGACCACCGGATAGCGGCTTGACGCGTTCCACCAGAGCGGAATTGTCGGTGGTGCTGCGCAGAAGGCGGTGATCCGGCAGATGAACAACGTCGGAAGCCGGCGGCGAATTGAAAGAGGAAAAGTCGTGGAAAGCATATTCACCATTTGGGGAAATTGTGTAGGAGTGTGTGCCGGGTTGCGCTGGTGTAAGGCGCTCGGGGTCGGCCGAGGCGTCGAGGGGCGCGCGGTAGAGATAACGCTGCGTGGCGTTGTCGGGTGAGGCGATGAAGTAGATCCACTTTTCGTCGCGCGTAAGGCGCTCGAGTGAGACGACATCAAAATTGCCGCGGGTGACGAGTGCGGCCTTGCCGGTTTTGAGCGAGGCGCGATAGAGGTGGCGCCACCCGTCGCGCTCGCTGAGCAGAAGAAATTCCTGATTGTGGTTGGTCCAAAGGACTTGCTCGTTCAGGTCAACCCATGCGCGATCTTGTTCGACGAGGATTATGCGAGAGGCACCGCTGGCGGCGTCGGCAATCAGAAACTCGTTCTGGTTCTGGAGGCGGTTCATGTGCTGCAGGAGCAAGTGAGCGGCATCGGCCCAACCCATTCGTGGAATGTAGGAATTGGCGGCATCGCCGGTTTGCATCCAAGTAACTTTTCCGCCTGAGACTCTGACCGAGCCGACGCGGACGGAGGAATTAGGGGTTCCGGTGAGCGGATACGGGTAACGAAGCGTTTGCGGGTAAGGCAGGTCGCCAGGATAAGGAATTCCTGTGACGATTTCGCCGCGCGGGTCACCAAGATCGTAGATGAGCGTGTAGGTGCGAACGGCAGTAGTGTTGAACTGCCAGAAAGCGATGCGCTCGCTGTCCGGACTCCACTGGAAACCGTCGCGAATGTCGAATTCCTCTTCGCTGACCCAGTCGGACGTGCCGTTGATGACGGTATCTGAGCCGTCGCGAGTCAATTGCGTGATTTTCTTGCTGTTCAGATCTTGCGCATAGACGTTGTTTCCGCGGACGTAGGCAACCTTGGAACCGTCCGGAGAGAACTTCGCGAACAAAAGGCTGGAAGCTGGGGCGTCGCCGCCGAGCTTGCCGAGCGCGTTAGAGGCGAGATTGAGGATCCAATAATCGCCGCGTGTCCTCTGGCGCCAGACGGTCTTGGAATTCGTGAAAATCAGAAGCTGCTTCCCGTCGGAGGAGACGGCATAGCTTTCGATGGACAAAGGCTTATTGTCGCCGGTGGGAACCAGGCGAGAAGCTGGTACGAAAATTTCGCGGGTGCCGGAAGCAGTCTGATAGCGGACGATGTCGGTGCCGCCTGGCGTGGCGGAAGGCTCAAGGGCGAGGTAAGCGTCACCGTTGGCAAACCACTCTCCGCCGCGAAATGCTTTGGGCCGGAATTCGGGATTAAACATGGTGCGGGCCAGGAGTTGGGCGGCCGCTTCGCGCTGGTCGGCAAAACTGGGTGGCGAAGTTGCGGCAAGGATGGCGACGGCCGGGACGACCAGAGCGAGCTTTTTGAACATGAACAACATTGAGGAGCCTCCCCAATGCGCGGTGGCAAACAGTAACAGATTCCGGGAGGTTGTGGTTTCGAGAACGCGACAACGGGCTTCTTTGCTGGGCGCGAATTTCAGGCGCGCATCAAGCGGATCGGAGGAGACGGGAGGCGCGGTCACGCAAAGAAGTCGGGCCAGCAACAGCCGGCTTAACCGCCTCGGTGTGTTGAGGAAGAGCGGCCTTGCGGCGAGCGTGCGGGAAAAGCAATTGCGCCAGGGCCTCGGCCGAAGCGATGCGCTGATCCGGATTCTTGGCAAGGCAGGAGGAAATGATTTCGTCAAAGGTCGCCGGGATAGACGGCTGCAGCCGCGAAACGGCAATGGGTGTGGAAGAGAGAACGCGGTTGCAGATGCCTTGCAGAGAGTCGGCTTCGAACGGGCGGGTGCCAGTGAGGATTTGGTACAGGACAACGCCGAGAGAGAAGATGTCGGAGCGCGCGTCCTGCGGGCGGCCCATGATTTGCTCCGGGCACCAGTAAGCCGGAGTGCCGAGCAACGCGGAATCGCGGGCTTCGCGTTTTGCTACGCGGGCCATGCCAAAGTCGGTGAGCTTCACACGGCTGTCGGACGTGATGAGGATGTTAGCGGGCTTAACATCGCCGTGAATGACGCCGCGCTTGTGCGCGACGTCGAGAGCTTCGGCAGCGTGCGCGATCCAGGCACACGCGCGGGGAAGAGGGAGGGTGCCCTTCTCAAGGACACGATCGAGCGCGACGCCATCGATGAACTCCATAACCAGGTAAGGCGTTTGCGTGCCTTCCTCGATTCCCATGTCATGAAGAGTGATGATGTTGGGGTGAGAGAGCTGGCCAACGACCCGGGCTTCGCGGAGAAAGCGGTCGCGGGCTTCGCCTTTTGCGATTTCTGATGGAAAAATCTTGATGGCGACGGCGCGGCCGATCATGGGATCGAAGCCGCGAACGACGCGGCTGGTGGCGCCGACGCCGAGGGTTTCAAAGAGTTGGTAGCGGCCGACTTGCGCTTGCATGGGGACCTTCCGTTCGTCAACAAAAATAGGACGGGGCATGGACAGTAGGAATGGAGCGGAAGTCCCGGCACGGGAAACCATAGTACCGGTAGGGCGATACAGCGAAGAAATTACTGAGGTTGCCGGTTTGTCGGCTGCCGCAGGGTTTCAGCAGGTGTTTCCCCACGCTTGCGGTATGCAGAGAGGGCCGGGGCGCCTTCCAGGCGTGCGGGAAAATCGCGAATGAAGGATTTCATCGAAGGATGCCAGAAGCCGTTGAATCCAAAGAAGTACATTTCGTTCATGGCTTGCCTGGCCGGCCAGCCTTCG
>Ga0126369_10003330_pt1 | contig 11609 bp, 14 predicted proteins | sample PanSoiMetaPlot_1_FD_109646 | JGI IMG/M metagenome (GOLD analysis project Ga0126369, IMG submission 109646) | Tropical forest soil microbial communities from Panama - MetaG Plot_1 | ecosystem: Environmental > Terrestrial > Soil > Tropical forest > Bulk soil | place: Panama | collected 2016-02-17 | reverse complement strand
TCACATCGTCATCGCCGATCTGCTTCCCGCAACGGATACCGCCAAGTTGGGTCAAGAGGCCGGCAGACATGTGCTCGCCTCGAACTGAAATCCGCTCCGAGTAAGGAAAAGCAGGCCGTTTCGGTCACCTCATCGGCGAGGTGCTGTTCATGGTCATAGCAAGTTCAAACTTGTTTGCCTCTGCGATTTGTCGCATCTTTGGCCCTCGGGGGCGGACCTCGGCCAATGTGGCAACGTCGTCAAGGGGGACTTATGCAATTATCATCCGCGATTCGTGCAGCACTGATAGCTTTGACCGTAACCGGCGCCGGGCTGACGGCCACTTACGCCGACAGCGGCAGCATCCGCTTTAACGTTATCAAGGCCGGTTTTGTGGTGGGCGGCTCTGGCGGCAGCGGCCTGCTGGTGTTCCAGGGCCGCAGCTATCCGCTCGCGATCGGCGGAGTGAGCTATGGCTTTACTTTTGGCGCCTCGTCGACCGATTTTGTCGGCACTGTCAGCAACATCCGAAGGCCATCCGACGTCAATGGCGTATACGGCGCCGCCGGCGCGGGCATCGCGGTCGGTCCCGGCGCTGGCGGGATCGTCCTGACCAACCAGAACGCCGTGCTGACGCTAGCGGGCCGCCAAGCTGGGACTGATCGTCGCCGCCGATCTCAATGGCCTGGTGATCACGCTGCGGTAGTTTGCACTCGCGCCGCAGACGCGGCGCGCCCGTTCTTACCTATCCGATTGGCGGTGACGTGCACTCGATTCACGATATCGAGCGCGCGCCCTTGCTGCGCCGCCCATCGCCCATTATCGGCTCTACTCTCTTAACCGGACATCGAGTGGATATTTCTTGATGTCCGCCGGTAGGCGTTCTTTTTATTTGAAGATCGCCCAGAGCGCGGCTAGGCCACATAGCATGAGAATGACCGTAATCATTTAACGCACCAGCGACACGACGAGCATCGCGCTCGTGGCGAAGACGCCGAGGAAGGCCAACCAAAAGTGAAAGCCGTTGAAGCGAATCATGATTGTCCTCACAAGAATGGGTTGGGCCGCCGCCACGGGGCGATACACAGCACTGGTTGCTTGCGGCGGCGGCCCTCAGCTTGGGCTCGTCTCGTCCCCCGATTCGCGAACCCTAAGCTGAAATGGATATCGCCGCGTCTGCCGGGCAGTCGTCATCAGCGCCGCCACCACTAATGCGATGCTTGCCATTGCCGTTGCCGCTGGTTTTGCGCTTGATGTCGACCGGGAGCCGAAACCGGTCAAGCATGCCGAACAGATTGCTGTACAATTGCTCCATCGCCCTTAGGTCGGCTTCGGCCTTGCAGCGTTCCGCGATGGCCCGGTCGCGTTCGTCTTGAAAAATGGCGACGCGGTGGCGTTCCGTTGCCAGGGCCAGTTCGCATTCTTCGATTTTTACGTCTTTCGCTTGCAGAACCAGCTCTGCCGCCATGAGCCTTTCCTTCAGCTCATCCTTGCGGCGATGACCTGTTGTTTGAGATCCTCACGCTCGCGGCGGTGATGTTCGAGCTGGACTGCTGCCGCCACGATCACGTCGCGTTCGGGATCAGGAGGCGGCAGCTCCTCCTCATGGCGCGACACGATAACTTCTTTGGGTAATTCAATCTCTGCCAGTTGCTTTCCTTTGAACACGGCACTCTCCCTCGGTTATGTCAAAACGACTGTCTCACCACTGCTAATTGTCGTCTGCCCCTCGCGGTCAGCGCTAGCCGACCGGTTGCATCAGAGCGAACCAAATTTCTCTGCTTGGCGGTGCGGAGCGTGTGAGGAAACAAATCGATGGGCTGTCCGGCATTCTCAAAGGCGACTGCGGCCTCACTAACCGTCGGGTGGGGATCAGGGACGCTGGCTATTTGGCCATTCGGATGCCCCTAAGTCTGATTTCCGACAGACAAAGCGGCGTTTGGTTGCGTAAGCGCCAGCAGGCGGGTCGATTCACATACGGACGGGGCATGCGCGAATATCGTGACAACAGGGTGTTGAGGACTGAGAGTGAATATCCCAACATCGTCGAGCTTGCGGTCGCCCGCGATGGATTAGCAACCGAATTGAGTCGTCAGATTATTGCGTTTCACAAGTCGCGGCACATTGAGCTACGACATGGCCGTATAACATTAAGGCACGGCCAAATTTACTACCGCTGGTGCTTTTCAGATTTGGCGACGGCCCATGCCTTCCTAGAACGTTTTGGCGGAGCGGTCGTGCGTTAAGCAGCGTGACGCGTTCGCTGCTTTTGGAGCACCGTCGCAATCGCACCCTATAGCTCGAAACCATCGACTATCGGAATATCCCAATTACAGCATGGATTTGCGAGCAGCGACATAGGGTCTAATGTCGCCGAAGACCGTTCCCCTTCGTCAGCCCTTTACTGGCCGCCGCGTGATAAACTTGGGGTCATTGGCGCCGCCTCATCATGCGCAGCGAGGTTGGTTCAGATGTTCAACGCCACATTGATAGTTATAGAAGCCTTCATCCGCGAACTTCGGACGATGTACGAACGAACATACGGGACGATGGAGCCCGGCTATCCTGGGATTATCAGCTTTGTCGCCCAGCTCGCTCTTGAAAATATCGCGGCCAGTGACGCCGCATACCACGATGTCAATCACACCATCATGGTCACGCTCGTCGGGCAGGAAATGCTGCGTGGCCGGCACATCAGCGTCGGCGGCGTGACCCCGCGCGACTGGCTACATTTCATCATTTCACTGCTCTGTCATGACATCGGTTACGTACGTGGAATCTGCCGAGGAGATGGAGACGGCTCTTATGTCACCAACCTCGCCGGTGACAAGGTGACCCTCCCGGAGGGCGCCACCGACGCATCAATGACCCCGTATCATGTTGCGCGGTCCAAATTGTTTGTACGCGAGCGTTCCGCGAAGGCTCTCGTCCATCTCGACATCGCAGCGATCGAAGCCAACATAGAACACACCCGCTTTCCGGTTCCCGAGGATGAGGAGCACGAATCCACAGACGATTTTCCGGGACTGGTACGCGCAGCAGATCTAATTGGGCAGCTCGCGGACATCAACTACCTGCGAAAACAGGCCGCCCTATTTAACGAGTTTCGCGAGACGGGGATGACCAATAAACTGAAATACAACAGCGTCGCCGATCTGCGAGCCAACTATCCGGATTTCTTCTGGAAGACGGTCCGGCCTTACATCGGAGATGCCTTGCGCTACCTTCGCGTGACGCAAGAAGGCCAACAGTGGGTTGCCAATCTCTATGCAAACGTGTTCTCGATGGAGCATAGAGGTCAACTTTCTTAGGTGAGTGATATACCGCGAGCTACAACGCTTGTTTCAATAGGGATCATCAGCGCGAATGGCGGACAATTCGATCCGGAGCAGGCGTGACGAGCGGCGGGAGTCTAAACGCGCACCCGCGCGACGCAAATCTCTTAATCGTTTTGCTGACTTGCAGCGCGAACTGCGTACGAACAAAGAGCGTTGGCAGGCGGTGATCGATAACCCGTTTATGGGAGTTACCGTCCTTGATAGAAATCACTATTTCATAATGGCGAATCCGATTTTCCAGTCGACGGTCGGTTACAACGACAAGGAACTGAAAAAACTAACGCCATTGGACATTACCCCTGACGATGCTCAACGCGAGACCAATAGGGTACTTTTTAAAGAGTTACAACAAGGGACGCGTGATCATTTCGAGCAAATTAAACAGTTGCAGCGAAAGGACGGCAAGCTCATCTGGATACAGCTTTATGTTTTCAGAATCCCGGGCCGCGGATCGGCTGGGCCCCACACCTTTGGAATGGCATTCGATATTACGGAAAAGATGCAGGCGCAGGATGCGCTTCGAGTGGCTCAAGCGGAGCTTACGCGGGCCATGCAGGCAAGCCGCATGGGTGTTATGGCGGCGTCGATCGCCCACGAGATCAATCAGTCCCTGGCCGGCATAGCTGCAAGTGCGGACGCAGGTTCGCGTTGGATGGACCGAACACCACCTGATCTGGATAGGGTGCGGAAGAACTTCAAGCAGATCGTCAATGCTAGTCAGCGGGCCGCCGATGTGATCCAGGGTATCCGCGCGATGTTCAAATCCGAAGAGACCCCGCGCGGCGCGATCGATTTGAACGAACTGATTGATGATGTGCTCACGTTGGCGCAGAGTGAGATTCAAAAACGTTCGATAGTTGTGCACACTGAATTAGCAGAACAGCCTCTTTCGGTGATGGCTAACCGGGTTCAGTTGCAACAAGTTCTCTTCAACCTGGTAACCAATGCCATTGAGGCGATGGACGCCGTTGTCGATCGAAGCCGCTCAATCGTGATCAAAACGGAAATAGGCAGCGGAGTGGTTGGTATAGCCGTTGAAGATTCTGGCACCGGAATTGCTCCGAAAGATCTGGAGCAAATTTTCAGTACATTCTTCACTACCAAAGCGACCGGCACGGGAATGGGGCTATCGATTTGCCGGTCGATCATCGAAGCGCACGGTGGTCGTTTGTGGGCATCGCCGGGCGAGCCCTACGGAGCGGTGTTTTGATTCACCTTGCCGTCGGGCGCCGATAGGGCCTGTAAGTGAAAGCCGAACCTCTCCACTCAATGGCCGCTAGCAACCAAAGGTCATCAGGCGACTAGATTTGCATCCCGCCAAAGGCGCCATTTTCCGTCCGATTGCTTGCGCAGGATTGAGAGTGTGTATCCGCTTCGACGCATCGCACCGCCCTCGGGTGCAGTGATCGTAATCTCAATGTAATTGCGGATGAACGCCCAATCGCCGAGCACGTTGATTTCGCGAACATCACTGTTTCCCGTCAAACGGACGTTTTTCATTCCCTCCGAAGCGGCGCGGAATACATCTTTGCCAAACGGTTCGCGGCCCGGCACCATGAAGATCACATCGTCCGTCATTAGGCTGAGTACGGTGTTTATGTCACCGCTCTGGCTCGCTGTCATCCAAGTCGACACCAGTTCTCGAATCGCACGTTCGTCGTCAGTCATGGCCTCACTAGCTCGAATTGTGCCGCACGCATTTCTGCTTTTTACTGCGTCGTTTCTACGGCGTCGGGGATTTCGGTCCGCACGGCGATCGAATCAATTTCAACAATCAGTCCTCGGGTTTTGCCGGATTATCAGCTTCGGCTTCACCGCCAATGACATTGTAAGTCATCATGGGGCGGCGAATCCCTTTGAGCGCAAACTCGCCGACCGGTTCAACCGTCACAGCCTCGTCAACCGCTAGCAGAACGCGTGGGCTGATGAGAATTTGACCGGGCTTGGCTTCATCGCAAAGTCGCGAGGCGACGTTCGACACTGTCCCAATCGCGGCATAGTCGAAGCGACCCTCGAAACCGATCGTGCCGAGTGTCGCGAACCCGTGCGCAATGCCGATACCAAAGCCTAGATCATGACCGAGTTTGCTGTCGATCAAGGCGCCGATGGCGCTGCGCATATCCAGCGCCATCAGAACGGCCTGTAGCGCGGGATTCTCGACCGGGACTGGATCATTGAAGATGACCATCACGCCGTCGCCGGCAAAGCGCTCGAGCGTGCCGCCGTACTTGATGATGATTTGGCCGATAGCCTCGTGGTAGTCGCGCAATAGCGCCATAACGTCTTCCGGGTCTGAGCTTTCCGAGAAGCCGGTGAAGCCACGCAGATCGCAGAACAGCGCTGTAATCTCCCGGCGATGGCTTTCCAGCTGCTTTTCCGTCCCGGACGCGACGATCAGATCGGCAACCTGCGGCGGCAGGAAACGGCGCAGCTTGCTCATCCGTTCGATCTCGCCAACCTGGTCCATGACACGCTGTTCGAGCTGCTGGTTGAGCTTCGCTATTTCCTGCGAGCGCATCTCCAGCTGTTCCGTTCGTCGGCTCAGTTCGTTCAAAAGCCGGGCGTTCTCGATCGCGATCACCGCCTGGGCGGCAAAATTGGTGATCAGTTCAACCTGCTTGTCGGTGAATGGGCGCACCTCTTGGCGATAGATACCAATCGCGCCAATCAATTCGCCCTCCTTGAGCATCGGCACATTGAGAAGACTACGCGCGCCGCCAAGGTCGGCTGTCGCGACGCGGAGAGGCTCGCGGTCGGCGTAGGCCGGCTCGGCTCGGGTATCGATGATATGGACAGTTTGCTTGGCGGCGGCGAGGCGGCCCAGCCCGGTGCCCGGACCCGGGCGGACCGCTCCGCGGTCCAGATATTCCTGGTATGCGGGGGTCACACCGAGCGTCGCAACCGCTGTGTAGGCGCCATCATCAAAGCGGAACAATATCCCGATTTTGGTTCCGCAAATTCGGGTCGCGTTCTCCAGGATGGCCCGAAAAACCGGCCTGAGTCTGCCCCGCGACGAACTGATAACCTTCAGAACCTCGAAAATGGCCGTCTGCTGCTCAAGCGACTCGCTCAAGTCGGCCGTCCGCTGCCGCAGCTCACCAAACAAGCGCGCGTTCTCGACGGCGATGACCGCTTCGGCCGCGAAGTTCGAGAGAAGTTCGACTTCCTTATCGGAGAAAAGCCTTGCTTCTACACGACGGACTGCGATCGTGCCGATCGCGTAGCCCTGGCGCATCAACGGAACTGCGATGATTGTGCGATAACCAGCCCGTCGGGCGATGGCGCTGCCTTCGGGAAACTCTTCGGATTCGGCTTGGGCGTCGAGAAGGTGGATTAGCCTGGATTCGAGCATTGCGCGGCCGATTACCAGATCGCGGGTCAGCGGCCTGGTTCCACCCACAGCGGGGGAAGTTGGAATGACGCCTCCATAATGCGCAACGTAACGAACCAAATTCCCTTCACGCAGCTGAATGTAGACATCGAAGCCGTGGCACAAGCGAGCGGCATTTTCAGCAAGAGCATCGAATAGAGGTCGCAAATCGCTTGGCGAAGAGCTGATGATTTTGAGAACTTCGGATGCGGCGGCAAGCTGTTCCAGCGCTTGGTCGCGCTCGCGGACAAGCTGCGCGACTTCGTGCTGTTTGATGTCAGCGCCGACGATTTGCGCCGATTTGGACGCGCTGCGACCCTTTACCGCCGTCTTGCGGCGTCGCGGCTTGACCGGACCTGCTCTGGAGCGCCGTCTCATGGACCTGCCCGAGGATTAGGAGAGGCATGGTTGCAGACATCAGGTGTACAGAAATCGATCCTTGCATGGTTTTTTTTGATTCAGATCAAAGATCAGTAACCGCACGCATTGAAAAGGCAATAATTCCGCTTAAAGAAGCAAGCTGCACGCATCGGATATCGTGATGATGGCGCGATTAAGCGATGAAATAATTGAAGATTTTCGTTCTACTTACGAAATCTCCTTGGCGTTTGGCGGACAATCGACCGCGGTCAAGTCGGGTGCAGACAGGCATACCACCTCTTCAAATTGAAGGTCGCAGGTGTCGCACGACCAGGTGTTTCGCACGCAATGAGCTGACACGTGCTCCGACCATACCGGCGCGATAACATCTGCACCACACTGCGGACACTCGCTGCCAAATACTCTGTACATGGTCAGCTTCCTCCCCACACTCGCGACTTTTCAGATCGCCGCGCGCTGTGACGCTGGGCACAGAACGTGAAGCCTCGATCGGAGTTCTGCGGCCGGCTGGCAAGGAGCGATGGCAGCTAGTGCTGGCAATAATCCGACGCAACCAACTGATAATTGCCCGACTGAAAGCGGACATAACAGCTGTCGTGCCACCAATAATAACGGTACACCGCGCTTGGATTATCGCTTTGGAATGTGCGAATGGTGGCCTTGAGCTCACCTTCCGCAGCAATCGCTGCAGCGGTCGCTCCGTCGATCGTTGCCCCTGCGGGCGCGCGGGAGCCTGATTGTTGATTCCCGGGTTGTTGGGCCATCGAGGCCAGCGGGTCTGCAAAAATCGACACCGTCGCGGCGAAAACTATCGCGCGAGTGACTTTCCTCGTGGCTGCTCGCTTGGGCATGGGCATTTTCAGATGCCCCTACTTTGTAGAAATAGTAAGTGCTTTCGGAACGGATTGGAAGCGCTGACTTCCCCCGCAGCAATCTTATCACAGACCGCCGGACGGCGCTTTCTTTGAAAGTTATTTTTAGAGAGCAGGCGTGATGGCCGCGCTAACCGCATTGTAAACGCCCAGCAGCCCATTGCCGACGAGAATCATCCCAGCGATGCATACGACCGAAATCAAAGCGCCTATCAGGCCATACTCGATGGCTGTTGTACCGGACTGGTTTTTAAAAAAATGCGCGCCAAGGTCATTTTTCATCGCGCCAGATCCTGTGCCAAGATGAGATGAGAAACCAAGGCCGCACGGTGGCAGGAGCTTCGTAGTCACACCGGCCGTTGGCTTCTCTGCTGCTTGGGTGACGCCGCCATATTAGACGCTCAACCGCAAACAACCTAGGCATTCTTTGGCAATCTCGCATGTGCGCAAAGATTCCGTTGAGCAACAGTTAAGTTAGTGTGGTGAAACATCGCAAAGGCTGGAACTAGGACGTCGTGCAAAGTAAAACGCCTTACGGCTGGCCACCAATGAACGGCAACCAGTCGTAAGGCGAAGTTGCGATGGTATTTTCTCTTCTCTCGCCTAGAGGGCGCCGGCGAGGGCGTTACCAATGTTCTGATAGACTGCCAAGAGCTGCTGACCAGCGAAGGTCATCGCAGCGATGCACACGACCGAAATGAGCGCGGCGATCAAGCCATATTCGATGGCGGTCACGCCGGATTGGTCGCTGACGAAACGAGTAAGCAAGCTTTTCATCGAAGATTTCTCCGCGCTGAGAACAAAAACTAACTTCGCCTGTCTACACGATCGGAAATTGCAGCCGCTTTAAGGTGCTCGTTAAAATTTTCGCTGCAATTTAGATAAATCGTATCTACGTCCACGCGCCGCCAGGCGGCGAATCGCACCCAGATGCTCCGCGCCAATATTCGGTGCTTGCGTTAGCGGGCGGCGATGCTTGCAAGCCCATTGACCATGCGAAACAAATCGATCAGTGCGCGAACTACGCCCTTCTGGAATTCATCGGGCACAAAGGTTTCGTTATTTTCAAGCCGCAGGAGTTCTTTTTCCAGAACGTTTTTTAATTCCTCCGACTCTCTTAAAATAGCTCGCGCCGCAGCCGCATCTCGCTCGTCGATCCCCGGCATGTCATCCTCGCCTATTGTGCCAGGACAGCTTCAGTCCTGGCGACGGCACGGAAGTATATCATGACCAAGCAGGCGCGCGCCCTGGCGCTGTCGGCTACGGCGTCTGGATGTCGGTCTGCACGCTGATCGTCATCAGCCACTGGCCGTTGCGCCGTACCCAGATGCGCGCGGCGCGATAGGGTGGACAGGAATTGTCCGGCACCATTTGCGTTGCGATCATCGCCGCCGCATCGCCGTAAACCGAGAGCCGCACGGCCAGTATCTCACCGACCGACGCCGGAGTTCCGGCTTGTTTCTGCCGCTCGATCGCGGCGATGCGGGCCGCTTTGTCGGTTGGAGCGCGGCCTGAGCGATAGAGCATGAATTCATCCGCCACGTGCTTCGACCATTCTTGGGCATCGTGGGCGATGCTGGCCTTCTCAATCGCCAGAAATGAATTGAGAACGTCCTGCTCGGCCGACGAACGCACGCGGTACGGCACGGTCTGACACGGATTGGTGCATTCGATCGCTTTGCCGTCAGGCCGCGAAGACACCGACGTGGCAGGCGCCGCACCATCCGCGACCACGACATTGTGTCGGGCCAGCGTGCGCCAAGCGCCCTTCTGCTTCACCCAAATATCGAGAAAAAAAGCCGTGTTGCCGTCCGCCGACTTGCGTTCGCCGGTGACCGTGGCGAGGAGTCCATACATCGTCAGTTTGGGATCGCTAGCCGCCGCCGCGGACAGGTTTTTCAGATCCGCAAGAAATTCGTGGCGCGAATAGGCTCTGCCGGACTCGTCGGTGTAAGTGAATTGCAGCGACAAGAGCTTACGTGCGCTTGTCCGATCGCCGGTGCGCAGCGCATCGGCAAGCGCCCGATCGGCGGCCGCCACGGATTCTTCAGCCGACTGCGCCCGGGTGCGAACGATGTGCGCGGTGACGAGGCAAGCAGCCAGGAGCGCCAGAGCAAGACGCCGCACCGCTCGCCGGCCGGCCAATTCCTTGGCCCAACGCATCTCCCTCACCCCACCATTCGGCGTTTCGCGCCGGCCGTTGTCCCTTGACCTGGCACAATGGCACTTTCCGGCGCTGCCGCTCAAGGCGCGGCTTGCGGTCGCGACGCCCAGTCGCAGGCAGGGTGTCAATGATGGTGATGATAGTAGTGCCCGTGGTAATGCCCGTGACGGCGCCCGCGGGACGGCTCACCGCGCATGGCGACGCGGCACGGTTCGCTGAGCTGCCGGTACTTCGCCTTCATGCAGGCCGTGACCCTTGCCACATCGGGGATGACATCGGAACAAAGCCGCATCGCATCGGGCGTGCACGCCTGGCGGGCGGCATCGCTGCCCTGGGCGGACGCGCCCTCGGGACAACAAAACAGCAGGGCGAGCAACACAACGCTGCCGGCGAGGTGAACGATCCGCATGGATATCCTCTCGGTTTAGCGACTTTTTGCGCGGGTGAATTTGCTGACGAGATAGGCCGCCACCTGGCGCAATCCAAGTCCCGGTTACGTCGACACCTGCTCGTCCAAAGGTGGCGAAAGTACGATCTCGCCGGCTACGCCGAGGCGTGTGATATTTTGCCGGCACCAGTTAGTCCCGCTCTCGAGCCAGCACGCTTTCAGCGATGAGAACACAGGTTGTCATTATCGGCGCCGGTCCGGCCGGACTGTTACTCGGCCAGCTCCTCCAGCGTCGCGGCATCGGCAATATCATCTTGGAGCGGCAGACCGCCGACCATGTGCTTGGCCGCGTGCGCGCCGGCGTCATCGAACAGGTCACTATGGATCTGTTGGACGAGGCCGGCGTCGGCGAGCGGATGCACGCCGATGGTCTCATCCACGACGGCGTGCAGATCTGCGTCGACGGCACGCGGCATCGCTTGTCGTTCAAGGAGCTGACCGGCAAGACCGTCATGGTATACGGCCAGACCGAAATCACCAAAGACCTCATGGACGGCCGCGCGAGCGCCAGCGCGCCGACAGTCTACTCGGCCCAGGGGGTGACTTTGCACGACATTTCCGGCGATCGGCCGCGCGTGACCTATCGCGCTGGCGGCAACAGCCACGAGATCGCGTGTGACTTCATCGCCGGCTGCGATGGTTTTCACGGCGTCAGCCGCAAGAGTGTGCCGGGGCGCGCGATCAGTTCCTACGAGCGGGTCTATCCGCTGGGCTGGCTTGGCATCCTGTCGGATACGCCGCCGGTTTCCGAGGAACTGATTTACGTGCGCCATCCGCTCGGCTTCGCGCTGTGCTCGATGCGCTCGCCAACGCGCAGCCGCTACTACTTGCAGTGCAGCTTGGCCGAAGACCTCGAATCCTGGCCGGACGAGCGGTTCTGGGAGGAGCTTAAGCCGCGGCTCGACGACGAAGCACGCGAGCGCCTGGTGACTGGATCCTCGATCGAAAAAAGTATCGCGCCGTTGCGCAGCTTCGTGGCCGAACCGATGCGGTTTGGGTGTTTGTTTCTCGCTGGCGACGCCGCCCACATCGTGCCGCCGACCGGCGCCAAGGGGCT